>MDSX01035217.1_pt1 | contig 13766 bp, 11 predicted proteins | sample 811141 | NCBI WGS metagenome assembly MDSX01 (sample SAMN05326642, study PRJNA326480) | marine metagenome | isolation source: seawater | place: Atlantic Ocean: South East | collected 2010
TAATCAGGTGTTTTTATCTATGCAAGAAAGTCCGCAGCTGTGGTATAATGTTCCAATAATCTATTTAAAGCCAAAAAAAGCAGATACCATTCGCCAGTTAATTGGAATTCCAAAAGAACAAAAATATGCTGCTCTGATTGATTTTTTAGACAAGAACTTGAATTATAAACTCGGTCCATATTTAGAAGAAGCTTACAGTGCTCAAGTGCCTACAGCGATTCAAAAAGAGTTTAAAGAAGCAGACCAGCGTGTAAGCTTGTTATTTAATACGCTGGAGGGAGATGCTTTGCGTCTTTTCCCAATCCCAGAGGACGAAAATAATAAATGGGTATCGTCCAAAGAATTTGTACAACAAAACTTATCAGTAGGTGATTCGTTATATGCGAATTTCATTAAAACAGGTTTTTTAGCTTATCTCGCTACTTTGCAAAACGATAAGTTACAAGAATCTGATTTTTCACAAAGCCAAAAATTACTTGGCGCACTTAAAACTACCCAGCAACGCTATGGTGGAGATGCAATGCTCTCGGAGGAAAAAATAAAAACTGAAATTAAGTACAATAAATACGATATCTTCAAAAAGCTATTTAGTTGGTATATGTATGCTAGTAGTTTGATGTTTGTTCTTTTAATTGTTCAAATACTAAAAGATAAAAGTAAAGTCTTAAATATTTCAGTTAGTGTTTTCAAGGTTTTGCTTTACGTTTGTTTTGCTTTACACACCGCCGGGCTCATTGCTCGATGGTATATTTCCGGACATGCACCTTGGAGTGATGCTTACGAGTCTATGATCTATGTGGCTTGGGCAACCATGGCTTTTGGTATAATGCTCGGACAGAAGAGTAACCTCACTTTTGCCTCAACAGCCTTTGTAACTGCTATGATTTTAATGATTGCACACTGGAATTGGATGGATCCTTCTATTGGGAATTTACAACCTGTTTTGAACAGTTACTGGCTCATGATTCATGTAGCTATCATAGTGGGGAGTTATGGCCCTTTTGCTTTGGGAATGATATTAGGAGTGATAAGTTTATTGCTTATGATTCTTACGAATTCAAAAAATAAGCAAAAGATGGCATTGAACGTCAAAGAACTTACCATCATTAATGAAATGGCACTTACTGTTGGCTTAGTTATGTTAACCATAGGAAATTTCTTAGGGGGTATGTGGGCTAATGAGAGCTGGGGTCGCTATTGGGGTTGGGACCCCAAAGAAACATGGGCGCTAATCAGCATCATGATTTATGCTTTCGTTATCCATATGCGTTTGGTGCCTGGTCTTAGAAACCGTTTGATATTCAACATCGCTTCTGTTCTTGCCTTTGGAAGTATATTGATGACCTATTTTGGGGTAAACTTTTATCTTGCAGGATTACATTCCTACGCAAAAGATGACCAAGAAATAAGTGTTACATATATTTTAGCTAGCCTTTTTATCATTACAGCAATTAGTGTTATGGCACACTTTAAACACCGCAAGTTCTATACGCAGAAAAGTTAATTAAACTTTTTGTGCATCCTTTCAAAAGTAATTTCTTTGTAATCAGAAATAAGCATATCTGCCAAAGTGTAATCTTGGTTTTTGGAGTGCTCACTTTTGTAGGCCACACAATAAATCCCTGCACGTTTTGCAGCTTTGATCCCATTGGTTGAATCTTCGATTACAAAACATTCATTTGGCAAAGCATCAGCTGCTTTGGCTGCATTGATAAAAATTTCAGGATGAGGTTTTGATGCTTTTAAATCGGCACCACTCAATTTAGTCGAAAAATACTGGTCTAAGCCAAAACGCTTTGTGACATTATTTATGGTGAACATGGATGCTGAAGAGGCGAGAACAAGGGTAAGTCCACTGGCGTGAAAATCTTTTATAAGTTCTTCTACGCCATGCAATAGTTGCAGTGCATCATCTTCATGAAAGAGTTTAGTGAAACGATCACGCTTGAGCTGCACCAATTCCTGTGGACTTTGTTTAAGCTTGAAATTTTTGCAGAGGAACGAACAAATAGCATGTGTAGATTGCCCTGTAAACCCTTCATACATAACGTCAGAAACCTTGATGCCTACTTCGGAAAACATAAATTTATAAGCCTTGTGGTGAAGGGGTTCAGTGTCTACAATAACACCATCCATATCAAACAATACTGCTTTTAACATTCTCTATTTTTTGCGAAGTTAATTCTTCGCTTTATATTTTTTTCATTTTATTAAACAAATAATCCTATTTTTTTTTATTTTTAACTTTTAAAATTATGCTTCAATGAAATTTGTAAAACTATTAGGAATCACCAACGCGCTCTTATTGCTGTTGTGTGTTCTAATTATTATAGTCTCTGAATATCTTTTCTTTTCGGGAGACCAATTACACGGAATTTTTGTAGGGATCTGGGCGCCTATGCTTGTTGGTCTAATGATATTTTTTAAACTCTTTCGCCTTGGCCGCTAACGACATCGTATTATATTTTTCCATTTTCGTTTCTGTTTGTGTTGCTATATGGGCATTTGTTCTTATTAAGCAGTTCAACGATTTAGATAACAAATAGCGTTTAACAAACACTTTTAATGTCAAAAAACAAACTAGGTGAACGTACCATTTGCACCCACACTGGTGCTGTGGATGATCCTGTCTTCAATGGGGCAGTTTCTCCTGTCTATATGTCAACTTCTTACAATTTTTTAGATCAGGATCCAAAACGTTATCCGCGCTATTTCAACACACCGAATCAAGAATTCTTAGGTAAGAAAGTGGCCGCATTAGAAGAAGCTGAAGCTGGAATGCTTTTTTCATCTGGCATGGCTGCCATTTCCGCTGTGATGCTCACCTTGTTAAAGTCAGGAGATCATGCGGTGATACAAAATGACATCTATGGTGGCACTCGAAATTTTATCGAAGCGCATTTTAATTCTTACGGAATAGCCTATACTTTTACTAAAGATTTATCTGCTAATTCATTTGAAGCATGTGTGCAAGACAACACAAAGCTTATTTATTTAGAATCGCCTTCAAACCCTCTTCTGAAACTTGTTGATTTGTTTGCAGTGGCAAAGCTTGCAAAATCAAAGCAGATCACCACCGCTATCGATAACACTTTTGCAACACCTATTGTTCAGAAACCAATAACCTTAGGTGTAGATATTGTAATTCATTCTGCCACAAAGTATTTTGGTGGACATAGTGATATTTCTGCTGGTGCCGTTGCTGCTTCTAAAGATATTATGGGTAAAATTTGGAATCTAGCTAAAGATTTTGGTGGAAACCTCAGTGATCAAACCGTATGGTTGCTGGAGCGAAGTATGAAAACTTTGGCAATTCGGGTAAGAGCCCAACAAAAGAATGCTAAAAAAATTGCACGTTTTTTAGAAAAACACCCTGCTGTAAAAAAAGTATACTACCCTGGCTTAGTTTCGCACGAACAACATCAATTGGCCAAAATTCAAATGAAAGGATTTGGAGCAATGTTGTCTTTCGAACTATCTAAAGAATACGATACGGTTTTGTTTTTGAAATCTTTACAACTGATAAAACCCTCTATGAGTTTGGCTGGAGTAGAGAGTACAATGATTTTACCTGCTTTAACTTCACATGCTTTACTTTCTGAATCGGACCGATTAGCACAGGGGATTTCCAGTCAGTTGATCCGTTTTTCTCTTGGAATTGAATCAAAAAAAGATTTAATTCACGATATTGAACGCGCAATTGATTGCAGCAATCAAAAATAAATCGCATGAAAGTAGATATTTTAGCCTTTGGCGCCCATCCTGACGATGTTGAATTGAGCTGTGGCGGTACACTTCATAAAGCCATTAATGAAGGAAAAACCGTAGTTATCATAGATTTGACTCGAGGAGAACTTGGTACAAGAGGATCGGTTGAAATTCGAAAAGAAGAGGCGAGTACTGCTGCCAAAATTCTTGGAGTACATAAAAGGGAAAATTTAGAGTTTCCAGACGGTTTTGTATTCAATACCAAAGAAAATCAGCTGGAAATCATCAAGAAAATACGTCAATACCAACCTGAAATTGTTTTTTGTAACGCTATAGATGACCGACATTCAGATCATGCCAAATCGAGTGCTTTAGTACGTGATGCTTGCTTTTTGAGCGGTTTGCTTAAAATTGAAACTCAGGACACGAGCGGGGGGTTGCAAGAGTCTTGGCGCCCGAATGCAGTGTATAGCTATATCCAATGGAAAAACATCACTCCAGACTTTGTAGTTGATATTAGCAGTACTATAGACGTAAAAATGGCATCAGTTGCAGCATATGCATCTCAGTTTTTCGACCCAAACAGTAAGGCTCCAGAAACACCTATATCGACAAAAAATTTCATAGAAAGTGTACGATATAGAGCTGCTGATTTAGGTCGATTGGTAAATACCAGCTATGCAGAAGGCTTTACTAGCGACCGTCTTTTGGCAGTTGAATCTATATTTAATCTAAAATAAATTAAAAAAAAATCTTTGTATAAAATCATAAATGCGCTACATTTGCACACGCATTTTTATGTGATAAACGGTGGTTGTAGCTCAGTTGGTTAGAGCGCCTGATTGTGGTTCAGGAGGTCGTCGGTTCGAGACCGATCTTCCACCCCAAAATAAAAAGCCTTACAGATAAGTAGGGCTTTTTTTGTGCCTTAACATTACTTCAAATTTAGTGAAAAAACACAACAACTGTCTTATTACTGGCAGTAAATAGACAGTAGATTTTATAAGATTGGATGGTTAATTTGTGATTAAGACACCAAATACCTAACCATAACCAATTTAATTAGTTTTCTTAACCAAATTGATTACGTATATGTTATTCCTGAGGGGGTTATACCATGTTGTGTAAATCATGCGTGGGGTCTCTGTGGGGAGGGGACTCCTTTCACATACACACTAACTTTTTCAAGAAACGTGTTTAAATTCTCATTCTACACCACGTTCAAGTTTACCAAAGTTATCATCTGGATATAACCACTTGTTCTTAGTTGATACCACTTGTGGCTTGTTGATAGATTCAAAGGAACTCATTTTTTGTTTTTTAAAAATAAGTCTTATGATGTAATGTAGTGGATTTGCCATATGGATCAACTTAATGCTATATTTATAATTTATTACTCACTTGGATAGAGTTCAGTTCAAAAATAGGTGTTTTGGTTGGAAGGGTTATACACTCTCTTGTTTTCTGATTTAAAGTTTTATTATTTATTTTCTTAGTCAGGCACTATTGCAAATCTTATACGTTTAAGTAAATAGATTAGTAGAGATAGTCCTATCCCAAGTAAAATAATTAGAGACTTGTGTTTAAAACTTGATGATAGAATTTTTGGATTAGATTCTTGAAAATTACTGAAGTTTTTCCCTATGCAATCTAATAAATGATTTTTTCCGAATAAACATTTATAAGCGCAATAAGATGGTTGGTCACCATAGGTATATATTTTAGTAGCTGCCATTACACTATACTTACGTCCAACAAGGTGTCCAGAGGCAACAATAAGAAAAGAAAAAATAAACCCAAAAACTATTGATTTGATTACACCTTCTGAAATATTTATTGTTTTTTTTGTCATAAGATTAAGAAATTTAAAGTTTTTTTGTGTGTTATATTCCTAATATTTTACCCTATAAACTCCCCAATAGCATAAGACCTGACATCAATATTAAAATATCTACCAGTCCATATGGCCTCAGATTTTGAGAGTCTGTAAACATCTCCTTGATTCCATCTTCCTGAGACATGGTTTGTTATGACATCATTTATGAGGACTCGCTCACCAGATTTAAGGTCTTTTGGTACTATATAAGCAGCATAAGGGCTAAAGAACTTTGAAGGGTTTCTAGAAGTCCAATCAATTAGAGTTTTGTATCTTGATTTACGAAAATAATGGTCCTCTCTGAAATCACCTAAGGTTATTATTTCCCCTGTTAACTTATCTTTCACCTTCTTGTATTTAATTTTGAACTCATCACTAACTTCTGCTTTTAGTTCAATTAATTTTAACCCCATCTCTTTAGCTGCATTAATAGCTGTCTCACCACGGATTGTTCTTATCACTCTAAGACCATCGCTCATCTCATCTAAAGACTTATCTGTAAGGATTTTCATGTACTTACAGTCAGGACACTCATCAAGTGTGTTGTCATAAATGAAGTTACACTCTTTACAGCTTAACTCACCCTTCTTTGTTTTAAGTTGATCATTAGCACTAAATATTTCTAAGAGTCTTTTGAACAGCATTAATGGAATATTTTAACGTTATCTTGGTTTAAACTTAGCTTTAAACATGCTTGTGGGTCTTGTGTCAACAAATGTTCTATTTCTGCATCACTGAGGTGTTCTGTATCATGTATTGTATTATTACAATGAGAACACGCTCTTGTGTTTGAACCATTTTCCATCATATTCTTCCACATTACACTAACTGGACAGTGTAAACGCTTTAAAAACGTTCCAGAATCTGTGTATAGCTCTTTATTTGAAGGATTTAATTTCACAAGTTAAAATTGGTTTCACACATAAATATATATAAAAAATGCTATATATAGATATTATTGTGTCTAACAATCCTCAAGTGTGGTTATCACACTCAAAATAGGTGAGTGGGTGTACACAGGTGCGAGCATCTACATGAATTAAAACAGTGACATGTGACATTATGGTTCTTCTCAAAAGTTCTGTAGCAGTAATGAATATGCTCTCTTTTTCTAAAGAACAAATGAGATAAGTTGCTCTTTTCGATTATATGTTACTTTAAACAAACTTCACATCACATACCCTTCCCTGGAACAAATAACTAGCGCCTATGTGGTTTATCTTATATTTATTAAGAACAATATACTAACTACTTGTATATCAATGTTTTATGTGGTTTTATAATATAAAAAAAATTCATTTTAAGTATATTTCTTGAACATTTTTATTCAAGTTTAAAAATAATTGGGGTATACCCGCACAGAACTTGTGCCCCTTTCTTATTATTTGCGGATTTACAATATACACTTTACCAAACATCTTCTTTTTCCAATATTTACCATAATACAACAGATTAGACTTTACAAGTCTGTTCAGTTTTCTTTTTGTGTTTTGCTCAGTTTGACCAATAATCTCGCTAATAGATTTTGTGGTTAGGGGATTGTTCTGAATATCAAGACATATATTGTAATTCATCCTCAGATTAGTCGAGATGGTTAAAAGAAGTGCTAAATCAACTTGTTTTACCCCACGAATCAGACACTTTAATAGAATATCATTATCTATGATATTATAGATTGAACTGTTATACTGTATTATCCCCTCATCGGTTCTCTTAATTAACGATGCATTTTTAAACTCTTTTATTTCATCAGTAGTTGTATTGAACAACACTAGATCATCCATTTTGATGTATTCATCCTTGTACCTTTTTGTAATTTTATTAATAACCATATTATTTAAATTAAAAAAACACCTTATTGGTGTTGTTATATTGACAGATGCAAAACAATATAAATGTTTGCTATAATCAATAAATTTCAGTGAAATTTTACCAACAGATAACTTCTTAAAATGTTAGTAAAAAGCTAACTTCAAATCAAATAAACTGCATGTCTTATCTGTTTGATACAAACAAAACTTCAGCTAGGCCTTAACTTCGATTATTTATATCTTATACTATAGAATCAATTTATTTGATTTTTAATAACTTCCAGTCTCAGTCTATCATTCAAAAGCCACTGTAAGATTGGCTTATCCATAGCTTATAATGTACCAAACTTGAACTAGATTTTTTTTTTATATTTGATGCTCAATCAATTTAATTTAAATGAAAAATTTACTCTGGGGGTTATTTGCTTTTGCAGCTCTAGCCCATGCACAAGGAACAGTTACAGATATTGATGGTAACACATACGATTATTTAACCTATGGCACAGAACAATGGACCGTTGAAAATGCTGCTATGGAAACCTACCGTGATGGAACAACGATTCCTCAGGTTACGGATGCTGCACAGTGGACTAACCTTACTACAGGGGCTTGGTGTTATTACGATAATGACCCCAGTAAAGGCAAGCTCTATAATTGGTATGCTGTAGCCGGAATTCATGACAATGACCCTAACACACCCAACAAGGAATTTGCCCCAGCAGGATGGCACGTACCTACTGATAATGAATGGACCACTTTAGAAGAACATCTTATTGCCAATGGTTATAATTATGACGGGACTACTACAGGAAATAAAATAGCCAAATCAGTGGCATCAACTAGCGGTTGGCTAAACTCAACTAATGCTGGTGCTCCAGGGAATAATCAATCATTAAATAATAATAGTAATTTTAATATTTTGCCCCATGGTTACAGAAATTTAAACGGTATTTTTTATGAAGAAAGTTATGATGGGATACTATGGAGTTCAACAGTTGATGATCCAACACATTCATGGAACAGAATAATATACTCAGATCAAAATAGCATTGTAAGAAATAATGGTTATTCAAAAAGTGGAAGTTCAGTTCGTTTTGTTCAAAACAGTAACACCTGTTCAGAGGTTTCAATAAACGCTTTATCCACAGAAGTGTGTGCTGGAGAGAGTGTGGATTTGAGTATTGATGTAATTGGTAGTAATTTTTCGAATTGGGCTACTGGTGAACCCAATAATCTAGCTTTAGGGACAGAGCATTTTGGATTGTTCTTGAGTACAGGAAGATGGAATGATGGTCCGGATAGCTATACATCAGCAAATTGTATTGTTGAGAGCGAAACAAATTTAGGTATCGTAAATAATTTTACATACTTGGGGGTTTTTGATAATCATCACTATTATCTATATGATTTAACAGATGGTTGGAATAATTGCAATAATCTAGCTAATAGTTTAGGCGGTTATTTAGCAATAATTAATTCCCAATTAGAAACCAATTTTATTTTCAATAATCTGCCTAGTTCTTTTGATAGAGGTTGGATTGGAATGTACCAGGACACTAATCATCCTGACTACAGCGAGCCAGGTGGAGCATGGTTTTGGGTTGATGGGACACCTGTAGCTATGAGCTCTAACCCTTCAGACTTTACTTGGTCCACAGGTGACACTACAGAAACTATCTCAGTCACTCCATCAGAAACAACAGAGTACTGGGTGGATGTCACCACTAATGACGTGACTTGTAGAGAGTATGTTACTATCAATGTCACTGCTCCACCAGCCCCAACAGGAGATGCAGAACAAACCTTTTGCGATGCAGCCACAGTATCAGATTTATCAGCTACAGGGGACAACATCCAATGGTATGATGCAGCGACAGGTGGTAACTTGTTAGACACAACTTCAGCTCTTACCGATGGTCAAATGGTATATGCCTCTCAAACGGTGAATGGCTGTGAAAGCACAGACCGATTAGAAGTAACTGTGTCTATACAAGATATCACCATAACAGCATCAGCCACAGAAGTGTGTGCTGGAGAGAGTGTAGATTTAGCGGTGAGTTCTGGACTTATAGCCTGTACCTCTACGGAACTTAAACCAAACTTACAAACTGGATTGGTTGGCTATTGGCCATTTTGTGGAAATGCCAATGATGAAAGTGGCAATGGTAATAATGGAACGGTCACAGGAGCAATCCTAACAACTGATCGCTTTGGAAACGCGAATAGCGCTTATAACTTCGGACAAAATATTCAAGACTATATAATTTTACCCCCAAGTAATAACTATGAAAATGATAATATATCTTTTTCTTTTTGGATAAACCCAAGTCAAATCGGTCAGACACAAGGATGGAATACTATTATAAAAAAAGGTGATTTTATAAGCGCTGAATCAGAGGCTTTCATATTTGATTTAAAACCTTCAACAAATGGGTATGATAAGTTTGAAGTTGGGTATAAAACAGCATGTGAACCAGCTGGTGATGGATGGCAAAAAAACCAATATGATTTAAACGAAAACTTATTGAATAATTGGACAAATTTTGTTGTTACCCTTGATTCTAGTAATAATCAAACTATATATAAAAATGGTGCTCTAATTAGTCAAACTCTCATTGATGGAAACTATAATTCTTGTACAGGAGCCGAAATATCCATTGGCTCTGAATGGGGTCAAGGTCAGCCATTGTATGAGTTTTATGGTAGTATTGACGATATTGCTATTTGGGACCGAGTTCTTTCAGAATCCGAAATCCAACAATTAGCCAATTCTCCAACCTATGATTGGTCCACCGGAGATACAACTGAAAATATAACAGTCACTCCTACAGAAACCACAGAATACTGGGTAGATGTCACCACCAATGGTGTGACTTGTAGAGAGTATGTTACAATAACAGTTAATGATTTACCAGAGGCTCCAACAGGTGAGACTGTAAATTATTTTATTAACTGTGATTCATTCAGTCCCACTTTAGATGATGCTATAGCTACATTGACAGGTGATAACATTAAATTATATGATGCTGCTGTTGGTGGAAATTTATTGGATCCAAATTCGAATATTATAGATGGTCAAGTGGTTTATGCCTCACAAACTTTGGATTCATGCGAAAGTTCTGACCGTTTGGAGGTTCAGTTAAATCTTTACACTCTTGAGATGCCTGTCACTGATGCGCCTGACAACACAGTATCATTTTGTAATGAACAAAACCTCACTATTTTGGACCTTGCACCTGCGCAAACAGCCACTGATAGACTCTGGTATGAAACAGCTACAAGTACAACACCAATTGCTGAGACTACACCACTTGTTGATGGGGTGACTTATTATGTGTCTAATCACGATATAGAAACAGGATGTGAGTCTGATCGTTTGGCTATGACTGTTGAAATAAACAACCCAGAAGCCCCTACAGGTGATGCAGTCCAATCGTTTTGTGATAATGTAACTGTTTCTGATTTATTGGCCACAGGATCAAATATCCAATGGTATGATGCTGCTACAGGGGGCAATCTTTTAGACCCTAGTTCAGCCCTTTCAGATGGTCAGTTTCTTTATGCTTCTCAGACTGAAAATAGTTGCGAGAGCATAACTAGACTAGAAGTAAGTGTAGAAATAGACATCATTCCAGATCCTATACTTATCACTACAGAATTAGAGTTCTGTTTGGCTAGAGAAGCAACCTTATCGGATTTAGAGGTAGATGAACAAGGCTTCGTGCTTGAGTGGTACGACAGCTTTAGTGGAGGCAATATGCTGCCAATGGATACTTTATTAGAAGATGGGGTTTCGTATTATGCCACGCTTTATGATGCTGTATCAGGTTGTGAGAGTCTTATGCGCTTGGAGGTAGTACCAACGGTTATTCCATGCGAGGTGGTAATTTACAATGCTATTTCACTTAATGATAACGGTGTAAATGATTATATGGTCATTGAAAATGCAGAGTATTTCCCTGACAACAGTTTGGAGGTCTATAATAGAGATGGGCATTTACTCTACTCACAAACCCAGTATGGGATTGGAGATAACTTCTTTAGAGGTATAGCCAATGTAAGTGGTATCTATGGCAGTACGCTCTCAGGGGATGGACCAAGACTCCCCACAGGATCTTATCTCTATGTGTTTAAATATTTTAATCCTTATGAACAGCAGCAATATACGCTAAAAGGATTCCTAACCATTAACAGCAACTAAGATGAAACAGTTTATATACAGCATAATTTTTATAGGAACACTGTCATTAACTGTTAATGCACAGTCAGGCATAAAACTCACGGACTACTACCACAACCCAATTCAGTACAACCCTGCCTATGTGGGTGTGAGTAACGGGTATTTTGTAAAAGGTACTTATACCAGCCAGTGGTTGGGCTTTGATGATGGACCTGTCACACAAACCTTGGATGTACATAGGCGTTTTTCTAACAACCGCTATGCTGCAGGATTATCAATCCTCAATGATGACTTTGGAGCGGTAAAGAATTTTAATATAGAGGCCAACTTTGGATTGCATTTAAGAGTCACAGAAGAAATTGGTTTTGTACTTGGACTTAAGGCAGGGCTGAACAATTTTTCCATCGATTATAACAGACTCAATATCTATGACCCCACAGAGTTTGTATATGCTAATGGCAATTTAAGTGAAACTAAACCGATTATTGGTGCAGGGTTTTATTTTTATGGTAGAAAATGGTTCTTTGGAATGTCTGTGCCCAACATAGTGTCTCAAAGATTAGAGGATGAACTGAATAGAGATATCTATAACAAAATCCCTCATTTTTATACCACCATTGGATTTGATACAAACATCACTCAAGATGTACTATTAAAATCTCAGGCTTTAATACAAATGGTAGAGGGGGCACCCATCAGCGCACTACTAACCACAAGGGCACAATATAGAGATAAAATAGGATTGGGGCTACAATACCAGCCTGATGCTCTTTATGGCGCTTTTGTAAATGTTAGGTTTAAATCAGAGTTCACCCTCACTTATGGTTATGATATGGCGCTTTCTGACCTTAGTCAATATACCAATGGAAATCATTATTTTGGATTGTCCTATAAATTTGGTCAAGACGAAAAATGTGATTGTGAAGATGACATCAATAATGAGGATCGTGTATATATAACCAGATAAATTTAGCCTCAAAAATAAGTTACACTAAACAAAACCTCATGGCTGTATGGCTGTGGGGTTCTTTTTAAAGTCCAGATTACATACTTTTCACTTCTATTTTCGATTAAATTATTAGTATGTATGGTGGATAGGGATAATTGCTTTTATTATTGTTGATAAAATTCTAAACCATAGGCATATCTTCTTCTTTCAGTTCTGCTATTTCAAGCCCTCTTAAGTAGGTTAGAGATACACTTATAGATGAATGCCCCATAGCTTTCTGTAGCTTGGTAATTGAGCCTGTACGCTTGAATATTTCTATAGCTCCTGTATGTCTAAAAGAGTAGAGTGTTTGTCCTTGTTTAAGTAGCTTAGTTTGTTTCTTATATCTGCTCCAAAGTGTCTTGAAATAATCTGGGTTCCTACTATTGTGCTCCCCAGTAAAGAGATTATCATCTAAACCTTTTGGATGTAAGTAGGGCTTTATAAAACGAGGCACTGGCACAATCCTGTTTATCCCTGACTTATTTCTAAACCCAGAAAGTGTAATGTAACTTAAGTCATTAGAGAAATCTCCCCATGTCAATTCCCTGACTTCTCTATGTGGTCTAAGCAAACAACCATAAGTCAATAAACAACACAAATGAAGGTGTTTGTTAAAGGCTTTTATATCCTCTAATATAGTAACAATATCATCAAAGGGTTTGTGCAAAACAGCCTTGGATTTCTTGCTTTTTATCTCAGTCATTGGATTGTCCTCCATTCCTAAGGATACAGCCTCATTTAGAAGCACGTTTAGATGTCTTTTAAGGGTGTTGTGAGACACTCCAGAGCAATACCTTGAAAGAATATTTTTAAGCCCTCTAACAGAGAGTTTTGAAGAGCCAAATTCCTGCTTTAAACACTCAAAACTAAACTGCAACATAGCCTTGTATTTCTTGGAATAATCACCAGCTAGTTTTGAATCCAATGCTTGTTTGATATAATCAATGTCTGAGAGTTTACCAGTCACAATATTTGTGGATCTATAAGACAGCAAAACACCACCGTTTAACAGATAGCTGTAAATCTCAGCGGCTAAAACTTTAGCAATGGATAATCTTTGGTCTAATGGATAGGAATTAGGGTCTGTGCTTGAGTTGATTCTCTTACCATTGTAAAGTCTGTATCTCTTACCACCAATGTAAAAGGATACAAATACTTTGTTTAAAGAATCAGTGTGAACTTTAGGAAATTGTAGTGTCA
>MDSX01030205.1_pt1 | contig 13764 bp, 15 predicted proteins | sample 811141 | NCBI WGS metagenome assembly MDSX01 (sample SAMN05326642, study PRJNA326480) | marine metagenome | isolation source: seawater | place: Atlantic Ocean: South East | collected 2010
GTTCCGGGCTCTGCGGGGCGAGTTAGGCGGTGCCCGTGGGGCTCGACACCCGCGCCTTCGTGCGCGGCCGTCAGCGGTCTTCAAACCGCAGGCGGTGCGGCGCCGCAGCGCACGCACGACGTCAAACAACACGCACGATGTGATCTCGTACATCAAGTCTAACAACGTCCGTGCACGCACGGGACGACGTCGCCTCGCGCCCGGCCGGGCGCATCGCAACCGTCACTTTGCGAAAGTCACGTTGAACGTCAACTTCAAGCCGCATCGCCTTCGTTCCACGCGAGGGGACCTTTCGGGCGCGCGACGGAGGCGCGGCAGAGCCTCCCTGGCCCAGACCCCGCACCTCCGCCCAATATGGCATATTTTCCCGTTAGAAGCTGCTCTCCATAGCCCTCCTCCCCGCGTAAACCGAGAGCTGAGTGGTTTTGTGGGGGCGCGACGCGTGAAGCGAGGGGGGCGGGCAAGAGTGATCTCGGCTTCTGCGTGTTCGCCCGCGACACGGACTGCAGTTTCGAGGTCTCCGACCCCGAGTTCCTACGGCGAAGTGCTCTCGTTTTCCTCCCCCGTGAAGCATAACATGCCAAACCCAGCTTCATAGATCGTGCGGCCACCATGCTCTGTAGCAATGAATTACTTGCAGTGAGGTACGTCCGACCAGTGAGAGCTCTGCATTTTTCAGAGAGCTCGAGCTCTGCCTCGCCGCCTTAAGCTTTATTAAAATAAATTTCTGGACATCGAGAGCGGCGCGTCGAAGATCGCCCGCCGGCGCGGCGCGGGCTCGAAGGCCGCCGGGGCGCCCGGCGGACCGAGCCAAAGTCCGAGCCACCGAACGCGGCCGTCAAAGTCGGGCGCTGCCCATCGGATCGGCTTCCCAGTGCGCTGGAGCAGCTAGAGATCTTTACGCCAGTGACGACGCGCGCGCGGGCCGTCGACGCGCTCTAGACGTCGCGCGCGGCGTACAACATGGAGCGGCGCGGCGCGGCAGCCCCTGGGCATTCCCGCGGCGGCGCCCGCGGCGCCCATAGTACGGGGCGCAAGCGGTCGACGACCGCGACGCCGACCCCCGCGGCCGCGCGCTGCGGCCGCGTTGGTGACCTCCCTGGGGAGCGCTCCTGGGAAGTAAGCACTAGTGCTCTTTGTTTCACGCTAGAGTTTACACCCAGGTGGGTTAGCGCGGGGGGTTGTGTAGGCTACCTATCTAGCTTGGCGCCCCGGTAGGTTGGCATATGGTCCTCCTTTGTGGTGCCTGATGCGCACGTTCCTGGCCAAAAGGCAATGAAATATCATATTTGGAACTTGAGGTGCTTAGAATGGGATCATGTTACCGGAACCGATCTGCTCGCCGAGCGTCTGGCCGGTCTGACCTTCAGCAAACATGTTGCCAATGATACCGAGCATGGCAAGGCGACCGTTAGCCATCTCCGCATTCAGCTTCTCCGTTTTCTTTTCCGGCCCGTATTTTGCACCAAAGAAACCAACGTTATAGTCGCCGTCATACTTAGATGCAGGCCACCACGCCATCTCAATCAGTCCTGTGAAGAGCAGAATCTGCGCGATACCGGCAGCTGGAACCTTGAAGATACCCTGGCCGCCGTTCGGGATATCAGAGAACTTGAGCTGTTGAGAGAGAGAGAGGTAGCCCGGGAATTCCACGTCGGCGTTGTGCGCGATGCATCCTACCATCGCCACCATGGCAATGCGGCCATGTTTACGTTCAACAGCACGGCGGCGTTCAAAGCCTATGTTAGATTCTGAATTATGCTGAGTCTTCTTATATCCTCACCCTCTGGTTGATTGGTGCTCAACCCAAGCGGGTCCCAGAAACCTGCCGGCGCTTGGACCCCGATCGCCTATTAGTGATGTTTCTAACGGGTCGGAAGACAAAGCTCACGAACGCTGGAGCACGCGGTTTCATCGACTGCAGATCCATCGAGAACGAGGCCCACGGCAGGCGTCGTGGGCGCGACGAAGGCCGAGGCAGCTGAGAAAGTCAACGCGAGGAGAAGCGGCTGCATATTATTGCCCGCTACCTTGTAGATGCCGGCCGCGATCTTCTTCGCCCTGAGACTAACCCTATAGGACCGCTGTAGCGAACTGGCAGTGCCTCGCTGCCCGAGGGGGTTGACCGCCGGTATGCCTGGTGGTATGCGCCTACTATGCGGGTTTTATGCGGGTGGTATGCGGGTTTTATGCGGGTGGTATGCGGGTGGTATGCGGGTGGTATGCGGGTGGTATGCGGGTGGTATGCGGCTGCTATGCGGCTGCTATGCCGGTGGTATGCGGCTGCTATGCCGGTGGTATGCGGCTGCTATGCTGGTGGTATGCGCCTGCTATGCGGCGAACTCCGGCGGCCGTCGCCTGGGGTCGTCGACAGCGGTCGCCGGCCCGGGGCTGCTATGCTGGTGGTATGCGCCTCATGCTCTCCTAGTTATTTGCTATTTCTTATGGGTATGGTATCTTGGTAACTCCCTACTTTCCTTTTTCTCTTGCTACTTTCCTGGTTCGTCGGTGTGTGTGGCAGATTCCCATAAAGGCCCTCCGTCGGCCGCGACCAGCTGGCATGCGACGCCCCTCGCGCCACAGCGCCGTCCCCGGACGCCCAGGGGACGGTTAAGCGACCCCCTGGGTCCACAGGCCCGCGTTGGGCCTCAGTTCCTACTTCGAACTCATGCTGCTTGGGCACTGTTGCCCCGCGGCCAGTCAGCCAATCAGCAGGGCGTGATTTTTTTTTTCGATGACGACAGACGCACCCCCCCGAAGAATCGTACAATTGCGCACTCAGGGCCCTCATATCAGTCCGTGTGCCGATTTCTCCGGTCAACTGGGCATGCTAGGCTGAGTTTTGGGCCGGTGTCATTCCCGTTCAGAAACCAGGGACTTGTGGATGATTTTTGCATGGTTGGCATGGTTCAGTGGGTGTGATGAGCTATACATATGGGCTACCTGGCGATTAATCGACATGCGTCCTTGATTTTGAAGCACACTGGGCTGTCTGCAAGAGCCCTAGGGCCCTGTGGCCAAATTTGTTTTCAGTTGCTTTCGAGTATTTTCCAGATGTGTCATCCTCGAGAGCAGCGAGAGAAGCCACTGCCTCGTGACGTACGTCTTCATCAACAGCGCCGCAAAGGCCAACAAGAGCATCTGTTCCCCCAGCAGCAAACCTATGCATCTGACTATTGTGATAAGTCACAGTCGATTAATTTACGGTGTTGAAGACATGTAGCGGCGAGCATCGGCTAGAGAACAAATATTAGCGAGTGCTGCCGCTCCTAGACGTCGCACATTCGCACTTTCGCCACCAGATTGCGTGTCACCCGCAGCGTCGACTAGTGTCCGGCAAACATCAGAACGAGTTCCAGTCTGGACAAGCAAGACTCGCTTTGCTCCACGATCAGTCGCAGTGAGACTGGCCAAGCAACGGAGAGCGGCTTCACGTACAGCTGGCGGTTGACAATAATGTGCGAGTGTGACTATTGTTTCTACACCGCTTCGTGAAGATTCGACTCGGATTCGATTTGAGTCATTGAAATAAAGCGCATTTGCCACCAGGTGCAATGCGCACGCACGCTCTAGGACATTGTTATGCGCGGCTCTTCCCAGTAGCAGCTCTCCCATATGAGACTCATCGACATAGTCGCCGCGGAAGTGTGCACGGTCGATGGTGTTTTTCACTGCCGCCAAATCTATCACATTTTCGATAAATTGTCCACACCGTTCTTGGTTCGGACTATTGGACCACGCAAGGTTTGAAAGTGCCCAAAGAGCAGTTGCACATTGCGCTTTGTTCTGCCCTTTGTTGGAGATAGACCAGAGAGCTTCTATGGCACCAGCCTGACCAAGTTCGGACCGAAGCTCAGGGTCAAGGGCAAGGTTGCCGAGAAGAAGCGCGGCCGAGCGCCTCGCAGTTGATATATTTGCCACACAAAGGAGGATAACGGAGCTCACGGAGGATTTTTCACAGAGTGGCGTCAATGACGGTGTTTGCGAAAGATTCTCATTTGTCTCCGAGATGGAAAATGTTGTTATAAGAGCGCAGCGATTCCCTCCTGTAAGGGATGCGAAGGCATTTGCAAGGGAATTTGCAGCACCTGCTTGAATCTGAGCCTCCCTGTCTGAGTTTAGCAAATCAACTGAAATATGTGACTGCAGGAGGCGAGAAAGAACATCTAATCCACCTGCAGCTACAAGCCTGTCAGCATTTGGCGCATGCAATGAGAGCACATTTGCTAGCGCACTGACTACTGATTCGACAATATCGGTGTCGTATGTCGTCTCAGTGTGACGTGAAGACCGAGAAATGGAGGACCGCAGCTTGTCAACAAAAATCTCAACAAGACCTGCTGCACCAAGTGCTTCCTGATTTTGCTGCATTTGGAACGCCAGGTTGGCCGCCGCCTATGAAATAAGAAGATAAGAATGTCCCCTCTTGAGTTATTAAGTGTAAGAACAAATGGAGTTGTTGAGCGACATATGCAAGACATCACATGCCAAGGCAACCACTTCCGGGTTGGCATGTTGTACCAAGCCGACGACGGCGGATATCAGACCATCTACTCGCCCCAGTGATGATGCATTCGTTGCATTGAATGACACTCCTGCAAGGCCCCTGGTGGCAGCAAGTACGCATTCCTGGTCACGGTCGCGAGACAGAACAAGGAGCACTTTGATCAAGGGTGCGGGCATCCTATAAACAGCCTCCTTGTTGGATCTATCCAATTTGGGGAACAGCCAGCCTGTGCTTGCCGTCACTAGTTGGCGCATATTTGCATGATTTGGTCCCTCGCATAAGCGCCTGCGACGGAGAGCCCATTGTCTCCGGGCAACGGCTGCATCGCGAGGGGTGCCATGGTTTATTTTGCTTGGTAAACTTTGAGCTTGAGATAGACGCCTTGGTTGGACAGATCTATCGTCGAACCCAAGATTGCGTCTGAGTCTTTCCATCTCACGGCTGACCGCCACATCAACCCAAAGTCGCCATTGTTCACGAACATCGGCGCCTAAGGCTCGACTGTCCACCTGGCAATTCCAGGTGAGGGCAGCGAGCGCCTTTGCGCTGAGGCGGCGCAGCTCGCGCCTCGGTGATCGACACATTGCAGCTAACACCAGGGCGGCTCCATTAGCACCTAGCTTTTTGACTGCGAGAAGATTAATACAATACACTGGAATATTTACGAAGAGCATTGTTGAACGTATGGTGCGCACCGGACATGGTTGCAACGCGCTGTGCAAAAAAAAGAAAAAGGGCGGATGTATCTAGTCCAAGCGTGTGTGCTGCAGTGGTATGCCGCCAAACATCGAGGCGTAATGCACGTTGAGCCCGCATGTCAAGCTTCTTCTGCTGGTCGAGCAAGGTTTCACGGTGCATAAGCGCAGTTTTTGCTCTTGAGAAGCTAGCGAGCAGCGTGTGAACCCATAGTTCAAGACGAGCCGAGTGCGCACGTTCATAATATACCTCGTCACGAGAGCAAGCGCGTAGTTTAGCAAGAGACTGTGTCATTTCCAATATCGCTAGGTCGCGCACTCTTCGGCGAGCTGCTTCAACACCCAGGCTATGTCGGAGTGCCTCTGCGAGTGCTATGTGGAGAAAGATCTGCTGCTTGCATTGTTTGAGTCTGTCTCGAAAGTTCGATTCAGCAACGTCCCGCCTATATAGTCAAGCCCATCAAATCACTCAGATTTTCTAAAGACAAAGGGAGTTACTCTCGAGCTTCGCGAAGGGCGTCGCGCCTTGCCCAAACCCGATCTTTCGAGGCTCTAGTCCGCGCTTCTTTAGCAAGGTGTTTCGCTGTTTGTGCAGCTCGCACTCCAGCGCACAGAGCTGCGGCGTGAACTCGCCTTCGTGATGCTCGTTCTCCGAGCAGTTGGTCATGCAATTCGGAAATGGCGTTGCAAGCACGTCGATGTTCGTTCAAAGATGTCTCAGTCGCACATTTAATATGTCCTGAAGCAAACGAGCTGCGTAAAAGCTTTTGGGCACGTGCTGGCAACCAAAGCGGATCACGGAATGGGGTATCTGGAGGCAGAGGCCTGCGGCGCAACTTCACGGAAAGGCCACCTTTCTCTAGGTTTACATCTTCCTCTTTGCTGTTGCTGGATAGACTCAGCCTCTCCGAGCGCGGTACGAGGAGATCTTCATTCCGTTGTTTTTGTTCACGAATGCGAGCACAGCGGCGAGAATTTTCCAGCAATGCAAGCTGAGCGTATGCAGCAGCCACGCGTGTCTCTGCCATTCGATTTCCAGTAACACAAGAGTTGCACATGCTGTTCTTCGAAGCTGTAGCAGCGACCATGGCAGCACGGCGATCAAGTATCGCCTAGAATGGTAGTATATGCAACTTTCTTCGTTCAGACACAGAATCCTTCATTCAGACACAGGCAGGCACGTTGTCGCACTCCAAGCGAGCATTCGCCACAGCCGTGAGTAGAGCAGAGCGCTCGTCTTTGGCTTCCTGATCTCTCAGTAGTCTTCTTACATCTGCACGAAAAAAACGGAGTTCAGTTTCGTGCAGAAACCTTCGTCGACGACCTTCTTGACAAAGCTCTTCTCTCAAGGCAACAATCTTCAACTGGGAGACAGTCATGGCGTCCGCCATAGATTTTTCTCGAAGAAGCTCGTACGCCACGGTGGCACGGCAGTGTTCCATACACGCAGCGTGTAGGGAATGTTGAAGCCGGACGAGTGCTCGCGCTTGGCGAGAACGTTCGACAACTTGTGCCGCGCGAGTCGACACTGCGTGTTGTGCTCCTCTAGCTAGCCAAATACCACGCTCAAACTCAGCACGAGCTTCAGATCTTGCCTGCTGGCGAGCTTCCATGGCACGGTCCCGACCTATCAGCTCATGTGCTGCATCAGCCACAAGTTCTTTGAGTGTTGCGAGGGCCTTGCTTTCACTCTCATCCTTCTGCTTCGAGCTGCGCAACAGCGCGATGTGTCGTGTCTGCGCTGTTTGTGCCCGTCTATTAGCAGCGTCGAGAATGGATTCCTGCCTCGTAATGATCTCACCCAATTTGCTGTCTGCCCGGCCAGTCCTGGCTGCGAGAGCCTCGTGATCAATCCATAGTTCTGCGCCGAGTCTGGCCGACCTCAGAATCAGCGCACTGAGGATCTTGTCATGGGCTGATACAATTTCTGCGATGGCATTGGTCGCATCCCGAACAAAGGCTGATGGGGCTGTGCGACACACAGTAGCTGAATCTCCAGGGGACGCGGAAGGCTCAAAGAATCCACAAATTGGTTTACACGAGTCAAATTTCAAGGTTTGGAAGGTTGTCTCAGGCATATCGGCAAGCGACGAGAATTGTTCAGGGAGTAAGTTGCTTTCCCCTAGATCAAGTAGTCGTGCAATCTGCCCTTTTGAGTCAAATTCCAGGTACACATGTTCAAGCTAACGTACCTCCGTCGTGTGATGTGCAGTCTCCCGTGCTGATAACATATTTTGAATGCTGTTGAGCACGTTTGACTCGGTGTGGCCCTATGAAAAGTTCGTACTAAGAATCTTTTGACGCGCCCCTCTGCACACCTTAGAATATTGCTCTTGATTTTTGGCAAGACGCTGAGCACAAGAAGGGCCAGTGCCCCGGATGGGGCTGGCGACGTTACTCAGCGCATGGGCGGGTGCATTTACTATCAGAGCCAACGAGCTCCAACGAAGCTCACAGCTCATCAGGCTGTTATATATTTTCTTAGCGAATTCCATTGAATTTCTTTGTATTGGCTGCCCAGTGAATCCAGATAAAATAACCTCGGCAGCAAGAACATTGATGAGAACTGCACTACTAGGCGGGTTGGTCTGGGTGTAATCCGTGTCTGGTGCAGATTTTAATCCCGCCTCCCTGTCAGCCGGAACTCTGGCAAGAAGCGCACCGCGTAAAGAATTCAGCTGTTGGCATGCTGTCTTCTGTAAGTCAGAAGGTTCTTTCTTTTTAATTGATAGATCAGTTCCAGAAACGCAATCCTCTTGTCTAGATTTCTGTCGAGATCTTCCTAGATAACACAACAATTTGTATGAGATCGCTGCGACGCGTAGACGCATCTTTGTAAGCTGCTCCAGCAATAATTCCTCTGCGCGCGCCTGTATAATAGTCTACGTGCGATTGAATATTTTCCCAAGTGTTTCACACTGGGGAGGGCGGCTGCCTCCAAGTCCTTCCGGATTTGCTCCAGAGAGAAACCATCGGGTGCAATGTGCACGCTGTTAAATTTTCGAGCGTTCACACATAGAATCTGGTAAGAATCTATCACAATTGTAGGTGGTTCTTGGAGATTCTCATGTGAGATAAGACCCGTGTTGTATGTGTCAATACCCTCATTGGTAACGTTAGTATAACTTGGGGGGGGATCTGTCAGCGAGGCCGAAGGCGGATGGTGCGTTGCGAGCCCTGATACTTTTCGGCGCTGAGCCAAGGTTCGACGTAACTCAGCACGTCGTGCCTGGGGATATTGTGTAACATTCTTATCATGATGGACTTGATGCTATATAGATACACCGGGGTGACTTCTTCTGTTGCCTTGGCTTCTCTTTCCGTGGCAATTCTCAATGCTTCTGCGCGGACCTTTGCAGCGGTGCGTTCCTTGAGAGAAATGTATTTCCAATTATCGTCGCCCGCTGCAAGTGCACGAAGAGCTTGTACGTCAACAAAAGTGGGCGTGTCGTTTTCCACTTGATCACTGCCGCGCAGATTATTGATAAACGCCGCCTCTTCTAGGAAAGCGATAGCCTTTCGTGCAGATAAGATTGCAGTGCGCTTGCGGCGCTTTGATCGCGCCAAATGGAGCTCGTGGCGCTCAGAAAAATAAAAAGCACCATCGCAGGCTGATGGGGCCTCGTCATCACCACTGGATGTGGCATCTTCGTCAGGCATAAAACTCTGCTTCTTTTGTGCCATCGATTGTCGCTCTGTGGTGACTTCAGGATGGCTTGCGTGCGCACCTTTACTATGAACAGGGTCTATTTGATCCGATGGTTGAGCAGAAATCATCGGCAAATCCGCTTCACTTGGCTTGACCCAGCTTAGCTCACCCGTTGAAATATTTTTCCATGACGTTTGCCCCCATTCATCGACAATCTCTTCCCAAGTGTTTAAAGGCATGCGAGGCGACCTACAGAATATACAGCGAGTTCGCATTTGGATTAGGGGGGGGCAAAGCATGGGACGCTAGAGGTAAAAATCATGACTGAGGCAGTAGCTCGGTGTCACCACTTGACGCAGCGGGAGCCATGTTGTCTGTGATTTTGGTAATGGGGGTCACGTTCACGGCAACTATATTACCAAGTTCATCACGCCCTGGTGGTGGCTCATACCTATAGAGTTTTTAAATATTAGATTGTCGAGCCTTAGTTGCATTGTTATCAGCACTGCACATGGCAGCATAGCAGGGGGCGCCTGCCACGATGCTTCTGCAGTGTCTGAGTGCACAAAGTATTTTCGTCCATGGGCTGGTCTAGGAGTCACCCAGATAAGTTTATGCTGGGAATACTTAACTGCTGCCCGCGCGCGCTTCCCCGCAAGCACGACGGGCTTGTATTCCCACTCCGCGAACGTCTTCAAAGGGGGAACATAGTCCTCGTCGTCCGAATAGGATAAGTGCCGGTGGAATCTGTGCATTGCTAAAGCGGAGGTATCTGGCGCATAGCCTCTCCTGGTGGACACCTTCTCCAGGTCAGATGTTATGGACTGATGTGTTAATGCAGCCTTGATGATGTCCCATATTTTAGTACGAGAAGATCGAGGAGCCGGGGGGGCATGCTGTTGGGACACGTGACTCAAAGCGATTTCCGCCATGGAATCTAATGCTGGCACGTATAGGACTGGAGCCATGAAGAGCAGCGCAGACCACGCACATCTTGCACTTCTTCTCTCCCATCCACCCGAGGTTCTCAAGTATTACAAGGACATCACACCGAGCAGTGAACTGGTCGAGTCGACCAACGCGTCCATGCCCGATGCGACCAAACGGTCGGGTGTTGACCTGAAACGTCTTGCCTCTGGTATCGCAATCGTAACTTCCACAGGCCAGTACTTCGCGACGATCCCACAGTATAGACTCATGCAAGGAGGCTGGGTCGACGAAGATTATTTTCGACATAACAACGATCCTTTAAACGCGGCTATGCTTTGTCCCAAAATCAGCGTCTGCTGGAGATCCCCCACGTGGCAAAAGCCGTCAAAACTCCTGTGGCTAAGTATGACGTGCACACTTGACGCGGGGGGTACTCCGAGCAAACCTCATCCTCGATATGTGCTCACGAGAACCACGAGGTTCCCGACCAACAGAGATTGATGTGTCATGCGCCCCATTTGGCTCTTGAGGTGCTAAAAGCAATTCTCGATTTGCACCCGGGGATATTCCAGTCACACGAGCTGCTGACCTCGAGACAGAACCAGTAAGATTCTTGATCTGCAACAGAGGCTCGGGACTTGTCCTACTACCCCGCGAGAGTACCGCAAGCTCGTAAGTTGGCAAATGCGCGCACGTCGTTGCATCACGTACGTATTTGTATGCGAGCAAAATCGCTCTGCATGTACTCATGGCCGCGATTAACGAGCTTGTCCATATGCAACTATCGTCTACTTCTGACGCCGTGGTCTTCGCATCTGGTTCCCAAGTTCTTCGAGAATCCAAGGACTGAGCAGAAGGAGATATGGTTGTGACTTCAAGATTGGTACCAGCGATATGCACCATAACGTTCATAGGGGTGCTTAATTGTGCGAGAGGTTGAATGAGCTTGCCCACGTTGGATTTCAAAGACTCCTCTATTCGAGCATCGTGTTCAGTGATTTTAATCATGGCGGTGGAAAGTGTACCGACAATGCGTCGAGCATCCGCATTTAGGTTATCTGATACGGCATCGAAGTCAAACTTGCTGAATCTAATTATGCCGGTGGTCATTGGATTCTGATTGCAGAGATGTGCACAATCCACAGGCCAGCTTGAATACGCGCAAGCACCATGGCGGCGAGCTGTAGTTTCAGCTTGGAAGATCTTACACGCGATTAGATCATGCAACGCAAGTCTACGGTGATTTTGATGATGCCGCCCAACATGAGAGGCATTTGTAGCGACGCTTGCTAGTAGATCCACAAGGTCACCGAAGCCAAGGCGGCGAAAGCGCACGCCATCAGCAGCGAGTAAGATATCAACTCGTTGCCTGATTTTGAGGGTATTTAAAATCCCAGAATCTGCCAAGAGTCGCACAACCTGGACACGGCTCAATGCCGCGCGTGAACCCACATTCAAGCGCTCCCCATAAGTACAATAATAAGCAAACAATTGCCTCAGCCGATATAAGAGCGGTGCAGTCAAAAGCTCACGGTCAAATTTGGTATGCGCATCACCGTCTTTGCCCCAACATGCGGAGATCGCAGGTCTTTCGGCACCTACGTCTGCACAGTGGTCATCTCTGCCCGCAGCAAGTGCGCACACGCATGATTTTACCAGGAACGATGTCACTGGCCTAGCGCAGTGATCCAGCCAAATGAATAAAAGCCTAATACAAAGGAGTGCGATCTGATTCTGCTAGATTTAAGATGGCGCTGTCCGTCAAACTTCAGTTTTTGGGCCAGGTGGGAGTGAACAGGTGCACAATCATCATTAGAGAAGACAATGACAGCAAATGCAGCTAGGCACGCCGCAAAATCAGAAAAGTTCAACGATCCTACGTGTCTAAAAAGCTGATCGAAGCAGAGCAGGCTGACGAGGACACACCGCTCGCCGTCTTGCCCATCATCGTTCGGAAGAGCTGAAGAATCTCAACACGCGCCTAGAAAATGTTTCACACCTGAGGTCAATGAAGACGAAGCACCATGAGGCAAGGGAAGATATCATAATCACGTGCAAATTTCAGGTACTGCCCCTCTGAAAGTTGCCGCTTCTGGAGAGGCAGAGCACCACGAGAGTATGATAGGAATACCCTATATGAACCGAATCGGCAAGTCCAACAAGACACGTGGGACGTCCCCTCCGACCTTAGTAGCAAGGCCGCATTCGCTCGCATGAGCACTGGCATTTCTTCCAACATTGCACTACTGTTGAGTCACGCCTAGGCCGGCCCAATCGAATTAAGTAAATAAGTATTATAAGTATTATTTATTGTTTCCCGCAGGCGGCGGGCGGGACGCAGTGCGCGAAACAACCGACGCCTAGGCCGGCCCGTACGAAATAAGAAAATGATATTTATTAATTAAATCCGGCCGCTCGCGGCCGGACAGTGTACTGGCTCTATGGGGTTTACAAACCGCGCGCGCGCGGAGCGCGCGCCGCGTCTCCGCGGGTTCGCGGCCCAGAGCAAAATCGCTTCAACAAAAATGTTGAATTAGGCAACTAACCAAGCTGAACTTCAAGATACAAACCCCCAGGCCTTTCGTTTCAAGGGTTTGTTTCGCGCAGTGGCGGGACGTGTACTACACGTCCTTACAATCGGCCGCGTTTCACTTGCACTCCACACTGGGCGAAGCACGTGGAACCCGTGGAACCCGTGGAACTCAACCTACTCGACCCCCCTTCAGGGTTTGTAATACTCAGGGGAGGTATTGCAGCGAGGTATGGCTGGGGCATGTCATGGTCTCGGGCAGCGCGAGGCAGCCTGACGGTCCTGTGTGGCATTAGACTGTGTGCATTACCGTATGCCTGGGTAATCTGTTTGAACACTCTGTTCTGAGCAACCAGGGCTAGCAACCAAGCCGGGTTTGGGCTATAGGATTAAGCAAGTTTTCAATCGGATTGATTGCTTGTAGTGAGTCGAGAGCAACTTCGGGATACCAAGGTAAACACTAGCCCAACCAACCTCAAGGTACTCTACTGATCTCTATCTCGCCTGAATTTGGTCTAAAAAGGACAAAGGAGCCGTCACAAGCAAAATTGCCTGGATTGAACACTTTCACATTTTCGTATTCTGTCGTGAAAGGAGGTGCCGTGTCATCACTAAGACAGAGAATGCTAGGAGGTGGATATAATCGAAGTGTGTGATCATAGTTCCAATGTTTAGGTGAAAGCGAAGGTGCGAATGGTGCAAGGTGGCACTGATCCAGAAGCGTCTTGGCTAGGTGTGCGGATGAATCGACCAACTCAATATGATTTGCGCATCCAGCGATGTGTCGTGATAGCTGGCGCAACTTTCTCAGAAGATCATCACGATGAAACACCTAATTGATGGTTCTTACTAGGGGGCAGCGCATGAGACATGTCTGTTCTTGCTAGCACGGAACATTACAATTTCTTCACCGTGGCCAAAGCGGAATCGTGCTGGGGATGTTGTAAAGATTGGAGCTGTGCCTGTGCATTTGGGGTGTGGTCTTAGCTCGTGTACAGGTGTCGGACCATTCGTCTTAATCTTAATGCGATCTACAAGCGGCTGGATGGCCTGCTGTAGGAGCCTACCGCGTGGAAGTGCCGGCGACCCAGCCACGGGATCATTTGGGCCCGGAATGAACACCTAGGTATCACAACGTCCATAGAAAGTCCGAGCTAAGACACGACAGGTCGTCGCAGAATTTCACCAAGTCAATTAAGCTTGCCATGGATTCTTGTCCGATATCAAGCTCAGGAGCACAAAGAGCAGCTCCTAGTTCACCAAAACGAAAACGATAGCTACTCGTGACAGATTGCGCTCCACTGTTCGCTGAGGTGCGACTTGTAAAATCACCAAGAAATATAATCACCTGTGGACCAAGCCTGCTTACTGAAGTTTGGTCGTAATGGCGAACGCATGGAAGGAGTACCGGTCGTTTTGGCACCTTCTCCTTGGTTGTACAATAGTGTTCGCA
>MDSX01030882.1_pt1 | contig 13764 bp, 8 predicted proteins | sample 811141 | NCBI WGS metagenome assembly MDSX01 (sample SAMN05326642, study PRJNA326480) | marine metagenome | isolation source: seawater | place: Atlantic Ocean: South East | collected 2010
GCGGAGATGAAGGTGTGCGCGGAGAAGACTGGGGGGATGGTGGTGCTCGCGGAGTCGTTTGCCAACACCGTCTTCAAGACGTCGTTTGCCCGGATGTTCTCGACGGACGGAGAGGATGCGCTCGGGGTGAGCAGCGGCGGCGTCTTCGAGGTGATCACCTCGCGGGACGTCAAGACCGCGGGGTGCGTGGGACCGTGCGCGGCGCTGGACAAAAAGACACTCCCGGGAGCAATCGCGGATGTAGCCGTGGGCAGCGGGGGTACCACCGCGTGGAAGCTGTGCTCGCTGAGCAACGACACCAGCCTCGCGGTGTTTTTCGAGCCCGCAAACAGGAGCGACGGGAAGGACGGGACGCAGACCGCGCCCCAGCAGCAGTCGCAGCAGTTCTTCCTGCAGTTTGTCACCATGTGCACGGTGCCCTCAGGGGAGACGCGCCTGAGGGTCACCACCACCACGAGGCGGTGGACGGAGGGTGCCAACGTGAACGACATCGCGGCGGGTTTCGACCAGGAGGCTGGCGCGGCGCTCATCTCCAGGCAGCTCACGTGGAAGATGGAGACGGAGGATGAGTTCGACTGCCCCGCGGCGACCAGGTGGCTGGATCGTTCGCTCATCCGCATGTGCCAGAGGTTCGGGGACTACCGCAAGGACGACCCGGCGTCGTTCCAGCTCATGCCCCAGTTCTCCATCTACCCCCAGTTCATGTTCAACCTGCGCAGGTCCCAGTTCGTCCAGGTGTTCAACAACTCCCCGGACGAGACTGCGTACTACCGCATGATCCTGTGGCGCGAGAACGTGTTGAACTCGCTGGTCATGATCCAGCCCACGCTGATGGCGTACTCGTTCAACGGGCCCCCCGAGCCGGTGCTGCTCGACGTGTGCTCCATCGCGCCGGACCGGATCCTGGTCCTGGATGCGTACTTCTCGGTGGTCATCTTCCACGGTCAGACCATCGCGCAGTGGCGCAAGGCCAACTACCAGGATCAGCCCGAGCACGAGGCGTTCAAGCAGCTCCTCGAGGCGCCCAAGGCGGACGCTCAGGAGATTCTGGGGAAGAGGTTCCCGGTGCCGAGGCTGGTGGACTGCGACCAGCACGGGAGCCAGGCGCGCTTCTTGCTCGCCAAGCTTAACCCCAGCGCGACGTACAACAGCGCGGGGATGGGAGGAGGGAGCAGTGACATCATCTTCACCGACGATGTGTCGCTGCAGGTGTTCATGGAGCACCTCAAGCGCCTGGCGGTGGCTTCGTAAATTTTAGCACGGGATTTAAAACGAATCAAAGGTTTCACACTTTCGCCATCTCAACTACGATACTTTACACCGAGGTTCGCGTCGAACGCGACCCTCTTCTGTGTCTAAGACGGTATGGTTTGCCTATGCCCGGACACGGCGTCGGACACCAGAGGCTGACAACAAGACAGTTCCCCCTCAACAACTTCAGAGCGGTTCACCCGCGCTTAAAAGTAAAAATTCCGGGACGGCGCGGGCCTCCTCTGCGGCCTCTGCGCGTAAACACCCCCGTAACCCTGACCCATCTGAGACGGGGGAAGCCCGACGCGCCTGTTCGCGCCCTCTTCCCTGTTGCTCAGCCCCACGCGCCGTCCCGCGACGCCAACCTTGTCCCCGGCGTCCACGCCGGCTCCGTTGACGCGCATGTTCTTCAGCGCCGCCGGTCGATCCACATTCTCCTTCTCGCCGGGTCCCTTGATCCCCGCGGGCACCAAACCAGCGCGCGCTAGCACAGCCTTGGCGCGCTCGACCCGCGCGGCGGCGTCCTCCCTCACGCTCTGCAGGTCCTTGACGCCCCTCTCCAGCCTCTCCCTCGCCTCCATCTCGGGCCTGACGCCCCTCGGGCCAGCCGCGGCGAAGGGCCTCGAAGCCGCGGGCTTCCTGTCGGCGACATCGTGCTGCTTGCTCACCGGGACCTTCACGCCCCTCGCGTACTCACCGACGGCGGGCCTGGCGGCTCCCACGGGTCGGCCGTAGTTGTACCCGCCGCGGTCGTTGTGCGCGACGGCGGGTCGCTCGTTGGATCCAGACCCGCCCGACCCAGAGCTCCCCGAGCTCCTCGAGCTGACGGCATCCTCCTCCTGGGGCTTGGGCGCGGGCGCGGGGGCGGGCGCGGGGGCGGCGTGGGACGCCGGCCTGGCGATCGGCGCGGGGGCAGCCGCGACGGGCGCGGGGGCGGGAGCCGCGGGCGGCGCCTGGTCCGGGTAGTTGGGCGCCGGCAGACGCTTCTTGAGCATGCGGAGGTTCTTGGGAACCTTGATGGTACCGAGGGTGACCGCGTCGCTTGAATCACCGCCGACGGCGTTGGTGGGCTGGGGCACCGCGGGTTCGGGTTCGGGCGCGAGGTGCGCGCGGCGACGAACGCTGGGGTGGTCGAGGACGGCGTCGATGTTGGGCCGCTGCGACGGTTCGAGGATCATGAGCCACTTGACCATCTTCTGCATGTCTCCGCTGTACACCTGGGGCAGCGCCGGGATCTTGCCCTTCATCACCTTGAACCTGAGCTCCTCCATGCTGCGAGCCTCGAAGGGCACGGTGAAGGTGCACATCTCGAAGAGGACGCAGCCGAGCGCCCAGACGTCGGAGTTGAAGGTGTACGGCCTGTTCCTCCAAACCTCGGGGGGCATGTAGTGAGGGGTGCCAATCTGGGTGTTGGTCATGTTGTTCTTCATCAGCTTGGCGACGCCGAGGTCGCCGAGCTTGACGATCTCGCCGGACATGCGCAGCACGTTGGCCGTCTTGACGTCGCGGTGGAGAATCTTCTGCGAGTGAAGCGCCTGGAGGCCTCGAGCGATTTGGATGAAGTAGGACCAGATGAGGTCCTCGGGAAGGAGCTTGCGCTGAGCTTGGCGCTTGCGCAGCGCCCTGGAGAGGTCACCGAAGGGTGCGTACTCCATGACGATGCACAGGCGGTTGCCGTCGATGAACGCCTCGTGGAAGCCGCTGATGGCCGTGTTCTGCTGGACCGACGCGAGCAGGCGAATCTCGTTGACCGCATCCTGGCGCTCCTGCTGGGAGAGGTTGCGGACGTTCGTCTCCTTCAGGGCGTAGATCTTGTTGTCGCTCAGACGGCGGACACGATACCTGGATGGTAGGAAAGGTACGGGGGACGCGTGGGTCAGCATATTTGGTGGATTCAAGCGCTCGGGGAGTCACCCGGTGACGTCGTCCACCCCACGGAACCGCGGGGGAACCTGGCTGGGAAAAAAGCTTCCGGGACCGGTCGACGCGCCCGGCGGATGCGCGCGCGGCGACGACGCGACCCGCGATGGTCGCGATCGATGCGCCCGGTTGTTTCACCGATTCGCCACAATCGTATCGGGCGCATCCAACACGCGGGGAAAGACCCCGTAGTCGCGGTGGATGCCCCGCGCCGGTTCGCCCATCGAGGCTGAATCAACAACTTCCGAGGCTGGCGAAGCAGGGAAAAACCTCCGTAACGCCGGTCGACGCCGGACGGAGGACGCGCGCTGTGGCGGTATACTCACACGCTGCCGTAGCTACCCTTGCCGAGAAACTTCTGCACCTCGAAACGGGTCAGGAGCTCGCGCTCCGGGGCTCCTGCCATGTTCGCACGCTCTCACGGGCCTATCCTTCGGCGCTCGTAGCGGAGTCGCGTCTCGCCGAGATGTCGGTGCCGCGGTCAACGATGGAGGACCGGAGAACACTCGTTCGGTCGTTCACGCGGATGTGTATCCGACGCGTGTGCCTCGATATCGATTCAACGATACGTGACGTTAGCGTCTCTTGCGTGTGCGTGTGCCGTGGAACGACGCGCGCGCTGCAGTGGCGCCTCTGGCGAGGGCGCGCGGACCCTCGAAGAAGATGTAAACGCCTTTTCACGACGGGAAAGAAAATCTCCACCTGGCATGCTTCGTGACGTGACTGTGCTTGGTCTAATTCTTGGTTCAAAAGTCCCATTGAAAGTTTCGAAACCACACTGCATCCAAAAAATCGAGCCAGGCACCGCCGACCTAAAGAGCAAATCGCGCGCGGAGACTCCAGCCACAGATCTCTACCTCGGGGTCGTCCACCACTCTCGGGACTCGGTCAGTGCCCGAGCCGACACCCACGGGACCGAGGAAAGGGAGAGTCAGTCGGACGTCGCGGGATGTCGTCCGAGGCTGAGCCCGCCGAGCTCGTCGACAAGGCGGAGGACACGGAGAAGCATCATGTTTTCGCCGCCCCGGCGCCCAAGCCGGCGACCGGTGGCTCGCTGTTGGGCCTGGACCGGCTGGCGCGGGAGAAGCGCGCGGCGAACCAGGCGAAGGAGTCCGCGGCGAGGAAGCGCACCTCCATGATGGAGGACGACGACCTCCAAGACGGGAACGACGACGCACGGGGTCCCGGGGCGTCCACCGCGAGGGGCGGCACCTTTGGCAATCCGTCCAAGCGCCAGTTCCGCGGCCATCGCGTCGAGACCCCGAGCCACCCGGGCGGAGTGAACGAGGAGACGCGCCGCGAGATCGACGACCGCAGGAAAGAACGACACCGCGGGGTCAGGGGCGAGACCGCGAGGGGGGGCGGGGACAGGTCCAGGGACAGGGATCATCGGTCCAGGGATGGGGATCATCGATCCAGAGACAGGGACCGGGGCGGATCGTCCGCGCGCGGGGGGCGACGCGACGACTCCCGAGACGGAGGCAGGAGCGCGCGGGGGGGTGGATCCTACGGGAACGCGGACTGGGGCCAGGGCTTCGGCGGCTCCGCCCGGGGAGGAGGAGGCTCCGATGGGAGGGGAGGAGGTTCCGATCGGACACCATCGCGGGACAAAGCCGGCATGGAGGCCATCCTGGCTCGCGGCAAGAAGGGCCCCGGGGGTGATGGCAAACACAAGGACGACGGCGAGTGGGAGGAGACCCCACAGGACGCGGGTGCCACCGCGAGGGCATCGCCATCGCCGTGGACCGACCGAGGGACTAACGACCGATTCACCAGCGGCGGTTCGTGGGACTTTTCGGCGCCGCAGCCGTCGTCGGCGCGGAACAGCAACCACACCCCGGGCTCGTCCAGGGGCAGCGGCGGTGGTGGAGGCAATCACAGGGCCACGTTCGAGATCGAGGGTACCCCCCTGGGCACGCCCAGTTACGCTGCGAACGAGTGGATGAACAAGCCCGCTCAGAAAACCGCGGTTGAGACCTACGGCGAACACATCGTGGACGACGACGACGGCGGCGGGACCTTCAGGCCCATGCCCGCGGGCGGTGGTCCGACCAACGCCAACGAGAAGGACCTGGACCGCGCGTGGTACGACGACGATGAGGGTGGCGGCGGGCACGGTGACGCGTTCAACCCCTTCATCGGCGCCGACGACGACGTCAAGGTGAAGAAGAAGGAGGAGGCGTACCAGAAGCGGCTGACGCGGCGCGACGGCAAGCCGATGACTTTGGCTCAGTCCAAGAGGATGGCCGGCATCCACGCCGACCACAACGCGTGGGAGGAGAACAGGATGCTCAACTCCGGCGTGGTGGTTCGCAAGGAGGTGGACCTGGACTTTGAGACTGAGGAGGAGAACCGGGTGATGCTGCTGGTGCACGACATGAAACCCCCGTTTTTGGAGGGGAAGGCTTGGCTGAGCACCAAAAAGGCGGAGATGGTCCTGCCGGTCAAGGACGCCACGAGCGACATGGCCATGATCGCGCGCAAGGGATCGAACCTCATGAAGGAGGTACGGCAGAAGAGGGACGAGAACAAGAGCAGGGACAGGTTCTGGGAGATGAAAGGGACCAAGATGGGCGCCGTGACGGGTACCACCAAAAAGGAGGATGACGAAGCAGCAGCCGCCGCCGAGGCGCAGCGCAAGCAGGCGGGCGACCACTACGGCGAGCGCGAGGCGGACGACGAACCCCTCAACGAGGACGGTGAGCTCGACTTCAGGAAAGGCGCCAAGTTTGGCGACCACATGAAGCAAAAGACCGTGGCACAATCCGACTTTGCCAAGGACAAGACCATGAAGGAGCAACGGGAGTTTTTGCCCGTGCATGGCTGCCGCGAAGATCTCATGCATGTCATCCGCGAGAACAACATCGTGGTCGTGGTGGGTGAGACCGGGTCCGGTAAGACCACGCAGATGACCCAGTACATGCACGAGGAGGGATACTCCACGTTCGGCATGATCGGGTGCACGCAGCCCAGGCGCGTGGCGGCGATGTCCGTCGCCAAGCGCGTGTCCGAGGAGATGGGCTGCGAGCTCGGATCCAAGGTTGGCTACGCCATTCGTTTCGAGGACTGCACGTCGTCGGACACCATCATCAAGTACATGACCGACGGTGTGCTGCTCAGGGAGACGCTGAGGGAGAGCGACCTCGATACCTACAGCTGCATCATCATGGACGAGGCGCACGAGCGTTCGCTGCACACGGACGTGCTCTTCGGCATCCTCAAGAAGGTTGTCGCTCGCCGCCGAGATTTCCGGCTCATCGTCACGTCCGCCACCCTCAACTCTGAAAAGTTCTCCAACTTTTTCGGATCCGTGCCCGTCTTCAACATCGCGGGAAGGACCTTCCCGGTGGAGACGCTGTACAGCAAGACCCCGGTGGAGGACTACGTCGAGGGTGCGGTCAAACAGGCGCTCGCCATTCACATCGCGTACCCCCCCGGCGACATCCTCATTTTCATGACTGGCCAGGAAGAAATTGAGACGGTGGCGTATGCGCTGGACGAGAGGCTGGAGCAGCTGACCAAGGTTGGAACGTGCCCTCCACTCTCAGTCCTGCCCATCTACTCGCAGCTGCCCTCGGATCTGCAGGCGAAGATCTTCCAGGAGGCTGAGAACGGAGTTCGAAAGTGCGTGGTGTCGACCAACATCGCCGAGACTTCTCTCACCCTGGACGGCGTCATGTACGTGGTGGACACCGGATACTGCAAGCTGAGCGTCTTCAACCCGAGGATGGGTATGAACGCGCTGCAGATCTTCCCTTGTTCCCAGGCTGCGGTGAACCAGCGCAAGGGCCGCGCCGGTCGTACCGGACCGGGCACGTGCTACAGGCTGTACACCGAGATGGCATTCAAGCACGAGATGCTCTCGATGACGGTGCCGGAGATTCAGCGCACTAACCTCGGGAACGTGGTGCTGCTGCTCAAGTCCCTCAACGTGGAGAACCTCTTGGACTTTGACTTCATGGACCCGCCCCCCCAGGACAACATCCTGAACAGCATGTACCAGCTGTGGATCCTGGGCGCGCTGGATAACACCGGCGGCTTGACGCGGATGGGCTCGAAGATGGTGGAGTTCCCCGTGGACCCGCCGCTGGCGCAGATGCTGCTCAAGGCTGAGGAGCTCAAGTGTTCCAACGAGATCCTCACCGTCATCGCGATGCTGTCCGTACCTCCCATCTGGTTCAGGCCGAAGGACAGGGAGGAGGAGTCCGACGCCGCGAGGGAGAAATTCTTCGTGCCGGAGAGCGACCACCTCACCTTGCTCAACGTCTACCAGCAGTGGAAGAATAACGGGTACCGCACCGACTGGTGCAACCGCCACTACATCCAGGGCAAGGGCCTGAAGAAGGGCCGCGAGGTGCGCGCTCAGCTGCTCGACATCATGAAGTCGCAGAAGATCCAGCTCATCAGCGCCGGCGGCGACTGGGACCTCTGCCGCCGAGCGCTCTGCTCGGCGTACTTCCACCAGGCGGCGAGGTTGAAGGGTGTCGGCGAGTACGTCAACTGCCGCAACGGCATGCCCTGCCACCTGCACCCCTCATCGTCACTGTACGGCCTGGGGTACACCCCCGACTACGTCATATACCACGAGCTGGTGATGACGAGCAAGGAGTACATGCAGTGCGTCTCGGCGGTTGAGCCGCACTGGCTGGCGGAGGCGGGCCCGATGTTTTTCAGCATCAAGGAGTCCCACTCGTCCCTCGCGCAGAGCAAGGCGCGGCAGAAGGAGGAGAAGGAGAAGATGAAGAAGGAGATGGAGGATAAGCAGGCGGAGAAGGATGAGGCTGAGAGGCTGACGCGGGAGAAGGAAGCGCGTAGGGCGGCGAGCCAGCGGGCGCAGATTGTCACCCCGGGCCGCAGGAGCATCCCGGCGACACCCGTCGTTAATTCGGGATCGGTCAGTAACACTGGGGACGACGGAGACGGAAAGCCAAAGTTCTCCAGGCCCCCAACCTCGGAGCAGCGCCGCCGAGAGCCCGCCCGTACTCCCCGCCGCGTAGGACTATAGTTTTGAAGCTCTAAATGACAATCACAAGCTCTAAATGACAATCACAAGCTCTAAATGACAATCGCTACACCCGGCGTGGGCATCTCCACCTTGACCTTTCCGACGCCGAACCGCTCATCGCAAAGAGCGGCGAACCCCTCACCCGTGGTCCCGTCCGTCCCGATCAGCCCGACGCTCACACCCTCTTGCTCCAACTCGCCGTTCCTCAGTGGAATCACGAGCCTAGGTCGTCCCAGGCACTCCAACAGGTCCACGGCACTTTGTCCGCCGCTGACCAGAGGGAACCCAACCACTTCCACACTCCGCACGGGCGTGATCACCGCGTCCACCGTGCCACCCACGGCCCGTAGTCCCGCCTTGACAGACTCGGGGACGTACGAGCAGTGCGGCTCGTAGTACAACCTGGCGCCCTCGGCCCCATCGGCGAGGAAGAAGCCAGCCTCCCGGGTGGACCACGGCGGTCGAGCGCCCCTTCGACGGCTACGATGGATAAGGCTTCCCCGGATGCGGCGGTGACATTATCGGCCCTGGGCCTGACGGTGACCCGCGCGTTCGCTCGCAGTGCCGTGACGTTAGTGAAACCCAGCTCCCGCGCCACGTCCGCGGCCGTCGGGCTCCCTACGACTGGTATATCTTTGGGCATTCGACGCAGCGTGGGCCGGTGACAGTGATCCTCCCAGCCCTGAGACAACAAGATGACGTCGGGGGCTTCGCTCATCCAGTCTTTGTCTCCCGCGAGCGATGCCTTGCGACCGGTGTAGAGCGCGGGTAGGTCCCAGAAGGTCAGATCCCCGACGAGCCAAGGGTCGCAGAGCACCTTGACGCCCGAGGCCTTCATCTCCGTCCAGAACGAGTTACCACCGAGGTACGTGTACGAACAGCCGAGCGTCGAGGCCTCGGTGGTGGTGGCGCGCCGCTTCAGGGTCGCCGCTCGCCCAGGACGACGAGGCATCGAGGCACCAACGCACGGGGCTCTCGATACGAGTGGCCCGACATCCGATACAAACACGGCGGCCATGCTTCGGCGCTCGTCGCGCTGCGTGGAAGAGTGACGAGACTGTCGAGGTGTTTGGCATTGGTAATTTACTTTACAAAAGCTCCCCGTCTATGATAAGTTCCCCGCCCCCCCCACTGTTTCCATCACGCGTTGCGGAACTTGCTGTGGGTCATCGCCGCGCACTCGGCGAAGATACCCTCGTTGGTCTCGATGCCAATCTTCCCCGTCATGAGCGTGCGGTTGGTGTAAATCTGGTTCGTGGTCCTCCACGGTTTCCTGGACTCCGGGTGGCCGTCGCCGAGCTCAATCTGGCTGCTGTTCCTGTACGTCTCGGTGAACCCCTTCGGCACCCCGAACCTGGAGGACTTGATGTTCTCCGTCTGATGCTTCGGCCTGTTCCTGGCGGCGAGCGGGTGGTAGGGCTCGAGCTTTTTCTTCGTCGTCTTGGGACCTATCGTCTGCACGGAAGCGAGCGCAGCCTTGGACGTGCTCTCCCCGTCGAACACCACCTTGCTGCCGTACGCGCCGGGAGCCTTGTACCCGGTGGGCTCGTGCTTGTGCGCCACGCACACGAGCTCGCCGCCGACCCTGACCAACCTGGTGCCGGTGCCGAGCGGGCTGAGGTTCACAGGGGGGCGCGGGTTAGTCGCGAGAATGGGGCGGGAATCCAAAATCGCAACGCGGCAAACGGATAATCGAATCACGAGGGACGCGGCGGGACAGAGGGAGGGTGCAGGACACTCACCAGGGCGCTTTCTTATCGTAGCCGTCGCTCTTCCCCATGTTGCTCGAGCGGATCGAGTCACGCGACGCACACCTGCGTTCTCGGCGTGCGGAAGAGTGGCGCGGGCTCCCTTCAAAATTCCCCGACCTCGATTTGGGGCGAGCTTCGCAGGTCAAACCTCGCCTCGGAGTTGACAACGAGGGAGTTTTCTCACGCGGTCGACCCCTGCGACTTCTCCGCAGTGTGCAGGGCACATCTTGGCTCGCCACGACCCGGGACTTCGCTCCCAAGGTGGTCGAGGTCATATGGGATGCGGCTCGAGCGTCCCCGCGGACGGAACCGGCCCCGCTCCGCGCCCTATGAAGGGAACCGAGGGTGTCGGAACCCAGTCGCAGGGAAAGGCGAAAGATGGGGTCGCGGACGACGGCACGGTCGTGGCCACCGTCGCGGAGGTTAGGCAGGAAACGTCCGCGGTGAAGCTGGTTCGACTGCGCGTGCCGACGAAACGCATCGAGGGCGGCGACTTCACGTTTAGGCCCGGGCAGTGGGTCGATTTTTACGCCCCCGGGGTGGACAAGCCGGGGGGGTACTCGATCGCGTCGTCGCCCACCACGCTCGTTCGCGACGGAACCTTCGACGTCGCCGCGAAGCAGTCGAGGACCAACGGCACGTCGCACTGGATCCAAGACCGAGCCAAGGCGGGGGACGAGGTGCGGGTGAGGGTCGGGGGTAAGTTCTTCATGTCGGACGAGGACGCCAAGTCCCCGCTGCTCATGGTCGCGGGAGGCATAGGCATCAGCCCGCTGTGCGCCATGCTCGAGATGCTCATCGACGACGCGCAGCGACGAGCCGGGGCGGGTGGGGGCGAGGTATCGGACGGCGCGGGACCACCCGGACGCGCCAAGGGACACTTACGGGCGGTATTGCTGTACAGCGAGAAGACCGAGCACGCACTGAGCGGGCGGGTGCGGGACATCGTGCGGCGCAGCAACGGCGCCGTCGAGTGCGTGTTTCACCGAACCGGCACCGGCAAAGCCACCGTCTCCGCCAAGGCTAAGTTCGAGGCCATGGCCACCGCGGAGCTCCACGCGCACCTAGCTGCGGTGGGAATGGACCTCGGTCTGGACATGATGACCAAGCCGGAGCTCGTGGACCTGGCGACAGCGTCGTTGACGGTGAACCCCGAAGTCAACGGCAGTGCTCCAGCGTCGCCGGTGAAATTCCGGCGGGACCAGACGGAGGCGGAGCATTGGGACGACGCGGACCTGCGCGGGCAAGGTGCGATCACTCGCGACGGGCGGATCGATAAGAAGGAGCTGGGGAGGGCCATCGATCGGCTTCACGCGGCGGCTGCGGAGGAGGGTAGGTCGAGGATGGACGTGGTCGCGTTTCTATGCGGTCCGCCCAAGATGTCGGACGCGATGGAAAAGACGCTCCTGAAGCTGGGTCTGCCCAAGCAAAACGTGCGCCTCGAGCGGTGGTGGTGATACAGTTCCGAGTGTCGACAGTAGCCGCGTTCTTCGATGCGTTGGATTAATTAGCGATTTATTAGTGCGTCACACCCTCGTTTGGGGTTCAATGAGCTCACACGAACGCATCGGCGGGTACGTCAGGATTGCAGTCCGGGCACCCTTTGCCGGTTTCCTTGCGTTTGGTCCAGCACTTGGAGTGGTGGCAGTGCATGCAGTCCAGGACGGTGAGCGCGGTCATATCGTCCGCGTCATCATCCTCGCCCCTCTCGCTCATCCTCACCATGTCGAGTGGGTTCGTCTGTCCCTGGCACACGCCGCAAACCTCGGGGAGGCCCTCCTTGCCCTGCACGTTTTTGCGCACCATCTCGTCGAGCTCCCGTCTGTACTCCACCCCCGTGCCGTGGCCGCCGGGCACGTGGTTGTCGTACACGTTGGCGAGGTTCAGAATCACCGCCAGCTCCAGCTGTTTGTCCGTGAACGAGTCCTCGGATCGCAAGATCTCGATGGACTGCTCGTACAACGCGGCGGCGTCCACCGCGCGACCCGCCACGTCGCCGTCCCGACCGGCAACCGCGGTGGCGACGTTGGCGAGAGCCGCAGCCTCCGCCCGCCTGGCCTCCTGGAGCGTTCTCTTGGAGTTGGCCACGTCCATCATGGCGCGCCTGCGCTTCTGTTGTATCGGATCGTCGGATGCCGCCGCAGGGGGAGGGTCGGCCGGCGCGTCCTCCCCGTCCTCCCCGTCCGTCGTCTCCGTCTTCGGCGGGGGTTGCGTCTCCTCGATGATTTTCTTCGCCTCTTCAATCTCGAGCTGCGCATCCGCGACTTGCTTGCGCCTCAGCCCCAAGGCTTCGTACTGGAGCTCCATCCCTCGCTCCTTGTCGCCCATCTTACCCACGGTGTTGGCGCAGTTGAGACAGGCGGCAGCCTCGGCGGAGATATCCTCGCACTCCTTGGCGATGACCCTCGCCGCCTCGTGGTTCTCGAGCGCCTTGGGGTAGTCGGGGGGATCCCGCTGAGCCGCGAGCTGCCCTTGCGCGATGTGCACGTTGGCGATGAGCGCGGGCAGCTCGATGGTCTTAGCGACGCCCATGCACATCTCGAGGCACCTGTCCGCGGCGTCGAACTGCTTCAGACGGATCAGGCAGTGGCCGCACAGGCGGAGAGCCTCGCATTGCATCATTTCGCCACTCGGGACGCCTTCGCACTTCTGGGCAACCTGCTGGAGGATCTCGACCGCCCTGCGGTACTCGCCGCGCCAGAACAGCTGGGACGCGGCCTGCAGGTAGACGCGCAGCTGTTGAAGCTTATGCATGTTCTGCCTGTCGTTGTTGATCCTCTCCTGCAGCGCAGCCCTGGCGTTGTCCGAGGGGGGCGCCGCGGCGACAACCTCGGCGGCGGCAGGCTCGGGCTCGGCCGCGGGGCCCGCCGGGGCTGCCTGGGGGGCGGGTCCCGGGGGAACGAAGGCCGGGGCGGCCGCGTTAAGGCTCGGTGCCGGGGCCACGGCAGCCGCGGCGGCAGCAGGGGCGGCAGCAGGGGCGGCGGCAGGGGCGGGTGCAGCAGGGGCCTCCGCGGGCTTGCACTCAGCCTTGTGGGTGGGCCAGTGAGCCTTTTGGCAATCGGCGCTGCAGAAGGAGACCGCCTTGCACCGGCCGCAGCGGAGGAGCTTGCCGGACGCGGTCTTGGCCTCGGTGGCGCCGCAGTGCGCGCACGCCTTGGCATCGGCAGCCTTCTTCTTCACCACCTTCTTCTTGACCAGCTTCTTCCGCTTGACGACGTTGTTGCTGGTGCCCGGGGCCTGCAGGATCGTGGGCTCCTCGGCGGGCACGTTCGCCGGCGGCGGCGCCTTGCTTCTCCTCATCTTCCTGACGACCAACGTCACGGCCGCGAGAACGAAGGTACCGACGACGGCGGCGATGAGCGTGCCCATGCCCGCAGCCTTGGAGGATCCGTCCTCGTCGTCCTCATCGTCAGCCCCGAGGTGCTCCGCCGCCTCTTCCTCCTCAGCCTGGGCGAGGAGGGCGTCCAGCTCCTCGTCGGTGAGGTCCGGATCGTCGATATCGAGCTCATCCAACGGCCTCGTGGCCGCCTTGGACATGTTCGAAGACTCTGTCGATGCGAAGGCGAAGAGTGTCCGGTCGCGTGGGCGCCGGGCGCGACAGGGGTGTGTGCTATGAACCCTACCTGCGAAAAGTGCAGGTTTATCCACTGTGACGAAAAGTGAACATGTCCCCGAGGCCAGGTGTCCGGGTCACACATGGCGAGCGCGGCTGCTGGGGTATCGACGAGCGCGCCTCTGACCAGGGGCGCGCGAGGCATGTCTAAGTCTAAGGACCATGCAAAGGCGTGGAGGGAGCGTATGGCGTCGCGGCGCTCGGCTGGTCTCGCGGCGGCGGCC
>MDSX01002265.1_pt1 | contig 13758 bp, 21 predicted proteins | sample 811141 | NCBI WGS metagenome assembly MDSX01 (sample SAMN05326642, study PRJNA326480) | marine metagenome | isolation source: seawater | place: Atlantic Ocean: South East | collected 2010
CCCCCCCTCAAATATAACTTTTTGGTATCCATGGATACATAAAAAAGTTATAATGCTGTAAAAAGTTATATTTTGTTATATTTGAATTATTATGATTTATCGTAACTATATTGTATAATTATTAGTAAAATATAACTTTTGTTATAAAATATAACTTTTTTATTTTTTATAAAAATAAATAATAAAAATATATTATTATTATATTACGATAAATGATAATATAAGTTAAAAAAATATTATTAATTATGAAAATAAAAATGTATCCAAAATGTATCCAAATGCCCGAAAATGTATCCAAAATGTATCCATTTTATTTTACACCGTTGAAGATTAAAAATACAGATTTTAATAAAATTGATTTTAATAAAATAGATTAATTAACTGAAACATGACGGTTATTCTAACTGTAACATGCGAATCAACGACGGTCTATGATAAAAGTGATACTTCTAATCTCCGTAATTATGATTATAATGATAAAGTAACTAAACATAATTATAAAAATGAATATGTAGTATTATATTCTGGACAAAATCAAGGTCGATTAGATAATCAATTAACAGATGCTATTAGAAAACACGAATTATTTAAGGTTTATCATAGAAAGAAAAATGGGCCGTTTATGTATTTGGGGTTCACGCGCAATTCATCTATTATTAAAGAAAGAAGTTGTCCTAAAAAGGTTAATACAAATCCTGAAGAAAGATTACAAATTAAATTAATAATTAATAATATAGAAAATATTCCAGTTCCTATAAATAATATTTCTAATTCAGGAAAATATAAATCAGGAAAATATAAAATAGATGTTTTAATTCATGCTGGATTAAGAAATGCTAATAATGATATGATTATACATCACAGCAAAAATAATAATATAGGATTTTACTATTATTCGGAAATTTCTAGGGGTGTAGACCCCCCCATAGTATATTAATTGTTCAAAGGTGTAATAAAAATCTTGTAAAATTTATTATATATTTTTCAAAAAAAAAAAGTGAAAATTTCAAAATTTTTAATAAATTTTAAAGGGTTGCTCCCCCCCCCTCAAATATAACTTTTTGGTATCCATTGGATACATAAAAAGTTATAATGCTGTGAAAAGTTATATTTATTATTTTTAATTATCGCATCAATTAAGATAATATAAATTTAACAATTAGACAAAAATATAACAAAAGTTATATAAATATAACTTATTTAAAAAAAGTTATATAAAAAAAAAATATAGTAAATATATAAAAAATGCCTGATTATCATTGTAAATGCTGTAATTATCAAACCCGTATAAAAACGCATTACACCAAGCATTTAAATACGACAAAGCATCAAAAATGTATCCAAAATGTATCCAAAACGCCAAAAACGTATCCCAAATGTATCCAAAAAACGTATTCGTGTAAATATTGTAATAAACACTATAAGTATAGTCAGGGTTTAAGTAAGCATATAAAGTATACATGTAAGAAAAATCAAGACGAAGATTTAAAAGAGTTGGCGCGATTATTGAATGAAACGAAGGAAGAAATGAATGAAATAATACAAAATAAAAACAATCAATTAGAGAAGATGCAAAAGCAAATAGACAAATTAACAACAAAATTACAAATAAAAAATGTAGTAAATGGAGATATAATAAACAATAATGTTTATAATATTCAATTGTTGAATTATGGAAAAACGGATTATAGTCATTTAACAGAAATAGATTATGTGAATTGTATAAAAGATTGCAATTATTGTGTAAAATCATTGATAGAAAAGGTGCATTTTAATAAAGATAAACCCGAAAATATGAATATCTACATATCATCAATAAAGGGTAATTATGTGATGATATACAAAGATAATGCCTGGCAAATACAAGATCGTAAAGAACAAATTGACGATATGTATGATTATAATGAAATAATAATAGACAAATGGCACGATGATTATAAAAAAAAATACCCCGAAATTATAAATTCATTTCAAAAGTATTTAAAAAATAAAGATGATAGCGATACAATAAACGAAGTGAAGAAAGAGATATTAATGATGTTATATAATAAACGCCAATTAATCCAGGTACATTCCTCGATAGAATGCGATGATATATTAAATATATAATATATTATATTTCACATACATTTTCATATTTTTTATTAGAGTTTGAATGTACATAAACTTTTACAGGATGCATTAAAAAGGCGTAGATTGCTTTCCCACATTTATATATGAACATAGGTATTGGAGGTATTATAGTTTCCAAAGGTCTGGTTGGATCAATTTGTGGGTAAAAAGTGAAATAAAGTAAAGCTACTATTATGGCCAAAGTTACAATTATGAGAATAGTCATAACTAAAAACCCCTGTCCCACCAATCCTAATTTTTTTCCAAGATCATTCTCATCTTTAGACATTGTATAAATAATTTCGGCAGGAGTGCCTTTAAAATTTTTAGTTGTCTTGTTAATTAATTTACTTATTTCTTCTTCAATATTAAAACCTTCTTTATAAGTATTTGAATAATATAATAAATTATTAAATAATATTATTAAAATTAATACTATTATTATATTTTTATTTTTCATATTATATTACAATTATAAAATTATTTTTTTTTTATTTTTTATTAATTAATCCGACGAGTCAATCGCATCGCCGGTAGCAGATTGAGAATTATTTTTTTTTTCGACTTCGCACATTAGCATGCCGTTGGTCATTGGTGGGCGAATTTCGGCAAGTTTAACCTTATTATCACTCATGGTTTCCTTTGTTCCGCGAATATATTCTCCTTGCTTGAGGTACCTAAACCCGTTGTCTACCTTGATATCGGTATGATGTACGAAGAATTCATTTGAATCTGAATCTTCAACGAACCCGTAACCCTTTTTTTTGCTAAACCATTTAACTTGATACATTACTGTTTGCTCGCTCATTGTAGATATACTTATATATAATGAGCAATGTTTAAGTATATTTTGTAATAACAATAATAAGCATATTTAAATAAAGTATATAAGTATGTATAAAGTTATTAAAAAATTAAATGATTGTAATATTTTGAAAAAATGTTGTAAAAAACGAAATATAATATTAACAAAAGAAGAATTAATTATAATAGAAGATGAATGTGGTATATGTTTAGATAAATTAAAAAATGGTCCTTGTTTAAAAACAGACAATTGTGATCATATATTTCATGTTTCCTGTTATAAGAAATATTTACAATACAATAAAAATATTGAAACAAAATGCCCAATGTGCTATAGTTCACAAAATAATGTAAATAATATTTTATTAAATAATTAGTGATTAATCATGCAGTATAAGTTATTATTTTTATTTATCTCGCATTTCCCAATAATTCTCGGAGAATCGACCATATTAGTAATATCTACAGTAGAATAAACATTATTATCTTTATCAATATATTTTGAAATTCCATTAATTTCTTCTAACCAAACTTTAATAGTTTCTTTTTTTACACATGTTGTCGTACTAGTAGTGCCGTAAGGCGTTCCTTTAAAATGTGTTCCGCAAAAATTGTCATTCTTTTTTTTTCTACTACATCTTTCGCCATTACATTTTAGTGCAATACATCTATCATAGTCTGCTATATTATTTTTAATTCTTTTACGTTTTTTGAAATCATCCGACGTAAGTTCAATATGTGGATAATCTATAATATATTGCTTAAAATTGCGATAAAATTCTTTATTTTCATCGAAATTTTGTGTATTATTATTATCAAACCATTTTATTATTTCTTGTTTATAATCGTTCATATAATTATTTACTTTCTTATTAATATTTTTTTCCATAGTTAATAAATAATTAATTTAAATATTTAAGTCAATTTTTAAATTAAACAAAAAAAGCATTTAAATAATAATAATTAATTGTCTAATTTAAATAATCAAAATACCCCCCTTTTGTAGGTAAAACAAAAAATAAAATAATTAACAATATTATCCATGTATAATAAATATACCCTACTTCGGCATTTAAATTATAAAAGAAGAGTATTTTATCAATAATATAAGATAATAGAAAATAAATAAAAATAAGAAAAAATACTTTTATTATAAAATTAAAATTACTATTTCTCACAGTTTCGATAAAAATTAAAGGTGCGGAAAACCATTTTTTGTCTAAATTATCGAGATTATTATATCGTGAATCAAATATAACCTTTTCTGATTTAAATGTATCTGATGCCTCTCTCTTTACATAATCTATATTGATTGGATCTATATATTGTATATTATTTTGAGTGCCCGTACCACCTTGTAATATATTATCATCCGCATTTTCATTTTTATCCCCCCCCCCTACCCCTACTTGATTATCTATTTCTGAATTTTTTAAATTATGATGTATTTCGTGTTCGGATGATAATTGCATTTGCGTTATAATAAAAATATATATTATTTATTTTGTTTTAACTTTATATTTTCATTTATTTTAATATCTCTATTATCTAAAATATAATTACATATTTTTGTAGCTTCTTCTGTATTAGTTTCACTATAATAAGAATTTAATATTTTTTCAAGATATTTTTTATTTATAGTTCCTTTTGTCTTATTTTTACTATACATTATTTTACCCTTTGTACAATCAAAACACTCTATATCATTTGTTTTCATAATTTCTACTAAATCTTCATTTAAATTTTTTTTATTCTTTCTCAATTGTCTTAATTTACTAGATAAGTTTATTATTTCAGTTTCTATTTCTAACCAATTTTTTATTTTATCAATTACTATATTTTGTTCCATTATATTAATAATAATAAATATATTTAAATTACATTTCTATATTTGTGTTTTATTATATTAAAATAAAAATTGATAATTGATAAATAAATTAAAATATATAAAGTAATAGTTATTTTATTCATTATGGAAAACATTATAAATATTTGTTTTGTATGTAACAGCGAAATAAAGGGTAAAATGTATAGATGTACTGATGAGAACATGTGTTCAGAAAAATGCTGTAATATAAGATTAAATATTATAAAAAATATAGATCCATATCTAACAAATCCATATATTTGGAATAATTCTATAAATCATGAAAATAAATTAGGAAACATATATGAAGAACATTGCGATAATAAAGAACGCGACCCCCGTTCCAAATACAATAATAAAGAACACGACGCCCGTTTCAAATACGATTATAAATATGATAAAGATTTATATTGCTTATCTTTGAATAGACAAAAATGTCTTGATAAAATGTTTATATATTTATATATGTTTGTAGGTATTCTAAGACATTTTATATATTAATGTTTATATTTACAATATTGTTTTTGTGAAAATCCTTTAGGATTCTTACAGTTAATTGTTTTTTTGTATTTATCACTCCACATTTTTATAGAAGTTTTTTTTACTTTTCTAGTACCCTTTTTATATTTATTATAATTTTTTTTAGCCAAATTTAATGCTTTGCTATTTTTATCGCAATATTTTTCTAAAATATGCATATCAACGGCTGAGGATTTACCTCCCGTAATTGCACTAGCAACTCGCGCATATCCCCACGAATGAGGTGTTTGATTTGGTCTACTCCCACTAGAATAATAAGCGCCTTGACCCTTTTTAAATATTTGTTTTAATCCGATTAAACGACATTTTGTTTTATATGATAGTTCTTTATTAATTTTTATATTTTCTATATTATATAATTTTTGAGCATTCAATATATGTTTTGAAGGTTTTTGTTTAAAAGACTTAATCTTTTTACGAGTATAATAAATGTTTTTTTTATAAAGTTTTTTAGTTTTTTTAATTTCATTACTTTGTTTTTTCTTATCAATATTCGTAAGATTATCTGGAATATATCTTACCGGAACTAAATTACTCATTATAATATACAATTATATAATTTATTTTTAATATTCATATTATAATGGCGTTTACACAATCCTTCTTCTTTATTGAAACACTTAAATTTACAATTATTGCCATTTTTTAATATATGTTTACATAATAATACATTTTTAGAATTTTCATATTGTTTACCATGTTGAAAACAAAAATAATTATTATCAAAAATATGTCCAACTTTACCACAATTTGTATTTTTTGATTTCCCGCTTTTAAAACAATAACTACACTTAATATAATTATTAGTGTTAAAAATTTTATAATTTTTGTGTAATATTTTTACGGATGTATTATTATTATATGGTATGAATCCATCATGTTTTTTTCGACAATATGGGCAAATATGATACATATAATTAGTTTGTGAATATAATAAATTATTTAATAAAGCATCATATTCAAATACATGATTACACGGAAGAGTTATTTTATTATTTATGGGTAATTTTGTTATTAGACAAAAATCCTCTGTATTTTTAGAATCTATGGTTTCTTCAAGTAAATTACAATATTTCATAGCATCTTTTAATTTCATTTAAACTATATCTATTAAACTTTTTATATTTGTTTATTTTATAATGAAGAAAGCTGTATGGGGACCAATAATATGGGATTTATTACACTGTCTCACTATAAAAATAAAAGATGATAAATTTGTATATTGTAAAGATGAATTAATAAAAAATATAATGTCTATATTGAGCAATTTACCTTGTCCCGAATGTTCTAAGCACGCAAGTTCTTTATTTAAAAAATATAATATAAAAAACATAAACGATAAAAAAATTTTAATTAAAGCATTATTTGTTATACATGAAGATGTTAATAAAAGATTAAGAAAACCGCTCAATGAATATACAATATTAGACAAATATAATAATTATAATTTAAAAGAAGTTGTGACTAAATATGTTAATGCATTAAATGTTTCAAATTACTCAGAAAAAATGTTATTATACAGTTTTGGTAAAAAAAAATTTTTAATTTCTTTTATAAAATATATCAAAAATAATATAAATAATTACGATTAATTATACAGTACTTTCTGATATTAATTGACCATCTTTATATAATTCGCATTTAAATGATTGTTTATCGGGCATAGAACACACGGATTTATCACTAACGTAATCTGTGTGATATAATAATTTATTATTCATACTTATAACAAAAAATGCCCATGTTATACCAACAACAATACCTATAGATAAAGATATTATCCAACCAACATTATCGCTACATTTATAATGACGACTTACTATAAAATCGCACCCAATTAATAATAGAAATGTAATTATTACAGATAAATTAAATATATTATAATAAATCATTGGTATTATTAAATAACACAATGTATATACATAAACCAATGTCCCTATAGATATACCATTAGGTAGATGCGCGCGCTCTGGACCAAAAAATCTACAAATAATGCTATTTTTATTTATATTTTTATTTGAAAATTGATTATATACAAAACTAAATGCATTTGTGATTATAAATAAAATTAAAATACCTATAAAATAAGTTATACCCTTTAAATTATTATTAAAAAATGTAAGTAATAAAAAAAATCCAATCACTATATAGGGCATAATCAAAATTAAAAATTGTGTACTAGAAGTTATTAATAATCCTCTAACAGTAGACATATAATCTTTATTATCAGTATTTTCCGAACCATATGTGTTCCTATTATTTCTGTCACTAAGATTACTCATATTATTATATAAATAAATAATATTAAAAATATTGTCTAATAATAAATTATGGGTATTCCAAGTTATTTTAACTTTATTTTAAAAAAGCACTCTAACATAATAAAAAAAAAGTCACTTGTAAAAAGTGATTATTTATTTATAGATGCAAATTCTATAATATATGACACAATATATGATAATAAAATAAATTGTAGTGATAAAAATGATGATATATATATAAAAATATATGATAATATTACAAAATTGATAAAAACAGTGTCTCCTAATAAAAAAACATATATATGCTTTGATGGTATACCGCCTTATGCTAAAATAGTTCAACAAAGACAAAGGAGATATAAAGGATCATTAACAAATAAACTTCTAAATAAAAAAAAAGATTGGAATACAAATCAAATAACTCCAGGAACAGATTTTATGAAAAATTTAGATTTATTTTTAATAAATAAATACAAAAATAATAAAAATATAACTTTTAGCGGAAGCACGGAATGTATGGAAGGTGAACATAAAATAAGTAAAATAATTAGAAGCAATATAACAAATGAAGAAGATAATATTATAATATATGGTTTAGATGCGGATCTTTTTATATTGGGACTATTATTGGTGAATGAAAATAATAGAGTATTTTTATATAAAGAAACAAAACATTTTTCTTATATAAAAAATATAAATGAAGAAATGGAATATTTTTTTGATCTAAATAATTTTTCAGAACAAATTTCTTCATCTTTAAATAATTCTTGTAAATATTCAGCAACATATGATTATTGTTTTTTAACATTTTTATGCGGCAATGATTTTATGCCTCATACTCCAAGTATAAATATTAGAAATAGTGGTATAGAATTAATAATTAATAAATATGTAGAATACATAGAAAAGCATAATGATTCTATTATAAATAAAAAAACAAAATCTATAAACTGGAATAATCTTAGAAAATATTTATTAATGTTTGTAAAAGATGAAAAAGAAAACATATTAAATAACATAAAATGGAAAATAAATCTAAATATAACGGCAAATAGTTATGAAGAAAAATTAAATTTGTTACCGTGTGTTGATATAGAAAATGAATTATTTTTATATAATAACATAGATGATTATAATAAAATTATTTTAAATAAAGACAGCGTTGTATGTGAATGTAATAATTACTTAGAAGTATTAGAATGGACATGGTATTATTATAATGGAAATAATATGAATAATACAATATATTATAAATATGAAAATGGGCCGTTATTAAAGGATATTATAAAATATATACCTGTTACTAATGGAGAAAAAATATTAAAAAAAAAAGAAACACCCGAAATCAACGTAAATACATTGTTATATTATGTTTTACCATATGAAGAACACGATGATATAATTCCAAAAAATATTACAAAAAAAGTGAATACTATAATTTATAACGAATATCCAGAATTTAAAAATATTAAATATACTATTAATTATTTTTTATGTAAATATTTTTGGGAAAGTCATTTAAAATTTAACCATTTAGATATATATAAATTAAATGATATTATTTGTAAAAATATATAAATACATTACTCGTTATATATTAAATATGAATGATATTTTAGAAATAGAATTGGAAAATCGCGAAGATTTAATGATGTATTTAACTAATACCGAGTATGAATACACCATAATAAAATTCAAAGCGGAATGGTGTAAACCTTGTAAAAAAATAGCGCCTTTTATTGAAAATTGTGTAAAGAGTAAAGAAGAAGAATTTGAAAATAATAAAAAAAAGTTTTTATTTATAACATTAGATGTAGATGAATGTTTTGATTTATATGTTTTTTTAAAAAAAATAAAGATGATTAATGGTATTCCGGCCTTGTTTTTATATTCAAAAAATAATTTAGATGAAGATAAGAAATATATTCCACAATACAACGTATCTGGTACAAATGAAGAAGAAATACGAAAGATGTTTAATATAATTAAATAATTATATTTTATAATGGAATTAGATTTAAATGAGGATAATTATGATTATAGTAAATTGCTTGAATTGTTTTCATTATCGGAAAATTATTCAGATTATGATTTAAAAAATGCAAAAAAAAAAATAATAAAACTTCATCCAGATAAATGTAAATTAGATATAAAGTATTATTATTTTTTCTGTAAAATGTATAAAAAATTAATAGAAATAGATAATTATACTAAACATGAAAATAATGAAGATAATTTAAAACAAAATGTAGAAATAAATAATACCTTTAAAAGATATTTAGAATCAAATAATATAACTTCTTTAGAAAATAAAAAAAAATATTTAAAAGAATTTAATAAAATGTTTGATAACGTATATGTATCTGAAAATTCAGAAGGACATGGTAATTGGTTAAAATCGAATGAAAATATATATGATAAGACAGATTTAGATAAAAGTAGAAAAGATGCAATAAATGAAAAAAGATTACAAAAAAAAAACGAAATAGAAGAAATTAATATATATGATTTAAATTCAAATATTGGACATGATTTAATTGAAAGTCATGGAAATCCATTTGTTGTAATGGATGTAGAAGAAGAATATAAAAATAAAAAAAAATTTTCTTCCGTATTTGAATTTAAAGAGCATTTAAAAAAAGAAGAAGATACTTTTTGTAGTTTAAACGTAGAAGAAAGTGATAAATACTTAAAAGAAAAGGAAGATAAATTAAGAAATAACATAAATTATATTGCATATAATAAAATGAAAACACGCGAAAAAATAGAAAAAAACTATGATAATTACGTATCTAAATTTTTAAAATTAAATAATTAATAAAATTTATTATTATTATATATTAATAGTTATGAAAATAATAGACATTATATTTTTTGTAATGATTATTATAGTATTTTACAATGTTATAAAATATAAAATAATAGATGATTATAAGTATAACAAATTATGTAGAAAATCAGATGAAGATTATGATTTGAACTTATTTAATTTTAATAATAAAAGTTTAAAAAATAGTATACTTCCTAAAATATTCATTCACTATCAACCAGAAAGAAATGAAAGAAATTGGAAAGATTTTGGTTCTAGAAGTTCATATGATTATAATGTAGAATTATCTAATATCTGTATTAAATCTTTTATAAAATGTTATTCCAGTTATTGTGATATAATTATATTTAACAATGATAATATAAAAGAATTAATAAATGATGAAAGTGATATAATATGCAATATTATTAATCCTTCGTTATTAAAAGGAATTGATTTAGAACAATGGGAGAGATATTGTCGAGCAAAAATATTATATTTATATGGAGGTATTGTTTTAAAACCGGTTTTTTATTGTCTAAATTCTAATAATAACTTTTTGTTTAGAGATGAATTTACTGTAGCAAACATAAATAATAATGGAGTTAATGTATCAAATAAATTATTCGTAGCAAATCCGGATTATTTGATGTCTTCTCCGGCAAAAGATAGAAAATTATTAAGATACTGTAATTATTTAAAAAAAATATGTGTTAATAATTATTCTGTAGATAAACATTTTTCAAATGACGAATATGAATTTTTAAGCAGTCTACCAACATATAACGAACTTCATTTAGGATTAATAGATAAAAACTATGATCAAATACATATGGAAGATTTAATATCTAATAGACCATTGATGGTGCATAAATCGGCGTTTTGTTTATTTATAGATATAGATAATTTAAAAAAATATACAAAATATGGTTGGATATTAAAAATGAATAAGAATCAAATATTAGATAGCAACATTGCTATATCTCATATATTCAAACAACATTGTCTATAAAAATATGATATTCAATATTGTATTTAGATTTATTATATTTTATATTTTTTTTATATTCTATATTGTTTTTTTTACATATTTGTCTTATAATTGTAGTAAAATTATTTATAGTAATTGGGTTTCTTTCTAAATAATAATATTTATTTTTAAAGTAATAATCTTTTAATTTTTTTAAAAAATCATCCATATTATTATTATAAATGATTTGTTTAAAAACATTATTATTAAATATGTAATAATTATTTTCTTTTATGAAATTATTTTTAATAAAATCTTCAAATATAGTTACATGATCTTTTATAATTTGAGAATTCATTTATAATATAATTTACTTTATTATTAATAATTTTATATCATAACTAAATAAAACTAACATAATTTTATCATAATTACCATTGTACATTTCTGATATGTATAAACAAATTATATCACATAATTTATAATATTTTTCAATTTTGTTTTTTTTTATATATTTAAAAATATAAAAATAAATATCTCCAACGTCATACCCATAGTCATATAAATGATACAATATATCAATTGCTTTGTCTATTAATTTTTTTTCTATATTATCAAAAAAAGTAAAAAATATATTTATATCAATAATATCATAATGATTTCTTAATGTATTTAAATCTATTTTTTTTAAATTTAATAACTTTAACTTTGTTATCAGAGATAAAATAGTATATGTATTTATTCCGGTTTTATTTTTAATAAATTTTATACAATCTTCATCATAAGTTATATTGTCTTGTTTTAAACATACTTTAAAAAAATTTGATAATTCGTTAGAAGAAAAATTAGATATATTACAAATATTTGTTCTAGTACGAATTATATCTTTTATTTTATTTATATTATTTGCTTCAAAAATAAAATAAATTTTATTATTTTTTTTAAATAAGTTATAATTATCCATCATAATTTTTATAATTTGCTGAGATGTTTCAGAATATTCATCAAAGTTATCTATATATATTAATTTTGTACAATTTGTATTATTTTGGCAGAATATAGTTATAATATTTGTATCATCCTGTAAATTTATGTCATCATAATAATTTATTTTCAATAATATATTATTTTTAGAAATGTCCGGATTATTGTTTATAAAATTATTTATAATAATATTTATTAGCGTTGTTTTACATGTTCCACTAGGTCCGGAAATTATCATATTAAAATTATTTTCATTTATACAATTATTATAAAAATTTATAATTTCTTCTTTATTACTTATAATTAAATCATTAAAGTTGTTTGGTATTATATAATTATTCATTTAAAATATATAAAAAATTAAATTTATATATTTTTATATAATGAATTATTATGATATTTTAGGTGTTAATAAAAATTCAACTCAAGATGAAATTAAAAAAGCTTGGAGAAAAAAGCAATTTATAACACACCCGGATCAAAATAAAGGAGATAATAGTAAAAATATAGAATATTCTAAGGTAAATGAAGCATATGAAACATTAAGTAACAAAAATAAAAAGCACATGTATGATTTAGGATCTCAATTTAATTTTAATGAAATACATCAAAATAAAACTAATAATGAATTATCAGATGTAATAAATGAAATGTTTTATTCATCTATGAAACCTTCAAAAAAAAATAATAAACAAATGAATGATTTTTTTAATGGATTAATGGATGATCCGATAATTGAAACTATGTTTACATCATCGCCTATAAATATGATGAGTGTTTCTTATCCAGAAGATATCGTGATTGAACATACTGTTCAATTTTTAGATTCGTATAAAGGTGTTTCTATACCTATAAATATTAGTAGACAAATTGTAAAAAATAATAATATTAAAAATGAAAAAGAAACTATATATGTTGATATTCCGAAAGGATGCGATAATAATGAAATAATTACAATAAATGGAAAAGGAAATATTATAAATGATGTACAAAGTGATATTAAATTGAAAATATTATTAGACCAACACGATAAATTTAAAAGATCTGGTCTTGATTTAATATTAACAAAAGAAATAAATTTTAAAGAAAGTTTATGTGGGTTTGAATTTGTAATAGAGCATTTGGCCGGCCAATCTTTTAAGTTTAAAAATTCTTCAGGAAAAATTATACAAAATATGGATGAAAAAATAATACCCAATTTAGGATTCACGAGAAAAGAAAAAACTGGAAATTTAATTATTAAATTCAAAGTTATTATTAAAAAGTCTTTAACAGAAACCCAAATTAATAAAATTTCAGAAATTTTATAATATAATATTATATTATAAATGTCATCTTTACTTAAAAGAGGGCGCGATAATAATAATATAAATCCTCAACCACTAAAGAAACAACTAACAAAAAAAAAAAA
>MDSX01093698.1_pt1 | contig 13752 bp, 7 predicted proteins | sample 811141 | NCBI WGS metagenome assembly MDSX01 (sample SAMN05326642, study PRJNA326480) | marine metagenome | isolation source: seawater | place: Atlantic Ocean: South East | collected 2010
GTGGCAGGGACGGCTTATGTCCTCATACCCTCAAGCCATGGAGTTACCGTTGCACCCCCCTTGCTTATCAAGGCTCCGTTATTTTCGCTGCTTATATTCACAGGCTCTCTACTTTTCTTACCGAAAATGTTTGGCCTTATAGCATGCCTCTCGAACGATCGGGATGCGTTCGGTGGAGCGCTCCGTATAGTCGTCAGTGTGGTTACAGAGACTGTGTTCTCAGTCCTTCTAGCACCGGTCATGATGCTGTCCCATGCGCGATTTGTGTTCGAAATCATGTTGGGCCAGTCCGTGGGTTGGGCTGCTCAGGACCGAGAAGGCTCGGACTTGACTTGGCGAGAGGCGTTGCGAACAGCTCGCTGGCCGTTGGCGGTTGGACTACTTTGGGGTGGTACGACTCTATTACTGAGCCCTCTTTTCTTTCTCTGGATGAGTCCGATTTTCCTTGGGCTCATCTTGAGTGTACCGCTCGTGCGATGGACGAGCTTGCAGTCGTTTGGACTGCGGTCTCAGGCGGCGGGGCTTCTCCTTGTGCCAACTGAGACAGCACCGTCTGACGAGATCATCTTTGTGCGTGCCGCAAAGGACGCACTTTCAGTGGAGCACGACTCCACAGAGACAGAAGCTAATGGACACTATGTCCGTTGCGCCTACACCACTACTCCCAGTAAGTCGTATCATGTACAACGCTGAACGTGGGCTATTCGATCTGCGCCAAGGGCGCCCTCTCTTTATCACCGACAAAGGTGCTTCACCCTCCGATGGTGGGTTGGTGAGTGGTGCCCTAGTCGCTGCCGTCGATGGCCTTGATCTGGATTCGCTCGACAGATTTCGCGCAATGGGCAATGAAGCATTGCGTCTCGTTGTGACGGCACATCGGATCGCATCAATGGGACTATCTCCTGCAGAGATAAATGAGCTTGAGCATGCGGGTTACTCCATCCCCTTGAGGCGTGCAGTCAACATGCAGGAGATCCTGGCTTTGGCATGTTCAAGTGATGTCGTGCACGAGACCGCTGCGATTCAGTTGTCGTCGGCTACACCGGGAGAGGCTGCCGGACTGTCGTTGGTCAGGCTCTCCCGACTGTTGCCGGCAGTGGTCGCGATGCCGGCTGGAACACCTCCTGCCTCACGTATCGATGAAGCTCTCAGCACCGGTGAACTGCTGTCCGTCGACGTTGGTGAAGTGAACGAATATTACACAGCTTCGTGCGATGGTCATGTTGTTGCGATTAGTGAAGCCCCAGTTCCCTTGAGCGAAAACGAAGAGTCCCGTTTTGTGTTGTTCCGAGAGTCGCACGGGCTTCAAGAACATGTTGCGATCATTGTTGGAAACCCAAAGTATTGGCCCGATCCACTGCCGGTACGCCTGCATTCAGCGTGTTTCACGGGGGACCTTTTTGGAAGCTTGAAGTGTGACTGTGGAGAGCAACTTCTCGGCAGTATGAAGTTCTTTGAAGAAAAGGGGGGCGGCGTCCTTCTCTATCTCGCGCAGGAGGGTCGTGGCATTGGGCTTAACAATAAGTTCAGGGCCTACACCCTGCAGGAAAATGGCCTTGATACGATAGACGCCGACAGAACCCTAGGTTTCGGTCCGGACGAGCGTCGCTACGGTGTGGCAGCACAGATCCTCCACGAGATAGGTATCGGTCGTATCGAGCTACTCACCAACAATCCGGATAAGGTCCAGGCGATGCAGGATGCGGGGATTGAGGTAGTTAATCGACGACCGTTGCACGGGACTCTAAACAGATACAATCGACCTTATGTGGAAGCCAAGGTGGCCCGAGCGGGTCACTGGCTTCATGACATGCTGGCGCAATCAACAGCAGGAGATTGACCTCACCGTGCAGGCATCTGATGAGTTTCTTTTGTACGATCTGCGTGTCGAGGTTATCGCAGGAGACAAGCCCATGGTGTGCAATCACGCTATAGGCGACTACTTCGAACTGTCGGGTGAAAACCTTACGATCCCATCCGGACAAGCGTTTCCGATCTATCCGCTCGCGGCGCTACTCCCACTCCTGCCCGCTAAGCAGCGCGAGACTCATCCGCACGACTGGATGACAACGGACATGGAGGTTGCTTGTCCGGATCCCTTGTGCGGTGCGCGTTTCCGGATCACACGGACCGGACAGACTGTATTCCGTCACTCTGATGTGACTCGTGTACCGCTGGGAGATAGCACAGCCGGGTGAAGGCCAAGTCACGCGATTTCGTGGTCGATCGTCGCGATATTAGGGACGGATATTCGATAAGTCGCCTTATCCATGGCGGTTGGCAATTTTCATCAGGTCACCCCCTGACCCAAGCTGGTCAAGATGATCCCATCGATGTGCTGGAGGCTTCAGCCGAGCTCGGTGTCACAACCTTTGACTGCGCTGATATTTACACTGGCGTAGAAGAAATATTTGGCCGTTTCATCAAGCGCTGGGCATCGAGTTCTAACGAGACTCAGATCCAGATACATACGAAGTTTGTACCCGACTGGTCGGATCTTCCCCTTGTAGATCGATCGTATGTGCGCCGAATAGTGGAGCGGTCTTTAAGCCGGCTGGGTCTGGAGAGGCTTGACCTCGTCCAATACTACTGGTGGCGGAACGAAGTCCCTGGCTTTGAGGACACGGCCGGCTGGCTGGATGAACTAAGGGAGGAAGGGAAAATCGGTCATGTAGGGGTCACCAATCTTGACGTGTCCAGGATTAAGAGACTGAACGCCGTCGGGTTCGTGCCGATCATCAATCAGGTTCAGTATTCGCTTCTCGATCGCCGACCAGAGCGATCATTGGCTCTGCACTGCGAAGGCTCTCAAACGTGGATGTTAGGCTTTGGGGCCCTAGCGGGAGGATTTCTCACGGACCGTTGGTTGGGAGAGAGCGAACCGATCGAGTTTCAGAACCGCTCACTCATTAAGTACCGCCTCATCATAGACGAATTTGGCGGCTGGGAAGCCTATCAGGCTTTGCTACAAACTATGGCGGGAATAGCTCAGAATCACGGTGTTGAGATGTCGTCCGTAGCGCTTCGTTGGGTTCTCGATCAATCACAGGTAGCAGGGGTGATCTGTGGGGCAACACGATTGGGTCAGATGGAGCGGAATGTTTCAGCGTTTTCGTTCTCGATGAGTAAATCGGAACGAGAGGCGCTCAGAGCGCATCTTGATCTAGCCCCCGGTCCTTTAGGGGAGGTTTTTGGGCTTGAGCGGAACAAGGCCGGTCCACATGGCCGCATCATGAGGTACGACCTGAATCGTGACTAGCAGAGCTTAGGGCGCCAACTCCGATTCCGCGGTCATTGGGACCTAATGTCGCCGCGCTTATCTCCACCTCGACTCTGTGTGCTCCAGTCATTTCATACCGGTCCGGATGGGCTCTGCCAGCGGTCGAGGATCTTCCCTCGAATGATTCCAAAGGTCAGATTGCCGGCGTGACCAAAAACGCCGCACCCCGACCCTCACTCCCGGACGACGAAGCCCGAGCCCGCATCAAGTCGGACTTGGGTACGAATTTATTTGTGGAGGCTGGAGCGGGGTCAGGTAAGACAACAGCTCTGGTGGATCGTCTTGTAGCCCTGATCTCGACTGGAACGGCTAAAGTGGACGAGATAGCGGCAGTCACCTTTACTCGAAAGGCGGCAGCAGAACTAAGGGAACGGTTTCAAGCGCAGGTAGAGCTTACGCTCAATGAGCAGCGTGAGGTCGAAGTGCAGGACGATCTGATTGTGGGTCGCCTAGTTAAAGCGCTTGATGACATCGATCGTGCATTCATAGGCACTATTCACTCCTTCTGTGCGCGTCTCCTCAGAGAACGGCCGATTGATGTCGGTCTTGATCCGGGCTTTGAAGAGCTTCGTGTTGAAGAGCGGGAAGAACTCTGTCGTCGTTTCTGGGATTCGTACCTAGAGAGACTCACACGCGATTGTGATCCGCGTCTCGAAAAATTATCGGAGGCCGGAATTTCACCGGTTTCTCTATACGGGATGTTCGAGGTCCTAGTCGGTAACGATGATGTTGTGTTTCCCACAGCGACGTCAGGTCTGCCTACAGCCGCAGAGCTAGCAACGGTAAGGAAAGAACTCGAGTCCATTGTGGAGACTGGCTGGGAGCTAATGGACGAGAAGCGACCTGAGAAAGGGTGGGATAGACTGCAGGAAATTATCCGTGAGTTGCACTTCGAGCGCGAGGTCACTGGTTGGAAAGAGACAACGGATGTGATTAGTGCCGTTGCTCTCTTGTGCAAGAAAGGCCCACGCGGGCACAAAGTGGTACAGAAGCGGTGGCGTGATAAAGCTTTGGCGAAGGCATTCTGCGAGCGTGTCGATAAGTTTGGAGTAGGGGATACACCTGCACACAGTCTCGTAAGCCGTTGGCTCGGATACCGATATGCTCTCGCGATCGATCTTGGTCGCGCGGCGGTGACCGAGTTCGCTGCTCACCGGATGCGAATAGGCAAGCTCGACTTTCAGGACCTTCTCGAACTTACTGGCCGGCTCTTGAGGGAAAATCCTCAAGTCCGGCGTTACCTAGGAGACCGTTATCGTTGCATCTTCGTAGACGAATTTCAGGATACGGATCCTCTTCAAGCCGAGATCGTGTTCCTGCTTGCTTCGGATCCTCCAGAAGATTCGTCCGGAGATATGGGAGTTGACTGGTGGTTTGCGAATCCTAGGCCGGGGTCACTCTTCGTCGTTGGGGACCCGAAGCAGAGCATCTATCGATTCCGTCGGGCTGACATCCAGTTCTATCGGTTGGTGAAGGAGCGCTTTAGTGAGCTTGGAGAAGTTCTGCGCCTCTCAACCAATTTCAGGTCTAGGCCTGCTATTGGTGAGCTAGTAAATCAGGTCTTCTCCGACCCCGACTTCTTTCCTGCTGAAGCGACCGATAGCCAGGCCGCGTTTGAGCGCTTGGACACAATACCGCCCAAAGGCGATGTCCCGTGCGAGGGAGTTTTCGTTTACGACGTTGATCCTGAAAGGACACGGCTGGAGGATGTGGCTGCGGATGACGGCTTGCGAATTGCCTCATGGATTCGTGAGCGCATCGACGCCGGGGAGAGGAATCCTGAGGACTTTCTTGTTCTGACCAGGCTTCCACACCAACTCATCGAATATGCTAAAGCGTTGGAGTCTCATGGGCTTCCAGTCTCGGTCGCGGGAGCAGGTGTCGGTGTGGGCGGGGAGATAGATGAACTCAAAGTGCTAATTCAGTGCATGATCGACCCCACTAATCCGGTGCGGGTTGTGGCTGTGCTTACGGGCCTCTTCTTCGGACTCGATTATGAGAAGCTCACCCAGCACTCTTTGGGTGGCGGTACCTTCGACGTGATGAGGCCGGGGAGTGAGGGGAATGAGGATGTGCTCTCGGCTCTGAGGCGCCTGAACGGGTGGTGGCGGAGGTCTGTTTCCGAACCGGCGGACATCTTTCTCGGGAGTGTCACGAGCGAATTGGGGCTGCTGCCGTATGCGGCCGCGGAAGAACTTGGTACGCTGAGGGCCGGTGCACTGTTGTATGTACTTGATTCGGTGCGTGCTGCGGCTCTCGCTGGTGACGCGTCATTACCCGGCGCGCTTTCGGCAGTCCAAGCCGCTCTGGATCAGCAGCGTGCAGAAGCCCCGCTGGAACCGGGACGACCGGATGCTGTGCGATTAATGAATTTGCATCAGGCTAAAGGACTCCAGGGGAAAGTCGTTGTGCTGGCTCAACCGACGTCATCACCGAACCCGAGGCGGCCAAAGATACATACGACAAGGAGCAGAGATGACGGGGCCAAGGGTTATATGCGCGTGACGGACAACCGTGACCTAGCCCGTCCGGAGAACTGGTTCGAGTATGAAGCACTCGAGAAGGATTTTAGCCGGGACGAGTATGTCCGCCTCCTCTACGTTGCGGTCACTCGTGCTGAGGAGGAACTAGTTATCTCTAGGTGGCCGAGAAAGAATCGTTCCCGCTCACCGTGGGCGCCCCTCGAAACCTGGCTCGAAGACAATGCCATCGTTCTTAGCTTAGAGCCTCGGACGGCCAGCGAGCGAGATACTCTCAGTTTTTCAAATGAAGAAGTAGGCAACGAGGTTAAGCGAGCTTTCGCAGATCTGTCGAGTCGGGCTGTTCCTACGTTTTTGCACCAGACTGTGACCAGTCTCACGAAAGAAGATCTCTCACCCTCCGGTTCTTTTGCTGACTCGGATTCGCGCGATGTATCCCGGTCGCTGAAAAAATCCATTAAGGAGCCGACTAGGGCATCTTCGGAGTTTCGGGGCTATTCATGGGGGAGTGCGGTCCATGCAGCACTGGCTCACGCGGCTGAGGTCTCTCCGGATCAAGCTTCTCAGGGAGTTTTCAGAAACCTGCTGGTAGAGCACGGACGTCCGCTCGACGACAATGGGGAGCCGATGGAATTACGCGAGCTAATCGGACTAGTAAAAGCGGTCCAATCTTCGTCCCTTTGGAGTAGGGCGAAGGCGGCTAAGCGCATGTTAACAGAAATCTCTTTCGCTCTGCCTGGGTTGAGTGACGGCAAGCCCGACCCGGAGCATGATTCTGAATCTGAGTCGGGCCCCGGCCGTGCACGTAGGCAGTTAGACCTCTTCGGCCAAGAACTCTCTAGGGATGAGGAGAAACAAGTGAGGTCTCGGCAGGGGCACGGGTACCCGGCAGCCGATGTTGCAGAGGGAGAGAACATGCCGGTTTCGGTGCTGGAGGGCGTGATTGACCTCGCCTTCCGTGAGCGTGGTGGTTGGGTTGTAGCGGACTACAAAACGGACGTTGGAACTGATCCCGATTTTACGGCTCGAGAGGCGGCCTACCGTCGTCAGGTTGATCTATATGCTGAAGCTTGGGCTCAGCTGACCGGTGAGCCCGTGAAGGAGCGGATTCTCTTTTTCACGGCCCAGGACCGTATTGAGCAGTGGTAGTGATTCAGGTTCTAGCGGTGATCGGTCCGGACCTCTAAAGAGCGACCCTGATACATCCGTGGATCGACACCATCGATACGGGTCACACTACGTCGCCCGCCGCCGGGGACTGTGATTTCCACGTCCACCTTCTGCCCACCCGGAACGCCAAAGTGCACTGGAAGATCGGATTGTGCGTCGTAGCCTGATCCTGAGTCGACGCGGCGTGTTCCGAGAAGACGGTCAGTTCCGGAGACGAAGAGTCGTACCTCGGAACCAGGCCTAGTGCTATGCCCCTTCTCGTCTAAAACACGAACTTGCAGCGAGTGCCACGCAAATTCAGGACGAAGCAGGTTTTCAAGAAGGGCATGTGTGCCGTCTATTGCTGACCCGGCCAAGGCTAGGTCGAGATCCCCGTCCAAGTCATAGTCTACCCAAGTGGCGCCATGGCTAGCATTACGCTCCAAGATTTCCAGTGGGGTAACGTCGATGAAGTTTATGTCTCCTTCGCGGCGCATGAGCCAATCCCGATAGTGCACCTCCCCTCCAACAGTTCCGTTAACAAACAGGTCAACCGAGCCGTCATGATCAAAATCGGCCCAAGCGCAAGTATCGTAGCGCGAAGGATTTGCGACTCCGACCTCGTCGGCTCTGTTCAGCCATCCTTCGGGTGTGCGCTCGAGCAGTCCGTTTGGACCGTAGTTGGCGAAAAACAGGTCGAAATCTCCGTCGGCATCGTAGTCGACGGAGCACGGTCGCACTGAGCCTTGACTCTCATCTCCTATAGCCCTTCCACCGCCGTGTATTTCTTCTTCCTGTGACTCGGTAAAACCAGCTTCGCTGCCGAGATAGAGTCCGTTGGCGTCGCCATTCATATTGGTGACAATGACGTCGAGCCATCCGTCACCATCATCGAACCATAAGGCGCCTACTGTGCGTCGCGTGTCATCGAGTCCAAGGTTGTGTGCCTCGTTCTTGAACTTTCCGGCGGTTTGTATAAAAAGATGGTTCGGTCCGTCACGCATGGCCAGAAAGAGGTCTAGGTCACCGTCGGCGTCCACATCGACCCAGGCGGCTTGTCTGGTGGTCCCACTCACTATCCTTAGACCTACCATCTCCGACACCTCGGTGAATGTGGCTCCGTTGTTCTTCCATAGCGCGATAACGGGCTCTTCGCCTGAGTAACCGAGTAGCAGGTCTGGATCCCCGTCTGAATCGAAGTCCCCCCACGCTGATGTGCGCACAGAGCGTTTAGTCGTTAGTCCGACCTCAGATGCGATGTCCACGAAGCCGTCGATCCCATCGTTTCTGTAAAGCCGACTCGGCGTTCCGTTGAAGCCAACGAAACGGTCAGGGTCACCGTCTAGGTCTACGTCGGCCCAGGCGTCGGTTAATGCTCCACCTTCGTCGAACAACTCTTCCGAGACAGGTGAGAAGCGCACGGGCTGAGAGTCGTTACGGTCACATCCTCCCAACAGAGCTACAAAGGCAAACCCCGCAAACATTTGCCAGCTCACGAATTGTGTCGCTGACCGAGTCTTTGATGCTCCTGTTTTCATCTTTGCACATCGTTTCGGACGATCTCCCCTCCCTTCATCACGAAAAGGACGCGTTCCAGTGCCGTGATGTCTTCCAATGGGCTCCCCGGAACTGCGACTACATCAGCGAATTTTCCGGTTTCTAGGCTTCCGACGTCTGCCTCCCAACCCATGATCTTAGCGTTGAGACTGGTAGCCGCGGTGATAGCGTCCATGGGTCTTTCCCCATTTTGAACCCGAATGCTGAATTCACGGGCGTTCTGGTCGTGTGGAAAAGCACCAGCGTCAGTTCCAAAGCCGATGGGTAGTCCTGCCTCGAGAGCTTTTCGAAAAGTTGCGTTTCGGTAGCGCATCATCTCAGTGGATCTTTGGACCTGCTCCGGAGGAATTCCCATGGCTGCACCTTCCCGCGGTACGATCACTCCCACATATAGGGTTGGGACGTAGTATGTGTAGTCTTGGGCCAGCAGCATTTGTATGGCTTCGTCGTCCATCATAGAACCGTGATCAACAGTCCTGACTCCGGCACGGATTGCTGCCTTTATCCCCTCCGTCCCATGCGCGTGCGCTGCCACGAAACGGTCCCAGCGCCCTGCCTCCACGACGGCTACGGCGAGCTCCTCATCTGAATACTGCTGCGCCCCTGGTGAGATCCCGCGCGACAGCACTGCACCGGTCGCCAGGATCTTTATGAAGTCCGCTCCCTGCTTGAGGTTGGTCCTCACCGCTTTTCGCACCTCGTCTACACCGTCGGCAAGATTGCGAACAGCCGGGACATCGACGTAGATCGAGAACTGACGAGCATCACCGGCACCACCTGTCGCGGATACGTAATTTCCGGCGACCATCATTCTTGGGCCGGGGAGGGTTCCCTCGTCGATAATGTTGCGAAGGTCCACGTCGGTAAATGACCAGGCCGGTCCCATGTCTCGGACCGTGGTAAAGCCACTGCGCAGGGCGGTAAGCGCGTTGGCCGCGCCGTAGAGGGCCGCTTCGGACGGTGTGGTTGTCACCAAAACTCTCTCCCAGTAAGCGTCCTCTGCGTCAGTCAGGTGTGTGTGGAGGTCGATGAGTCCAGGGAGCAGGGTTGCATCTCCCAAGTCCACACGCTCGTCGTGTGCTTGTCCGGTTACGTCCTGCCCAACGGCGACAATACGGTCTCCGGCTACCAGGACTGCCCCTGGTCGCTGGAGGTTCCCGAAACCGTCGATCAACCGGTCCGCGGTTATGAGCGTTCGGACTGTTGCGTCCTGCGCTGTAAGGGGCGGCGCGAACAGGACGGATGAGATTAGTAGGACGGGAACAAAGACCCTACGGTGTGGTGCATTGAGGCAAGAATTCATCAGAAATTCGGTTGAACGATTCGGTGGGAGCCGCTTCGAATGTTTGGGTGCGGACGGATACCCACAAGTCGAATTGCGAGTTAGCTGACTTGCCAGCACAGTTTCGCAGGGCTCATTGAGTGAAGTCGAAAAAAAGCGTTGTTGCTGGCTGCCTATTCGGTTGGACGGTGCGTTCGAGCCAGAGAGCTTGGTCCGGATCACCGATGCGCACTACGTGAGGCCCATAGTCGAAGACAGGCAGATTGAATTCCATTCCCTGTATCCTTCGTGAATAAACCAGTTTTCCTGAGACTGATCGGAGCTCTACAACCGGGTCATGATCTAGTCCACGAACGCGGATGGACGGGAGATACCCGACAGGTTTGCGTCCGTCTCCATCGTCACTGTGCAAGGTGATCGGCCATCCTTCGAACTGCACCGCTTGATCTTGTGACGGGTCCACATGCCTCGGCCAGCACTCAATTGTGATCCGCTCATTTGCCTTGTCGAAGATTACGATCCCATAGCCCGTCACGCGGTCATGAAGGAGGGCGGGTTGCAGTCCTGTTGCGCGTGGATTGGCGGAAGCGTGGACGGTTATCCGGTTTCCGAATCCGTCAAGAAAGTCGCCAGTGTACTCCGGACCGGGTATGTCCAAGGGAGCTTGGCGGTCTTCACGAGGTGGCCACCAGCGTCGAGGCCAGATGTTATTAAGGGCCGGTCCTGTAAAGGTGAAGCCGGCATCCCCAAAGTCGTCGATGCCGTGTCTTACTACTGTCGCTAGGTGTTGATCACCCGCGATGTGGAAAGCTGAACACCGGCGTAGGATTCTAAGCACGTCATCGCGTTTTTGAGAAGGCCAGCCGTTGGAATCCATATCAGCCGCGATTTTGTCGCCCTCCACATATGCTCCGGGCTGAGGCATTGGGAGTGAGGGCAGTATAGCCCCGCTCATCGCGTCACTGGGAATCGAGTGCACGGACGCAAAGTTTGTCTGGGAGAGAACCACCTTCATCTGCGCTGACCCACTCCAGTCCTCTGACCATGCTTCGAGGAATTTCATTTGCCGGGTTCCCAGTAGTTCAGAGCCTGGCGGATCGCGGTGCTGGGTTACATCGAAGTTGGGGTTCTGAATCCAGCCGTTCAGTACTTTAGCCTCAGTCGGCATTACGTTCGACGGAGATGATTTGAATTTTCGGTCTTCGAGAATCGCGAAGCTGACGCCCCCATAGTCCCATCGCGTGTAGTATACGCCGATTCCTTGATCCACTGGAGTCGGATCGTAGGGGTCTGGGAGGTGGCTCGTTTGAGCTACTTGAACTGCATTAACCCACTCTGGCGGCATCTTGAACCCGCCCTGGTCCTGAGCCTGCGCACCCCAGCCTGCTTCAGTAGGAGCCTTTCGTCCGCTCTCTCCCCAAATGTTACCGTGGTAGACGTCGTGGTCATCGGGAATGAAGGCTGTTGGTATGTGGCGGAATAACTCCCTGTATGACCACCCGAACATGTACCATTTGTGCAGCATGTCGAGCGAGGCTGCTTCGATTGTGTCGGTCTGGATTCCGAATCCCCCTGATCCCTCGTAGAACTGGTCTCCCAGAAACAGGGCTAAGTCTGGGCTATGCTTTAAGACGTGACTGACTACGTCGGCGTCGGGGAACCCGTGGTCTGCGTTGCAGCTGAAGACTGCTGCGCGAACTGGAGTCAGGCGACCGGGCTCTTCCGCTATTGTGCCTAAGTATTCCGATGTTTCTGGACCGTTCCTTAGGGGCAGTGTGAGCCTAACTCGATATTTTGCGGCACGAGCCACGTCCCATCCCTCTACACGAAAACGGGCTGTTCTCGACAGGCTGTCGACGTGAGCTGTTGCGACTGTTGCCCAAATCCCATCCGGAGTGCGGATGTCGAGTGTGCATCTCACACCGGGGATACTCTCGATCGGAGCGAGTTGGGCTGTGAGTTTCAGCACTCCTCTATGGGCCGTGTACTGTGCGAACATGATAGGGCCGAATACCGCGGCGGGGTCCGTCTCGATGCCGAGACCTGATATTGTCCAGTTGCGGAAGACTGCACCCGCACCCGCGCGTTGTTCCCCTGCATGACTTAGAAGAGCGATGTTCCCGATTACGTCGCTTTCCGTAAGGTCTTCATGGGATAGGCTCGCGATCTCCGTTCCGGTACTGGCTGATCTAGCGACGAGCTCAATCCGAGATCCTGAGTTCGACCGCGTGATAGTAGCATCGAGGCGTAGAGACTCATATGAAGAAATCGGATGTTGAGAACGTGCTGAACCAATCACGAGCGCTCCCGACCCGTCGATGCCCACATCTAGGCCATTTCCATGCACGACTGCTGAGCGGATATCGTCGGCTGGACCCTTCAGGCCAATGCGAAAGCCTGTCACTGTGTCGGAACCTTCGACGGTCCTCGTGACTTCGACGGAAGTCATGAAATGCCCTTCTACGGCATAGTGCGTGAGGCAATGAAGAGTTCGGTCCGGGGCGCAAACTTGGCACACTAGCGAGCCCTGCATGACCTGCCAATCTTGGAGTCGATTTCCCCAATGCTCGGGCCCCGCCCAGGCCATGTTTGGCCACTCATGCCATCGGCTGATGAACCCATTTTCTTGCGCCGACAAAATCCGGGTGCTGAATCTGTCGGAACTCATTGCCGCCATCATCATCAACTTCAATGTCTCACGCCGATCCATCGGTTAATTGCCCTCGTCGCGGTAAAGAGGGTTTGGACTCAAGGGCAGGAATGCGTCGACGTCCGCCCACCATTGTTGCAGGCTCGAACCCAGAGACAGGGTGAGCTGAGGTTTTTTTTCAGACAAGTCGTTCATTTCCGAAGCGTCCGACTTGAGGTCGTATAGCTCCCAACGGTCTTCTTCAAAGAAGTAGATCACCTTATAAGGTCCACGGCGCAAAGCGCTTACGGGCGTGGTGCGCCAAATACCGGCAACCGATCGGTCGGCTTCGAGGTAAGCCGGAAAGTGCCAGATCAGGTCCCTCTCCGGGACTTCGCCCGAACCGGTGAGAGCAGGGATCAGATTGACGCCGTCTATCGTGTGATCGTCTGGGAGCGAGGCTCCGGCTAGGTGGGCCATGGTCGGGTACAAATCCAAGCCGATGACTGGAATCTGGGATGTCGATCCTGGGTCGACTTGTTCGGGCCACCTTACAATCAGCGGAGTGCGGATTCCTCCCTCATATAGCATGCCCTTTGAGCCTCGGAGTGGAGCCATCGAGGTTACCGGTCCGAAGCCTCCATTGTCCGATGCGAAGATCACTACGGTATTGTCGGAGAGTCCACGTTCTTCAAGTGCGGTCAGTATGCGTCCCACGCCCTGGTCTAGGCTCTCGATCATCGCCGCGTATGTTGGGTTCTGATGCCCGCCTATAGGGGGCTTAGATCTGTAGCGGTCAACAATTTCTGATCTTGCTTGAATCGGCGTGTGTACAGCGTAGTGTGAGAGATAGAGGAAGAAGGGACCCTCTTGTTCTCGGTCGATGAAGGCGATGCTCTCATTGACGAGACGTTCCGGTAGGTATTCGCCTTCTTTCCCTTTACTGAGATCCGGGACGCGTCGGTCGCCTCGCTCGTAGGGGTAGAAATAGTCTGGGGGCGCCCCGGCCTCACTTCCGGCGATCGACCATGTGAAGCCCTGATCTGCGGGAAGGAATCCTTTACCCCCGAGATGCCATTTGCCCGCGTGGCCGGTTGCATATCCAGCATTACCCAGCACTTCTGCAATGGTGCGGACGTTGAGGTCGAGGGTTGTTTCGTTATCGACCGGGACTAGGGCACGTTCTTCGTCGGGCCCACGCTCCGCCGTTCCTACGGTATAAATACCGGTACGCGGAGCGTACTGCCCCGATATCAGGGCAGCGCGGCTCGGGGCACAGTTTGGGGCATTAGCATAGACGTCTGTGAGGCGCATCCCTTCTTCAGCCAGCCGATCAATATTCGGTGTCTCGTAGTAGGCACTTCCTTGCACGCTA
>MDSX01095915.1_pt1 | contig 13749 bp, 8 predicted proteins | sample 811141 | NCBI WGS metagenome assembly MDSX01 (sample SAMN05326642, study PRJNA326480) | marine metagenome | isolation source: seawater | place: Atlantic Ocean: South East | collected 2010
GGTTGGAAAAGGCGGCTCGCTTGGAAAAGTTCATGAACGGGTGCGAGCCACGCTTCCCCCAACCCCGTCATCCGAATCGGCATCTCCCGCACCCGCTCCCGCACCCGCACCCGCACCCGCACCCTCTCGTCAAGAAAAAGATAATGAACATCAAACCGAAGAAGAGTATATAGCATTTAATTATCGTGAACCAAAAAAAATGTCTGTCGAGGAAGAGTGGAAGATAGTAAGTCGTGATTGTTTAGAAAGTATAATAAAAAACAAAAATAAATCTCCTTTTTTGGGAAATTTGAATAGTTTTTTAAATAATAGTTCAACTACTTCGCCGTCAAAGACGCCGCCGCTCTCTTTCGACGACCACCACCCACGCCCCATTAACGTGATCGGAGTCGATGGGCCTGTGATGTACGAAAAACTATACCAACTTTTATTCAATTTTATTATATCAAAAAAAATAGCAGATGGAGTTATATATGAAAAAATACCCGGAGTTGAAAAAATACCCGGAGTTGAAAAAACAAAAGACATATATGTGGGCAAATATAACATATATCTTATAAATCCAACGGATGAAACGAAAAAACAAATTGATAATTACCCTCCTAGCTCTTAAAATGGAACGCTACTCCCATCGTCTGGAGTTCTTGAACCATGAGTTTGAGTGCATATGGAACTCGGTGTTCGGCAATAGGGTCGAGGGTTCCCTTCTTTGAGGAAAAGGAGTTATATACATGGTCCTTTTTATTCACCGCACACATGAACCCCGTATTCTTATTTGTATGAATTGTATAATTATCCGAAAGTTCCATCATCTTTTCTCGAATAAACTGAGATGCACCATGTGAGAGCATGGCATCTCGTTCCATCTCACCCACACGTAAACCACCATCTCGTGCACGACCTTCCGATGGTTGACGAGTAAGATTTACAATAGGTCCCGTTGCTCGGGCATGAATCTTATCTTCCACCATATGCTTAAGACGTTGGTAAAAGACCGGTCCCATGAATACGGATCCTTGAATCTTTTTTCCAGTTTCACCGGAATAGAGTTCCATTTCCCCATGAGGATTCAATCCATGTTCTTCCAAACGCTTTCCTAGGTTCTCTACAGTAATATCCGTAAAGGGTGTTCCATCACCATGCATTCCCGAGTGTAAACATTCAATACCCAATAGAGATTCGAGAAACTGGGCAAAGGTCATTCGACTCGGAAAAGCATGTGGATTCATAATAATATCCGGGACAATTCCATCCTTTGTATAAGGCATATTTTCAGACTCGTAAATCATACCAATCGTACCCTTTTGTCCATACAACGAACTGAATTTATCTCCAATACATGGCTTTCTTTCCGACCGAACCTTGACTTTACAAAATCGATATCCATCGCCATTTCGCGAGGTATAAACTTTATCTACGATACCGTCTTCATTGGATCGTAAGTATACACTATTATCGCGATACTCCTTCTCCATTGCATTTGTATTTTGCTTCTTTTTTGTTGATACCGGAACCGTTTTTCCTACAATGGCATCGCCACCATTCACAGGTGTATTCAATATAGGAAATCCGTTCTCATCGAGTGTCTCATAACTACATGGTCTTAGACGAATCGTGTTATTTGGATCAGGCTTGGCAAAATGTTCTTCTTCACCCGTTGCCTGATTTTTCTTCTCCTCAACATGATATGTTCGGAAAAAGCTTGACCGAAATAGTCCACGATCAATCGCACTTCGATTGAAGATGAGAGAGTCTTCCTGATTATATCCATGAGACGCACATACTGCAATGATTACAACTGACCCATTAGGAATCTTCCCAATATTCATATGTCTGGAATTATGTGTCATCACCAATTGTCGCCCTGGATACCACAGAATGTTTGAAAGAGTATCCATGCGATTATTGAATTTGGTACAATAGACACCCATTGCTTGTTTCCCCATTGCAGACTGATATGCATTGCGAGGGGACTGATTATGGTCAGAGAATGGAATATTTGAAGCCAAAACACCAAGCATCAAACTCGGGTCAATCTCACAATGAGTATAACGCATGATAAAATCACCCCTCGGTACTTTGAGACGATTCATATGGTCACAAATCATGACCGTGTTTGATTCTTGTACATCAATATACTCAATCGCCGAGTCTATATCATAATCCGAATCACCTCTCAATAGAATATTCCAAGCTTGCTTATTTTTCTTCATATAACTCATATGTTTCTGTCCAAATACCGGAGTATTGTTGTTTTGAACAATAAATAGTGGGCGAATAAGTCGACCACCACTCGTATATACATGTAACTCCTTTTTAGAATAATTTGGTACCACCGCAGTATGAATATGAATCACACCCTTGCGGCGATATTGAATAAGCTCTTTCACCAAAGGAGACATGTCCTCACACCACCCAATGATCTCACCATTCAAATATATTGTAGAATGGTCTTCTGAGACACGCGTTGGCTCTAATGAAATAACATAGTCTTTGATGATATTACAAACCGCGTACGATGGCTTTGCCAATGTAATCGTTGAAGAAAGGGCGAGATTTTTCACAAGTCCAACCGAAGGTCCTTCTGGAGTCTCAGCTGGACACGTGTACCCAAATGTGCTCGGATGCAATTTCCGAGGCTTTACCATTTTACTCGTTTTATCAATAGGTGTATTTACACGACGCAAGTGGGAGAGCGTACCCAAATACGAGAGACGCTGAAGAACCTGGGCAACTCCAACCTTTGCCGTTGTATTCTTCACACCCCAGTTCCCCGTCGCCAAAGAATATTTTACATTTGATTCAATGATATTTGATTTCATAATTTTGTAAATATTATTGGAATTAATAAGTGAGTGGAAATTATCATTCAACTTCCATACTCCATTATTAATTTCCTTAGTAAGAATCGTTGTAGTATCTTTTATCAACTTTGTAAATGATTGACGAAAGAGATTTCCCAACATGATACCCGGTGTATCTACACGCTTGTTTTCAAAACTATCGCGATCGTCTTCGGGGATACGATTCGTAGCATAAAGCAACAACTTTTGAATCATTTTCCCAAGAAAGAACGCCTTATTCTTCGAATGATTTCCTAAATGTGGAAGAAAGTCCGTGTTGATAATCTTACGCGTATTCATGATTTTCATTGCAGGAGTTGTTCCCTGAATACGCATCTGAGCTGGAAAGATAATAACCTTGGACATGTACTCCAACGCCTCTTCCGTTGTCTTAATCATCTCTTCTTCCTTGAAAGAAGCATGAAGGAAAGGAAGAAATTCCTTACGTAGTTCCGTATCTTCATACCCCAAAATACAATCCGAAATATCACGATCCGTCATAATCCCAAGAACTCGGAAAAGTATCACAATAGGTACTTCCTTTTTACATCCCTGGAATATAACATATAACGGACGGCTACTTTCTACATACTTTGTGGCAATTTTTACAGTAGTTGTCTTTGCAGGCATAAACCCGGTCTGAGGCACAGACTTTACCTCAACAACACGAGAGAACCGAGTGGTCCCAATGCTCTTAAAACAAAAGGTCTTATTTTCAGCTTGTCGTTCCTGTGAAATAATAACCTTTTCTGATCCAGAAACAACGAAATAACCTCCGGGATCATACATACACTCGTTTGCCGATGGACGATCCTTCGTCGCACAATAACGAGACTTTACCATAATGGGAATCTTTCCAATGAGAATATTTTCCCAGTGCGTTGTTTCCTTTTCACATGTATCCAGTTTATCACCCTTCCATACGAGTGTATCAATATCAATATTCACATGAAGATTCGAAGAATACGTCAAATTACGAAGTCTCGCAATCTCAGGAGTCATCGGCATAGATGACCCGTTATTCTCATGAATCATCGGAGGCTGTAAAGCCACTTCCCCAAAACGAATATGAATCTCATGTGCATGTTTCCCAACTTCTTCATTGAAATTTCCATATACGACGGTGTTATTATATTGATGAATAATAGCCTTAATTAGCGTATCCACAAAGTAATCAAAGGAATCTACGTGATGCTTAATCAAGACCATGTCAGTCCCACTAAAATACTGATCGATAACATTGCGTAGTTCAGAATCATGAATAAATTCGTGAGTCATAGTCATCCACTTTGTGTTAATGTATCCCTTTTAAATCATTTTTCAAATAGCGTTTATCAATAATATGACAATATGTTGATTATACGAACTTGAAATTGAAACGCAAGTCAAACAAAACGTATTTAGAACATAATATTCGAACATCAATAAACATAATAAACATGGTGACCGCAGCCGTCTCGGATAGAAAAACAATAACTACCATTATTTTTTTAAATTTTCGTCCTTCACACCTCTTTAAAACTCAAAAGGACGAGAGAGAAAGGTGGCGACCTTGGGTGGGTTAAGGTTTTACATGGTCAGTGAATGCTTGGAAGTCCAAGAGATGGGAATTGGATAGTAAAAGAATGGTTCCCAATATAAACAAGTTTATTAAAATCACGATTACAAAATAAAAGGGATTAACATGTGATGAATTAGTTATGAAATTAAAAGATGTAAAAGATGTATTAGATGAAATACCAATAACGCTCCGCACTTTTGGATCATCAAGACGAAAACCTAAAAAATATTTGGATTAGGTCGGTGTTTTAAATGCTCATTGGATTTTAGTGTTTCAAAATAAGAATAAATAGGTCACGTGATATTTACTATGATTAAAAGGTTTCATATTAAACATATAAAAAATATTAAGCACAGAGAATTTTGATGATTTACTTTAGCATTTCATCAAAGACTTGTTGAATTGTACTCACTGTCTTAACCTCGAATTTCATTTTCTGAAAGTCTTTACTGTGCATCTCCATGATACAGTCCAAGTCCCTTTGGTTTTCTTTTGGACAAAGAACCTTCTTGCATCCAGCAGCAATTGCACCAAAGATCTTTGATTCGAGTCCACCAATCGCCAGCACCTTACCACTCAGATCAATTTCACCTGTAATTCCAATGGAATTTCTCACAGTCCTCTGTGTAAGAAGAGAGAATAGTGCGGTTGTGATTGCAGCACCAGCACTAGGACCATCTTTAGGAACACCTCCTTCTGGACAGTGAATATGTACACCTTGTTCACACCACTGCGAATCACTCCACTTTTCCTTCCAAGACTTCTTCACATCAACGGGGAGCATATTCCACGCCAAAGTCTTTGCAACAGCCATACTTTCCTTCATCACATCACCCTGACGCCCAGTGAGTTCAAGGTTGAGTTTACTAGACGAAGGCACGAATGATGCTTCGATTCCAATAATACCACCCGTATCATTGCACGTAGCATAAAGTCCATTGATTTTACCAATAGTTGGCTTTTTATGGATCTTTGTATGAAGATAAGGCTTACGCTTCTTGAGAAAGTCTTCTTCGATATCCCTTTTCTTAATGTGAAGAGGGAGCTTGGTCTTATTTGACTCCAAGTTCCTAAGATTAACTTCACGAATGATATCATATAGAATCTTTTTGAGTTCACGAACACCACCTTCATGGGTATATTGTTCAATGATCCGCTCAAGTACGTCATCCTCGATGACAATCATATCTTCTTTCATACCAACATCTCGAAGAATAGACTTCAAAAGGTATTTCTGTGAAATGACTAGTTTTTCAGGAAGACGAAACCCTCGTGTACTGAGATGAGAGATTCGATCCATAAGCACAGGGTTAATCAAATCTACATCATTATAAGAGAAGATAAATGTTGCACGGGAGAGATCAAAGTTGATACCCGCAAAGTATTTATCTCTAAAATGACTATTTTGGGACGGATCAACAAGATGAATAAGTAGGTTGATAATCTCGTTTCCATGATGTGTTTGACTTACTTTATCAAGTTCGTCCATATAGATAACTGGATTCATATGTTTTGAAACAATGAGTGCATTGACAATTGCACCCCAACGAGACCCTTCATATGTATATCCATGTCCTTCGAGGAAAGACCCATCCTGAATACCACCCAGTGGAATGGTCACAAAGGGTCTCTGTAGAGCCTTCGCAAATCCCTGTTCCACGAGTGTTGTCTTTCCATTACCCATGGGACCCTCAATTCCTAGAACAAGTCCATTTGGTGAAGGATTCGAAATAGTTTGAGCAATAAACTGTAGAATTTTTTGTTTAGCTTCTTCATGACCATGAACCGCTTCATCCAGAGTATCTTTCGTCTCTGAAAGATAGCTCTTAATCTGAGATTTAGATGATGACGAGTTCACAGGACTTTCAGCGTATTTTCCAAAAGGAACCGAAAGAATGCCCTCGAGCCATTCACGAAGCTTAGATGAATCCTCATGACGATTATGACGAAGCCGATCAAGAATATCATTCTTCCCTTGTTCTGGAATATCAGACAAGAGAACGCGATAGACAAGTGGCTCATTCGTTGTCTTATGTCCGAACTTCCTAAACTCCTTGATGATCTTCTCCTTTTGGTCCTTACCCAAATCCTTAAATGTTTGGATATAAGAGCTCATACCCTCTTGGGACCGAGACTTCATCTTCTTCAAGTAATTCTCGACTTCTTGAATCTGCTTTTTCGACTTCTTTTTTGAGAAGTTATCATTAAGGTTCTTCTTCACGTCATTGAGGTCATTTTTATTAGTTTTTTTTGGAGATTTTTTTGCCGTGTTTTTGATTTTCTTAAAAGCCTTACGAATCAAATCGTCGTCTGAATCCGAGTCTGAATCCGAGTCCGAGTCCGAGTCCGAGTCCGAGTCCGAGTCCGAATCCTCTTCGTCTGATTCATCCGTGCCACAAAAGTCATCATCCATATCATCAAGTCTAAAAGACGAGTCATCGGAATCATCATCAGAGAGCTCTCGTGTCATCAAGTCCAAAGATACCGTCTTTTTGACACGAGACTCAGAGTCCGAGTCCGAGTCCGAGTACGAATCCGAATCCGAATCCGATTCCGAGTCCGAGTCCGAATCCGAGTCCGAGTCCGAATCCGACTTCTTCGACTTCTTCTTTTTCTTCGACTTCTTCGACTTTGAATTCAATTTCTTAGATTTATTATATTTTTTAGATTTCTTTGTGGCAGATGACTTACCTCCGTCAAACGAAGATGATTTCTCAATTATGGAAGTAATATCATCCATTTGATTTTTGAGATGAGTCAAAATACCACTCGAACCATGTTCCTTTACCCATTTAAAAGTAGCACCCATAACTCGCTTATGGATCTTCTCTGTAAGTTGTTTGATAGCACGCTTATCTTCCTTTGAGGAAGCCTCAATGCTGAGAAGAGTTTTTTTCTTCTTTAGAGCAGAAATAAACTCAAGAAGTGATTTCTTATCCTTGGACAAGTTATTGATCTTGATATTAAAACGCAATGCCTTGAGAGTATCAAACGTAACGGAGCAGCTCGCGATAAAGACTTCGTTAAAATCAGAAGAAGAACCCATTGTGTATGTTGTTATGTTTGTAATGTGCATTCTCTTTCATTTTTTGTTTTAGATTTACAGAATAAAAGTATGAGTATAGTAATGCATAAGAAAACAAAGAGAGTATTAGAATTAAAGGTAAGAATACGAATATAAAAAGGAGCTGGAATAATATCCACAAAACCAAATATATATAATAACTAAATAATATATAAAATATTATAGAAACAAATTTGTATATTCATCACTCTAAAATATAAGACGAGATGAACAAAAAAAGTAGCTTGCGTAATCATACGTTATTGCTACGAACTTTTCTTTGTAAATACACATATCTGAGTGTAAAATTAGAATCGTGTAACGCCCCCTGGAATTCCCACTCAAGGTCGTAGCAATAAATATGATTTTTAATCTCCTATAAATTTTTTGTGAAAATCTTCGTTTATATTTTTAAATAGTCTCCAGTCTATTCTATAATTGCCAAACATTGTTCCATCTAAAAATTGTTTGAATTTTGGAGACATCAAAGCAGTTTTCATATTACTTGCTTGTTCTATGTTATTTACAATAATACCAATTGCTCCTTGTGTTAATCCATATTTGCCTTCCATGTCTATAACTACATGATTTATACCAGACTCTCCAAATATTATTTTTGAAACTCCAAAATGTCCTTTGTTATTGTGCTTTGAATATTTGTAGCGTATACCCGACTTTGGAGTAGAGTGTATCAATGGATATTTGTATATCTCATTAGATGTATCGGATACATTTTCCTTATTTACAGCGTGATACTTTGAATCGCAAAATACCTTACATTTATCACCTTCCTGAGATATTATTTCCAACGTCCAATCTATGTTCTTATTGGGAAACCACTCAAATCCTATCATAGAATATTCCTTTTGAATTGACATTTCATCATTTACAATAGTATTTCCAATCTGGTCAGTTTTCTCAATTAGATAGTAATCATATCTTGTTGAACAATCGAATGCCTTCATTCCATCATTGACACTGTGTATTGATAAGAACCTTAAGTAATTTTGATGTGTCATCAAATCAAACAATCCACTGAATTGGCTTCTTGAATAACAAGGTTTTCTCCACCCAGATGGGTGGACAAATAACAAATATCCACTGTTTTTTAACCAGGAATTCAAAGAAATCTTAACGAATTTATGCCATATAGGCGTTCCAGTTCCTGTTCCCGATTGTCCATTGAATGGTGGATTGCCGAACACTAAGTCAAATCCATGTATTTCCCAAACAGAGTTTATATCAATACTTAATGTATCACCAATATAAGCATTTAATTTGTATTCCTTTTGAGGGTCTAACAATAACCCACATATTTCAACATTCTCTTCGTTTATATCAGCAAAGTATATACATTCTTCCAATACAAATTTACGTCTTTTCTTAGTATCAGGAATATGGTTAATTAAACCATCCATTAACTTGCGATATACATCAATTATAAACCCGCCTTTACCACAACAGGGTTCAAAAACCTTTCTAGGTGTACACCAAAACGAAACTATCTGGTTTATTGTGGAAAGCATATCATGACGAAGTTCTTTGAGAGTGGGAATTTCTGCTAATTTTGTTTTATCACTTCCTTTCGGTTTAATATGTTTATCAATCAATGATGATAATACTTCATAATTACCTTCGCAATCGGCATGGAGTTTATTAACTAATTCACTATTTGAAGACATAGCCTTTTTTTGTTATTACTTAAAAATTGATTTCATTTTTATTCATCAATGAAAAAATTAAACATTTAAATTGAAGTACCTACATATTAACACCTATTTCATATCATCAGTTTGTTTTCAGTTTAGTAAGTTCGTTTTTCAAATTCTCAATCACAAGTTCTTGTTGTCTCATTTTATCCACCTGCGAAGCAAATGTCATTGTATTAGATACATTAACCGTGGTTGAAGCAACAACGAACCTCTCGACATCTTCAAAATTCATATGAAGCCATAATTGTGATGACAAGGTCTCCCGCGTATACATAAACTTACTTTTCCACCCCGTCTGTTTACCTGACTTACCTATTTTTGGTGTCCATTCGTATTTTTCGGGATTGAACGTGTAAAAGCCTTTGGGTACAATAACCCACGAATACGCGATATCATCATTTGGGAATTCCTCGCGAACTAGAATTGAATAATAGTCAAATGACGAATCTCGTTTAAGAATTTCTTCAACAATCTTTGATACATCATTTGTCTTTGACACCGTCGTTAGTCTATAGGACGAAATATTTAATTTTTTTGTTTTTGTGATTTTTGCTGTTTTATTTGATATTCTCCAATTATCAAACTTATTGTCTATTCCAGATTTATGATTACCCATTGCTTCCTCGGATATAGAACAAAATGGACGCATAATATTCGCATTGATTTCTTCCCACTTCGTTCCTGACAGGCTCTTAGAAGTTGTGTGATAACCATAAATTTCATCTTCAAATATCTTCTGGACATTTTTCTTCTTCATCACGAAATAAATATTCCGAGATTTAGTGAGATAAACCCGCACTTGAGACTGAATACACAAGATAGAAGTAATATCCATTGAGATATTTTGTAATACGATGGAAATCATATCGAAACTGTATTCATTTTTTACGTCATTTTTTACGAATAAAAGTAACACAATAACGAAATGGATTTATTCAGATTCCAACCTTTTCGAAGTTCTTGTATTGCAACTCACGACCACAATCTCACATCACAAGTCATCACAAGTAATGAAGATAGTTGCTCCTCGGATTGTGTTCCTCCAGGCTCTATCATTAAGATAAAGAATATATCAACTGGTAGTAATGCAGACGCATCTTATAAATCCGCTGGTATTGTTCGTCATACTACACAATGAGGTGTAAATATAATGAGCGATATTGGAACATCATATTCAAATATTTTTGGACTTAAGGGGCTCTATGGTATAGTCTATCATAAAGTCATAAAGCTGCACTAGAATCATTTAAGAGAATTTTAAAATATAATCAGAAAATATGTGACATTAAGATGGGTGTGGAAAGTACGAAAAAACTTATAATCTTACATATTGTTGGAACTCTTTACGAGAAAAATGAAATAAAGAAAAATGAAATAAAGAAATAATCAAGGTTATAAGATAATCATGACTACCAACAATATATTCGGTTGCTTGCATGGAAAGTTTCTTGAAGATTCTACTAAAGTAGTACATGGCTCCTAATAAGCCACCGCGGCATTATGCTGCCATAACACACTCGGGTAAAATAATAAGCAATGGACATGCTTCTTTGGCAGGATGTTCAAAATTATGCCGACATGCCGTGACTCGTCATGCTGAGATGGACGCAATTTTCAAAGTTGTTCGTTCTCGTTCCAATGATAATAATAAGAATAGACGATTCTTCAAAAATTCGGTTCTTTGGAGTTTAAGGTGGAAAGTTAAAGAAGAAACTCTTGGTAATCGTGGTGTCGATAGATTTGTATTAGGAAATGCCAAGCCTTGTATATATTGTCAAAGGATTGCTTTAAAGCATGGTATTCGCACAGTATGTTATAGCACTGAGGAAGGGACCATTGTGCGAGAAAATCTAGCCGATATGGATTGTTATATGACGGGTGGATCACGCAAGGCTGAATTGGCGAGATTTAATAAAAGCTATAATAATGGCAGAGACGATAAACAAGGGCGTTGAAAAAATTCGCGAGTTAGCAAAGTTACCAGAAATCAAACCCTCACTCTCTTTTTTTTTCATGGGAATTGGAATCATGTCGATGTTCGTAGGATTATTTATGTCACTTTATTATAGTCCTAGCTATAAAGGATGCAATAGTACTCATAGAACACTTAATTCCTTTTTCTCGATTAGTTTTTTACTTTTTATGATATTCGTGGGATACTTACTTATAGATAACTATAATACACCTTACTTGGCATATATCGCACTTTTTTTAGGAGGTATAACACTGGTTATTGGATATTCTAAGTTCTTTAAATGTAGCAATATCAATACGAAGATTGCATATCAATTGGCACAAAATAAAACAATTCAATCTTTAAAGGAACATTATAGGAAGAAGACTGAAGATTTGGTTCCAATCGCCTATTGTAAAAACTACCTAAGTGGGGTTTTTTACGATGGTGGCGATCAGGTATCGAATATCGTATGTGACGTCGCTGCGTGTGAGGATTGTTATACTTTGTGTGATAAAGATAAATCGGCGAAATTAAGCGATTTTATATGTGCATCTAGTAATCAAAGTTGTGCATTGATACAAGTAGGTGGTGTTTATGTAAGTTCGGAGATGCTTAGGGCGGTATTAATTGGGGGTGCTCGGTTTGTGGACTTGGATATTCATGGATATGCTACAGAAGATGGAATTATACCAGTTGTTAAATCCACAGTTGGAAATCGGCGTTCTTTAAATCATACATCGTTTGAATCTTGTCTTAAGGTTATTGCAGAGGAAGCTTTTAGAAGAGCAAATGAATCAGATCCCCTCTTTCTTCACTTAAATTTGGTGGAATTTGACCTTGAACTTATTGATCGCGTCGCATATTTGATTGTAAATACATTTCCAACGGATGTATTATTAGATGGTACATATCATTATACGAAATCAAATACACTTGGAACACAGCCATTTTGTAAGTTCTTTAATAAGATTATTCTTGTGGTGACGGGAAAAACAAGAAATACACAACTAGATGAGCTTGTGAATCTACATACTACATATGATCATATAACCCATGACAAAGTTACACAAATTCTGGATTGGAATGAAGCGAGGCATCCCGAAGACGTGGTTGACCTCGTTCATCATAATAGAACAAAATTCACGATTGTAAGACCAAATTCATTCAGTACAAACGTAAATCCCGAAAAGGCTTGGTCGCATGGGTGTCAATTTGTCCTTATGAATTATGCCAATTTGGGTAATCTTATGAATCTACATGATTTATTTTTCCAACATAGAAGCTTTGTTATGAAATCAATCAATCTTCAATATGATAGAACGATTGTAGAGCAAGGAAGTGGAGTAGGTAGTGAATAGGTTTATTATATAGGTTTATTATATATTTGGTGTCAAAACCGGTCTAACATTTTCCTTTGGGTTTATCATCATCTTCCTCATCACCATTTGGACATCTATCTGTATTTTTGTACTTGATGTTATTTTTGGATATATCGCCTACATCTCCACTATATACTTTCATTCGGAATTGTAAGTTATGTCTCGTGTTGAAAGTATTATACATTATAAAGCTATGAATCGCCCATGTGACAAACAAAATAAAACATAATGTATTTGTCATAAATTTACTCAAGCCAAATTGTGATAAAAATGCTACAAAGATAATAAGACATAAGTAAAATAGCGTCCTTCTAATAAAATCGTTTTTGAAATGCATTCTTTCTATCTGATCCTTATTGATGAATGAGAGTCTGTTTCTCGTCTGGAGGCGGTGCCTTGACTGCTCTTCTACACGATTAACAATATCTAAGAGCTCTTCTTTTTTCTTACTTTCACCTGCTAATGTGCTATTGAAAACCGATAATAAATCCGACTGGGTTTTCAAATTAGTTATATGATATTTTTTCGCAAACTGAAATAGCCATGGAATTGTACACTTAGGAGGGTCGTTAACTTTTTCTTCTAAATATCCTTGATAAGTGCCTCCGAAATAATGGTCAATCATGGCAACGTATTTATAAGGATTTATCTCTACCTTGGTTTTCTCGTAATCGGATAAAATGTATGTACTGTTGTTGGTGATGAAGGTATTTGCAAATAATTTAGCTATAATTTTTACATCGTCATTATCATAATTAACATCATCATAATCACTACCCTCTACTGATCTACATAGACCTATAATTTCATTCATCGTGCCATCGTCAGCAATATAGCCGATGCTTTGTAGTCCGCCGGAGGTGTACAAGATTTTAAATTCGCCACCCGTAACACTAACAAGAACACTCATAGTATCTTATATTTTCATATTAAAAAAAAACGACAATAACTAGTATATATCTTATTGATTCCAAATAGCGTTTGATGAAAGTGACATGTTAACTTTTGCGATGGGATTTGAGGGAAAGATAGCGAATGTTTTCTTGGCGGGTCCCCTATAGTATAATTTTTTAACCTCTTGTGGAGTTATAACACGAGGATAGTATGTAAATCTTGATATATATCCATCATATGTCTTACCTTCCTCTGCACCGACAACGAGCTCTTCTGGTATCTTGGGGAAAAGTTCTGCATCTATAACAAATGTACGAACAAGCTGTCCATTGAGATAAA
>MDSX01009562.1_pt1 | contig 13744 bp, 10 predicted proteins | sample 811141 | NCBI WGS metagenome assembly MDSX01 (sample SAMN05326642, study PRJNA326480) | marine metagenome | isolation source: seawater | place: Atlantic Ocean: South East | collected 2010
GACGATCAGCACGTCGATATTGTCACCGATCTCGCTGAACGCCTGAATCAGGCCGGCATGCTGCTGATGGTTGAGGCTCACCATGTTGGCGGCACCCGAGGCGGCCGGCACAATACGAACACCGCCGGGGCCGGTGACCAGAACGTCACGCAGATCGCACTTGCCCTCCAGCACGTCGGCCAGCGTTGCCTTTGGCTTGAGCCCCAGCAGCACGTCAACGTTGGCGAGACCAAGGTCAGCGTCGAGCAGCACAACGCGCCGTCCCATCTCCGCCAGAGCAAGGCTGAGATTCACCGACACGTTGGTCTTGCCGATGCCACCCTTGCCCCCGGTGACCGCGATTACCTGAACCGGATGTTTGCTGCCCATCTGCGCTGATTACCTTAATCCTGTGAAATTGCTTAACTGGCCCGCTGGCTGTTCATCATACCGGCAAATACGTCGGCCATGGTCTGATCTGCCGGCGCATCATTACCTGCCATACTAACTGCACGACTCACCAGCTGATGCCCGACGGCACGGCTGATATCGTCGGGAATGCGCTGGCCATCTGCCAGATAGGCTACCGGCAAACCCTGCTCCATCGCCAGCCCCAGCGATTCACCGAGCGTTGCGGCCTCGTCCACTTTCGTCAGAATGCAGCCCGACAGACCGCACGCCTTGTAAGTATGGTAGGCCGCTTTCATCACCCGGTGCTGGCTGGTCGCCGGCAGCACCAGCAGATTGCGTACCCGACGCCCCTGACTGGCCAGGGTGTCGAGCTGGCCGCGCAGGTAGGGATCGTTGGCCTGCAGGCCGGCAGTATCAATCAGAACCAGGCGCTTGCCGGCGAAATCGGCCAGCACGTCATTGAGATCCTGCTGCTCGTCCACCACCTTGACCGGCACATTGAGAATGCGACCCAGGGTGCGCAACTGTTCGTGCGCGCCGATACGATAGGTATCCATGGTGACCAGAGCAACGTGCTGACTGCCGTGCTTGAGCACGTAACGCGCAGCGAGCTTGCCCAGCGTAGTCGTTTTGCCGGCACCGGTGGGGCCGACCAGCGCGATCACGCCGCCGGCATCGAGCGGCTCTTCGCGCAGCACCGGCACACGATGCGCCAGATAGGCCAGCAGCATGCGCCAGGCCTGACGCGGATCACTCACGTCAGAAACCTGACGCAGCAGATCCTGACTGACCTCGGCCGGCAAGCCCATCTGGATCAGACGGCGCCAGAGACCGGCCTGTTTCGGCTTGTGCTGATTGAGCTGCCCCCAGGCCAGCCCCCCCAGCTGAGACTCCAGCATTTCCCGCAGCCCGGCCAGTTCGGCGCGCATGGCGCTGAGGCTGGCATCTTCAACGGCCGCTGCCGCCGGCGAGCGCTCCGCAGCAGGCCGGCTGGCTGCAGCCGGCGCCGCCGGCTCAACCGGCTCCTGAATCAGCCGATCCAGCAGATCACGGGCCTCCACAGAACCCTGGCGAGCCGCGTGGCGCATGCTGTCACCAAACAGCTGACGATTGACCAGCGGCTGATCGTGGGAGGCCATCTCGCCCACCTCCAGCTCGGCGCGCGCGGCAACGATGCGCTCCTGGGTCTTTTTCAATTCAGCATCCAGACCCGGTGTCGGTGCCGTCAGACGGGGCGCCTCGTAGTCCAGCGCAGCGGTCAGCTCAACGCCACCGGCCACCCGGCGATTGGCGATGATCGACGCATCAGCGCCCAGCTCATCGCGAACCAGCTTCATCGCCTGGCGCATGTCTGCGGCAAAGAAACGTTTGACTTTCATGGCTGACCTCGTCGCTTTTCTGGCACCGCCCGCTGGCGGTTGCTGTCATTCATTCAGAGTGCTGCAGTTCAGTTCTGGCCAACCGTCGCAATGATGGTGACCTGCTTGCTGTCCGGAATTTCCTGGTAGGACAGTACATGGGCGCCCGGGGCTGCGTAGCGTACAAACTTGGCCATCATCATTCGGATCGGCCCCGCTACCAGCAGTACTGCCGGCTTGCCCTGCACTTCCTGCCGTTGCACGGCATCAGACAGTGAGCGCTGCAGCTTCTCGGCCATGCCAGGCTCCAGCAACATACCGTCGTCGGCGCCCTGACCGGCCTTCTGCATACTCTGAAGCAACATCTGTTCCAACCTTGGCTCCAGCGTGATCACAGGCAGCTGAGAGTCAAGCCCCACAATGCTTTGCACGATTGAGCGTGACAACGCGACTCGCACAGCGCCGATCAGCGCGCCGGTATCTTGACTCTTGTTCGAGTTGTTGGCGATGGCCTCGGCGATGGTCCGGATGTCACGAACCGGCACCTGTTCCTGCAGCAGACCCTGCAGCACCTTGAGCAGGTTGGACAGGGAGATCAGCCCCGGCACCAGCTCCTCGGCCAGCTTCGGCGACGCCTTGGCCAGCACCTGCATGAGCTGCTGCACTTCCTCATGACCAATCAGCTCGTGGGCGTGCTTGTAGAGAATCTGGTTGATATGGGTGGCAACCACGGTGCTGGCGTCAACCACGGTATAGCCGAGTGACTGCGCCTGATCCTTCTGGTTAGGCTCAATCCAGACTGCGTCCAGACCAAACGCCGGATCCTTGCCGGGCACACCCTTGATCTCGCCAAAAACCTGACCCGGGTTGATCGCCAGCTCACGGTCGGGGTAGATCTCGGCCTCGGCCACACCCACGCCCATCAGCGTCAGGCGGTAGGCATTGGGCGCCAGATCAAGGTTGTCGCGGATATGGACCGAAGGCATCAGAAAGCCCAGATCCTGCGAAAGTTTCTTGCGAACGCCCTTGATCCGCGCCAGCAGCTGCCCACCCTGATTGCGATCAACCAGCGGGATGAGTCGATACCCGACTTCAAGCCCGACCATGTCAACCGGGGTCACATCATCCCAGCCAAGCTCGCGGGCCTCCGGCGCCTGAACGGCCGGCAACTGGGCCTGCTGACGCTCTTCCTGCACCTTTTCTTCCTCCTTGGCCTGCTGACGCTTGGCGATGAGGTAGGCACCCGCCGCCGCAATCGCACCGAGACTGAGGAAAGAGAAGTGCGGCATGCCAGGGATAAGCCCCATGACGATCAGAATCGCCGCAGCCACCGCCAGCGCCTTGGGTGAGGCAAACATTTGACGCTGAACCTGCGCCCCCATGTCTTCCGAGGAGGAAACCCGGGTCACCATGATCGCCGCGGCAGTCGAAAGCAGCAGCGACGGGATCTGGGCAACCAGGCCATCACCGATGGTCAGCAGCACATAGATGCGACCGGCCTCGGCAAACGGCAGCCCGTGCTGCGCCATGCCGATAGCCAGACCACCAATCACGTTGATGAACAGAATCAGCAGGCCGGCGACGGCGTCACCGCGCACGAATTTGCTGGCACCGTCCATGGAACCGTAGAACTCGGCCTCCTGGGCCACTTCCTGACGACGCGCCTTGGCCTGATCCTGATCGATCAGACCGGAGTTGAGATCGGCATCGATTGCCATCTGCTTGCCCGGCATGGCATCCAGGGTAAAGCGCGCACTCACCTCGGAAATTCGGCCTGCGCCCTTGGTGACAACCACGAAGTTGATGATCATCAGGATCGCGAACACCACCAGACCAACGACGTAGTTACCGCCAATCACCACCTCACCGAAGGCCTGAATTACCTTACCGGCCGCATCCCCACCCTCGTGGCCATACAGCAGCACTACGCGGGTCGAGGCCACGTTGAGCGCCAGACGCAATAAGGTCGAGACCAGCAAGATGGTCGGGAAAACGGCAAAATCCAGCGGTCGCAGCGCGTAGGCGCACACCAGCAATACGACCAGCGACAACGCAATATTGAAGGTAAACAGTACGTCGAGCAGAAATGGCGGGATCGGCAGCATCATCATGCCGAGCATGACCAGCAGCAGAATCGGGATACCCAGACTGCCGTGGCGCAAGCCGGCCAGATTGGTCCGCATATTTCCCATCAGTTGCGCGCGATCGACAGCCATTGGCGAAAAAGTCCCCAGATCAAATATTTGACGCAGATTGCGTTGTACCCGGGACTACGCAAGAAGCGTTCCACTTTAGGAACCCGCAGGCCCGGCACAGGTCTACCAATGGCTGTTCGCCTGCACTCGAGTTCTGCTTCGTCCCGGCAAACCTTCTGATAAACTGCCTGACGCTGTAACGGCAAAGGATGGCCAGATGACTGACCCGGCAGATTCGTGAGCACCGAACACTGCCATCCACTGCCACTACAGCCCGATACTCGCCGGCTGGTCGCAACCCGAGAGGTATCATGCGCGCGCCTATCGCTCTGCTACTTGGACTGAGCATCGCCCTCAGCGGATGCCAAACCCTGTCTGAACCCGACAGCCTGCTGAGCCGTTCCGGTGAAATAATCAGAACCCAGAGCCAACGCCTGGCCGACCTGGCCTCGAGACTGACCAGCGACCCGGCTGCCCGGCAGCGTCATGCCGACGTCGAAGCGCTGTTCGCGCAACCGTACATCGATCCCCTCACCCGCTACCTGAACGCCCACGCCGACGATCCGGTCTACTCAGACTACATTCCACTGGTCGAAGAAGAACGAGACAGCCGCTGCGAGGCCATCGGCCAACGCTACGCCGCCGAGCAACCGACCCGCGACAACTTGCGGAGACTGCGTGCCGGCTATCAGTTTTCCTGCCCAAACCAGGTGGGCGCGTTTGCAGCCCGGGTACCGCAGCCCGCAAGTACACCGTCCAGAAGCAGCCCAACCACGGACCAGCAGGAAACCTGCTACCTGCTGTTTGCCATCCGCAACTACAGCCAGGCTGGCAATGCCTGCCGCGCTGCAGCCGAAGCAGGCGATGCCAAGGCCCAGCATCACCTGGCAAGCATTGCCGACAGCACCGGGCAAGGCGACACGGCACTGCGCTGGGCCCGCGACTCTGCCGAACAGGGCAATACTGCGGGCCAGCTGCTGCTGGCTGATCTACTGCAGCGACAAAACAGCAGCGAAGCCGACAGGGACGCCTTCAGTTGGTTGAAAAAGGCAGCCGACAGCGGCCAGCCCGAAGCCCGCTATCAGCTGGCCCTGGCGTATCTGAACGGAACCGGAACCGCCGTCAGCCCGGGCAAGGCCGAGGAGCAACTGCGTCGGGCCGCCCTGGCTGAGCACATACCTTCAATACTTCAGCTGGCTCGCAACCACCCAGACACCGCGTCTGCCCGCCGCTGGCTAACCGAGGCTGCAGAGCTTGGGTCAGCCGAAGCGCAATACCGTCTGGGGCTTGATTACATGCAGGGTAATGGCGGCCCGCAAGATCTGGAGCAGGCATACTTCTGGCTAAGTCTGGCGCTGGTGAACGGAGAGTCCCGCGGCCGACGCTACGTCGAACAGCTCTCTGGCCAACTCAGCAACGACCAGCTGACCAGTGCGCGCAGCGCCCTGCAACAGCGTATCAACAGCCGCTAAGGCAGAGGGTGACAGGGATGCTGCCAGTCAAACGCGCAATCATGGTTCTGCTCAGCCTGCTGGTCGGGCTGTTCCTGCTCGGCAGCTGGTTGATCGCCAGCCTGAATCTGGAGTTCGCCGAGAATGCGATGGGTACGCTGCGCGAACGCCAGATTACCGACACCTTTTATGCCAACCTTGATCGCATCAATGCCCATCACCGACTGATGGAGCAGAGCACCCGCGGCCTGGCCCGAGCCGGCGGACTGCTGCTGCGCAACCCTGCCGATCCGGCGACGCAGGCAGATACCCTTCGCAACGCCCTGCAGGATTTTCCCGACAGCTACGGCAGCAGCCTTTGGTACAGCGAGCCCGGACGCCCGGCCCACTATGCCTACCGCCAGGGACAGGGCATACAGGTCGAGCCGGTCAGTGCCGACGAACAGCAGCGTCTCACCACCTGGTTTCAGCGTCTGCGCGGGCTGCAGCCACCCATCGAGCCAGCACAGCAATGGACCGCGGCGTATTACAAAAGCAGTATCAACGCGGTGGTGATCAGCCATGCCACACTGATACGTGATGCGCAGGGACGCCCTCTTGGTCTGGCCATGACCGACTGGCTGGCCGATGACATCATCCGCACTGTCAGCCGGGTCGAAGTGACGCCCGGCACCTTTGCCTTTTTGCTGGACCACGACAACCGCAACCTTTCCAGCCTGTCTGACGCCGCCGACGTCGATCGCGCCCAGCGGATGATCGACAGCGTGACTGCGCTGCAGCTTCATCAGAGACTGCAGGACCAGCCGCTTCCGATTATCAGTTCAAGACAACTGGCATCGCCGATGCAGCAACTCAGACATCAGGTAGACAAGCAGGACTACAGCCTGTTTTACTCACCAACCCGTGCCGGCATGATCTTCGGCATCGGTGTTCCGCAAGCCGAGATCGATGCGGTACTGACGCCGATGCGTGACAGCAGCACCCGCATTCAGCTGCTGGCGGGCACGGTCATGCTGATCATTTCCGCGCTGATTCTATATCTGGTGGCCGGCACCCTGCGCCAGCTGCGCAACCTGTACACCGACCCCCTAACCCATCTGCCCAACCGCGAACGGCTGCTGGCTGATCTCAAGAAAACCCACACCGCGAGCCTGCTGCTGCTCAATCTGGATGCCTTCAAGGAAATCAACGATTTCTACGGCCACCAGTGCGGCGATCACGTTATCGCAACGCTGGCCGAGGCGCTGCAGCAGCACCTGAATGAACGCGCAGACTGGCGCGGCAGCCGGCTGTACCGGATGCCGGCCGACGAGCTGGCCATCTGGCTACCAGGCCATCACAGCCAGGAACAGCTAACCCCTGCCCTGACGCGGCTGCTCGGCTTCATCAGCAATCTGGAGATTCGCTGGCAAGAGCAGGATATCCCGCTCCACGCCAGTATTGGCGTGGCGTGCTGCAACCAGCGCGAAGCGCAGGACCTGAGCGGCGAGCAGTTGCTACCGGCAGCCAACATCGCACTCGAGCTGGCGCGCGCCGGCAACGAGAGCTTCGTGTTTTACGACGCCAGCCGGGGCGTGCGCGAAGGATACGAACAGAACCTGATTGGCGCCAACCGGCTGCGTGCAGCGCTGGAGGAACAGCGCATCGTAGCCTTCTTCCAGCCGATCATGGACGTCACCAGCCAGCGTATTGAAAAGTACGAATGCCTGGTGCGAATGATCGACGAGCAGGGTGAACCGGTCAGCCCGATCCATTTTCTTGAGCTGGCGAAGAAAGTGCGCCTGTATCGCGCGATTACCCGTTGCATGATCGACAGCGCAATCGCCCGTTTCGCTGATCAGCGCCACAGTTTCTCGATCAACCTCTCCTGCGAAGACCTGCTTGATCCGGAGCTGGCCGACTACATCATCTCGACGGTAGAGAGCCACGCTGTCGGACAGCGCGTCATCTTTGAAATTCTCGAATCGGAAGGTATCGAAAACTACGCTGCCGTACGTCAGTTCATCGACCGCGCCAAGGCTCTGGGCTGCCTCATTGCCATTGATGACTTCGGCACCGGCTATTCAAACTTCGAACACCTGCTCAGACTCAACGTCGACCTGATCAAGATCGACGGCAGCCTGATCCGCCAGCTCGACGAGAACCCCACCGCACTGACCCTGTGCCGCGGCATCGTCCAGTTCGCACAGGAGCTCGGCCTGCAGACCGTTGCCGAGTTTGTTCACAGCCCAGCCGTCCTCAAACAGGTTAAGGCCCTGGGTATCGACTTCGCCCAGGGCGCTGCCATCGGCATGCCATCGGCCAGCCTGATCACCGAGATCAGCGTGCTGGATGCCGACGAGCCGGGCACCCGCAGCTAGCGGTAAATGATATCCGCGCGCATTGGTGCAAGACGCTGCAGCAGGCGATTCTGCACGGTGACGGGCAACCGCTCGGCCTCCATCGCCGCAATCAGATCTTCAACCAGCGCATTGAAGTCAGCTTCGGTGAGGTCAAACCCGGCGTGCACGTCGGCCATGCTGTCACCGGTATACTCGCAGGGGCCTCCCGCCTCGACACAGAACTGCTCCTGCAGTTTTTCCTGCAAGCGGGCAATATCGGTGTCGGCGAAGTGGTGGGCGATACGCACGTCATCGGCGATGCGATACAGCAACGCCTCGACCACACGATTGATACCTGCCTGCTCTCCAAGGGCCTGATACAGACTGTCATTCTCCGGAGGCTGAGAGGCACATCCGGCCATGCCGATCAGCACCAGCGCAGCGCAGGCCGTTGCACGTAATTCTCTGTACATGATGACCTCAGTAGCTCAACTGCATGGAAAGGAAGAGGCCGCGCTGGCCTTCCAGCGTGGCAATCTCGCCCAGATCGGCCCAGGCCGCAGCGAGCGCCAGACGCTTGCTCGGAAAATAGCCGACAAACACATCCTGCCAATCGCTCTCCCCGGCAAACGACAGGTTGTCCGGCTTCTCGCGGTACTCAACCCCCACCACCCAGCGAGGGCTAAGCAGCAGCGCCACACTCCCCTCCTTGAGCAGTGAGCGGCTGTCGCGGCGATCACCACCAAAGCCCAGCAGACCGGTTTCATTGGCGCGCGAGTAGCGCAGCGTGCCGTTGACCAGCAGGTTGTAGCCGCCGACTGCACCCAAAAACAGCCGGGACCCCGCCAGATAGAAATCGGTATCCGAATCTCGCTGGGCGCCGACCAGTGACGGGATCAGGAAATTGGTCTGGCGCTTGTACTGCGCGCCCACGACAACCTGTGGCAAGCGGTCATATACCAGATCCCCAAACAGCCGCAGCTTCACGCCGAAGACGTCCTGATTCAGGCTTTTGTGCGGCAGGCCCGCCGCCTTGGTCAGCGCATCCATGTCCAGCCGCTGGCGCGCCACCGACAGCTCCACCCGGTTGTTGAATGCCAGCGACGCGCCAAACGCGTCGAGCCGATAGTCACCCGTGTCGACGCGGGTGGCAAAGGCATCGCCGCCCCACTCGTCCCGGGTACCGTAGCCAGACAGCACAGCCCACGGCACGATGCCGCCGCCGGCCGAGCCTTCGATATTGGTCACCCCTCCGGTCGCCAGCAGGCGCCCGCCGGTATCAGCACAGGCACTCCCCGCCAGACACAGCAAAATCCCACACAAAGCAGTTTTGTTCATGGCAGCCTATCTAAACGAACGTTCCTCGCGTCTCCGCCATCCAGCGCTCAAGATCAGCGGCCGGCAGCGGACGACTTATGAAGTAACCCTGCGCCACATCGCAGTGACGCTCCTTGAGCCAACTGAGCGAGCGTGCATTTTCAATACCTTCAGCAATGACTTTCAGGCCCATGTTGTGGGCCAGCTCGATGGTCGATTTGACGATGACCGCATCATCGCTGTTGTCGGCCAACTGGAGCACAAACGACTTGTCAATTTTCAGATCCTGGACCGGCAGGCTCTTGAGCGTGGCAAGCGACGAGTAGCCCGTGCCATAGTCATCCACCGCCAGCGCGATTCCCAGCTCGCGCAGGGCCAGCAGGCTATCCAGACTGCGCTGCGGGTCGCGCATGACCGCGCTTTCAGTCACTTCCAGTGAGAGGTAGTCCGGGCTGATTTGCTGGGCGCGCAGCATCCGCTCCATACGCTGCGGAAACGCTGGGTCATCAAGGTCGCGGGCAGAAATATTCATGGCTACCTGCAGATGGATACCGCGATCAATCCAGCTGCGCAGCTGCGACAACACCGCGGCCATCATCCACTGCGTCAGCATGCCGATACTGCCCGTCTGCTCGGCGAGGGTAATGAACTCATCAGGCCCGATCACGCCGAGTTCACTGTGCTTCCAACGCATCAGCGCCTCAACCTGCCGCACTTCCCCGGACGCCAGATCCAGCTTCGGCTGGAACACCACACTCAACTCCCGGTACTGCGGTGCGTAGCGCAGGTCCCGCGCCAGACGAATACGCCGTTGATAGGCCTGATCACGCTGCGCCTGATAAACCGCAATACGATCCGCCCCCGGAGCAGCATCGTTCAGCGCAATGCTGACTTGCCGCAGCAGTTCCTGCGGATCACGGCCATGCAGCGGCCAGGCCACCAGTCCAGCCAGCCACTGCGAGCTGAGCTTGATATCCTGAACCTGCATTTTCTCCCCGAGCCGCGCCAGCAGCCCGTCGATGAGCACGACGGCCTCCTCCAGCTCATAGCCCTTGAGCAGCAACAGAAAACCGCTCCCCGGTTGCCATGCCAGCAGGGCGTTGGGCGGCAGAACGCCTTCCACGCTGGCGACGGACTGACGTATCAGCGCATCCAGAAACTCCTGGCCGCGCGCCTTCAGCAACAGGTCCGCCGTGAGCAGGTTGCACTGCGCCAGAACCCCACCCGCGCCACTGGCGATGGCATCGTCGAGCTGGCTGCGAACTACCCCGATGTTCGGCAACCCGGTCAGCGGGTCGTGCAGAGCGTTGTGCATGATCAGGTCTTCGCGCTCGGCGATGCCCGATCGCATAGCGTCAATGCGCTCAGCCAGTAAGCCAAGCTCATCGTTACGCTCAAGCCTGACCTGCCCGGTATAGTCGCCGCGGCCGATCCGTGTAGCGGCTTCAGCCAGCAAAGCAACCGGCCGAGCGAGACTGCCCGACAGATGTACCGCCAGCAGCGAAGACGCCAGTAGCGCGATCAGAGTGATGATCAGCAGCTCGCGCTTGAGCAAATCGAAGCTGGCAAGAGTTTCGGCCATTGGGCTGGCCAACTGCGCCGATACCCGGTAATCGGCCTGATCCAGCAGCGCAATGACCGTCGTCAGATAGCCTTCGGACTCCTGCATTTGCCCGCCGCTCTCTGCATCCATCTCGAGCACGCTGCTGGTCATCGTCGAATAGCTGCTCATCACCGCGTCATCGTGACTGCTGACAAACCGAATCTCCAGCCCCGTCAGCTTTTGCAGTTCGTGCGCCAGCGCCTCGTCCAGACTGAACGCCATCGCCACCTGCCCCAGCGTCACCGGCGCGCGCACCACCGCCTCCACCAGCAGGTAGGGACGGTCATCAATAATGGCGATCATGGCCTGATCGGAAAAGCGTTGCAGTGCCTGCACATCAACCGGCGCGGCAATGCCATCCTTGACCGAAGCGATGCGCATCACACCCTGCGCGTCGAACAGCATTGCCTGATCAGCGCCAATGCGCCGGACCTGATTCAACAGCGCCGAACGAATGGTCGGCAGATCGCCGGTGGCGACCGCCTGCCGGAAGCCAAAATCCGCCACCAGAATTTCAGTGGCGCTGGTCAGCTCACGGGCACGCGCCTCCAGCAAATTGCTGAAAACGTTGCTGCCGACCTGCAGGTGCTGTTGCGCCTGACGCTTGGCGGAGACGTCGGTAGCCGTATAGACCACCAGAAACACCGCACCCAGAACCAGCGCCAGCAGGCCGACGGAGGTAAGGATCAAGCGCGTCCGCAGATAACGCATACGCATGCCGTTATTGCAACGACTTGAAACGCTGTTGCAGGGGAGACAGCGCTGGAGCAGGAGCCTCAACCGTTGCGGAAATCGGCAGACTCAGCGTCTGGTCGGGCTGGTTCAGGTCCAGCTCACCCAGCGCCACGGGGGCCTGTTGAAACTGATCAGGGTGCCACCATGAAACCGGCCATTTACCCTCGGGCAAGTCTGGCAGCACCACCTGCCCCGCCGCATCGCTGACAGCAAAGCGCGGGTGCTCGGTCACCAGTATGTAGCCCACCATGGCGTCGTGAATATTGCAGCCCAGAACCACTACGCCAGGCCGTTCAAAGGTCACCGGTGGCGCCTCTTCGCCCTTGAACAGGCGCAGCTCGAAGGGTTTGGCTTCGGAGAAGGAGTAAACGTGATGCCGCACATCATCACTGTTGGGGAAATCAACCTGAGCACCAACCGGCACCACCAGCGTATGGGGCACGAATTGACGGTCAATCTGGTCCATCACATAGCTGTCTTCGGCACGCGGCGGCACCCCTTCAACCAGCAATACCGCGTTGGCCAACGGCAGGCCGTCGGCGTCGGTCACCCGTATTTGCGCCGCCATGGTGTGACAGGCCCAACCGAACTGCCCGGACAGCAGCAGCGCAAGTAATCCGAAACGACGTACGCCGCGCGCTGTGAGACGATTCTGCATGGTACTTCTTCCCCCCAAAAAGAGACGCCCCCAAAGTGCGACGTACCACCCGTGGCCGGCGCACCCCCTGCTCGCACGGCAACCCGTTGCAATACGGATTGACGCTTCACAGTGTCGCCCTTTGCCAAACGACGCTAGCATAGCCTGATTGCAAACTGATGTGCAGGAGCGAAAATGCCTAACTCGACCATCCCCCTCTCCGTGCTGGACCTGTGTTCCATCGCAGAAGGGGGCACCGCCGCCGATGCGTTACACAACGCTCAGGCGATGGCACGGCATTGTGAAGCGCTTGGCTACCAGCGCTACTGGGTCGCAGAGCACCACAACATGACCGGCATCGCCAGCGCGGCCACTTCGGTCGTCATGGGGTATCTGGCGGGCAGCACTCAACGCATTCGTATCGGCTCCGGCGGCATCATGCTGCCGAACCACGCACCACTGCAGATCGCCGAGCAGTTCGGCACCCTGGAATCCCTGTATCCCGGTCGCATCGACCTTGGCCTCGGCCGCGCCCCCGGCACCGATCCGGCCACCGCGAATGCACTGCGCCGCGGCCGCACCGACGGCGAAGACTTTCCGCAAATGCTCGAAGAGTTGCGCCGTCTGTTTGCCCCGATTGAGCCCGGGCAGCGCCTGCGTGCCGTGCCGGGCAACGGCTTGAACATTCCGAGCTGGCTGCTCGGCTCCAGCACCTTCAGCGCCCAGCTGGCCGGCCGCCTCGGCCTGCCCTTTGCCTTTGCCGGACAGTTCTCTCCGGATTACCTGTTCAGCGCCCTGCGGCTGTACCGCGAAAGCTTCCGCCCGAGCGATGAATACAGCGAGCCCTACGCCATGCTCGGCATCAACGCCTATGTCGCGGACGACCGCGAGCAGGCCCATTACCTGGCCAGTTCCCATCAGCAGGCGTTTCTCAACCTGATCCGCGGTACACCGGGACAGCTGCCACCGCCGACCCGGGATATGGAATCACTCTGGCAACCGCATGAACGCCATCAGGTGATGTCGACGCTCGCTGGCAGTCTCATTGGCGACCTGCAGAGCGTGACCGGCCAGCTGTCCGATTTGCTGGAGCGAACAGGCGCCAATGAACTGATCGTGAACAGCCCGATTTTTGACCAGAATGCACGAAAGCACAGCTACCAACTGCTGATGCAGGCCAGCCAGCAACTCTGAGCCCCTTCCCTGATGCAGGCGACTCTGGTAAAAAGACGCCTGCGCGGGTGTAGTTCAATGGTAGAACGGCAGCTTCCCAAGCTGCATACGAGGGTTCGATTCCCTTCACCCGCTCCAATCATGATTTCCGCCGACGCCCCCACATACAGCAAAACACCCACGCATCAGCCTACGCAAAGGCCTCTAGGCATTTTTCCGCACACAAACTTGCTTCCATACACCCCACTACACCGAAGCACACCCAACACAATTTCTTATACCGTGTATTATATCGGCACGTAACCCGAACTCAGGTATAAGAATGAAACGTGCCGACATCAAGAAACGTCCCATGACCGCGACAACGCTGGATAGTCTTGAGCCGGAGGAGAAGGCATACAACGAACTGGATGAACCCAATCCGTGTGGCGCGCTTTATTTTTCAGTCAAACCAAGCGGCTCTAACAGCCTGTTGAAATTCGCCGCGATGATTACGTCCACTGCTTCTGGCAGCAGCGGTCGCGCTCGTTTACTTCCCGTTTAGGGCGCCAATCGATGGAAATA
>MDSX01013180.1_pt1 | contig 13739 bp, 13 predicted proteins | sample 811141 | NCBI WGS metagenome assembly MDSX01 (sample SAMN05326642, study PRJNA326480) | marine metagenome | isolation source: seawater | place: Atlantic Ocean: South East | collected 2010
ACAGTCTTCCATACACCGTGTCGCAGCGGTATCCGGACGATCGTCGACGATAAAGCCATCTCGGACATGGGCGGGCATCTGAATTGACGCCAGAGACCCAGCATCCAGTACGGCATCTTGCGGGATAAATTCATTTAGCGCGTAAATATATGCCGTCAATGCGTAGACCTCATCATTCGACAAGGACTGAGGCGCATTCATCGGCATTGCGCGACGAATATAGTCGAACAGAATCGGCGCATACGGGTACCCGCCTCCGGTCAGAGGCCTTTTGCCGCCAACCATCGAGCCATACTGCGGGCCGCCGGCTGCATCAACGCCATGACAGGAAACGCATTGCATCTCAAACAGTGCCTTACCCTCCGCAACGGAGCCAGATCCAGATGGCAGACCCTTCCCGGTAGCGGTCTGAATATCGATATCCCACGCCGCAATGTCCGCTTCAGTGGTCGGTGTACCAAAGCTTACGGCAGGCTTGGAACTACCTGCAAAAGCGGCAGAGAAAGACAAGGCAAGCGCTAACCCACCGGCTATAGTAATTTTATGCAATTGCATTTCTTACCTCCCCGTTTGTATCAATGGCCCAAGGAAAGATTCCATTGTGATGCTGTACAAAACCAGCAATGCGCCGATTCGCTGCCAACTCGGCGACAGTAGGTTGTACATAACCGGTGCTGTCCACTGCGCGACTTGCGATTTTTGCCGGACCACCGTCCCAGTTCCAACGATAACGGAACCTTGTTAGGCACTTATTCAGCACTGGCCCCTCTAGATCCGCAGTACGCCAGGTGCGTCCTCCATCAGTCGTGATATCAACAGCCTTTATCGTGCCGTTGCCGGACCAGGCGAACCCTTGAAGCTCATAGAGCCCCGGACCCTGCATCTGCATGCCTCCTGATGGGTTCGTGATGACGGATTTACACTCCATCTCCATAGAGAACTGACGAAACTTACCCTCAGGCATGGGGTCTGTATAGCGCGCGGTTTCACTTCGCAGGTGCCATGGTTGGTCGGAAACCTTAATTCGTCGCAGCCACTTTACCGAAGTATTTCCTTCCCATCCCGGGATGAACGCCCTTAAGGGGTAACCATTTTCCGGACGTAGCATCTCACCACCCGACGCGAAGACAAGCATTACGTCATCAAGCGCCTTATCAAGCGGGATACTCCGTGCGTGCGCTGAACCGTCGGCTCCTTCGAACAACAACCATTTGGCGCCGGATTCAAGGCCAACCTCGTCCAGTAACCACGACACGGGAACTCCGGTGAACTGGGAACATGACAGCAAGCCATGGGTCTGCTGCACTGTCTTTGATTTCACCGCCAACCAATCGGTCAATCCATTTCCCGAGCACTCCATAAAGTGGAACCTCGAAATCGAAGGGTAGCGCATCAAGTTATCCATCGTGTACCGCATCGGCTGGCGAACCATGCCGTGGATTACAAGCTCATGCGTGTCGGGATCAATGTCAGGGATTCCCGCATGATGCCGTTCGAAGATGAGTCCGTTCGGCGTCACGATTCCGTGCTGGTGCTGAATCGGTGTCATGCTCCAGTCAGAATAATTCTGCTTGTTGACGTACACATCAGTACGGTTCCGAGTAACGTGCCCCTCATACTTCGAGGGCATACCATAGCCTTGTGGCACGGTAGTGCGGCCCATCGACTTCGATGACGGCTGAACTTCCAACGGACTGGCTACAGCTCCAGTCGTAGACGCGACGGTCGCTGCCGCAACCGCGGAAGCTGCGCCCGTTAAGAACGACCTTCGGGTGGTGGTTTTAAGAGCTCCCTCTTCCCGCGCCATTCCTTCCGAATACTTTTCAGGGGAACTTCGTGAGATGGGTTGCAAGATTTGCTTTTCGGTCATAACTCCTCCTGTAAGTTGTTAGCCAAAGCGAAAAAAGAAAGATCGACATTAATTTGTGTTGCTTATTTGTCGGTATTTCTTTTACGTACTTGTACGCAAGTTAAACTTATACTCTTCTCAGGGGATTACAAATCGATACTGCAAATTGATTGATAGCCAACTGCCAAAATGATTTATCTGATAGAGATTACCTTTCAGCAAATCAAGTGATAGTTTCTAACTAATTCCAGAGAACCTCAGCCACTGGCAGAATTGAATCATTGGGCGACCGCATCAAAGGAGTCAACTTATGGAACAGGTACTCGCGTTGGAGCGGGCTAAAGACCCCACCCGAAGAAACATTCCTCTTGTTGTAAGAATGAAACTCGATCTGACTGGGGCGAATATTCACCTCTCGGATTGGCGTGCTATCAGCGAAAATGATCGCCAAATCCTGATCGATACCCCGGTGGTGAGCTCAGACGGCGGTGGGCGTTTCTTTGCAGTTCTTAGAGAGGTTCTGGAATCAGCTGACCGAGACGTAATGCCCCCCTCTGAACCGGCCACACCCGATAGTGTTCTTTGGCTAAATGAAGCAGAACCTGTGAAAATTACTGTGTTCAGAGAAGAAGCTTGTGTCCAGGCAAATTGGGCGGTTCTGCCTCGCTTTGAGCGCTATCTTCTGTGCCATGCAGCTCGTAAAGAGGACCACGCACTCTTAAGGACAATCGCATTGGACACCAATTCGCTTGTGGTCAGCGGTTCGTGAGAAATTGGCGAACCTGTGTCGCCGTTCTGTTTTTTTGGAGCACGATCCCCCTTTCCTCGGTTCCAGCTTTTGCCAACGGACCTCTTATTGCAGCTGCCGCCAGTATCCGGCCTGCACTAGAGGAACTATCGGCCCGTTATAACCAAGTCACAGGGCAATCCGTCAGACTGGTTTTTGGGTCATCGGGTACATTGGCCAATCAGATTGCGAATGGCGCCCCTTATGCACTTTTCCTGTCAGCCAATACTGCTTACGTGCAATGGCTAGTCGACCTTGGCTTAACTCGAGGGGCACCGGTAACTTATGCGAGCGGTGTGCTGGCACTGTATAGCCGTCCGGGGCTGCTGGGTCAGACTGAAGATCCCTTGCTCGCACTTGGCTATGCTCTCGAAGACGGCGCTATCAAACGCTTGGTTATTGCCAACCCAGAGTATGCACCCTACGGTAGCGCCGCGAGAGCAGCCTTACAGCATTCCGGCACCTGGGGCCAAGCAAAGCAGGTCCTTCTCGTCGGTGCCAATGCGGGCCAGGCAGTACAGTACGCGCTCGAGGGGGATGTCGATGTGGCGTTTGTACCGATGCCACTGGCCCAGTTGGCAGAACTGCAAAAGACTGGACATCTTCAGGCACTGCCCAACGAGATTTTTCCGAACGTTGAGCTCGATCAGCAGATGGTACTATTGCCCAGCGCTGACCAAAAAACCCACGAGTTTTTTGCGTATCTCCAGTCGACCGATTCTCGAGACATCTTCAGTCGCCATGGCTTAAACGACCCCGTCCCAACGAACCAAAACCTGCAGCAATAGACATCAGGCCGCTCTAACCCAAAGATGGATTGGAACGCATTTCATCTGTCGTTACAGCTCGCAGCGTGGACGCTCGCATTGCTGCTGCCGATCGGTGTAGTGACGGGACGCTGGCTAGCAAGAACCCAAACCCGAGCACGGCCCTGGCTACAGGCATTTTTCGCGCTGCCGCTGGTGCTTCCGCCGACGGTAGTGGGCTATTACCTTCTGGTATTCACAGGCGCCCGGTCTCCCGTTGGGGAGTTAATCATGTCCTGGTTTGGTGTGTCTTTGGTGTTCAGTTTTCCTGGTCTTGTGGTGGCCTCAATATTGGTTAACCTGCCTTTCGCCATTCTGCCGGTGCAACGGGCCTTTGAGGTGGTCTCCACCGAACTTTACGATGCTGCCGCGTGCTGCGGCATGACCCCGTGGCAGGCTTTCACACGAGTCGAGATGCCTCTTGCCTGGCCAGGTGTGTTGTCGGCGGCGGTTCTAACGCTGGGGCACACTCTCGGTGAATTTGGAGTCGTATTAATGGTCGGCGGAAATATTCCCGGAGAGACTCGCACTTTATCTATCGCCATATTTGATCGTGTCCAAGCCTTTGATCCGCTTGGGGCGGGTCAGATGGCAGGCTTTTTGCTGCTGATCTCGCTGGTAACGGTGGCACTCGGCTATGGGGTTCTGGAAAGGCGTGACCAACGAAGGCGCAGGAACACCTGATGCTGTCGATCCAGATCGAGAATGATACTCCTGCTCTAAAAGTCGACTTCGGGCTCCCTGTGGGCGCCCTTTCCGCTATTGTTGGCCCCTCTGGCAGTGGAAAGACTAGCGTGCTCCGTGCGGTAGCAGGGCTATTGGCGCCCAGTCACTCTCTGATCAGTTTCGATAACGATGTCTGGGCAGACACAGAAACACGATACTTCAGACCCGCTTATCAGCGTCCATTAGGTTTTGTCACTCAATCATTTGGGCTGTTTCCACACCTCACCGCCGCTGAAAACGTGGGAGCGGCCCTGAATCATCTGCCGAGGCGCGAGCGAGGTCTTGAGTCACAGCGCTTTCTTGACCTGGTCGGAATCGGCGGCTTAGCCGATCGCCGACCCAGCGAACTATCTGGGGGCCAGAGTCAACGGGTCGCCATGGCGCGCGCGCTTGCCAGAAAACCGAGACTGCTTCTGCTTGATGAACCATTCTCAGCACTTGACCATAGCACGCGCAAGCGTCTCCGCGTCGAGCTTAAGCGTCTACAGGACGCCCTTGCCATGACTGTGCTTTTTGTTACTCATGATCTCGACGAAGCGGCAGAGTTATCGCAAACCATGGTCTTGTTGCGCCGCGGTCAGGTAGTACAACAAGGGCCAACACGAGAGTTATTGCGAAGGCCATCCACCGTGGAGGCCGCTCGCCTGATGAATTTCGCCAATCTCGCGAAGGCCGAATGGGTGGACTCGGATACGTCGGGAATCACCCTACGCTGGGGTGATGTTCTGTTGAAGGCCGAGACAGGACCGAAATCTCCGCCTGAGGGTCAAATTTACTGGACGATTCGAACATCCGATGTTTTCCTGGTAAAAGACGACCACCCTAACGAATCCAGTCTCGGCACAATTTTGTCAGCCGATGTTACAGAGATAATTGAGATGGGAAGTTCAGTTCTGGTCTCTGTAATCGTCGTCAGAAGCGGTGGGGAGTTACTGCGACTGCGACTTCGCCCTGGCGCACTCTACCGTCATAATGTGTCTAAGGGATCTCAAATTCGAATAGCCTTACACGCTCAATCGCTAGTACTGCTGCGGTCGTAAGCTGTATGGTTGTTGACTCACTCAGAGACTTCCAAGCCTGTTTCAGACCATGAACCCCTCATCCGGAACGCGGATGGCAATTGCCATCACCAGCATTCAGGCGACTATGCAGCAGACTGTTGCGAGGAAAGTGGGCTAACAAAAACTCCATCTGGTCGGCCAGGATTCGCCGGCCCGAGAGATAGATATATTCAGCGTGTGTCGGTACAAAAGGCACGGCCAAAAGCTGCATTCCGGCTTCTTCGGGCGTGCGACTCCCCTTGTGGTGATTGCACCGTTTGCACGCAGTGACAACGTTCTGCCAAATGTCCCTGCCGCCTTTACTCAGAGGTTCTACGTGATCTCGAGACAGATCCGCATTTCTGAATTGATCCCCGCAATAAAGGCACAGATTCGCATCGCGTCGAAACAGAGTGGTGTTATTTAGTGGAGGCGCATAACTGGGCAACCGCTTAAGATACGCACGGGATTGCCCCGCCGTACAAATGATGGAATGAATCGCGAGGGTGCTTTGCTCTCCAGACCGAGCGTTGATTCCGCCGTGCACATGATAAAGCACCGAACCCATCGGATAAAGAATCTGATCAAGGCAATGAAGCCGAACGGCCTCTTCAAAGCCGATCCACTCAATCGGCATGCCGGCTACATCGGTTCGTAGCACCCTAAGGCTGGCGTCGATCATCGCTCCTCCAGTTTGGATTAGGGCTACTGTGCGGCAATTTCCCGCCTCGATCAACTGTTAATTCAATTGAAACACTGCCGCTACAACAACCTCAACATCTCTAGTAAAAAAACGGCAAGCTTTCACCACTTTATTGCAAGCGACCTTCGTTTTAGAGACAAAACCGGAGCTAGGCCTGCTGTAAACGCGGCACCGGTGTTTCGTCAATTGGGAGATGAATTACCGCCGCAATCAGCCCCATCAGGATCCCTGCTTGCCACATCAGGTCATATGAGCCTGTGGTGTCGTGAATAAAACCGCCTAACCACACTCCTATAAAACTGCCGATCTGATGGCTTAGAAACACAAATCCATAAAGCGTCGCCATGTAGCGAATCCCAAAAACCTGGGCAACGAGCCCCGCCGTCAATGGCACCGTAGAAAGCCACAAGATACCCATTGTTGCCGCAAAAACGTAGATCACCTCGGTCGTCTTCGGTGAGAGAAGAAATATCGTCAGGACCAGCGCCCGTAAGGCATAGATCCCGCTTAGGCCCAGTTTTTTACTGTAACGTTGGCCGAACACGCCGGAGAGCAACGACCCCAAAATATTGAATATCCCGATTAGCGAAATCGCTACCGCACCCACCATCGGTGCAAGATCAAGATCCGCGACATAGATCGGAAGATGAACAGTAATAAAAGCCACATGAAAGCCGCAGACAAAAAACCCTGCGGTTAACAATAAAAATCCTCGGTTCGAAAATGCCTCGCGGATAGCTCCGCTGCTGCCCGAATGCACAACGTTCTCGTTTTTTACTCGGGGATCGCTTGGCAAAGTAAACGCAAGCGGCAGAATGAGGCAGACCGAAATTGCCGTCACAATCAAAGCGATCGGCCAACCATATCCGCTGATCATCCCCTGGGTGATTGGTGAGTACAGGACCTGTCCCACCGAGCCCGCCGCTGTACATAAACCGATAACGAAGGTTCGGCGGCCTACACCCACGACACGCAACATAGCCGCTGTTGCCAGCGAAAACGCCGTAAACGCGACGCCAGTTCCCACCAGCACGCCTCCCGTCAGGTGAAGCGTCAATGTCGTGTCAATCAGCGTCACCCCGAAGGTCCCAACCGCATAGACCAACGCGCCAATGCCTATTACCCACACTGGTCCGAACCGGTCGGCAAGCATTCCCGCGAGCGGAAGACACAAACCCCAGAAAAGATTCTGCAAGGCCATGGCCAGCGCAAAGCTCTCTCTCGACCATCCAAACTCTCCGGTGAGTGGTCCAAGATAAAGCCCGTAGCTGGATCGTGCTCCAAAACCGATCAGAGAGATAAGGCACCCGCCAAGCAGAACCACCAAGGGGGTCTGCCACGGCTTAATAGTCAAACGATAGTCGGTCGATTCCATGTGTGATTAGTGATTACTTGATCCAAAAGGGTTAAGTCAGTTTCCGAGGAATCATACCCGTGGACGGCAGGTTCAGTCATTACCAAGTCGTGACGATATAATTCAGTGCAACTATCTTGTAATAAGTTAATCCCAAGCACTCTTTATGGAAACTTTCCCAATTGATTACCCCCGCGTCGTCGAAGCCTTTGAGTTTCTCCAGGACTGGGACGCGCGGTACCAGTTCATCACCGAACTAGGCGAGAAGTTGCCGCCCTACCCGGACGGGGAGCGGATTGACCTGTATCATGTTCCGGAATGCATGAGTACTGTCTATATCCGGGCTATCCGGGATAATGAGGGCTTGTTCACATTTCATGGTGACTGCGACACCTCGACCGTAAAGGGCGTGGTCGCAATACTGCTGGGCATGTTCAATGGCAAGACGGCATCACAAATCGATGAATTCGATGCCGATGTCGAATTTGAAAAATTAGGCCTCTTTGAGCATCTCAGCCCTAGTCGTCATGTCGGTGTTTATGCCATGGTACAACGGGTGAAACGCCAAGTCATTGCGATTGAGTCAAGCCAGGGTTAACGAGCCTGCTGTGGGGCCGGGTTACCAGGAGCAAAGATTCAGCGCTCTTCGCTTCGCCTCCTACGTACGACTTGGTCCTAGCGTCTGGATCGCGTCCGTGCGATCATTAATGATCCGAATCAAATTAATCGGCTAGGCGGTGACCCCGGTATCGGTGGCTTAGCCACTATAGTGAAATACTGATAGCGGAATTGATGGGCAAACACCTTACTGAGCAACAGGTTCAGGACTTCAGGATCAAAGGTTTCGTGCCACCCTTTGCAGTGGCCACAGCGGATCTGATGGGGGAGATGCGCTCAAAGCTTGAATCATTCGAGCAGGCTCAAGGGGGCGCACTGCGCGGGGCGCAGCGCTTCAAGAACCATCTGCTATTCAAATGGCTGTCAGACTTCATCCGGACTCCGATAATTCTCGATGCGGTCGAGGACCTCATCGGACCAGACATCCTAGTCTGGTCGACTGACTGGTGGATCAAGGAACCCCGCTCGCCCCAGTTTGTCTCGTGGCATCAGGACAGTCAGTACTGGGGACTCGATTCAGACAGACTCGTCACGGTCTGGGTAGCCCTTTCACCTTCTACTCTGCAGAGCGGGTGCATGCGAGTGCTGCCAGGTAGTCACGTTGGACCGGATCTCGCTCATGAGGACACGTACCACGATGACAATATGTTGACTCGGGGGCAGGAAATCGGCGGAGTCGATGAAGATCTCGCCGTAAACCTTGAAGTCGACACTGGAGAGGCGACGCTTTTTGCCTATCGCATTGCTCACGCTTCCCATCCCAACCAGACTGATGATCGACGAATCGGTCTGGCCATTAGATATATCCCGACGGAAACCCGGCAATCCTATTCAGATGAAGATAGCGCTGCGCTAGTCCGTGGAGTCGATCGCTTTGAGAATTTCAAGGTTGAGCCTGAACCTCGATACGATCTGGATTCGGTGGCTATGGAATTCCATCGGAAGTCCGAAGAGGTCCGCAGACAGATCATGTATCGCGGCACAAACTGGAAAACCCATCGCACCTGAGCTCCAGCCAAGTCGGGACGGCTGGGTGTCCTTCCGGTTTTCTTAAATCCAGGATTCAGCGAGCACCAACATTCAAAGGAGCAGTCGGCGTTTTAGCGCTTTGCCTGGCTCGCCCCTGGATCCTGAACAATTTCTAGTTAATGGACTCGATGGTTGGCAATTCACCGCGTTTGCGGCGTTCAACCAGTGTATCCAGCCAGTCCGGGTCCATTTCTGGAACGGACGACAGTAAAAGCTCAGTATAGGCTTCGTGTGGAGGAGAAAGAATCTCCTCCTTCGGACCCTGCTCTACTACTCTGCCCTGATGCATCACCACGATACTGTCAGCGATTGCCTTCACGGTAGCAAGATCATGGGTAATGAATAGATAGGAAACGCCCAACTGGTTCTGCAGATTCTGCAAAAGTTCCAGTATTCCTTCCGCAACCAACTGGTCAAGGGCGGAAGTTACCTCATCGCAGATGATGAGATCAGGTTCTGCTGCCAGCGCCCGGGCGATACAAATCCTCTGTTTCTCACCCCCAGAGAGTTGCGCGGGGTAACGTGCTGCATAATCCGTCGGCAGTTCGATCTGCTCAAGCAACCGGTTAACCGCAGTCTGTTTCTCGGCGCCCTTCAAGCCCAAATAGAACTCCAATGGTCGACCAATGATTTCGGCAATCTTCTGCCGGGGATTAAGCGCTACGTCCGGCATCTGATAAATCATCTGAATAGAACGCAACTGCTCACGCCCTCGATTCGCCAGCGCCGGGCTCAATGCCGCTCCACAAAATCGGACCTCTCCCTGCAACGGGGGCAGCAATCCAGTGATCACTCGTGCGAGAGTACTTTTGCCACTTCCGGACTCCCCGACGACTGCAACCGTTTTTCCTTTCTGTACGCTGACCGAAATATCCTTGAGTACGTGTTCGCCGGCACGCGGGTAACGCGCACTTACGCCAGAAACCTCCAGAACCGTTTCATCCCTTTTGGTCGCATCTTTTTCTTCGCGCAAGGATCGGACTGCCAACAAGCGTTTGGTGTATTCCTGCTGGGGGTTTTCCAGAAGACTTCGCGCATCTCCTTCTTCCACCAAGTCTCCGTAACGTAACACCATGATGCGATCTGCGAGTTGAGCTACGACCGCAAGGTCATGTGTGATGTAAATCGCGGCTACTCCCCGCGCCCTCACCGCTTCCTTGATGGTAGAGAGCACTTCGATCTGGGTGGTGACATCCAGAGCAGTCGTAGGCTCATCAAAAACAATGAGACGAGGGTCGCAGCCCATGGCCATCGCCGTCATGGCCCGCTGCAGCTGGCCTCCAGAGACTTGGTGCGGAAAACGGTTGCCAATGTTATCTGGATCAGGCAAATCTAGCTGACGATAAAGCTCCTGACCGCGGCGCGCAGCTTCATCACCTCGCAACTTGCCGTGCTGCACTGGCGCCTCCACAAACTGCTCAATCAGACGATGCGCCGGATTGAATGCCGCGGCCGCGCTTTGGGCCACGTACGAAACACTATTCCCGCGTATCTCACGCAGTCGTGAGGCTGACGCGCCAACCAGTTCTTCGTCTTCGAGCCGGATCGACCCGGAAACAATCCTGCATCCGGGCTTGGTGTACCCCATGCCCGCCAGGCCAAACGTAGACTTTCCTGCCCCTGACTCTCCAATCAGGCCGATGATTTCGCCTTTATGCAGATTCATGCTGAGACCCTTAACGATCGGCTTCCATTGGCTGTCAATGTCCGCCTCGATCACGAGGTCGCGCATGCTGAGTAAAAGTTCACTCACAAATGTTTTCCTGGAGTGGTGAAACCCGATTGATTTGCGTCAGGCTCGATTGAATTTACGCGGTCCAAAGATGCGCTATCAGCAAAAAAAGGACCCGTTCTGATATAACTCACGTCAAGAGATTACCTTATTCGAGCCGATCAACAAAACCGGTCCGCCACGATTCGCAGCCTGAACTGAAGACCCCGCTTATGAGCCCGTATCTGCCGACACTTTTGGATCGGATCTCCCAAACTTGTCGAACAAGTGATGATCCGGAATTTAAGTCGCTTTCTGATGAGATTGACCGCGTGCCGCGTGAAAAGCCTGAAAAAGCATCTCTAACCTGTCCTACATCGGAACTTTGCCTCGAAACAGCGATAGAAGGAATCCCGGCTGATCACCTCCTCCGTGGCGCAGTCGCTCACGCTGCTCCCTCCTCACCCTGGGAGGAAGCCAGTCGAGGTGTGCCGGAGTTTTTTTCGGGGGGCTACGCCTACGCCATGCTGGTAGATGAGAGTCAGCCGGCCGATAACGTCCCGGTGAGAATGGGACTTCTCCTGCAGCAGGGCAATATTGCCTATCCGGGCCATGCGCACGATGCCGAGGAGTTCTATTTCATTCTGAGCGGTGAAGCTCACTGGCGTATCGACGCTCGGGAATTCGCGGCACGACCGGGTGACATGATTCATCATGCCCCCTGCGCCATTCACGCGATGCAGACAGGATCAGCACCGCTGCTTGCGCTATGGGTCTGGCGGGGCAATCTTGTGGGTCGTTTCTGGTACGAAAGTGCGCCGGACGTGGACTGTCCGCGGAGTTGAGACTCTGGACTTCTGCGTGCTTGCGAGTCGGGGCTCAGCCCTGCGCCGGTGGATCGATGGTGGCACTGAAGATCCCGAGTCCAATGTAGGTCACGCCTCCCATGATCTGGGGCCATCGGCTCTGCTCGCTTTGACGACGAAGAAAGCGAGTCGCCGCGCCGGCGGTCAATGCAAACAGGGTATCCGTCATCAGAACCAACCCGATCAGAACCATCCCGAGAAGCAGAAACTGTAGGGCAGGCTCACCCCGCCCGGGGTCTACAAACTGCGGGAAAAACGCGAGAAAAAAGATCCCCACCTTCGGGTTGAGTACATTGACCATAACCGCTTGGCTGTAGACCCGCCAAAGATCTCTCGCGGGCCACTCTAATTGCGCGCCCTGCTCTTGCGTGGGTCGGGTCAGTAAATATACGCCCACCGCCACAAGATAAGCAGCACCTGCGTATTTTACAAACTGGAACACCGCGGTTGATGATGCCAACAACAGCGTCAGTCCGAAAACGGCCAGCAGCACATGGACGCAGGTGCCTGAGGCTATCCCCAGGACCGATACTAATCCTGAGCGGGCACCTTGAGCGATGCTGGTGGCAAGAATGTAAAAAAGGCCAGGCCCAGGTGTTAACGCCAGCACCAACACAGCGCCAACGAAAACGCCAAGCTGGGGGCCGGGCGGCAGCAAATCGACCACTTCAACTTCCTCAACCGCCAGTCAGTGGCGCCATCACGACCATCTCGTTGCCGTCAGCCAGCGTTGTGTTGTCTCTTCTCGCCTTGGAAACCGCCTGCCCATCGACAGACACCAACCCGACCTGCTCGGGGGGAATGCCCAGAGCCGCTACCGCGTCCGCGACGCTGGCACCATCGGACAACTCGACCTCATCGACCGAACACAGGTCGATGAGATGTCCCGTTACCCGTACCTTGATCTGCATCAGATGCTAACTGAGCCCCAATCGGCCAAGAGTATCCTCTGTAGGCTCACCTGCTTCGTTCCAGCCCCTCAGGTCGTAGTACTCCGGTAGCATCCGGTCGAGCTCGTTGACACGGCCCTTGGCAGTGCCGCTAGGCGCTGGATCCTTAAGCAATCGTTCAGGCAAGGTGACGTCGGCCCGGGTAAGCCCCGCCGCGAGATTAAACATTCTCTCGAGATTCCAAATCCGCTCACCGCTCTCCATCAGACGCTCGGCTGTCCAGTCGCCTTCGCTATCGGCATCCAATTGCGCGGCAAATTCAGGAGCGCCCCAGGCGCCCATGGTGAACATGCAAAGACCGCTTGAGTCGACCGCGGCAGTCCAGTCCTGGGACGTTTTGCAAGGCTCCGCCTTGCCTTCTCCCGTCTGGTCGTCCATGTCGACCTCAAAGGTATCGTGTTTCAGGTGACAGGCGCCGCGGTTGCCCGTGGCGTATCCGAGCCCCATTCCCTGCAGCGCTCTTGAGTCATAGCCGGCAAATTCCTGCCCCTTAACCGTCATGGACAGTTCAGGATGGCCATACTTTTCGCACATCAGTCTCGATCCCATACCCAGGATTTCGCCAAAACCCTCCTGCTTTCCCGTTTTTTCCGCCATCACTGTCAGCGCTTCGGCATTCCCAAAGTTAAGTTCCACGCCATCGGTGTCATCTGTCGTAATGACTCCCATCTCGTATAACTCCATGGCGGCCGCAAGGGTGACCCCAAAAGAAATGGGGTCCATTCCATGCTCATTCATCAGATAACCTGCAAAGGTACAGGCATCGATGTCATCGACCCCGACAACCGGGCCAAAAGCAAATGCCGTCTCGTATTCAAGGCCGCCCGAAGCGTGCCAGTACTCTTTTCGATTCTGAATTGTAAAGTGGTCTTGCCGAATATGCGCAATCCTGCCACAGGCAATGGTGCAGCCAAAACAGGCTTTGTTGGTCAGCAGGTTGGTGTGCCCCGTATCGTCAGTTTTCAACATCGCTTTGGCGTCGATCTTGTCGTAGCCATCAAACTGGACTTCCTGAAAGTTATTGGTTGGCAGACCGCCGAATTCCTGCATCGTGTCCATCATGGCGTTGGTGCCGTACTTGGTCAGGCCGCCGGTCTCCTTGGCAAGCAGATTTTTCATTTCGTCAGTCACCTGCATAAACCGCTTGGGATCTTTCACCCGCACGCCGCCTGTCCCGCGCACCGCAATCGCTTTCAGATTCTTTGCGCCCATCACCGTACCGACTCCAGACCGGCCGGCCGCGCGATGCAGATCATTAACCACGGCGGCATAGCGCACCCCGCGCTCTCCTGCGATGCCA
>MDSX01019633.1_pt1 | contig 13739 bp, 22 predicted proteins | sample 811141 | NCBI WGS metagenome assembly MDSX01 (sample SAMN05326642, study PRJNA326480) | marine metagenome | isolation source: seawater | place: Atlantic Ocean: South East | collected 2010
ATATCTCCACAACGCAAATATGTTAACCGCACTAATTTCAGTTATCACATCCTCTCCACAACTTTTACTACTGTGTCCACAAAAACTACCTATGGCTTGTTTGTCTGCCCAATCTGTTGTGGAACGTATTTGTTCTGGAGAACCCATTCTTAAAGCTGGTTTACCTTTTAGTTTTCTTTGGTAATTCGCCTCATTTAATATCGCCACAATAAACTTCATTGTGTCTATTATTTGTGTCGACATATATACACTGTCTCTATATCTACTTTTTTCAAGAGCTCTATCTATACTTGGAATAACGAAATTGTTTCTTATAGAATCTGTAAACCGTTGAAGTGATTCTGGCGACATTTGTGAATACCCATTTATGGATAGTAATGTGATTAATAATGTTATTAGATTTTTCATAGTTGTTTTTATTTATACTACGAATATACAACAAATATTCCGATTATCCTAATTATATCTATTGTTTTATACTATAAATCCCTATTTTTCCATTTATAATTTAGATCACTTAACAATGTTTTAGAGAAAAATACCCCAAAGGACAGTATAATTATTAGAATAACTCTGGTAGATTCATTAGAAGTGGCTAAATTGTAATTATATATACCATGATAAAATGATGACACAAATAAACCACATAAAACTAATGTACACATTTTCAATTTCTTATATTTGTTTAATAGTACACCGAATATTGATCTATCTTCAAACTTTTTTTTCTTTATTGTAGTAAGTCCAACCCAATACCCTAAAAATAACCCAAATATCATATGGGCAATAGTACTAGTAAATAACCTATTCGTTAACACCTGACTACCATATATTTGTACATATTGTACATTTTCAATAATGGCGAACCCCAAACCAACCATAGCGAAATAAAACATAAACCTTGAAGGGTGAGAACTAACTTTTTTATCTTTGGTTATATTAAGTACCATATAAAACATAATGAGTTTAGATATTTCCTCAACAGGGCCAACAACACCAAAAAATTTAATGAAAGGGTCATACATTAAAGTAAAACTTGGTATAAAAAAATAAATTAACTTAACTATTATTATCGATGTTATACCACCCCATAAAAAAAACAACCCTCTTTTAAAACTAACTGACTTATATGGTGATGTGAAATAAATTATCAACGCATATAACATAGGTATTAAAAACATTGTCAATAAAAGTTCAAAATTAAATCCCAATACCATATAGATAAATATGTAAAAACTTTTCAGTGTTACAATTTATATATAATTAAATTAGGGGTTACCACCAGTGTCTATCATCATTATTAATGTAAATACCACATAATATGACTATTACCATAGATATGATAATTATACCTACTTCACCATTAGATAGGTGACCAATTTTATTTATAGTTATAGGGGATATCAATCTAAGTTTAATATTTTATCAAAAAATAAATTAAAAGATAAACCAAAGAAAGATCTACCGATTATTAAAAACATTAAGATTGTTAAAGTATTTGAAGTGTCAAATTCTACCCCCATAAAAGTTGCACCATACATTGATATACCCATTGAGATAAACATTGAGGTATTCTTTAAGAACTTAAAGAAATGCCACGCATCGGTAACAAAAACAAAATATGTTGTAGAACCCCAAAACTTACTACCTTGTTTTGGATCACCATTTTTATATTTATTTCTCCAAGAAATACTTGGGTCCCAAAATAGTTGGTTTTTAAATTTACTGAAAATAGATTTACTGAAATGGAACTGTATTTTATCCATTATAGATTCAGATATACCTGAGAATATTATGAATATAATAGAAAATATGAAAAATAAAATTGTATACATATGTATTAACACTTTCTTCATAAATAAATATCTAAAGTTTGGTATATATTATGTTTTTTTTTTTAATAACATTATATAAAATAGTTATATTTATATGTAATGGGTAAAAATTTTTAAATATGTTGGGGGATTAGCTCAGATGGCTAGAGCGCCTGCCTTGCACGCAGGAGGTCATCGGTTCGAATCAGATATACTCCACAACTATTAAATATGAAAGATGTTATAAAGAAAATATTGTTAGAAGAAATTACCAAACACCAATATCAGATTAGGGATATTGGTGGTGATACCTATTATAAAAAACTTAAAAGTGATAGTGAATGGGTGTTTACCACTAAAGATGATTTCGAAAAAAACTCAAACAGTGAAAATGTAGTTAAGTGGAAAGAAAAGGAATTAGTTAAACAACCTTATGTAAGACAAAAAGAAGTACCTGCAACGATGGAAGAAGGAAAACTTGACTATTTGATGGGTTACTATGAAAATGTTTCTCCTAACGATTATATCATTAAAAATGATGGTGAGGATATTATAATTAAATTAAAAAAATGAAAGAGGTTATAAAGAAGGTTTTAAAAGAGGAAATCATTAAGGAGGCGAATATAACTACAGTTAGTGAAAATAGTTTTTTTAATGGTGTACTTAATTTAATGGATAATCCCCCATATTTACCACTGTTATATAGTATGGAATTGAGTAAAGAAGATATTGTTAAAGTTTTTGAATTAATGTATCGTAACTTAGGTGAAGAAAGATTGAAGGTTTCTTTTGACGAAGATGGAAGTATATCAGTTATTGACCCTGTATTTCATAACCGTTTATATTACGAAGAACCCCACCTTCGATTTGTAGACACTACTTATTGGGAAAAATGGGATTACTGGCCAGGTACAAATGAATGGAAAAGATACACAGATATTAATGGTGACAGACGTTTAAGATCCGAAAATGGTCTTATTATTTATGATGAACATATTGAGGACTGTTGTCCAGAAGAACTAGAAGATGGGTTTTACCCACCACTACCTACCGGTATAAATGAGGGTATCGGAAATAGTCAAATTAAAAAACGTATGAATACACTATTTTTAGATAAGGTGTTAAAAGAACTTGTAAGAGATACAAAGTTGAATCATCTAGGGTTACACTTACCATTTCATTATGGGTCGTTATATATCTCATCAAAAAAAGAAATATCTAAACTACTAACACACAAAGAATATGATTATAGAGAATCCTTTTATGGTTATGTTATGGATTTATACTCACTATCAATTGAAGAATCTGTTTATTGTTACCCAAAATATGTAGAATTATTGGTTGATAAATTTAATAAAACCGGTAACTTAACTGAAGAAACCACACAATCTAATTCTAATAGTGGTGAGTGGTACTATCAGTATGTGTATGATTCTAAATATTTAAATGGAGTATTGGAACAACTTTTAAATGAAACTAAAATGGAATTGGATACCATTACGGGAAATGTGATAGTTAAAGTTGATTGGAACCCTTCTAACCCCAATATTTTATATCAGTCATCTTACGGAACATTTAAAAAACACTGTCAAGAAGTTTATTCATTAAAAAATGAAGAGGTATCGGATATGTATACGTTATATATAATGGAGATAAAAGAAATGTTACGTGAAATAGAAGGAGGTGGTAGTAAATTAACTTTAGAAAGTGTATCCCCTCAAGTATCTAAAGTTATTACACATAAAGGTAAATTAAAATTTATTGAGAATATAACAGATATAATGTTAGATGAAACATATGTAACAGATATAGAACCTAGTCGATTTAATAACAATTGGTATGTGGAAGGGATGAGAAGAATATATTTTTATAAAGGTGATAACTCGTTAGGGGGGGATGATGCGCAAGGAATAATCCAACCAGGAGAAAGTTGGGTAAAGTTTGTGAATAAGTATAATAGAGAACTCTTTGACGCTACTTTTAAACACTTAAAAAGGTTAGGGGCTGGTAATATAGATATGGATATGGAGGTAGCTGTTTGGTCAGAATATTTATATAAACTTAGGGGTAAATACTTCGGTGGCGGTGATGACCCATTACTCTACTAACGAAAGTAAAATAATATACTTTTATATGTCATCTGTACACCATATCGGTGTCTTTTCACCTACCCAACTACCTTTAACGTTGTAGTAAAAATGATCCAAAGCCTCTTCCTCATTTAAATTTTCTTCAGACACCAATATTTCAATACATTTATTTACTGAATAGATTAATCTCATAGATGTATCATCTATCCCTATAATAGCATTGTCAAACCCATCCGCTTTTAATATTTCCTCTTCTGGAAACCATTCTATAATTTTATCTAACATAATTATTTGAAACTGTTTTTTTAATCTATTAACACTCGTTTCTGAATTTTAATACTTTCTTTAACCCTTTTCTTTTGGGAAGATGGACAATCTCCAAGACCATTAGCCATCCAAGATTTAATTTCCATTTCCTGTAAAAAATCTGAAACGTTAGGGATAAATTTTTTACCGTAATCTTCCAATATATGATACTCACAAATATCTTTAACTGATACAACTTTACCTTTGGAGTTTGTAATATATTCCCCAAACAAAGGTATCATCACCTCAAATATGAAAAACATGTTATGGGTTAAAACCCTATGTCTATTATCGCTAAAATATTTTTTAGATACATCCATTTTATTATGAAGTGGTAGGTAATCTTCTACACTACCACCCCATAATCTAACAGATGATTTAGAATGAACCAGTGGGTTAGCCATTTGTATTTTCTTTAATGGTTTCTTCTTCGTTTTCTTCTTCATCTTCGTCATCTAAAATTTCACCCCAAGATTCATACGATATGATAGATTCTATTTCTAATTCTTCGTCACCATTTTCATTATATCTGATTCTCCCTGTTGTTCCTGAATTATTCCAGTTAAAATCCGCACCTGACTGATTTAAGATTTCATATAGTAACTCACTATTTTCATCTACATCTAAATTACCTTCGTGTTTATGTTTAAAATCACTCTCCCTTGATATATAGAAATCGTAAAATGACCCAAAGGAGTCTCCACCACCTTCAAATTCAATTATTACACTATCTAATTTACCATCAAAAGATGGGTACCCACCCTTTATCATTTTTAAAAATTTTTTCTTTAGTCCCATAATATTATTTATTTAATACAAAAATAGTGATTATATATTAAAAAGTCAAATAACTTTTTTATTTTTTCTTTATATTTATATAGTAAACAAATTTATTATGAAAATTAGAAAAGACGGTACGTTATTTACGTTGACAGAATCTGACTTAAAAAAGATTGTTAAAAAACAGATGTTAAATGAGTCCATGTTGAATGACAACGCTAAAGAGGCTAAAGACAATAAAATAGAATCTATAATTAAACAATTACGTAGACTATCAAATACAATAGATAGTACTGGTGATAGTATGAAACCATCTAAGATTAATGATTTACTTCATGGAGTTGAAAATGGTATAATGGAAAAATTAGAAGCTATAGAAGAACTATTGTTTAAACAAGCTGAAAAGGTAAAAGAAAGTAAATAAAATTATTATACTTACTATATTAACCCTACAATTTATTGTGGGGTTTTTTATTTAAGTATCTTTAAAATATTATAATTTAGTTATACCCATAACTTTCACACCCCTTCCTTTGTTTTTTAAAGTTATTTCCTGTTCGTGTGGGTATAATATATTATTTTTAATAGTTTCTAAAAAATCTAACTCATATTTAGGTGACTCAACAGTTACTAAATATGGGTATTCACCCATATCACCATATATACTACCACGATTATAGTGGTTATTCACTAACTCTCTTTTATTATTTGAATAATGATAACCTAATTCATTATAATCAATATCACTTTCATCATCCAGATATAACAACCTATATAATTTAACATTATTGGGTAACTCATTAAACCACTTAACTAAATGGTTTAAATCTTCAATAGCGCTTTCTTTATCATAACCCATATCTAAGATGAAGTGTGATAAGAGTTTCTTTGTGTCTTTTTTTGATAATTTATATTTTATTTTACGATCTTCTGACTCGTTTATTTCTTTATGTGAATTTATTTTTTCAAGAGTCTCCCATAAAAAATCCTGATAGGTACCAATTAAAAATAATACTTCTTTATCTCTTAATGAATACATCTCTTTCATTTCTTTCCACCATTCATTGACAAAATCTCCATTTTCTTGTAAAGATTTACCATAAAAATCAAATCTAAATCCATAACCGATAGGTGCAATGATATAACCATCATACTCTTTAGATGGTTCAATAACTACCTTAGTATCCTCTTTTAAATAATTTAATATAATTTGTAGGAATTTATTATCGTTTAAGGTTATTTCTCCTGATTCAGTTATAGTGTTTAATTTTTCTTTACTACGTGATTCAATAACACCATTTATTTTTAACATTATTATGTTACGATATTTTTGAAAAGCGTAATCTATTTCACTACTATCTAAACCATAAATATCTTGACAATGTTTTGAAAAATAATGGTATAATGCAGACACAAATGAGTGTCTTGTGTTTAAATCTTTCCCTTCAGAAAATTCATGTGCACTAAATACTCTTTGTGAAAACGGTGTGAGTATATAACTCTGTGATCTCCTCTTCGATATCTGTGTTTCACTAACAATCTGATCAACTACTTTATTTAAAAATTTCTTATCAATATCAGTTGATTCATTGATGTCATTTTTAGGGGTTAACATATTATTAATAATATCTTCATAATTATTCTGTACAAATTTTCTTTCTTCCATTTTCTTTAAACCATATACATCTTCTAAGTGTTCTTCGAAGGGTGGGTAAGGGAATATATAAGCATCAACGATATCTAAGTAAGTGTAGTTGGATGTGAAGCGTAACTTTACCTTTTTATTAACATGATCAACCTCTGTTTCATTAACAATCTGATCGACTACTTTATTTAAAAATTTATAATCCATTGTTTATTTTGTCTTTAATGATTTCTTTATATTTTTTCCACACATATTCTGATTCTTCTTCATTTAACCCATAAACCTCTTTACAGTGGTCAGAAAAAGAGGTTATAATAATAAATATAAAAACATGAAGAGTAAAAGGTGCTGTGAATAATTTGAATGGGTGAAAAGGTACATTAACTTCTTCTTTATCGTAATCTATATCTGTTTCAGATATAATCTGATTAACCACATTATATAATAATTTCTTATCCATTTGTTTCTATTTCATCTATTACAATATCCGACCACCTTTCCCATACATATTTAATTTCATCTTCGTTTAACCCATATACATCTTCACAGTGATATCTGAATGGTGTAAAGGCTCGATAGAGAGAAAGGTAGTAAAGTGAAGAGTAGTAGTTGTATAAGAAGGGTGCGTAGACATCTCGGTTTTCATAATCCATCTCCGTTTCACTAACAATCTGATCAACTACTTTATTTAAAAATTTCTCATCCATTGTTTATTATATTTCTAATATTTTCCTTATATTCTTTCCACACATACCTAGTCTCTTTAAAATTTAACCCATACACATCTTTACACTGCTCGTCAAAAAAAGAAGGGATATATGGGGTGAGGTAATCCAAAAAAGAAAAAGAGTATTCAGACCCTTTGGGGTCAGGTGGATATAACTTTTTACGCCCATAATCTATTCCTGTTTCAAAAACTATTTGATTCACTATGTTATTTAAATATTTCACATCCAATGGATACGTTTTACGTAATTTTAACATATTCTCATTCAAATATTGAAAATTATTACTTTCTTCTAAATATTTGATACCGCCATATGTCGGAAATTTTGGTTTTATCTTATTTTCATATTCAGTCCACACATATTCTGATTCTTCTTCATTCAACCCATAAACCTCTTTACAGTGTTTAAAAAGGGAGTTGTATATGAAAAGGAAATCAAAATAGGGTATATGAAAAGTATTTGAACCATAAATTTCATCTAACGGTAAAAACTGAAAGTGTATCTCTTCCTTTACAGCGTCTATTTTTGTTTCACTCTCTAACTGGTAAACTACCTTATCTAAAAAATTCTTATCCATATACCAACTTTAATTTATGTAACTTAGTTATTAACTCTGTCAGATATTTCTTTTCTAATTGAAAATACTCGTGAACGTAGTTTATCTGAATACTTTTCTAAAACATATTCAGCCTCATCATTAGTTAAACCATAATTATCTACCACACCATCTATAAATGGAAATCTTGGTACAGCTTCGTACCATGAATGTCCCCGTTTCCTACCACCATATTTTATAAACGGAAATTTTATTCTTATGTAAGGTTGTTCATCTAACTCCACCAACTCAGTATCATCCACCATAAAATCTACCATTTTATTTAAAAAATTTTCATTACCACCAAAGGTGACAGAAGATTCGTTCATTGTATTATCAAAAAACTTTCTAAAATACTTATTATATATGTTAAAATAATATTTACCCATTACATATTCCATTTCCTTTATAGTACGTAAAGAATAAACATCTTTTAAATGGTTAGAGATAATTGAAGGCACCATATAGTTTTCTGGATGAACAATACCTATTTCCCTACAACGATGAGCAGTTAATATCCAATAACTACCCCCACCATCCACAAAAAATGGTGTTATAACACTAGCATGTTTTTCAGAAGTAGGTTTGGTTTCACTAATTAGATTATTAACCACCTTATCTAGAAAATCTTTACCTATATCTTCTTTAGATTCTAAAAACCCCTCATTAATATTTTTATCTACATTAGATAACTTAGTTACCCAGTCTATCTTAATATCACAAACATCCAATGTTTCTAAATTTATTAACAATGGTAATCTTTGTTCTAATAATTCATAAATTATGTCTCTTATCTCAGACACAATTATATGTCCCATACTACGATTCTGAATAGCTTCTCTTAATTCCCAGTCTCTTCCTGGGTTATTTATCATAGTACTCCCTAAAAATACTGTACCTGTTACATCAACGTCAACATTTACAGTAATATTCTTTTGAGTGAATAAAACTATCTCCGATTTTGGTGCAACGGTATCGATAACCTGTGAAGAATCAATTTCAAATTCAAATTCATATTGACCAGTATCCTTCCATTTAGGGTCGCTAGTATCAAACACTTCACCTTTAAGTGAATTAAAAAGACCAACTTCATAATCAAGAAGTTCAAAGTATTCGTCATTAGATAATGAATATATTTTTTTTAGGTTAAACCTTTTATCTAATGGGTCACCCTCTAAATGATTTAGTATATTACCTAAATATTCAGACTCATTTAAATTAGCAATTGTTTTCTTACCTTTTTTTAATCTTTTATCGTTATAACTCATTACTCATATTTATCTCATTTATAAATATGTTGATATTTATAAATGACGTTATATTTATTAAATTATGAACCCGCATTATAAAGATTATCCAGATAAACAATTAGATTATTTAAAAAAAATAATAAACATATTAGTAGTGAGTAGTAAATTAGTGGAAAGAGAGGATGCTCATGGGAAACCTATCACATATGTTACGACTGATGGGGTTGACATACTACCAGTGGGATTTACTTCTAGTTATGGTATATCTATCTACCATAGATTTCTATGGGAGTTAAAAGATCATTTAGAAAGAATATATGGGTTAACAAATGAGGAATCTGATTATGTGTGGGATAAATACAAATCAGAAATGGTAGTTTTTGACAACAGAAGAAATGGTTACGACCTAATACCATCACTAATTAATGTATAGACAATATAAAGTTTTTATTATATTTTAATATTTATATTATAAAGTAAACAAAATGGGAAGAATTGAAAAACAAAAAAGGTTAATTATAGAACAATCTAATAAAAGAATATTAGGTGAGTCTAATATAGATATGGATGAAGTTTTATCACTTATGAAATATAAATTTGGTTGGGGTGTTTTATCTGGTGAAAGCGTCGAGGAGTTTGAAGATTGGTCAGAGGAAGTTAGTGATCAAATGTCATCTGAAGAATATGCCGACTTATTTCATGATTATATGTCTGATCAATCACAACCAGACTTAGATTAAAAATAAACCAAATAACAATAAAGAAATATAAAAATAAGTATAACGGAATCTCAACATAAGTTAATAATGAATGAGTCTTGGTATAACCCTAATAAAGTATATCGTAAAGATTATATAGATTTTATGTTTAGGAATGCCCCTAGAGAGTTGAAAAGAATTGTGAACAATTTACAACCTTTTAATTGTGGTGATAATTTGGGTGAGTGTGTTACAATACCTGAAGTGTTGTTTACTTATATTAAGGGTAGGTATTAATTCCTCTTATAACCAAAACAATATAATTTCCTAAAAAAACTTTTTCTTTTAATTCTCATATACCTATTAACTGCCTTTGAAATACTTTTGTTTCTTTGAGTTAATTTTTCCATATCGATATCCACACTCATATCAATATTTTTAATAATGTCATCGTCATTAGTTGCCATTGATGTAATTTTTTATCCTTTCTAACCTATTCTTATTCTTATTTAGATGTTTAGTAGCCTTCTCCACCTCTTCAGGATTATCTACAGATAATGCAATTACTAAGTTATTGTTTTTTATTTTCTTCTCTAAATTTTTATTTTCTTTTCTAACTAAATTCCTTATAATAGTTTTATCACTAATAAACCTTTCTTCATCCATCATAGAAACATCTTCTTCTCTTTCTTCACAAATAGTAATTTCAGCAACTTTTTTATCTAAGTTATAATAAATATGTTCAATCTTAGTTTTAAACCCACTTTTATCAATTTTTTTATATACTTTTAAATCTTCACTCATAATTATTTTTTTTTTAGAAATATGTTATTATTTTTTATAAAATTTATACGCTCCCACTATTCTACACTTTAATTGTTTAGAGTCACATGGGTTACCAACTACCACACCATCGAGAATGGTGAAAGCATGTCCTCTAACGTGTATTAAGTATCTGCCCACATTATATTCTTTAATAAATGTACCGACAGTCATTTGACTTGCCCTAGTTTTACCATAGGTAGTAATTAGTGGATAATATTTACTATCTAAGGTATCTTCTTCATAACGATATTTAAATTCATCATCCCAATCACAATAATATCTTACACGTTTCTTAAACGTAGTTTTATCGTGATTCTTTAACTCTTTATACTTATAACCATTTAACGTCTTTAAACCTACTCTTTCACTCATTGTCAGTGGAAATCTAGGTGTACCTTCACCTTTCTTTCTTTTAAATATTTTTTTAACGTATGAGTGAGCGTCATCATAAGGTGATTCAGTAACAGATGCGAATGCCCTTACACAACAATCATTGGTTTCACTTTTAGCAATGGTACTTTGGGAAACTCCTGTGATAGCATCATCAGTATCAATATAAGAAACGTTTGTTTTTGGGTGTTGGAAAATTCTGTGTTTATTCATAGTGTTTTATTTTATACAAATATAGGAAAAATAATTTATTTAAACAAATAAAAAAGGGTAAAGTTTATATAATTAACTCATTTTTTTAATTTCATAATAATAATAAAGTGTAGAGTTGTCCACACCGACATAAAGTAATTCATAGTTTTTATTTTTTAAAAAACTTTGTCGTTTATCATCATCTATCTTAAACCTTACAATATCACCCTCAACACCTTTTATTTTATCCCACCTATTTTTACTATTACTAGATACGTAGGTTATTATTTTTTTAGGTGGGGTATCAGATGTTACCCTTATTTTTTTAACAGGTAACGGTATTATATCTTTTTTCACTTTTTTTCTACCCATTGACACAAATATAAGTAATTTTTTTATAAAAACAAAATTTATTATTTCTATTTATAAACATTTCTCTTATATTTATATTATATATCTATGAAAAAGTTAATTAAAAAAATACTTAGTGAGTCTAAATTAGATGTACATATCCTTGACAAAGTGCATAATCTTATTAAGAGTGATTTTTGGTTTGAACATAATAGGGATTATCGTGATGGTCAAGTTGTAACCAGTTTTCACACACCTGATGGTGAACAAATTAAGGGTGTTGGTGGTGGAATTGGGTATCAGTTAGGTGACGAGTCTCCATTAGTGAGAAATATTATTCCAACACTTTCGAATACGTTTGGATTATCTACTGATGAGTCTTTTTGGGTATGGGAAAAGATTCGTTTTGATTTGGCTAAGGATAGGTTTCTATATTCTTTATCTGAGGTATTATATGAAGATTATATACAGTATCAAGAAGATCCTTATATATTTGATAAAGGTATGGAAGGTGGAGATGGTTTTTTTAATTTAAGGAAATTAGAAGGTTTAAAAAGTTTTGTGAAATGGGCTGGTTATGGTAACAATCAAAGGGGTGTTCACTATGAAGGTGTTTATAATTATTTAGATACAATAACAGATTCAGAATATAAAATATTACATCAAGAGATGTTAGAGTATATTGAAAGGGATTTACATTAATGAGAAACATAATTAAACACATATTAAAAGAAGAAAAAGAAAGTAATTTAATAAAAGCTATCGAGGATATACTTTATGACTTAATATATGTTGAACACATTGGTGGTGCTTTGACGTATGAAGAAATATATTCTGTTAGATTAAATACTACTGACTACGCTGATGTATTATCAAGTAACCCATTTAATGTAAAGATGTTGGAGGAGGCGTTAGATATGAAACCATATAGTGTAAATTACATCGATAATGAATTATATGATGACATATATTTAGAGAAAGACAATCGTAATATACTTTATTATATCATTATCTTTCTTAGTGATGTTTTTAAAATTAAAGATAGAGAATTAAGAAAAAGTTTACGATTTAAAGTTGAAGAGGTTTTAAACAATATAATTAAAAAATATGCTGAGGAAAATGGTATAGATCTATATATAAAACATAGTTTAGACTGGTAATGAAAAAAATAATTAGGAAAATATTAAGAGAACAAGAGGTGGATAAAGAAGTTGACCCCTTTAACGATGATATATTCACACCTAAATACATGGAAAAGTTGATGGTTAAAATGGACGATGACCCAGATTTTTTTATGGGGGAAATATTACCATCGATGAAATTTACAAATAATCAGGAGATTAGCATCATATATAATTATTTAACTAATTATAAAAGAAAAGATTATTACGTTCCCGTACATTTTGATGCTGAAGAATTAAGTAACTTTTTTTCCGAAGATAGGGATTATGATATACAACACTACGCTAAAAAATATTTCGAACAGGATTATGATTATGACTACAATTACGATTGTTACGATTTTGACTCTTACTATTTTGATATGATTGATAGAGTTAATGTTGGTACAATGAGAGAAAAATATTTAGAAGGTTTAGATGGTGAAGGAACTAAAGAAGGTTTTATGGAATTTGTAGAGTCAGAATTTGGTGATGTTATAGGTTGTGCAATGGCAGACGCTCAAAATAGTGCTGATATAGACTATTTACATTCTGACATTAGAAATGGTGCTGAGGACTATCTTTCTGAATTTAATGGTATAATATCTAATGACGTTGATAGAGATGGTAATAGGGGGTGGAAATTAGAATTTAATGGTAAAAGAGAAATCGGTGATGTAGTAAATAGTGAAATGTTTAAAGAGACTTTATATGATCATGTGGATTCTGGTTACTCTTTACTTTCAGATATATTTAATGACATTTTTAGTGTCGAAAGAGAGGGTGATAATATATACTACGATAATGTTTTATTACCGAATGAGGAAGTATTTATAAACACTGATAAACATTTTAGATATGGTGGTGCTGGTGATATTGATCCACAATATTTTAATGAAATACTTTCAGATAAAT
>MDSX01052520.1_pt1 | contig 13737 bp, 8 predicted proteins | sample 811141 | NCBI WGS metagenome assembly MDSX01 (sample SAMN05326642, study PRJNA326480) | marine metagenome | isolation source: seawater | place: Atlantic Ocean: South East | collected 2010
ACTTCGACGCACCGCACCGTCGCGAACGCGCGTCGAGTGAAACCCTGAAAAACTCACCTCCCCACCTCCCATCTCTCGCGACAGACGACGCCCCTTCCGCCGCGCAAGAGGCTAAAGACCTCGAGAAGCGCATACACACAATCAGCGGACGCGTCGCGCAGCTCGACATGAACCTCCGCAGCACCTGCGATGACCTCACCTCCCTGAACGACTCCCTCAAGCGACTCACAAAGACCGTGGAAGGCCTGCCCCAGGGATCCGACGAGCGCGTCGCCGCGGAGCGCTCGCTGTATCAGGCGCAGCTCGTGATGAAGGGCGCGGGTCCCGCCGGCGCGCTGGACGGCTACCTCAAGCCCCCGCGCAACGGCAAGTTCCTCTCCCTGCTCATGGGCAACGCCGTGGACGTCACCTCGCAACGGCAGGAGAACAGGCTTCGGATAAAAGAAGAGTACTACTCCTTCAGGGACAGATCCACGTTTACCTACGTCGCGTGGCCCACCGCGCTGCTCTACCTGAACCGCGAACGACAGAAAGGCGTCGAGGCGGGCGCCAGTAACAACTGGTTCTCCCTCGTCACCGTGTTCCCGGTGCTGGTGCAGTTTTACTGGTGCTGGATGCTGTTCTTTTACGCCGCGCTGGCGCTCAGAGAGAACGTGTTGAGGTGCAACGGCAGCAGGATCCGCCGGTGGTGGATCAACCACCACTACTACAGCATGGGCATGTGCCTCGTCGTGCTGACGATGGACGTGCAGTCCAACGCGTGCCTCAACTACATGTCGCGGTTCCTCGTCTTCACCGCGCTTCAAGGGGTGGTGATGCTCACGCAGAATAGGTACCAGCGCTTCCGACTGTACACCAGGGTGGCCATGGGCAAGGCGTCGCCGATGGACGTCGCCGGCGGCGAGATGGGCGGCAACGCGGGTCAGCTCAAGCTCCTCTACCCCTTGCTCTTTGGCTTACAGATCATGCAAGTGTACTTCGGCGCGAGTGTTTTGGTGTCCGTGGCGAGGGAGCACGACTTACTTGACGGCCTCGGGGAGGTTTACTTTGGCGAGTGGCTCCAGCGCCTGGGTCACACCGCCGAGGCTGGCGTCGTGGGGGGCACGTTCTTCCGCGAGTGGCAGGCGCCGTGCGCGGGGGCGCTGTTCGTGGTCATGGGCGTGGGGAACTTCAGGGCCACGATCCAGACCTACTTCACCAAGCGCAAATTCGCCAAGGAGTCATCGAGGTCCAAGGCTAAGAGGGCGTGAAGGGGGGGGGCACCCTCTCGGCCAATAGGAGTGTTTCATCTCTCAGAAATTTTAAAAGTCAGCCAACATCGATCGATACCAGGCTCGTGCCGTCGTCTACCCCGACCTTCTCCGCCCCTTCCTCCGCACACTACCCTCCGCGCGCGCGTGTGTCGAGGATCACGTTGTCCGCCATGGCATCGAGCGCGGTTGCGACCGTCGCGGGTCGTCACGTCGCCCCTTCGGCCGTCGTCCGTCGCGGCGCGGTGAGATCCAGTGGGTTTCGCCCCTCGTCTCGCCCGCTTCGCTCCCGTGTCGCCGTCCGTGTCTCCGCGGACGGCGGCGCGAAGAAGATCTCGCAGAACGAGTTCACCGAGCGCGCGTGGGAGGCGATCGTGTTGGCGCCGGAGATCGCCACCAACTCGCAGCAGCAGATCGTGGAGACTGAGCACCTGTGCAAGGCCATGTTCGAGCAGAAGGACTCCTTCGCGCTCCGCATCCTTACCCAGGCTGGCGTCGACCCCTCCGCGGCGGTCGGATTCATCGATCGCTTCATCTCCAGACAGCCCAAGGTGAGCGGCGGCGGCCAGCAGGTCCTGGGCCGCCACCTCGAGGCCCTCGTCGAGGAGGCGCGCGTCCGCAGAGCCGCCATGGGCGACGACTTCGTCGCCGTCGAGCACCTCGTCATGGCCATCTGCAAGGACGAACGCGTCGGCAACGCGCTCATGGCCGAGCTCGGCCTCAACGAGGACGCCCTCAAGAACGCCGTCATCAAGCTCAGGGGTGGCACCACCGTCACCGACCAGGGCGCCGAGGGCAAGTACGAATCCCTCAAGAGGTACGCGCGGGATCTCACCGCGGAGGCCAGGGCTGGTAAGCTCGACCCCGTCATCGGCCGCGACGACGAGATCCGGAGAACCATCCAGATCCTTTCCAGAAGGAGCAAGAACAACCCCGTGCTCATCGGCGAACCGGGCGTCGGTAAGACCGCCATCTCGGAGGGACTGGCGCGCAGGATCGTGCAAGGAGACGTGCCCCTCTCGCTCCAGGGCGTGCGGGTGATGTCGCTGGACATGGGCCTCTTGATCGCGGGCGCCAAGTTCCGCGGAGAGTTCGAGGACAGGCTCAAGGCTGTGATGAAGGAGGTGACGGACTCGGACGGTGGGATCATCCTCTTCATCGACGAGATCCACACCGTCGTCGGCGCGGGCGGCAGCGGCGGGGGCGGCGGGGGTATGGACGCGGGCAACCTGCTCAAGCCCATGCTCGGCCGCGGCGAGCTCCGATGCATCGGCGCGACCACCCTCGACGAGTACCGCCAGTACATCGAGAAGGACCCCGCGCTCGAGCGCAGGTTCCAGAAGGTTCTCATCGACCAGCCATCCGTCGAGGACGCCATCTCCATCCTCCGCGGCTTGAGGGAGAGGTACGAGATTCACCATGGGGTTTCCATCAGCGACAACGCGCTCGTCGAGGCGGCGGTGCTCTCGGACCGTTACATCGCCGACAGGTTTCTCCCCGATAAGGCCATCGATCTCGTGGACGAGGCCGCGGCTAAGCTCAAGATGGAGATCACGTCCAAGCCCACCGTGCTGGACGAGATTGACCGCGAGATTCTCAAGCTTCAGATGGAGCAGCTCTCGCTTCGCCGCCCCGCGGGGTCCAGGCCCACGGACCAGAGCAACGTGTCCGCGCGTCTGCAACGGCTGGATTCCGAGCTCGCGGCGTTGACGGTCCGCCAGGACACGCTCACGTCCCAGTGGGAGCAGGAGAAGGCCAAGCTGGCGGCGGTTCAGCAGCTCAAGGAGGAGATTGACGCGGTGCAGACGGAGGTGTCGCAGGCGGAGCGCGACTACGACCTCAACAAAGCCGCCGAGCTCAAGTACGGCAGCCTGATGAACCTGCAGCGTGAGCTCCTCGAGGCGGAGGCTGCGATGGACGCCGCGGCGGCGCAGGGCGGCGACTTGCTGCGCGACGAGGTCACCGAGGCGGACATCGCCGATATCATCTCCAAGTGGACCGGCATCCCGGTTTCCAAGCTCCAGGAGGGCGAGCGCGAGAAGCTCCTCAACCTACCCGCCGAGCTGCACAAGCGCGTCGTCGGCCAGGATACCGCGGTGCAGGCAGTCACGGAGGCTATCCAGCGCTCGCGCGCGGGTCTGTCCGATCCCAACCGTCCCATCGCGTCCTTCATGTTCCTCGGTCCCACCGGCGTGGGCAAGACGGAGCTCGCCAAGACGCTCGCCACCTTCCTCTTCAACACGGAGGAGGCCATGGTCCGAATCGACATGAGCGAGTACATGGAGAAGCACGCGGTGTCCAGGCTCATCGGCGCGCCCCCGGGTTACGTCGGCTTCGAGGAAGGTGGCCAGCTCACGGAGGCTGTGCGACGCAGGCCTTACAGTGTCGTCCTCTTCGACGAGATGGAGAAGGCGCACGGCGACGTCTTCAACGTGCTGCTCCAGATCCTGGACGACGGCCGCGTGACGGACAGCCAGGGACGGGTGGTGAACTTCAAGAACGCCATCCTGATCATGACGTCGAACATCGGCTCGCAGTTCGTGCTCGAGGGCATGGACGACAACAGCGACGGCGCCAAGGCTCACAGGAGGGAGAGGGTGATGGAGGCTGTCCGCGGGCACTTCCGACCGGAGTTTGTCAACCGCGTCGACGAGTACATCGTTTTCGATCCGCTGGACTTTAGCCAGGTACGAAAGATCGTCGAGCAGCAAGTGGAGCGCGTGCGCGGCAGGCTCATGGACCGCAAGATTGGCCTGCGCGTGGACGAGTCGGCGCTTCAGATGCTCTGCGAGGCTGGCTACGATCCCAGCTTTGGCGCGAGGCCGGTGAAGCGCGCGGTGCAGCACCTGCTGGAGACGTCCTTGGCTCAGGCCATCCTCCGCGGTGAAGTCGCCGAGAACGAGCAGGCGGTCGTGTGGGCGCACGGGGAGGGTGAGGGTAGGCAGCTCCTCGTCGCGAAGGAGGAAGGGCAGCCGCAGCAGCAGGAGCCCGCGCAGCAGGAGGCTGACCCTTACGCGCAGATGTCCTGGGATAACTAAACCATGATTCAACCATTTGATCATCGCAACATTGAATAAGATGAACAATCACGTGCTGTTCTCGTTGAGGATCACAAACTCGCGCGTGCTCTGCCCGAACACCACCGTGTCCTTCTCCAGCAGCTGGTAGTATTTCCTCGGGTCGATTCTCTCTCCGTTGAGGTGCGTCCCGTTGGTGGAGTCCAAGTCCAGGATGTACGGCGTCACGAGCTGCGTCATGTCCCCCGTGTCATCGTCCATCACGTCCCTCGCCCTGAACTGGATCACCGCGTGTTGCTTGCTGCAGCTCGGGTGGTCCGTGGGAATGTCCACCACCTTGCGCTCCCGGCCCAGGAGGTAGTACGAACGCTGGTGGATCTTGATCGGGTCCCCCTGCAGCTCCCCGTTTTTGAACACGTACAGACGCCACCGCACCGTCGGCTTCTTCGCCTCCTGCGGCTCGGTGTACACCAGGGTGACGCCGTTCACGGTGTTGGTCTCCGCGGCGAGCGCGCCGGAGAGGCCAAAGTCCGGCTCAATCGGCGGCGGCTTCGGCTCGTCGTCCTCCTCTCGCGCCGCGAGCTCTTGCCCGTACATGGCGGCCGAGTCGATGGGCTCATCCTCTGACTCCCTCTTCCGCTTGAACCCACCCGGGCCGCCGTCGCCTTCCTCGATCTGCCTCCTGACCGCCGCCACGCCGAGACGAACGGCCGCGGCGGTTCCCTTGACCACGCAGGTCCCGGAACCCTTCTCGATGTCGATCCTGCACCCCGTCTCCTCCTGCAGCCGACGGATGGTCTCGCCGCCCTTGCCGATGACCCGCCCCTCGGACCCGTCGCACGCGATCGACTCCTCGGCCTCGAACGGCCCGCTCGGTGGTACGAATCTTCCCCCGCCGCCACCGCCGCCGCCGCCGCCCCTCTCGCCCGCCTCCGCGATGACCTTCTTCACCGCCGCGGAGCCGAGGATGACCTGCTCGGTCGTGCCAGACACCACACACTCCCCCGCGCCTCGGTCTATGGATATCCTCGCACCGCTCTCCTCCTGGAGCCGGCGGATGGTCTCGCCGCCCTTGCCGATGATGCGTCCCTCGTACCCTGCGCAAGGGATGGCCTCCTCGGCCTCGGCCTTGACCCGCGGGGGGCCGGGCGGCGGGCGCATTGAGTCCCGTCCTCCGCGGGGCGGGGATCGTCGGCGTCGGCGCGGCGATCGCGACCTTGATCGGGACCTGGAGTACCCGCGCGATCTACGGCGGTAGCCACGGGGAGATCGGGAGCGAGAGCGCGACCAGGACCGGCCCCGTCCGCGCGACCTCGACCTCGACCTCGGACGTCGATCCCTTGATTCCCTCCTTCGGCGCCCGCCTCGGTCTGGCGAGTAGCTCCTGCGCCTGGGTGAGCGCGACCGAGAACGGGAACGGTCGCGACCCCGAGGGGGCGATACGCCCTCTTCCTCTTTCACCTGAACGTCGTCTCCCATGTCGGACTATGCGGCACGGTGAAGTGGGCAACTTTAGGGATGCGTGACCGAAAGTTGGGCACCGAAATATTCGTTTCCGAGCCACTTCGAGAAGCGAGCGAGACGGTACCGCTTGGGCCGATGGTGGGTGCGTGCGCGGGAGCCATCCACGTACATGTGCGACTAACCCCGAGGCTTACCGGGGGGCGCGACGGCCGAGGGTCTGTGGGAAGTCACCTTCGGCGACCCCAAAGTCAAAGTCGGGACATCAGCGCTTCGAAGAGGGTGGGAAGGACGGGGACTGCCGTGCGGGCGACCGAGGATTCCGCGTCGTTCAATCAGGTCATGTTGCAGGCGGGGCCTCTGCTGCTACCTTTGGCGTTGTCCACGTCCGCGGCGGTCTATAGGAGCATGTCCAAGAGGACCGAGGGAGGGTTCAAGAGGCTACCTTTTGGGATGTGGGCGGGCATAGGGCTCGTGTGGTGCTACTGGGCGGGGTCCCAGAACGGCATCTTCTGACGTAGAACTGTAACAACACTGACCCGTAGCACCGTGACATACGTCCAACGCGATTGGCAGGGGAGACACACATCGTTCACCTTCTGTGAACTCACGAAGGGACCCACGAACATCGCCGTGCCAAATCTGGCATTTGTTTGGTTTAAAATACACTCCCGGGCTCCAGCGCTAACGTCCCCTTACTGCAGCATGTCCTTGATCATCTGCTCGAACTCGTCGTCGTCCATCCGCTTGACGCTGAGCGAGAAGAACTTGAGGAACTCGTCCTCGTCCACCTTGCTGTCGCCGCTCTCGTCCATGTCCATGAAGATGTCCTTCAGCTCATCCCTGGAGACCGCGTTTCCCCCGTGCTTGCCGGTGAACGCCCTGAGCTCCTTGAGGTCCACCGTCCCGTCCTGCTTCTTGTCCCACGCCTTGAAGATCTTCATCAGCCGCGCCCGTCGCATCATGCTCAGGCCGTACTTGTCCTGCTGGCACAGCGACGAGCCCACCGCGAGGTAGTCGATCATGAACTGCACCGGCAAGACGGGCTTCTCGACGACGATCTCCTGGAGCATGTCCGCCATGAGCGCGCGGATATCGTGCTTCGCCAGGTATTCTGCGTCGCTCTCATTCACCTCCGCGCTCGCGGCGACGTGGTGCGACTTATGCGGGGCGATGGTGTCGTGCTGGACCGGCATGGTGCGTGCTGCCCGTGTCCCCCGCGCGACCAAAAGTGGACCGCAATGATTCGAGCCGGCCATTTTTCTGGGCGGAGCGAGGACGTGTTCATCCGATGGAGCGGCCGTGTTCTGTGCCCTCCACGGGCGCGGATGCGGTAGACGTAGGGCCATCTGGATCAGGGGAGTGGCACGTCGTGGCCAAGAGCGACCAGCTGGCACGGGAGAACGCGCGGGTGCAGATCACGGCGGACGGCCGATACCTCGTCGTGGCTCGCTCGGGCGGCAGGCTCTACGCCTTCGACGCGACGTGCTACCACATGGGCGCGCCCTTACTGCACGGCGACATAGAGGACGTGACTGGACACGGCGCGTGCATCACCTGCCCGTGGCACCACTACCAGATATCCATGTCCTCCGGCGAGAGGCTTTACCAGGACATGTCGAGGAAGACGTGCACGCTACCGAAGAAGCAGCGGGTGCACGAGGTGATGGAGGCGGACGGCGAGGTGCGCGTGCGACTGAGCGGCGGGGGTAAACCACCCAGCCCACCGCCGGGCGCACCCAAACCCAAGCCACACGAGATCAACCACGAGTGGGAGAGCGACAGGTACGCGTTCAAGCCGCCGCCACCGTCGCAGGCGCAGCAGAAGGCGCCCAGGTCGGGCAAGGTGTTCAACCGAGCCAACCGAGCCGACGGAGGACGGTTCCCGGGCACGGGCGCGGGAGTGGGTGCCGCCGCGGGCGGGCTACACCCCGGGCTCGTGGGCGCGGGCGCGGGACGCGAGGTGGGACGCATGGTGGCGGACTCCATGCGCGGGGGCGACGGGAAGGCGCCGTGGGCGATGCGCGGCGGGTTTCGGCAACCGCAGTCGCAAAGGCCAAACCCGGAGGCGTCCGCGCTCGTCAGCGAACCCGTGAGGGAGGATGAGGAGCTCCCGGACGCGCCGGGCGACGGCGAGGGTGGCGCGTGTTAGGTACCCCACCTTAGGTTTCGAACTAGTAGTCTGATTAAACGGTCGAGTCCCGCGTCGGGCAGACGCTTTCATCTTTCGAGATTTCCGCCAAACCCCGCGGCGACCCAAAGCCCCACTCGCACGAGCACCCGCCGTCTGGTTTGTCGATGTGCTCCACCACCCCCGCGTGCACCTTACCCGCGCGCTTGAAATCATCCTCCATCATCCCGCAGTGCCTCAGCACCACCTGCGGCTCGTACGGACCGTTCCGGCCGCCCCTCGGCGCTCCCTGGTCCTCCCAAAGTTCCGTGAAGCAGTAGTACTGGTTAGCGGTGAGCGGATGCCGCACGATCCGATCGAACTCCTTGTCCTTCACGTCGCTCCCGAACCCGCAGAACGTACCCTCGTTACCCAGAAAGTCAACCTCGATCACGCGCTTGTCCTCCAACGGTTTAAGCGCGAGCTTCGCGTCCGGGACGGTGAAGCCGTGTTTCAACTTAATAGCGTCGACGTCCCGGGCGGGTTCACGGGCCCTCGTGTCCCCGTTCCGATCCACGACGACTCGCCCGATGGACGTTTTGATCGCGACGGGTACCCTCGGGTCGTCCAAGAACCCCGGCTCGCGGAACTGCGGCATCCCCGGGTTGAACCACGACGGCAGGTCGTATATGTGGTCCATGGGGCACGCGTACGGCAGCGTGAAGGACTCCGCGCCCGGCGCTCGACACGCGTTGAGGTTGTTCCATATCTTGTCGCAGTAGCACCTCGCGGCGGGTAGGATGAGGATGCGGTTCAGAGACCTGGCGAGCGCCAACGCGTTACGTATCGTGGTCCTTCGGAGCTTATCCTCCCTGAGGTGTCGATCGATCGCCGTCCTGTACGCGGTTCTGTCCGATCCAACCGTCTCACCGGAGGACGACGAATCCTTCGAAAAGTCAACCTGAGATCCCTCGTCGGATACCACGAGGTACTTACCCTCCTCCCAGTACTCCTTCGGGTCGCTCCGCCAGATCCCCGCCTGTCGCATCCGCTCGCGTTTACCGAACGCGTACGCGCCGGTGTCTCCGTACTGGTACGTGAGGTGGACGCTGAACGGCTCCCCGTCCTCCGGGTGCGTCAGGTGGTGCCACTGCACGAAATAGGAGTGGCCGTTGCCGAACAGCCAGTTGGGCAGCACGCCGAGCCGGATCGACGCGTTCGCCGCCCAGTACACCATGCGGTGCCCCTCGGTGCCACGCCTGTCGTTGGGCACGGACACCGCCGGGTCTAACGAGTGCCCTCCCACGCCCTCGTGCGTGATCAGATTGAACGCGGGCTGGTCCCTCATCCACGCGATCGTCGACGTCGCCACCTTCGTCTTCCACGTCTGCACGAACGCCTTGGCGGCGTCCGTTGGTCGAAAGTGCAGCACGCCGGTGTTGAAGTTGACGTGAGAGCATCCGTTCGCGTCCTTCTTATCAGCCGGGACGTCGATGCAGTCGGTGCTGACGAGAACGTCGGCGGTCAAGTAGGTTCCCCGTTTGAAGTAAGGCCGAGGGTCCTTGAGCCACACCACGTCCGCGTCCGTGAGGATCGGCGCGATGTCGAGTTCGAGGAGGTCCTGGATGAACTTGGTCTTGACCGTCCCCATCTTTTTGAAGGACTTGTCCCCGGCGGTGATGAACGACTGGACCCGGTTTTTCAGGACGGTGTTTCCCTTGAGGAGCATGGACGGCACCCCTCTCTTTTTGCACCACTCGTACATGTCCTCGTCCAACGCACCCACGAACAGCGGCGAGAGCCCGAGCTTGTTCGCGGACTCCACCCAGTTCTGCACAAAGTCAGTCACGCTCGCGGTGCCGAACGTCACGAAGAGCTCCTCGCCGGGTCCCACGTGCGACAGCTCGGTCGGCTTGTTCTCCAGCCTAGCCTCGAGCTCCTTGTCTATGACGTTCTTGTCCACCGCCTGGACCTTCTCGCTCCACATGTCCCGCATCCACTTCGGGTGGTCCGTTTTGGACGGGTCCACCTCCTGCAGGTTGGTCACCGAGCCGTCGACGACGGGCGGCGGGAGCACCTCGAACCGGTATTCGCCCCGATCCTCGACTTCCTCGACCGATGCTCGCTTCGGGACCGGGGGACTTCGCCGGACCGCCGTGGTCAGGGTCACGCGTGTCGGGGGGGGCGGCGGCGCGTTGGGTGGGTCCGCGTTCTCGTCGAAATCGAGCCCGAAGTTCACCGTGGGATCGTGCACGTTATCGACGCCCGTGCCGTGTGTGGGCGAGGGCGTCGCGGTGCCCTGTGCGGACGGAACCTCACGCGGTATGTGATTCAGTCTTCCGGGTTTGACCCCGTTCTCGACGCCCACGCCGCCGTCGTCGTCGCGCGTGAGGTACCCGTACGCGAGCGCGCACGATAGAATCGACTGCGGGTCATTGGGAAAGGGAGAGGGGACGGGGGGTGAGCTTTGGATGCCGAATTTCGTGGGATGAGGATCGATGGGTCGATCGAGGCGGGGCGTTGGGGTCCGAGAGCGCCGGGGTACGCACCAGGATAGCGGCGGCGCCGACCCTCACCCTTCGTCGTCTCCGTCCTTTCCTTTCGGGCGCTGAGCGTGCCTTATCCATCGCGACACCCCCTCACGAGCCCGGGCCCCTACCCACCGGCGCTACTAAGCACTGTCTCGAAGTTCTTGGGTGCAGCCTTGATCAGCCAGCGTGGACACACGACGACGACACAACGATGATGCGCGCACGACTGCTGACCGTCGCGGTGTTCGCCGCCCTTTTGGCGGTGGCCACGTGCCAAGATACCGAGCATCCCGAGCTCGAGCAGTGCAAGGCGCAGGTGAGCCGCGAACCGAGGGCATGCCTCGCCACCCCGCCACCACCTCCCGTCAGATCTGCGCCCCCAAACACACTTCCCCATCTGACCCATCCCTCCCCCGACCCTTCTCCGTAGTACGATGACGCGAGCGTCAGGCTCAAGGAGCTCAGCGACAAGTACCAGACCGCGCTCAAGGATAAGAGCGCGCTGTTGAGCGAGGTTGCCAGCCTGGAGGAGCAGCTCATGGCCAAGACGTCCGCGACTCCGCCCGACGCCACCGAGCTCATCGCCGCGCTCATCCGCATCGGCGCCAAGTCCATCGCGCGCGTCGCGATCGGCGGCGCCACGGCCGTGAAGACCTTCGCGTCCTACGCGAGCGTCATCGCGCCGGGCTACGTTCTGGAGTTCACCACGGCGCTCCACGACGCCGCGGAGCCGCTGATCACCGCCGCGAGCGGCGCGATGGGGTCCCTCGCGGAGAAGGTTGCGCCCCTCGCGGGCGACGGCGCGAGAGCCGTAGCGGAGACGATCGTCTTCGCCGGCACCGCCGCCCTCGCGACCGCGATCAGGATCCTCGCCGAGGTTGAGACGTTCGCCATGAAGGAGGCTGGTAAGGTTGAGGTGATCGCGCCGCACGTGACGGTGACGACGGTTCGTCTGGCGATGGCGCTATTGTTCGGGGTGCCCGCGGCTTGGACCATGCGCAACGCTTTCGGTTGGTTCTTCCCGTTGAGGATATTCGGGCGGAGGATGCGACGGGTTCCAAAGTCCGTGGCGCAGACGAGCGTGCCGTTCAGGACGCCGACGCCGGAGGGGGTGCGGCACGTGGCCAGGACGCCTTTCTCGCCCAAGCCGGGGGGGGCGTTCAGGTCGCCCGACGGTGACATTCTCCGATTCGGCTGACTCGGTCGGCTTCGGCGGCGCGGGCCCGGGCGTGGGCTCGATCGATTCGTTTTTATGTGCTAATCATTTACATCGTTGGTTCGTTCTACGTGTACTTTGGGGACTTTGGCTCCGAACCTTCGCCGCGCTCTACCAAGAGCTCGGCGCCGTTGATCGCTGGGCCCACCTCCGCGAGGTCCAGCATGACCGAGTTACGCCTGGAACTCCAGTTGGATCGCCTTCGCGCGCCGCCCTGCACCGACCCTTCGAAATCGGTAACCTTACCCCTGATCGTCAGGTGATCCTCGTCCTCTTTCCTGCCGATATCCGCCGCGGTCTCGGCGTTGGAACCCTCGGCGATCATGTCCAGCATCTTGAGCATCTCGGGGGTGAACAGCGAGACGCCCTCGTGCGTCAGCATGTATCGCAGCGGCATCAGCGCGCCGAGGAAGAGCGGGAAGAAGAGCGCCGCGGGAGTCTGCCTCACCACGAGCAGCACCGCGCAGCAGCACATCTGCACCAGGGTGAACGCGTGCACCCGGGTCAGTGGCACCTTTCTGACGTAGTGCGTCGGCGGTAACAGCCTCGGGTCCATCGCGATCATCTTCATCCGCGTCCACAGCTGCGAAGTCGCCAGCCCCGTGATCCCCATGTAAAGAAACAGCCCGTACAGCACAGCCATCGGGATCTCCCGCAGCACCGGCGCCATGACGATCGTCAGTGACATCAGCACGTGCACGAGCAGGGGCGCTAATCTGTTCTCGCGGACCCAGATCACGTTGGTCCGGGTCTCGCCGCCCACCGTGATCTCCTCGACGTCCGACAGCGCGCGGATAAACTGCGGCGAGTGCGGGAGCGAGCCCGTCATCGGCGGTAGTCCGAATAGCGCGAATACCAGCGTGATGAGCGCCATGACCAAGAAGTTCTGGTGGTGCGCGGGTCCCTTGATGAGCTTATTCTCGGGCTTATTCGCCAGCAGAGACGAGATGTTCATCTCGACGTACATCAGCGCCGTGAGTAAAAGCGCGGGCACGATGGCGAGCCACTTGAGGTGCGCCGGGCCGTCGTGCAGGTCAACCACCCAGCTTCCCCTGCCGTCCGCGGGTTCGATCTTGGACGCCATCTTGAGCATCTCCATGCCCCGCACCCCGCTACCCCAGGCGGTCAACGTGCCCACCGCGATTGCCGCGGCGACGCCAAAGTCCGCGGTGAGCTCGCGCATCGTCGGGAACAAAAACGGTGACGTCCGCACCTGCAGCGCCCACAGACCGAGCTGTAAGGTCAACAGACCGAGCAGCAGGGAGAAGAGCGCCTGCGATAGGTCGTATTCGTCCGATTCAAAGTACGACACCAGCGCGGATCCGCCGGATTGGATGAAAATCGCCGACACGAACAAACCGAAAATCTCCTGCGTGAACCTGGTGCAGTTGCGGAGCATCAGCGTGCACGCGTCGAGGCACGCGATGGCGATCATGAACATGGCGCTCCATATCCCCGTCCACGCGAGCGCGGTTATGAAAGGGTACCCGTCGCGTTCGCACGCCTTGGCCAGTTCAATCAGAAACACCGTGCTCGGGCCCGTGGTCCGCAGCACAATCTCCGGCTGGCCCGCGAATATCGACCACGCCACACCAGCCACGGACTGCGCCACCAGGTACTCCATCGTGCCCATCTTGTTGTCCGTGGATATCGCCGTCAACGCCCCGAACGCGATGCACGGCGCGAGGCAGTTGAAGAACATCAACAGCGACGCGCTCACCGTCTTCACGCTGATCCCGTCTATCCAGTCGCTATAAAACAGCGGCGCCCATCTGTTGGTGACGTCGTCGATCACCCCACCGCACAGCCTACCCGTCCACTGGTACATGGACGCGACGTCCGTCGAACGCTCGGTCTCGTCCGCGAGCAGCAACAGCCGCCGCTGTTCGTGATCCGCCCAAATATCCACCGACATCCTCAGCGCGTCCACCAGGTCGAGTGGTCGAAGCTTCGTCGTCTTCGTGGACGGCGTGTGTATGCTTTGCGCCATGCTGCTCGTGCCGGTGGACATCTTCGGCGACGTCGGCCGGTTCGTGGCGCGCGCCTTGGACGACATCCTCCCCAAAGACTTTCCGAGCTCGGCGTCCTTGTCTTCGCCTTCGCCTTCGTCGCCGTCGCCGCTCTTAGAGAGCAAGTCCGCGAACTTCTGCCG
>MDSX01081662.1_pt1 | contig 13733 bp, 8 predicted proteins | sample 811141 | NCBI WGS metagenome assembly MDSX01 (sample SAMN05326642, study PRJNA326480) | marine metagenome | isolation source: seawater | place: Atlantic Ocean: South East | collected 2010
ACCCCGCGGTCTTTCGGCGAGATGTCAGGGCTGGTCGGCAGGGTCAAGAATGTGGCCAAGGTGCGTCCCGCCCCGTCCCCGTCCCGCGTGCCTCGACGCGAGAAGCGCGGGACCCCACGCGATGCCGAGACGACCCGCGCGAAATGCAGCCTCCTTCCCGGTGCCGATCTGAGAGACGCTCGCCTCCCGCCTCACCTTCCCTCCCTAAATCCATCGATAACAGGGCGTGGGCGGCGCCGCCAAGGAGTTTGGCCGCATCGTCATCCACGGCAACGGGATGAACCCGGACGAGATCGACGACGGCGGCGCGGAGGTGCGACCACACGAACCGCGGATCCTTGAGTCGAATGAGACGCGGGGTGCCTCTCCCAACCCGCGGCCTTTTCCTTTGCCCCGACCGTCGCCGACCCATCTGACCCATCCCCCGGATGTTCCCTGTCCCAGGCGCTCCTCGAGCGCATCAGCGACGGCGTTTTGGCCGACGATCGCCGCTCCGCCGCGCACGAGCTACGAAACCTCGTGCAGGAGTCACGCGTGGCCCAGTTCGCCATCGGGGTCATCGGCCTGCCAACCTTGATCACCTCGCTCACCGAGGAACGAAACGACACGGAGCTCGTGCACGGCGTACTGGAGGTACTCGTCAACGCACTCACGGGCGGCGGCGCGGGTGCCGATGGGGATGCCGACACAGCTGTGCACGCGGGCAACGAGGGTGCCCACCTGGCGCACGCGGGTGCCGCCAACGCGGATGCGTTTCTTCGCTCTCCCACGAACCTCGACCTCGTCATGTCCCTCCTGGACGAGAGCGACTTCTACGTGCGGTACCACACCATGCAGCTGCTCACGGCGCTGAGCGCGACAAACCCGTTCGAGGTGCAGTCCGCGATCATGTCCAATCCGACGGGCGTCGGGCGGCTGATGGATAACCTCGCGGAGCGCGAAGTGATACGCAACGAAACGCTGCTGCTCCTCATCTCGCTGACCCGCGGCAGCGAGGACCTTCGCAAGATTGTGGCGTTCGAGGGTGCGTTCGAGCGGTGCTTCAACGTGATCAGGGAGGAAGGCGCCGCGGACGGCGGGATCATCGTGCAGGACTGCCTGGAGCTGTGCAACAACCTGCTGCGGGGCTCCCCGTCCAATCAGTCGTTTTTCCGCGAATCCTCGTTTCTGCACCAGCTCCCGGAGCTGCTCTCGCCGAAAGTCCCGTCGCAGGCCAAGGGCGGGCCGCCGCTCACGCCGCAGAAGGCCGCCAACCTGCTCTGCGCCCTGGAGCTCGTCACCATGCTGGTGTCCTCCAGCGACGCGGGAGGACCCACCAAATCGCAAGTCGTCAACGTGGAGGGCGAAGCGTCCGTCGCCGCGGAAATCGCTCAACGAGAACGAGCGTCCAGGGAAACGTGCCGGGCCGCGAACCAATCAGCGCTCGCCAAGGCTGGCATGCTGGACACCCTGCTTTGCATGTGCCTGGGTATCGACGCGGTGGACAGCGTCCCGGTGCGGGTGTTCGCGCTTCGATGTCTGGGCGACATGGCGGCGGACAGCCGGGGTAACCAGGACCTACTCTTCGCGGCGGCTGTGAACGTCGCGGACGAGGCACCGGGCGGGTCCTCCTCCTACCGTTCCGCCGGTGAGCGCTCGGAGCCCGCGTTGCTCGCGTGCCTGCGCGTGGCGCTTCGTGGTACGGACGCGGCGGAGCGCGCGGCCGCCGAGGGTGTATTCGCGCGGTGCCTTGGGGGAAACACCGAGCTTCAGATTATGCTCATCTCCACCATCGCCCCCGCCGGGGATGACGAGGATGACGACGACGAGCGGAACGTCTCGCTCGGCGGCCTGCTCGCGCGCGCTCTGACGGGAAAATCACCGAAGGGTGCCCAACCGAAAGGCGCGCCCAACGAGCTCGCGGTGTCGTGCCACGCCGCCGCCGTGCTCCGCCACGCGCTCGAGGGGAACACCACGGCCAAGGCTAGGATCCTGACCATTCCGCTGGAGATGCCCAAATCATCGACGGAGCCCCCCGAGTTGTTACTCCCGCGGATCATGCGCTTTCTCTCCGCGGCGGTACGCTCGTCCTCGGCTTCAAGCTCGACGGCGGGCGGCGAGGGGTTCACGAACGCCGAGCGCATCGCCAACGCCGCGAACGCGCGACGCGACGCCGAGAAGCTCCAAGCCGTGCTCCTCCGGTTACTCATCGCCTGGCTCCACGGCTGCGCTCCCGCGGTGAATTCGTTCCTCGCGCCCGCCGCGCACCTCCCGATGCTCGCGGACCTCGCGCGGGACTCCGGGAGCTCGGCGCACGTCGCCGGTTTGGCGTCCGTGCTCCTGGGCTGCTGTCTGTGCGCTGAGAACCTGGATGGACACGTTGACGCTCACGCGGTGTTGGACGTCGTCACCGCCCGGGTCGGTCTCAACGAATTCTTCGGTCGGTGGGGCGAGATGCGAAAGACCTCCGAGTTCATCGCCGCGGCGGCCGCGCCCACGCTGGCCAAGCCGCTCACACGGATCACCGCTCAGGCGCTGGTCAACCGCAAGGTTGGCGAGAGCGACGGACGGGGCGAGGAGGACTTAACGGGGGGTTTGTACGACCACTCCATGGCTTCTTTCATCGAAACCTTCGAGGAGAGCGTGAAGGAACGCGTCATCACCCTGTACGCCCGGCCCAAGCCCGTGACCGCGGGGGACGAGAACAAGTGGGAGGCCAAGCCCGGCGAGAGTGCCGAGACGCACGCGGTTCGGCTGAAGGGTCTGCTCAGGTCGCACGATGCAGAGTTGGCGGAGCAGCGCGCGAGAAACGCGGTGCTAGCCGAGCAGTTGGCCCGCGGCGGCGGCGGCGCCGGTGAAGGTGCGCGTTCGGGTAACCCGGAGGTTCCGGGATCAATCCCCGACAACGTCGAAAACGTTCAGGTCAAGGCTGCGCTGGAGCACGCCAAAGCCGCGCTCGAGTCAGAGCTCAGGGCTGTTAAACTAGAGCTCGAGGAATCCCGGTCGGGGGCGTTGAGCGCCGAGGAGAGCCTCCGTTCTCTCTCCGAGGCGTACAACGGTTTGGAAACTGAGGTGTTCCGCCACGAGGAGGAAAATAGGTCCTTACTTCAGCGACTCGAGTCCGGAGGCGGTGTCGCGAGTGCGCCGGCGCCGGTACCTGCGCCGACCGCCGAGGCTGACCTCGCGGCGGCGAGGGAGGAAGGTCGGAGAGCAGCCATCGCGGAGATGGCTGCGAAGATTGAAGAAACAGAGGAAGCCGCCGCCGCCGACGTCGCCGCCGCGGAGGAGCGGGGACGTAAGTCCGCCATCGCGGAGTTCGCGGCCAAGCTCGATACCTCCGGGATGGACGACGACGTGGGCGCCATAGCGGCGGCGAGGGAGGAAGGGCGCAAGGAAGGAGCCGCGGAGTTGGCGAGGACGATTGAGTCGAAGGACGCCGAGGCTGCCGAGGCGGCTGAGGTTGCCGAGTCCGAGCTCAACGACCTGCTCGTGTGTCTGGGCCAAGAGGAGAGCAAGAAGGAGGCGCTGTTCCAGAGGCTGATCGAGAGACACGGGGAGGACGAGGGCGAGCTCGAGCAGCTCATGGAAGAGGCGGCGGAGGCGGAGGATGAGTGAACGCCTTTTGTAAACGCCAAAAAAGAATTAAATCGCCCCCGAGAGCCTTCGCCGCCAACCGCTCCGATAGTCCGAGCTCCACGAGGGACCAACCCCCTTTTGCTTCGGCTCCACCACAGACGTCTCCCGCGGCTTCACGCTAGCCTCCACCACGCTCGCCACGACCGTGGTGGTCGCCCCCAGGTTGCCAGTCACCGGCTCCCGCACAGCCTTCACCCCATCCCACCTACAACGAGCGACTTTTTCCCCGTCGTTTAAAATCTCGAGCACCTCCGGCGTTGACCCGCCGCACCCCGCGCTCATGCCCACGTCCACGCGCAACACCCGCCCGTCACACGCCGCGTTCACACCCTCGGGCTGCTGGATCGTGTGACCCACGACCACGCGCTCGATCCCGGGCATTAAATCCAGAGCGCTACGCAAAACGTCGCAGTCGCACTTGTGCCGCTGCGGCCACCCGTAGTCACGCGCCCACACCACGCTACGCCCGCCGCTGACGTGCACCGGCGGCGGGCCGGGCTTGGCATCCCCGCGGATCCACTCGCTCGTTTCTTTGTTGATCCGCTCGAGGCCGTACTGCACGTGGTGGGGCAGCACGCCGCCGTGAGCGAACAGCGTGGAGCCGACCGCGACGACGACGGGTTGGTGCGCGAGGAAACGAATCGCCATCGGGCCGCCGGGCGCTAATGCCGCGAGCCTCGGCATGGTGCACCCCGAACCCGTGTCCGCGTACAGACGCCCGGACGCGGCGCCCGCGGGCACGTCCTTAAGCCCGGTGGTTCCCCGTATCGGCGGTTCGCCGTTCTTCTCAGCCTTTCGGTCGACGGCCAAAGCCGCTTGCGCGGCGCCGACGATGGTACATCCCCCGGGCTTCTCACCGCACTTCGCCTTGAGCGCGGCGCCCATGAGCTGCCGTCCCCGCCAGCGCCTGAAGTCCTCCACGCCGGGCTCGAAGGCGTATCGGAACCGGCCAACGACGTTGAGGGTCTCGTGGTTTCCGTTCATCACGATGAGTTCCCCGCCGGCGTCGCACGCTTCTTTTCGCAGGCGTTCGAGCATGTGTAGGATGGCGACCTCGTCACCGCCACGGTCCAGCTGGTCGCCCACCTGCACCGCGACGGTGCTGCCGCCGATCCACGCACCGCTGCCGTCGATGAGCCCGCCCGCGCGGAAGGCCTCGGTGGTCTTTGCGAGATCGCCGTGGAGGTCGCCGATGGCCACGAGCCTCTCAGCGGCTGGCCGAAACACGGGCCCGGGGGACCCGGGCGATCGAAGAGCGTGCGCGTCGGAGAGCCGCCTAGCCTTGACGTCCTCTTCGTCATCAGACCCGGCTTTACCCTTGGATCGAGACGCGGCACGATGCGGTTTACGGGGCGGGGGCGGGTGCACGGCCTGGCCATTGGCGTGCAGGGTATCCACGAAGGCGTCGACGAAGGGACCCCAGATGGGCGCCAAGGTTTCGCATCGCGGATCTGTGTCGAGCGGTCGGCTCTTCCCCGCGCCCATCTGGCTGTGTGCGCTCCTCTACGTGAGAAGGGGGAACCCGCCTCGATCCCGCGACTCGGTAGCGTTCCGAGCGGATCGCCTATCCGTCGACTCCTATCGGTGCGTCGCGTCCTCTGGGGCAAGGCGGTCTCAGATCGCAGCGAGGTGATCCAACCGTCGTGGCCGAAATCGAGTCAGCGCGCGCCTCTTGCGTGAAGGGCGCTCACAAAATCGGTCGCGCTATGTCTCTCCGGGACCTGGTGGCCGGCCCTGGGGGCGGCGGCTCGTGCGCCGTTCCCGACGAGCGCGCGTCCTCCACCAACCCCCTCGGTAGGCTCGCGGACGCGGTGCTCGGCGACCGCAAGGGGCGGCACCCCGAGCACGTCGGCCCGAGGGGCGCCGGGCCGGGAGGATCTCTGAACGGGCCCGACGCCTTCGCCGACCAGTTCCTCAGCGAGCAGCGGCTGAGGGGGAACCTGCTGGGGGGAGACGACGCCGGGTTCAGCGCACTCCCGGGGCAGCACAGGGGCCACCCGGGCGGGCCGCCCGGGGGATGGGCCGCCGAGTTTCAGCAGCAGCGCGGCGCCCCACCCGAGGGCTACCGAGATTTCAGCGCCCCGCCGCCGATGATGCCATCCGTCGCGCCGGAGCACCCCGCGCTCACCGCCGCGCTCCACTCCGCGGTGGCGGATCCATCCATCGCACCCGCATCCGCGGCCATACCCCCGCCGCCCGACCTCACCCTCACCCCGCGGGAGAAGACCACCATACGCAACCGGAGCGCGATCATGGCCAGGCACGTCCACGGCATGGCACCCGAGTTTGAGCTCCGCGCCAGGCTCGGAGCCGCGCTCTCGCCGCTCGCCATCGACCCGACGCCGGAGGGTGCGATGGACGGCCCGAGGCAGTTCGCCATGGGCGGGCACCCGGCCATGGGCGGGCCCGCGCTCGCGGACGCCAGCGCGGATTCACGAGCGGGGTGGGTCCACGAGTACCGGCGCAATCATCGGGCGCAGACGCAGCCCACGCAGCATTCGGGTCGATGGGCCGACGACTTCGCCAGGATGTCTCTCGCGGAGCGCAACGCCGAGGCGAACGCGAACATTGGTGCAGGGCTCCAAAGCGCTGCTCCGAAGCACGTGCAGTGGACGGAGGAATACAGCGGGCGGAGGGCTTCGGGCGCGGGCGCGGATGAACTTCACTCCGAGATTCAGCCGGTCGAGTCGGACGCGCCGAACTCGACCGCGGATACCTGGGCGGAGGAGTTTAACCGGGAGATGCCCGGCGGGGAGTGGGCGAACGAGTTCCGGCAGGAGCAGGAGGCGGCGCAGGCACGTGTTTCCCACGTGTCCACGGAGGCGCAGGCGGAGACGGCGGCGCACGCGGGTCGCATCGCGGAGACGCTGTCGAGAAACGCAGATCCAAAGTTTCAAAATTCGCAGTTTCTAAACTTCATGTCCCGCATGAGCCGAGGCGAGACCGTGGTGGAGGGTAACGACGTCAAGGAGGTGCAGCCCGGAACGAGTACGGGCGCGTCTACGGGCCAAGGGTGGGCGGAGGAGTTCAAACAAACAAGGGGTGTAAACGACTGGGCCCAAGAGTTCACCGCGGCTGGGGGACCCGCGGCTGATTGGGCGGCGCAATACCAGCAACAGCAACAAGCGGCGGCGCAGGTTGATTGGGCGGCACAATATCGGCAACAGGCGGCGGCGCAGCGCGGCCGGGACCCGGCGCAGGGATGGGCGGACGAGTTCGCGGACGTGCCCCACGAGTGGGCGGCTGAGTTTGAGGAGATGAAGCGGGGTAACCCAGATTGGGCGATGGAAAACGTGTGGGACCAGATCGAATCCGAGGGCGCTCAGCTTCGCGACGCCGAGCGTTCGCACTATCGATTCACCGACCCGAACCCCTACCTCGGGCGTAAAGACGCGCTCGAGGTTGGCAGGGATCTGTTCAGGCGCGGGGTGCTCAGCGAGGCGGCGCTCGCGCTCGAGGCGGCTGTCCGCGCCGACGCCAAACTCGTCGAAGGTTGGCGGCTCCTAGGCACGGTTCACGCGGAGAACGACGACGACCGCCAGGCCATCGCGGCGATGACCAAGGCGAACGAGGCGGACCCGCATAACCTCGAGGTCCTCCTGTCCCTCGGTGTCAGTCACACCAACGAGCTCGACCAGGATGAAGCCGTCGGGCACATGCGCTCGTGGCTCCGCGAGCAGCCCAGGTTCCGGGCCATCGAGGCGGAGCACGCCGCGGCGCTCGGGCCGGGCGGCGTCGATACCCCCGCGTCGGTGCTCGAGCTCTTCAAGCGCGCCGCGACCGCCGCGCCGAGGGACGCGGACGTCCACGCGGTCCTCGGGGTCTTGGCGCACCTCTGCAGGGACTACGACGCCGCCGTCGACGCCTTTAACCAAGCGCTGGACATCAACCCCCAGGACTACTCCATGTGGAACAAGCTCGGCGCCACGCAGGCCAACAGCGCGCGGTCCGCGGACGCCATGGCGGCGTACCAACGCGCGCTGGACCTGAAACCGAACTACGTACGCGCGTGGTGCAACATGGGAATCGCGTTCGCCAACCAGGGTAAGTACGCGGACAGCGTTGCGTACTACGTCCGGGCGCTGAGTCTGAACCCGCAGGCGGAGAGCGCGTGGGGGTACCTTCGCATATCGCTCGGGTGCGCCGGACGGATCGAGCTCATGGAGGCGGTGGATAGGAAGGATCTGGAGCTGCTGCAGCGCGAGTTCCCGCTGTGACGAGAATCGTGAGGAGAACTAGACGTCATGACTGAAGGACAACTAACTTTGGCTACAAGTCTCCGAACTTTCGACGAGGGGCGTTGAGCCCGCCGCCGCCCGGTCTGTGACTGTGATGCCCACCCCCCGCCCCCCCCGCGCGCTTAGCGAGAAGCCTATCGAGCGCAGCCTTCTCCTTCTCCTCCCGCGTCATCTCCCTGGGAGGCGACCTGTGCCTCCCCCGGTCCCTACTCCCGCTCCGGCTTCTCCTCTTTCTTTGTCCGTCTTTGTACGGGTGCGACCTGTCCCTGGACCTGTCCCTGGACCTGCCCTGATCCCGTCCGCCCCTGTAGTCGTGCGGGTCGTACGCGCTGGCATCCCTGCGATCGTCGCGAGCCGCCTTGGTCTCCTCTCGCCTCGCGTGCTTCGCTCGCGCGTCCCCAGCCTGGAGCTCATCCCACGTGTCCTTCCATTGATTCGATCGGTAGAGTCGAGGGTTGTCCGCGTAATAACCGAGGCCCTGCTTGCCCATGGTGAAGTAGTATCCGAGCCGTTTCCCCTTGAACGTCTTCTCCGGGATGAACCTCTGGGGCTCGGATCCAGGTTTGGGCGCGTTTCCCTTGGAACCTTCCTTGGCGTCCTCCTCCCTCGGGGGCTTCACCCACTTGCCGTCGATCTGAACCAGTTTCCCTTTCTTCGCGTACCGAGAGCCGACGTCGCGCTCGGTGTCGTCGTCGGGGCGGCTGCCGCGGTGGAGAGAGTGCGGATCGTGGAACGCGCGATGCGCTCTGGACGCCTCGTCGTCGTCGCCCCGCCCGCGCTCGGACCTCGCGCGCTCCTGGTCGACCACGGGCACGAAGAGCCCCATCGCTCGTCGTCGCGTCGGCGCCCGAACGATTGTGAGGGCGCTGATGACAGAAATGGCGCCAAATCAGCTCTTTCTGATTTCCTGCCAGCTCACGATCTCGCGGCGGGCGATACGAGTCGCCCCGTCCGCGCCCGCTGGGTGGCCATAACTATCGGCGCACCGACCTGCAGGGACGGTACGCGAGGCAAGGGCGATCTTCGGGGTTGTTAACGAGGTCGCATCGCATCACGGGCGCCGGGTCGTCGGGCTTGTGTTAGGGTAACTTTTGCGTGATCTCTGCTGGATTCAGTGTCATCAGTCGGATCTGCTGCATGGCTTCGGTGTCGCTCGGCGTCCGCGGCGTCCGCGGCGCCGCTCGCGCGATCTACGCGCCGCGCGGCGCATCGCGCACGGTGACGGGTCTTCGCGTCGGTCCCACCGCGAGGCCCCGGGTCAGGTCCACGGCGACCCGCGTCCGCGCCGCGTCCTCGAGCGGTTCCGAGCAGCCAGCTGGCGATGCCGCCAAACCGCGCGGTTCGTTCGATCCGTCGATTATTCAATCCATGGCGGGCGACGACGAGGACGTGAAGATCCCGGACACCGTCCCGGACTTTTCCAAATTCGGCAAGGGCGTCGACGAGCTCGGCAACCAGGCGGCCGCCGTGACCAAGGGCAACCAGGCGGCCGTCCTGGAACGCGCGCTCGACCCCGACGGCGGAGCCTCCGACCTCGATTACCTCCAGGAGCTCATCGCCATCCAATCCGGAGGGCCGAAGAACTTAGGGTTCTTCGGGACACGGAACATGGGGTTCCTCCACCAGGAGCTCGTGGAGATTTTGTCCTACGCCCTGGTGCTGACGGAGAACCACATCTTCACCTCGGGCGCCACGGGTACCAACGCGGCGGTGATCCGCGGCGCTCTTCGAGCAGAGCGCCCGGATCTTCTCACCGTCATCTTACCCCAGAGCCTTGAGAAGCAGCCGGAGGAGTCGCGGGAGTTGCTGGAGCAGGTGGAGAACGTGGTGGAGCGCGGGGAGAAGGACCACCTGCCGCTTGGCGAGGCGTCGAGGCTTTGCAACGAGGACATCGTCGGGAGGGTGCAGCAGGTCATCTGCTTCGCGTTTCACGATTCGAACACGCTGCTGGACACGTGCATGGAGGCGAAGATGAAGAAGAAGATCGTCACCCTCTTCTACCTCGACTGACTGTATCGTCCATCGGAAACAGCGGAGGGTTCAACGGGTGTGAGGAGGACGGGCGCAGCTCGTTGTATTACTATCTGATTTAAACTGGTTGCACCAAAGCGCGACTCATCGTCACTCATCGGTCCCGCGCGGGCGGCTGCGCCTGCACGAACCCGTCGAAATCCTGCGGCGGCGGGATGGCCGCGAACGCCGGCGGGGGCGCCAGCGCGGCGGGCGCGGGCGTCGCGTCCCATCGCCGGTTCCTCTGCGGCGGCGGCGGCGTCGGCGCGGAGACACCGGCGGTGGGCGAACCGACACCCGCGTCTTCCCCCGCGGGCGTACCCACACCCCGCACGGGATCCATGTGATCGATCACCATGTCGAACACCGTGCCGGTCTCCTCCCGCCTCTCCATACCGAGCGGTGCCATCGCGCCCATGGATGCGGGTCGCCCGGGAGTCGCCCCGTGCCCGCTTCCGTTTGCGTCATCCGCGCCGTCGATACCGTCGCCACCCCCGTCCCATCCGTCGTCGTCGTCATCCTGGTAATCGTCCTGGACATCCCTCATGCCGTAGCTGTTCTCGAACCCCGCGTTGGCGAGCATGCCCGCGCCCGGGCGCTCGTCACGCCCGGTAGTGCTCGCGGGCCTTCGACCCTGGCTCGACCCTGACCCGCCCCCCCTGGCGCCACCCGCTCCCCCGTTGCGCGCGTTCATCATCTCCTGGCCCATCATGACGTGCGTCTTGAGCCGGATCTTGCGCGTGGGTCCACCCTCGGTGCCGTGCAGCACGTATTCCTGGTACGTGGGCGCGAACTGGTGGACGGTATCGGACACCACGTCGTCGATGGATATGGCGTGCGAGATGTTGTTGAACATACCTTTGGTTCCCATCCCCGTGTACGGGCTCCACGGGAAGGCGAGCAACATGAACGGCGCGGCGATGATCATCTCGACGCAGATGAGCACGTTCTGCAGCGCCCTGCCGTCCGCGCCAGTCTCCAGGACCCCGTCGGAGACTAAGATCGCGCACACGATGCTCTGCCAAAAGGTGAGAAAAATCACCGATTTGACCAGCACAAACTTCATCACCGGCTTGTACGGTTTGAGTAGGTCGTGCGCGCCCAGGTAGAAGAGTAAGAGGGCGTAGAGCGCCAGGGTATAGCTCATGTTGTACACGAACGTGATGTACGGGTACGCCTTGTCCGCCTCGATCTCGTTGTCTCCGTACACGCCGCCCCAGGTGAGGAGCATGGTGAGCCCGGCGAGGATGGGCTTGAGGAGGACAAACTGGATCGCGCCTTGCCTGCATCGGCGGATGTAGACGCCGTCGATGGGCAGCGGGGGCAGGCAGCAGGTCATCGCCCAGCAGCTCGGCTCCACCTCCTTGCCCGCCATCCTGTTCACCACGTTGCCCGGTCCGCCGACGTAGGCGAGGCACAGGTTGAGGAAGTTGTACACCACCCACGACTCGTAGCAGTCCCTGAAGGTGTCGAGGTAGAGCGACGCGGGGCGGTGGAGGAGCGAGAACCAGGAACATATGGCGTAGATGGGAACCATGAAGCAGATGCGGATGATGAACCTCTGGTGCGCCGGCTGCGTGTAGTTCTTGAGGTGCATGGCGATCTGCGCGAGGGGGACGGGGAAGGGGGGGGGCGCGGTCAGGAAAAGGGCACACGCTTTTTGTTGACATGGTTTCTCGCGGGTGTCAGGGAGGGGGCACGCACCTGCGTCATGGCCATGATCGACGCCGAGAAGGCGAAGAGGCCGGTCACGGCATACAGGGTATCATTCTGCCCGAACGCCATCCCCACGATGTCTCAGCGGTAACCCCGGTGACTCGCCCCTTCCGTTGACGCGAAAACAGAGATCTCGTTGGGCACCCCCGTTCAACGAACAAAAATGGTGCAGCGAACGGGCGCCTCCGACGGCACGTCCCCTCACTCCCGCGGGCGTGTGGGCGCGTACACGAGCTCGAACCGAATGCACGAAAGCCTTCGGAGACTCCGGCGCGAACCCTCCAAGTTATGACCGCGCGGGCGAGATCAACGGGACAAACAAAGCACCGGTGAGCTCCGAGATTGATCCAGTCTGTCGCTCAAATCTGCAAACTCGAGGAGCCCGATTACCATTCGACACACGCACTCGTTGATCGCCCGTGGCGTCATGGCGGACGAGGACCATGAACGCCCCGCGCCCTCGGATCTCGCCGAGGAGGCCGGCAGATCGCTCGCGGGCATGTCCCTCGACGACGTGAAGGACCACGCCTTCTGGGAGACCCAGCCTGTTGGCCAGCTCAAGCCCGAGCTGGATCGATCCGGACCGGAGGGCCCGATCGACGACCCGATGACCGTGGAGGAGGTGAAGCAGGACGGGTACCACCTGCCGGCCGCGTTCGAGTGGTGCACGTGCGACGTGACGGACAAGAAGGTGAACGACGAGGTCTTCGACCTCCTCGACAACAACTACGTCGAGGACGACGACGCCATGTTCAGGTTCCAGTACTCGCGCGAGTTTCTCAAGTGGGTGCTCCAACCCCCGGGGTACGTGAAAGACTGGCACCTCGGCGTCCGGGTGGTTGGCACCGGTAAGCTCGTGGCGTTCATCACCGGCGTGCCCGCGAAGCTGACGGTCAAGGGCAAACGGCTGGACCTGGCGGAGATCAACTTCCTGTGCATCCACAAGAAGCTGCGATCGAAGAGACTCGCGCCCATGCTCATCCGCGAGATCACGCGAAGGATCAACCTGCGCGGGGTCTGGCAGGCAGCGTACACCGCGGGCGTGGTGCTCCCCAAGCCCATCAGCACCGCGCGGTACTGGCACCGCTCCTTGAACGTCAAGAAGCTGGTGGAGATCGGGTTCACCAACCTCCACCAACGGATGACGATGAGCCGAACGATCAAGCTCTTCAAGCTGGACAACAAACCGGCGACGCCGGGAATAAGGCCGATGACGGACGCGGACGTGCCGGCGGTGGCCGTGCTGCTGAACAAATACCTCAAGAAGTTCGCCGTCGCGCCGGTGTTCGACGAGGAGGAGGTTAAGCACCACCTGAGCATGCGCGACGGGGTGGTTTACTCCTACGTGGTGGAGGATCCCGACAAGCCGGGTAAAATCACGGATTTCGTCTCCTTCTACTCGCTCCCGTCAACCGTGATTCAATCCAGCGGCGGGCACAGCACGTTGCGGGCGGCGTACTCGTACTACAACGTCGCGGGCAAGGCGGACCTGACGCGGCTGATGGAGGACGCGCTCATCCTCGCCAGGCAGAAGGACTTTGACGTCTTCAACTGCCTGGACCTGATGGACAACTCGCAGTTTTTGAAGGATCTCAAATTCGGCGTCGGCGACGGCAACCTGCAGTACTACCTGTACAACTGGAGGCTGCAGAGCAAGCTGGAGCCCGGGGACATCGGCCTGGTGCTGACCTAAGACGCGCACGTAGCGAAGAGGAGCGAAGCGTGTCAATTCAAAGATTCATCGTTAGTCACAATTCGACACCCGTTGCATCGTCACAGCTCCCATCACAGATCCCGCCACCATCCCGCATAGTTCGACTCCAGAATTTCTTTCCTGTCGCGGATCTGCTGAACCAGCGCGTTGACGCCCTCGTCCAGATCCCCGAGCCCCCACCTCGCGCCATCCCGCCTCGCGTCCGAGGCGATCACGCCCCTCAACCGGTTCGCCTCACCCTCGAGCCACCCGGAGTCGTGCAACGACTCCATCGCGTTCTTCAGCTCGCGGAAATAAGCGGCTCGAGCGCCGCCGTCCACGAGCACCGCGTTGACCAGGTGGTTCCACGTCGACCTTCCTTCACTCTCCGCGAATATGTCCTGCGGGTGGTCCCTGTCGCAGAAGAACGGCGAGTTCCACTTCTCGCACGACTGCACGCA
>MDSX01001000.1_pt1 | contig 13727 bp, 10 predicted proteins | sample 811141 | NCBI WGS metagenome assembly MDSX01 (sample SAMN05326642, study PRJNA326480) | marine metagenome | isolation source: seawater | place: Atlantic Ocean: South East | collected 2010
CTACATGCTCAAACAAGCGAAGCGGCTGCAACATCTTAGTACAACCAACACGGAGCATTTACGTGTGAAGCCGACCGACGCGATAAAATTCAATCATACACTGTCCAATCTGACCGCATCCCTGAGAGAATGGATGGAGCACATGAGCAGCTTGGTTGAGGAGATATTCCTACACCCGGATTCCTACACCGGATTCCAAGTGCTGTTTGATGAAGACACTCGTAAGAAGATTGTCAAGAGGGCCGTGGCTGCGATTTCGGCCAACAAGTTTGATAACGTTGATATCGCAAAATACGCATTGAGCCTTGATGGGGTCACGAATCAGGCGTTGAGGTACGCAACTTGGAAAAGGGATGCGTCTGGAAACATGGAATTCGGCTTTGTGTTTCGTAGGGTGCTTAAAGACCCCTATCACGCTGAAGACGGAGATGTGTTCATGTTTGACAGAGCGCTTGATGGATTACCAAATTTATTGTCATATTTGCGGGAGCCATCGCGTGACATGAGGCATAACCACAATGCTGCGTGGTGTGGCATAGCCCTCGCGCTGCTTGCATCAGAGAATGGTTGTGATCTGGTGCATCGATACAAACCTACGGTTGCAATACACGCGAATCGGGCCGTCCCACCTGACATTGAAGACCCCCACAACACATTCTGGAAGAGGTACGAGGGACTTGGGGTACGATGGCCTTCGGTGGCAAGTGTCATTGGCTTTGAGAGGGCCGCAGACGACGCCGACTCCGACTTTGAAGAGTCGGGACAGGAATGGATCAAGAAGCAATACATCGCGGCGTCCAAAATGCATGTCCTTGGCTTGCTAAATGCCGCGTCATCCATTCACACTATTGTTCGAAAAGCCTGGAACCATGCCCACGACATCGCCGCGGGACACGAGCACCCTGACCACAAGCTGTACCTCACCGAGGATGGAGACTACGCCGATTTTGAGGATGGCCCTGAGAATGACGACTATTTCACCAATCCACTTTCTGAGCGCTTTGGCGTTCACGGTCATACGGCTCGCGAGGGGGCGATATTGCCTTCCTCTGGTCGCGAATCTGCCCGCGCTATGCACGGTGTGTTCCGAAGGCTTCTCCGATGTTCGCGGGAGGAGCGTTTTCTTCAGCTCGAAGGTAGAATGAGAGATGCCTGGCAAGAGTCGGAGATGCCGTCAGCAGCAATGCCGTCGGAGCATCACGGTGGGCCAAAAGTCGAGGCATTGACTTCGAGTCCATCGAGTTCCAGGAAGCGTCCGTCCGCCGCGCATACGCCGGTCAGACGGTCCAAGCGTCGGCGAGGCGAGGAACCGACACCCGGCGACGAGGACGCGGTCCCGATTGAGCCCGAATCCTCTGCGCTGACCGAGGACGACGTCAACGTCGACACGCGGGATGGAAGAACAGTCGCTCTTCGAGTCGGCGGCTCCCCTTTCCACGTTCGTCGTCGAATCCTCGAGACCAACTCGCCCCTTATGCGGGATATTCTCGCCGATGCTGACGCCGCGGCTGAGGCGGGTGATTATTCCTTTGCTGCTCGTTCGCTCCAGCGGGATATCGTCCCGCTCCCGATGGCGAGCGGCATGCCGGAGGACCCCGCCGAATTGCGAGCGGTGTTCGAGCTCGCCATGAGGTGGCTGTATACCGGTCGCCTTCCGACTTTCTTCGAGTTTCGGGTGGATGATACCTCGACCCCTGACCCGAGCGCTCGGGAGAGACGCTATCTCCCCGGCCTCCTCGCCCTCGCTCACGTCCTGGAGGCGTCCACGTTGCAGAACTGGGCCGCGGCTCGCCTGGCGCACGTGGTCATCGCGGAGGCGCGAACCATCGAAGCATGCGTGGATGTTCACAGCACTCCGCCCACACTTGTGGGATTCGGGAGCCCCGGCGGCGTCTGGGCTCTGCGATGTGCCCTGGAGGGCCCGGTCCCCGCTGAGGTGCTGCTCGCGGAGAGTCCCCCGCTTCGCCGAGCATTGGCGTACTGGGCGTCTTGCAGACTGGGCGGGTGCTACGCGCTGCCGGCGTGCGTGCTACCCTACCGCGATCTTCTCGAGCCGGCGATGATGGACCTGATGTGCGGCTTGCCGGTTGGAGGACCGCCCATCAGGCAACCGGTGCCCGCCGCCGACTGCGCCACGCTGTCCTGGGTCTCCGGAGACTGAAACCTGGGTCGCGGGCGATAGCATACCTAACACTTAGCTAGAATTAGCCCTGTCCTAAAAGCGATGAGACCTACTCGTGCGACAGTCTCCTAATCACGGTCCACTCACCCCCATCCTCACCTTCCTTGGGATAGGCCAAGAGCAACCCCGTGGCGTGCTCGAAGGCGTGCGCGTTGTCGAGTCCCAACTCCGCGGCCAGGGCTTGAAGCAGCTCGGAATCTTCCGATACCACCACTAACGCGCCTCCCACCGCCGGTCTGGCGTCCGCAATGAACGTTTTCAGCGTTGCGGCGTCACCCGAGATATCGGCGAGGCTCTCCTGCACGGCGACCATCTTTTCAATTCCCATGCTCTCGTCTTGCAGTTGAGCGACTATTGCCTTTGCGGTCCCGGCCCCGGAGGGACTGTCAGGGGCATGGCAAACCCGCGCTTTGCTCGCGTTGTATGAACACAGCACACCGCTCAGTTCCATGCCCACCGCCTCGGCCTGCACGCTACCCTCGGGTCCGAGACCCCCCGGCCTCTCCTTCTCAGGCGAGTCTCCGGCTTTTCCGTCGGCTTCATCGCCGTCGCCGTCTTCGCTGGTCTCGAACCTGGCGATCACCTCAGCCATCGTCTCCTCTACCTCGCCCTCCTCCGCCGCGCGTAGGAGCGCCAAGAAAGATCCGGTGGGCTCTGACCTTGACATCTGTGGCTTTCGCCTCGGACGCAGCGCGTTCAAATCTGTGGTTAACAGCCAAGGTCTTCTGCGATCTTCTATTCCCTTCGTACTTGCTAAGTGTATTGGTTACTGATGGTACACTATCGAACTCCACAGTCCCGCGTCATACGATGTTCCACAGCTGTTGGATGGTCACCCCTTCCGGCAGCTTCTCGATGGCCAGCCCCAGCTCCGGGCAGAACACCACCTCCCTCTCCTCCGTGGAGCGTTCTCCCCCCATGGCGTAGTACTGCCTGAACGAGTCGCCGTCGTTGACTATCTCCACGTCATCCGTCTCCCTGGGCACGGCGACGGAGCTGAGCGAACCCGCGCGTTCCTCGACGCTGAACTCCACGCCGAAGATGGGGTTCGCGCTGAACACCTTGTGCAGACCCTCGACCTCGGTGAAGACCTCCTTCAGCTTCTCCGCCGGGTCGACTCGGAACCCGAGGACGTACCCGCCGCTCCTGTGCGTCGTGTGCACCACCAGCGCCTGACCGAACTTACTGTCCCTCACGCTGACGCTCTTCATCTGTATGTAGGGTATGCTGACGTTGAAGTTTTCAGCCATGTTCGCGTGCCACACCAGCCGCACGTTGGTGATGAAGAACGTTCCGAGGTTGCCCTGCTCGCTGCTCAGGTTCCACACCCCGTTGACCTTGTTGTACACCTCCTCCTTGGGCAGCAGCTTGAGCTCCTTGTCCGCGATGATGGCACCGCGGAGCTTGAGGTCGCGGTACATCTTGGAGCCATCGTACGAGCGGTGCACCGCCTGGATGGTGTTGAAAAGCCGCGGGGAGTTCGTCACGAGGTTGGTGAAGATGAACTCGAACCTGCTACCGTTGAACTTGGTCATGATGTACAGCGACTGGGTCTGACCCCTGAGCCTCGTCTTGGCGGTGCGCGTGTTGATGGAAACCATGGCGCCGTACCCGATGCTGAGGTTGATGTTCCTCCTCCTGCTCGACACCCATATCGTCCGCAGGTTGGTCACCACGAGCTCGCCCTTGTCCCCGGTGTTTCCCTTTGTGTCCTCCACCCCCTTGAGGTGATCGATCTCGAACTCGCCCTTGCGCAGGTTCAGGTCCTTGAGCTTGACGTCGAAACGGATCTCGCGGTCCTGCCACACCGCGTTCTTGCCGACGCTGCCCATCGCCCGAGCGCGAGGCCGTGTGTGTGCAGCCCGGGCGCTCGTCGCGAGTGGAATCTATTCATACATTTTGTAACTGTTCCCCAGTGAAGATTTGTTGAATTGTGCATTTGAAACTGTTATTTTGCTATTTTCCGGCGTCCTGTGCCTTTTGTGCGTGCGAAGCGAGCCGTTCCATGATTTGAAAAAAGCGAATGCAACGAGCTCAAATCATTGCGGACACACAACGACTGCACCTTCGAAGCACAAAGGATGGAGTTCTTTGAAGGAAAGCGCGTGCGAAAGCTTCGCGACACCTTCAATGAGGCGCTCGAGGTCACCCTCAAGCCGCAAACACCGGAGGTACGTGGTCCCCGCGCACGCGACCCCATTCGCGTCGAACGCTCCGAGAAAAACTCAGAGGGGGAAGAAATTCGATCCTCCGTGTCGCGTCCCCTTCGACCCCGTTCGAGCATGTATCTGACGTTCCCATTCGCTTCTAACCTCGCAGGAGTTCGCCGCCGCCCTGAGTGGGCTCGATGCCGAGATGCACGAGCCGCTGTACGACCTGTACTGCCAGCTGTTGCAGGGCATCGGCACGTTCAGCGTGGACGAGTTCGACGCCATCACGCGCGAGGAGGCTCTGGTGCCGCGGCTCAACGCGCTCGACCAGGCGTGCGAGGCGAGGGGCATCACGGGTTTGGGCGCCGGTGATTGTGATAACGTGACACCGCTCGCGAGGCCGCCGGATGCGGTCATGCGAGCGCTCCGGGCGGATGTGAAGAGGCGCGAGGCGGAGTCCATCCGCGCCAAGCTGGGGGAGGCGGAGAAGGAGGCGGCGGAGGCTCGACGGGGACTCAGCGAGAAGAGCAAACAGGCGCGTGAGATGGCACAGGGTCTCAGGGCCGGCGCGGCGGACCTGCAGGGGGTGCACAAGAGCTCCATGGAATGGGCAGCGAGGGCGCCGACGTTTCCGGCTGGTGCGGGAGTCGGCCCGGCTGCGCCGCCAACCACCGCGTGAAACCGCTTCGTCGACCGCTGTGAAACGCACGTGTACCGCTGTAAAAAAGAGGATGACGGCACTGATATAAACTCTACGACGTCATCAAGGCTTGAGCCTCACAGCCGAGCCGTCGAGTCCCCGCTGTTTGCCTCCTCCCGGAACCTCGCCACGATGACCTCAACCTCTTCTGTTTCGGGCGCGAGGTGCGCCTCCACGTCCTCGGCGGAGACTTCCTCGAGCCTCCCGACGCGCCACGCCGGTTTCGGTCCCTTTCCCTTGTCCACCAAAAGCGCCCTCACCCCCTCGTAGAAATCCGCCCTCGCCAGGCACCCCGCCACCGCGCACAGCTCCGTTTGGAGGCACGAGACGAGCGAGGGGTCGGACGAGGCGCGGCGGAGCATCGCGAGTGTCACTTTGAGGCTCGTGGGAGACCCGGCCTGGATGGCTTCGAGTAGTTCCTTCGCCAGGTCCCCTTCGTTTCCCTTCGTCGCATCCGTCAGCGCGGCGACGATATCCTCCAAGCTGTCACCCGCGAACCATCCGTCGATGGCTGCTCGGCGGGGCGCCACATCACTCGGTACAGCTTGGAGCTGCGTCTCCAATCGACTAAGCACGTTCCCGACCACCCCCGCCGCTTCGGACTTATTGACGTCAGCTAGTGCGGTCGCGAGCTCGTTCACCACTCTTGGAACATCATCCGACGTGAGTGTGTGCGTTGCCAATCCTAAGACTTTTGCATCTAAACCACTCAGCCTTCTCCCGGTGAGCGCCAGCATCGTCCCCAACTCTCCTTCACCTTACTGAGAAAATGCGTGCCGCCCACGTCCGGCACGAGTCCTATGGCGCACTCGGGCATCGATAGAACCGTTCGCTCGGTGGCACACCGGTGTGAACCGTTCACGGAGACCCCACAACCTCCCCCCATCACGATGCCGTCCATGAGTGCGACGTGCGGAGTTGTTAAGCGATCGAGGAACGAGTTCATGACGTATTCCGCCGCGAAGAAGGAGAGTGCGTCCGCGAAGAAGGAGTCGGTTTTTGAATGCGTCCGCATTTCGTATATCCGCTTCACGTCACCCCCTGCGCACAGGCAAGGGCGCTCACCGGCACCTCGCACGACGATGGCCTTTATTTCCGGGTCGGCGTCGGAGCGTGCGTAAACCTCTTGCAACTTTCGCACCATGCTCAGGCTGAGAACGTTCAGCTGGCGCGGCCTGTTTAACGTTAGGACCGTCACACATCCGATACGATCCACAAGGAGCTCATCCGTCTGCATCGCGATGCCAGAGCTCAAGAGCCCCGCCTTCGACTGTGAACTCTGTACTAATACGAGGTGCGAAGGTAACTTCTGTTTATCAGATCTGTTTATCATACGAGATTGTTTAGAGCGCACCGGCTCATCGGATAATAGCCTGTTTCGCATGTTCCGCGGAATCATCGAAAGCGTACGGGTCTGGGGACTTCGGTGAAGCCTCCTGCAACTTGCGCTTGCCCGATTTATTCTTGTCCCTCGACATGAACTTGAGATGCAACCCGCTGGCCACTCCGTGCACGGGGACCGAGACACTGCTGCCTCCACGCCCGTCCGTCGCTCCTGAGACGCCACCAAACCCCCTGCCGCTACCCTCGCTCGTCCCAGTCGCCCCTTCGATCGCCCCGTCGATCGCCCCGGCCGCCTCTCTGCCCCCGGAGTTCAGAGCCGCGGGAGGAACCGCCGCGCCGGACGCCCAGGCGCCGCTTCCTTCAAAGGGGAAGTTGACTCCTCTCGATGCGCTCGGCGCCGTGTTGATCACGCCCGATAGCATTCCGTGCATCGAGGTGTCCATCGACCGCAACACTACCGGCCAGTTGATGCGACCGAGCACCTCGAGGACGGAGCTGGGGCAGGAGGTGAACTCGAGCAGGAAACGCTGATCCGCACCCTCCGGAAGACTCGTGCCAGTCTTCCGACATAAATCGAGCAGCCATATCGCCGCGTGCATGGGCATGGAGAGCGATTGGGACTGGATATTCGAGGTTGTCGCCGCCGCCGCCGCCGCCGCCGCACCAGTTTCCGCGGCGAACATCGGAGGGGCCGGCGGGAGGCGAGTCCCGAGCTCACTCAAGCTCGCAGTCTTGGGCACTGCCGCTCGTTTCAGAAACCTGTGAGCGGCCGCGGCATTGTTCGTCTTCGACTTTGTGTTGCTGCGGTCAGACTGCGCCGGTCTCCTCCTCACATCAACCCTTGGGGTCACTTCTGCCTCGTCGCTCGGCTCGGACAGGGCCAGTTTTGAAGCGTCATCAGCCGGTCGTTCCGAACCTCCCTCCGCGTAGAAAGACGACCAATCCCGGCTGACGGTGTCCCCACCGTCTTCCTGCGAGGCTGCGATTGAAAGCATCGCCAAACCTCCGTGCTCGATTATTGCGTTCCTACCCCGTTGCTGCTTCAAGTGAGCCGTTGCCTTCTTCTTTGGGGGCTTTGGGGTCTTCACAGGTTTTGTGGGCTTCGGGACCGGCTCCCGCTCCTTACTGACCTTTCGTTGGCGCACCAACCTCTGGGGCGAAGGGGGGAGAGAAGACGAACGCGAAGGGCTCGGCGTCGGGGCCCTCCCTATTCTCGCCAGGCGTTCAAGTACATCCGTCGCGTTCGATGCGACGTGAACATCCGTCGTGAGGCTTTTCAACGCGTCATTTGCACCCTTAAATGCCCTATGGCGGAAAGTCGCCGGGGCCTCGAGCGAATGGATGATAGGATTCGCAAGCAGCTTGAGCTTCTTGAACCCCACATCCCCAGCCTTCTCTGCTGCTGCTGAGAATCGTACGCGGATGTCGTCAGCGACTTCGTTCACCGCCTCCATCGCAAGGGCGGGAGTATCCCTTTCCAGCCACGCCAGTATCCACAAGAACGGCGCCTCCACATCGGCGTCGCCGCGGGCGCGCAGCGCCGCCGCCGCCGTCTTCATGTGGTTGGATACACGCTTCACCAGCGCATGCGTCAGGCTCTCGACGAGTGACCGTGCGTTTGGGGCTGCCGCGGTACCCCTCTCAACGTCGTCTTTCAGGTGTCCCGACACCTCATCCTCCACCCGATCCCTCATGGGTCGCTCCGACGTGAACGGAAGGTGGGCTATGACGGCGGCCGCCACCACCGACGCGCCGTCGGGAGCGATCCCGAACTTGTCCACGGCGTCACCCACGGCGCGCGACACAGCGCCCCCGGCGCTCCACACGCGCGCCACCCTCTCGGCGGCATCGATGACCTCTCGTGTCGTCTTAATGTCCCTCGCTCCGAGGAGCGGCACGAACAGGGTGGGCACCACCGCCCTGGCGAGGGACTCAGCCGCGGTGTCGCAAACCTCTTTCTCCGCGAGCATCCATCCCTCGTCCGCACCCCGGCGCCAGTTCGAGGTCTTCGTCAGCACCTCGAGCGCATCCGCCACCTCAACCATCTCCAGACTTCCCTCCTCTAGCGCGTGCACGCCCCCCGTGCCCCTCGAGCTACACGCCAGCGCCGCGCGGGACAGCGCTCCCCGGACCTGTTCCGCCGCGGCAGCCGCGAGCGCTCGACCCTCCTCTATCGCCGCGGTCCTCGCGTCGTTCGCGACGTGGGCCGGGCGCAACAATCCGCCCACCTCCTTGGCGAGCTCTCGATACTCCGAGTCCGGGAGCTCTGGATCGCCCAGCTTCGCCAGGGACGCGCCGAAGCCGGGGTCGTCGGTCCACGCCGCGAGCGAGCCCAGCGCTTTCATCGCGGCGCCAGTCGCGACGCTCAGGGGGGTGCACCAGATGCAATCGCGGAGGGTGGCGGCAGCCGCGTCGAGCTCACCGATGACCGACTTGCACAGGTCGCTCGCCACGCGAAAGGGTCCGATTTTGATCGCGTGCGCCTTGAGCATGTCGCGGGCGTCGCCGATGTGCCTCACCACCTCCACCTGCGATGCGGGGTTGGGCGTGTTAGTCCGCGGTGGGGCGGGGGGCGTGGGGCGGATCGGGGGGCGTGGCGGCTGGACCCACCTGAATGAATTCGAGATTTTCCGTCCCGATCAGGGGCTCGTTCTCTTCGGTGGTGCGGGGAGGAGCGGTCCTCGGGGCTGGGGACCTCATGGTGGGCGGAACTGGCGCGGCGAAGGAAACTGGCCGGTGCGGTCTCTGTCAACAAGTCCGGAGGCCCCGAGCCCGGTGCGCGGATGGTTGCGACGATGCCGCAATTACGGCGCCGATCGACTCACCCGCGAGGGTATCACGCACGACCGGCCTTCGGGTCGAGCGCGGTGCCCTTTGCGTCAAAGTCGCTTTTCTGACTTTTTGGTTCTCAGAACTTGGAGGGCGGATCTGGCGTGACACAGGCGAGGTCCGACACACGCTCGCCGTGGCTTCCCGGCGGGGGTATGGTTCAAATAGTGGAGCATGATGACGAGGACGCGACTCGCCTCGTGGAGTCGTGCTCGCCCCCCGAGCCGGTCGCGGCGGAGGAGCACAAGGCTCGCGGCAACGCTTGCTTCGCGAGAGGCGAGTGGGAGGAGGCCGCGAGTCACTACACGCTCGCCCTCGAGGCCGCACCCGCCGATGCGCCCGAGGAAAGTGCGCCCGATGAGGACGCGGGCGGTGAACGTGCCAGACGAAGGGACCGTGCGGTGTACCTCTCCAACCGCGCGGCGTGCAGGGTCAAGCTCGAGTCGCACAAGGAGGCTGAGGAGGACTGCACAGCCGCGATCGCCGAGGACGACACGTACGCGAAGGCCTACCTGAGGCGTAGCGCGGCACGTGAGAGGCTGGATGACCTGGAGGGCGCGCTCGTGGATGTCGAACGCGCGGCTGAGCTGGAGCCTGGATCGCGTACGCAGGCTTTAGCCTCTGCGGAGAGGCTGAGGCCGCTGGTGGAGGCAAAGAGGGAGGAGATGAAGGAGGAGATGATCGGCAAGCTGAAGGACCTCGGGAACTCCATCCTGGGCAACTTCGGGCTCTCCACGGACAACTTCAAGGCGGAGAAGGATGACGCCACCGGGAGTTACAACATCCAGTTCGTGCAAAACGCCTCAACCCGATAGGAGAACTAGAGTTACCGCAGTGTTAAATTAGACACCAGCACCGCCGCCCCGAGCCTGCCTCACCAGCACCCCGAGCCGGAGGATTCCATCCAGCGTGCGCGACGACAGCAAGTCATCCATCGTCGTCGCGGCGGCGGCCCAGTTCGTTTCGCCCACCCTCGCTTCCTTTCCGCCGCCGCCCAGGGTCTCCGTCAACTTTGCGGCGAGTCCGTCGACCCCCTCGAGCGCCTGTTCCGTCACCACGTCCGCCATCGCCGTCTCCACCAGGATATCGAACTCGTTCCCCTCGTCCTCGGCCGCGAAGTCGTCATCCTCACCGTCCAGGACCCTCTGCTGCTGCGTCGAAGCCAGCCGCGCGACGTTGGGCAGGCGCCGCTTCAGCGCCGAGAGCTGCTCGCGCAGGTATCCCCCGAGCGCAGCCGCGTCCGCCTCCCGGACGCCTTCACCTCCCACCCCGACGCCCTCACCTCCCACCACCCCCTTACCTATCCGCTCGACGAGCCGGGTCACCGCCGCCGCATCGTCCGCGGTCACACGCCCGCAACCCCGGACGTCCAGTGCGACGTGCAGCGCACCGCACAGCAGCGGCCGCGACGAGACCGCCTTTCCAAACGGCGACACCCCGTCGAGCGAGGCGCACGCGATGGCAAAATCGCGCAGACCCAGGCCCGGTTCGCCCGGTTCACGCGCGCCAGCGTCACCCCGATCCGTCCACCCGTCCTTCTCGAGGTTCTCGCGGCCCCTCCCGGCGATCTCGGCCGAGTGAAACGCCGCGCGCAACTCCGTCTCCCACCGCGGCGTCTCCGTCGATTGCTTCGTCGTTTGCGCCCCCGAGCCTGATCCCCCCAGTGCCTGGACACCCCCGACGCGGCTGGATCCGGACACCGCCCCAGCCGCCCGTCCTCTGTACAGCTCGACGCACCGCGCCTCGAACGCGTTTATCTGCATCCGCGACACCTCCTCGAAGAACAGTCCCACCGCCTGCGCGTGCAACACGGACCCGACGCGAAAGTCGATGTCAAACTTGACCACGCACTCGCGCGGGTGAGCGCCGCGCTCGAACCTCCACGTGCTCACCAGTCGTTCGAACAGTCCTCCCGGGGTTCTCACCGCCTCCGCCGTGACGGACTCGCCCGGTACGAGGGACACGTCGGAGACGTAGCGCTCGTTGAAGAGCCTGAACCCGATCTCCAGCTCCGCCTCGAAGCGCGTGTGCGAGGTTCGCCGGAGCACCCGGGACCCCGCGCAGAAGGGGACGAACTCCTGGTACCTATCCACGTCCGCCACGACCGCGAACAGGTCCTCCGGCGAGTGCTGTACCGTCTTGGAGGACGAGAACGTCTTCTCGCACAGGTCGGAGAGGTTGGGCACCTCGAAGAAGCGACGAGCGCGCGGCGCTGCCCACGGCGCGTAGGCGCCGACGGAGGGAGACCTCGCGCGCGCGAGGACATGCGACGCACCGCCTAAATACCTGCCTAAGGTCCCCATCACTGCGCTCGCCGCGCGGCGCGACGCCTGGGACGTCATCTCATCGAGCGGGCGCTGCGCCGACCGGTCTGCCACAAGAGCGAGCTGGCCAACTGAACTGCTGAACTGAACTCCCGTTAACACATATCTTGTATTTTATGAGTGATCAAACAGTTGGACTACAAGTATTCTTATATTTGCGTCTACTAAACCGTCTGACTGGCGCGGGTTTGAATGAAAAAGAGTGGGAACGACGACATCGGTCTCTCCTCCCAGCAGTGCTCCGCACACTGGAATCATCGAATCATCGAAACGGTTTTTTGGATCGAGAGATGAACTGGCAGGAATTTTCAAGGTTTGCAAACCTTTAACTCACGCCGTAGTGGGGGAGTCGATCCGTGTTTTCGTATCCACCGAAAACGATCGCGATGCTCCCGATTGCCGTGTTGAGTCGCATACCCAAAAATATGGAAAATTCTGGATCCCCAGTCATATTTTCGAGCCCAATCGTCAACTGAATACCCCGCAGGAAGAAATTTCTCGGGCCAATCAGGACGCGACTTGCTTTGAGTGCGGAATCGATATCGGTCCCGCACTCGCCAAAACTGGATATCTTCGCTCCGATCCCGTCATATCTGCACCCTCTCAGGCCAGCCTTTGCACGCCTCTCAAGTCGAAATGGCTGCCATTACCTCCGCTTCTTCCGCCGTCGTGGCGCGCCCCGCCTTCGCGGGCAAGACCGAGGCTCTCCGCGCTCGCGCGGTCGCCCCCGTCTCCGCGAAGCGTGCCTCCGTGGTGACCCTGGCCTCCGCTGACGAGACTTCCCGTCGCGCTGCCCTGTCCGTCTTCACCGTGAGTGTCCCCCCGACCAGGCCCTCCGCGATGCCGTGAACGCCCGATTCGCGTTGTCGACACTTCAAATGATTTGAATCCACGCTCGCGTCGGGTCCGAGCGGGCCGCGCGATGCGGAGCGGGCGCTGATTCGAGAGCGTTCCGCGGATTGAAACCCTTGGGAATGATCGCAATCGCCTGTCACCTTTTCCCCGGACTTCGTCCGTCCTCCGTCGCCCGTCCGCTGACCCGAGCCCGCCCGTCCATCCCTTTCCTTCCTTAGGCTGCCGGTGCCGCCGCCGCCGCGAAGCCCTCCTTCGCCGCCTACGGTGACTCCGCCAACATCTGGGGTTCCACCACCAACTCTTCCGGTAAGTTGCTTCACGGCAATCCAGTTAGATGTTAACGCGTCCGGACCGAGCCCGGATGCCGGTTCCGAGCTCTGATCTGTGGTCCGTCGTGCGGGCCGATCGCGTCGGCCCCACGATGGGTGCACATATAGATTCTTCGACACGTCGCCTCCGCGCTCGCGCGTTCGTCGCGCGGTATCGCGCCCCAACCTCGGCTCGCCTCTGCGTTCGGGTTCTGACCAAAGCGATCCCTCCCTCTCTCCTCCCTCAGGTTTCATCCCCTACTCCGGTGACGGCTACGCCTTCCTCCTCCCCGCCAAGTACAACCCCTCCAGGGAGCGTCCTTTCCCCAACCAGGATGTCTACTTCGAGGACAACTTCGATGCGGTGAGCAACATCTCCGTCCTCATCGAGAAGTGCGGCAAGTCCAAGATTGAGGACTTCGGCTCCCCTGAGTCTTACCTCGAGAAGATCGGCTACCTTCTCGGCCAGCAGTCCTATAACGGCCAGACCCGCTCCGAGGGTGGCTTCGCGGCCAACAAGGTGTCCGCTGCCGCCGTCCTTGACGTCTTCACCAAGAGCAACAAGGGCAAGACCTACTACTACTTCGAGGTGCTCACCCGCACCGCCGACGGTGACGAGGGTGGCCGCCACCAGCTCATTGCGGCCACCGTGTCCGATGGCACCCTCTACACCATGAAGCTTCAGTCCGGTGACAAGCGTTGGTTCAAGGGCCAGGAGCGCGACCTCAAGCAGACCTGGAGCTCCTTCACCGTCGCCTAAGCCATTTATACGATGGCGACGAAACGTGGGGGCCCACGCTTCGTCGTAGAGAAGGGTTAGGTTCGTAGAAGTTGGAATTTGAGAGTCGTGGGATTTTCCTTATATGTGGCGCCTATCGTCGTCTCGTCATTCTCTCCGTTCGTCTCGTCATTCTCTTCTCGTCTCGTCCTGGCATCTCCGTCAGCTTCACACTCCGCCGGTCAGATTCTGCTGGTGTACCTCGACAGGACGCCGTCGACGTAGTTCATTCGGAGCCAATCAGAATCCTCGGCGAA
>MDSX01086467.1_pt1 | contig 13727 bp, 9 predicted proteins | sample 811141 | NCBI WGS metagenome assembly MDSX01 (sample SAMN05326642, study PRJNA326480) | marine metagenome | isolation source: seawater | place: Atlantic Ocean: South East | collected 2010
ATTATGAATTAAAACACCGTTGTGAAATACAGGAAAATATCCTGATTTGATTTCCGTCAGAGAGGTTGAAGGAAATCATATTGTCGATTTGTATGAGCCACATGGAAGTCATTTTGGGGATTGGATGGCGATTGCGAGTGGGTTTTGCGATTTCGCCGAACTTCACGGAGATTCTTTTGGCTGTATTGCGATGGCATGTGAGTACGAAGGAGAATTTCTGATATGCGATTTCAATCAAGCAGATATCCGCTCAATTCTGAGAGGTGCCGGAGACTTGAGCCAATTCTTAACTGCTTATTCTTCAACCCAGAGTGCATGAGCAGAGACTACTGAAGCGCTCATTTTGAGTGAGAGGGCCCCCCTAACTTCCATTCACGCATCAGGGTTATCCACCAATACCCACCGTGCTGATTAACCCATGTTTTTTCGTATTCAGGTCTTGAATAACTAATGCTGTAAACAATCATTCTTGAACACGCGATTATAAGTAGGACAAATGTGCGGTATATATGCGAAACCCCTTCATGATGCTGACCGACTGGAGCGTCGACCGTCCAAAGCAGGCTTTCGCAGCAGTCTTCCTGGTCATGATGTTTCTCGCTTCAGGGGGAATGCACCTCCAGTTCGACAACAGTGAAGATGGATTTTTCCCTGACGATCCGAGCGTTGACCTTCTCTACGAAGTGGAAGAAGAATACCGAGCAAATATCGATTTCATACGCATCATCGACGGCATTGAAGAAGGTGACTTGCTCGAAGCAGAGACCTGGCGTTCTCTGGCCACCATTGAAGCAGTCATGCTGAACGACTCCAACTTCGCTCCATATCACTTTCCGTTGTATGGGACGCAAGCCAACAACGGTCCTGCGAGTCAAGCCATGCAGTGGGCGATTCTGCACGATGAAACAGCTGCAGAAATATGGCTTACCGACGTTCAACAAGCGGCAGAAGATGTCTTACTTGCAGATGATGCAAATCTCTCAAATGCCTTGACTAATCTCTCCAATGCGGCTGCGCAGGTGCCTTCCGTTGAACCAGTGACACCCGAACGATTGCTTGCTTGGGACCCCGGCGAGCCTGCTGCATGGCTCCCGCGTTTGTATTCTGAAGCCAACCTTGCAGATGAGTTAGGGGCGCTAATGGGCCAGATGTCTGCGATGACGCTGGGTCGAACACCCAACCAATCAGGGCAAATCCTCGCTGTAACTGGCCCGCTTCAGGGCCACCTTGGTATGCTTGCTGGTATGCAAAACGTGGACTTCCGTGGAGCTATTCTCTCGTGCCTACCCAACGAAGATGCTGCAGACCCATGGAACAGTGATGGTCCTGTTATGGTCACACTCGTAGTATCAAGCGAGCCATTGGACTTCGGATACGACATTCTTGGCGAGGTGCAAGCAGACCTCGCAGTTTGGGCAGAAGCCATGGAAAAAACAACCATTGAGGCGACCAACGACAGCGATTTGAGGAGTTTTTCCTTTGCTCAGTTCTCTGAAAGTTCAACCGCAACAATCGGGAAAGAAATCGGAATGCTGACGAGTGCTGCGATGCTCCTTTTGGGCGTCATCTTATGGTTCAATTTCCGCAGTGTGCGAGAAACCGCCTACGTACTCGTTCTCACTGTTTTCGCTATTGCTGGTACGTATGGGTTGTCCGGTTGGATTCAATTCTTGGGTATTGACATGACCTTCAATGCGGCTATGAATTCAATTCCTGTTCTGCTGTTAGCTATTGGAGTGGATTACGGCCTGCACGTTGTCTTACGGATACGTGAGGAATTGAAGGAAGAAGAAAACCGAGATCCACAGGGTAGAAAGACACTCAGAGATTTTGACCGTCTCTCGCGTCAGCGCGCCATTCGACAAGGCACCATATTGACCTCTATCGCCTTGCTCATCGCCATCACGACCGACATCGTTGGGTTCCTTTCCTTCCGCCTTTCTTCCCTCGCATTCCTCCAAATATTTGGTACGGTCATCGCTATTGGTTTATTCCTCATCTATCTGCTTAGCATCTCGGCATTACCTGCACTCATGCTTTTGTTACCTACCAAACCCCTTCCACTGGAAAAAGCAAGCAAAGTGGAGGTCGGGCCTACAAGCCGACGCATCGCTCAATTGTCCCAGCGACCTGTCATGGTAGGCATCATTGCCCTGGTGTTGCTTGCACCAATGGTCGCAGGGTTTCAACAACTTGAAGTGGCTTTCGAACAGCGCGACCAACTCGATGATTCCCTGCCTGTCGTCCAAGATTTCCTTCTCATCAGCGATACCTTCGGAACTAGTCGTTCACCGCTCTACGTCGTCCTCGACGGGGACGTGATGAGTCCAGAAGGGAGGGATGCATGGCAAATGGCCGCCAATTTGTTGACGTCAAGAGATGATGTGAGCGGTTCACCAAACGGTGTCTGGGATGTATTGGAACAATCACGACTCCAAGATTCTGATCTCAACGCTCTCTTGGAAGCCACGGAAGTTGGTTCGCCAGGCGCATGGGAGGCACTCGAACTGTGGACGCTCGAGAACGAAACTGGGATTGAGGCAACAAAAAGTCTCCTTGCACGAGACGGTGAACAAACCGTTCTTTCTTTCCAAGCAGATACACTCGGATGGTCAGAGACCGTAACCTTTGCAGAGAGTCTTGAAGCAGCCCTTCTGACGCTGTCAGAAGATGTTGGTGATGACTTTTCATTCCGGCTCAGTGGCCGGAGTTTAATCAACGCTCAAACGACCTCTGACGTTGCTTCGGCCTCCGTCCAATCCACGGGTATCGTCGCAGTCGTCATCCTCGTTATGCTCGTTGGAATTCACACCACACGAAACAGCAGCCTGAAGGAAGGCCTGCAGCGAGGCGTCGTTTCGTGGATTCCTCTGATGATGGTCGTCGCTTGGGTTTACGGAATCATGGGCTATACGGGTTACAACATCAACTCGCAGACTGTCACCATCGGAGCACTGTCGCTCGGGCTGGGCGTGGATTATGCAGTTCACTTCACGACTCGACTGGAAGAAGAAGCAGAACATGCACCGATGGCTCTTCCTGTGGAATGGGTAGCACGTTCAACGGCCACTACAGGCCGGGCCATGGCTGGAGCTGCTTTGACTACTGCAGGTGGGTTCGCCGTGCTCAACTTGAGTGCCCTGCTTCCATTGAGATTGTTCGGACAGGCCTTCGTGGTCGCTATCACGCTGGCGCTTCTCTCAAGTTTGCTCATTTTACCAGCTCTGTATACGCCGTTCCTCAAGCGAACAGCGGCGGCGGCAGAGCGAGGAGAGAGCGAATAAAATGCGCTTGATGTTGAATGTGAATCTTGCAATAAATTACTTCAAAAACCATGTTCTCAACAAATTCGAGTTGTACACGGTTTACTGATTCTTATCCAACCATTCCTGACCATACCACTTCCATTGATCAATGGTCCAACCTTCGGGAAGACCACCTGGAGGCAATGGTGGGGCTTCAGCGGGCGCCTGACGGGTTGTTGGTTCAGAGGTAATTGGCTCTGGACTGGGAGAGGTAGCAGGGTCAATACCAGCAATTGATTCAAGACTGTCTTGTTCGCCATAGAGGCTTTCTGCGTCAACAGTTGGCGATTCTGAAGCGTCTTCTAATTCATCTTCAACAACGGAGAAGTCAAGACTCTCAACATCATCTTCCCAAGCAGAGTCAGATACGATTCCACCTTGAGCAGAGAGACCGCCTGTACCTTCAAGTGCCTCGTTTTCAGCCGATTTATTTTCGGTCGGCACATACGGTACACCGTAGACTTTGACCAGTGAATTTGTTTTTCGTCGCTTTGCAATTACCCCGACAAGGAGGATGATGACCGTCAGTATTAGGAAGGCTCCTCCCCCGATTAAGGAGACTTGCTTGACAACATTGGAATCGACTTTATTTGTGTCGAGCAAACCTGCATTTTTACTGGTATTCCATGCACCATACGACAAATCTGACTCATTCTCTGATTTCTCACGAGAAAGGTAGGATTGGTAATCAGAATTACGCCAACCTTGGCAGACTTGTGAGGTGTCATCGAAATTGAGGTTGCAGTGATCTTCTTCGGTTTGAACCAGAGGGCGAGTATCATCGTAATCCGAATTTGAGCCAACACCGTCGTTATCTCCGTCAAAATGTTCATTTGGATCTGCATCCATATTTTGGGATTCTGTCACATCAACCCAACCATCTCCATCGGCATCGACACAGCCGTAGGACGGTACTTCGATGTAGCCAATATCGGCAGTTGTGTTGACAATCCAGGCCTTCGTAGATGTTCCTGCAATCCAATTACAATCGTCGGCAAGTTCTCCGGTTATATTATCGCCGTAACCATCGCCATCACCGTCTCTCCATTGGGTTGATTGTTGTGGTAAAGCATCAGCACCTTGTTCAACAGTCCAAGATTCTGAAGGATTTGAATAGCCATCAAGGTCTGAGTCAAGACAACCAAATCGGTCTTGATTTGAGAAACCGTTTGTGTTAGGGCACGAGTCTGGAGTGACCCCATTCGGGTTATCTCCATATCCATCGAAATCTGAGTCAAACCATTGCGATGGCTCGTTCTTGAATTTATCTCCATTAAGGCCATCGGCGTTGTCGCCGTAACCATCACCGTCTGTGTCCGTCCATTGTTCAGCATTATCGGGGAAAGAATCTCCATTCAAACCTTCAGCATTATCACCGTATCCGTCACCATCAGCATCGGCCCATTGCGTGATTTCCATAGGGAATGCATCACCAAGGTAGCCGTTGGGATTGTCCCCGTATCCATCACCATCAGAATCTTCCCACTGGGTAAATTCAAACGGGAAAACGTCCGCTTGGTCAGTCACTCCATCGCCGTCAGTATCCAAATCATACAATCGAATTTTCGTTAAGGTTGAGGTCGAAGTTACGATGTAAATCTCGCCAGTAAAGGATTGAAGTGAACCGATAACTCGACCCGAAGACGTGTATGTTTCACCTTCTGAAAAGCCAGCAACATCAACCTGAGTCATTTTGCCGTTTTGAGTGCCAATATGATATGTGGAATTGTCAAACTCTTCAAGAGAAACGATTGACGAACCGTGGGTTAACGAAAGGGTTTCCACTGCCCAAGAAGAGGTGTTGTATCGGAATAATTTACCATTTGCAGTACCGACGAGTAAATCCCCGTTGTGGTCTTCCATGAGCACATTCACAATAGCGGAAGAGTCAGTGAGGGTCGTTAGACTCGTACCATCGTTTGCAGATATGTGCACTTTTTTGTCATATGCACCTATAGCGATTCGGCCATCTGTAAGGACATCAAAAGCACCGAATCCAGTTTGTATTTGAGGTGATACGACACCAGTTGGACCTTCGGAATCCACTTCCTCAGCACGGCGACGACCAGCATGGTATGCCAGCCATAAATCGCCCTGGTCATCCCAATCAGCGTCATTGACAGGATCAGCTGTAGAAATGTTGCGATTCGCAATCTGCAAATCCATATGAACAATGAAGACACCGCCATCATGGCAAACAACCGCTAACTGTTGTGCAGCATCCAGTCTCGCAGCGTTCGTGCTGACATTCAAATCCAGTGTCCATTGAGGTATGAGATAACCTCCAACAAAACTGTTAACGCTTACATTCCCTTCATCGTCGACTGTCAAAATAGAGCCGTCGTACATTTGTTTCCAATACACAATACTCGGTTCGCTTTGCTGTGTATATCCCGCATCAACAAGTGTTGAGCCTGTAGCAGAAACCATGGGTATGAGTGCAGCGACTGGAAGCATCAACGCTGCGATAAGAAGAACGACCAATCTCTTCATAGTAACCCGAGAACCTCAAGCAATATGAAGCGTACCCTTGATGGCATCAAGAGACATTTTGTCTCATTCTGTTTCATCTTCTTCTTCTTCAGCAACCTGCTGATTCGGAGGTGTGAGTTTCAGCGGAGTCAATTTTTGAACGGGCTTTAACACTGTGTCATCTGTAGTTTGAGGCTTTTCTCCTCTATTGGACTGAGGAGGGGCACCTCGTGCTTTCTTTGGAATCAATTGAACTGGTTTTGGCGTCAGTGTCGCTGTTTTCGCCGTTGAAGGAGCACCAAGTGATTCGAGCACAGAAGTAATTGGACGTAGAGTTGAAACGATTTCATCTTCTTGAGACTCATCAGCGACCGATTGCTCCTCAGCAGATTCGACTGTTTGTTCCATTTGTGTTTCCGCTACCGGACTGGTGACCGGTTGGAGTGGTGCTCGTACCAGTTTTTGAACTGGCTGCGGTAATGAAGGAGCTGCTCCACTACCGAGCGGAGTTTTAACCGGTCGTGCAAGAGGGACATTACTTTGAGGTGCGAGTGGTTTCGAGCTTGTCATTGGGCTTCGCATTCCACTAAGACCCATACGTGGTTGTGGAGGCTGTTGCTGACCAGAAAGAACGCCGCGCATTTCTCTTCCAGCACTTGAACCCAAAGCATTGGAGCGGGCACCAAGAGCGCCCGGTGTCATCGAATCGATTGCACCAGGTGCGTTCTGTCCAGAAATCGATTGCATCCACATTTGACGCTTTTCAGCACGACTATCCGTCGATTGGAGTTCTCGGAATTCTGCTTCTCGTGAACGAATATCTGATTCTGCAGTGCTTATTTCGCCTTCAACCTGCTTTGTAATAGCGCTTCGCATTTGGTCTTCCGCCATTTCTTTGAAAGCGTCCATCTTCTCGCTTAGTGTTTGCAATCGAGTTCGAATTTCTGCTCGCTTTAATCCTAATTGTGCTTCAATTTCTGCACGGATGTGCGTTTCACGCTTACGGACATCAATCAAAGCCTTGTTTCGCATAATTTCCTCACGCTTGTCGAGTTGACGTTCGAGTTGTGTCGCAACTTCCTCTTCCTTGCGGACACGGAACTCATTGAGACGATCTTCCATGTCGACTTCGAGTTCAAGCGAGGTCTCTTCCTTGAGTAAGTCAAGGTCTGTTTCGAAGGTTAGGCGTTCATTACGCAGGCCTGCATCGACTTCTGACATAATTGCCTTGCGTGCAGAGGCTTCACGGGATTGGAATTCAAGTTCAAGACGTTCGGACCAATCGGTTTTCTTCGATTCATATTGAGCCTCGAGTTGGTCACGGAGTTCTGCTTCACGCTCGTATCTAAAGCGAGCGAGGCGATTTTGAATCTCTGCTTCACGAGCATTACGATAACTACTGAATTCTTCATCCATTCGAACTTCAAGTTCAGCTTCGACATCGGACTTGAGGGAGCGCGAGATATCATCGACAGCCTTAGAGAAGGTGATATCGTATTTCTCACGAAGTCGTGATTTACGTTCCGAAAGTCGCTCAGCATGACGAGTTTGCAATTGCTGTTCAATTTCAACACGCAATTCATCGCGACGGCGAGCGATTGCCAATTCAACATCTTCACGCATTCTTTCCTCAAGGTCATCGGTTTCTTGACGGAGTCGACCCTCAAGCTCATCTTGCAGTTGCTCTGCAATGTCCTCTTCGAGTCGAAGACTACGACGCTCATATTCTGCTTTTAATCGAGCCTCACGCTGCTTCAGTCGAGTTCGTAGTTGTTGCTCGAGTCGCGTACGAATACCTCGGCGTAATTGCTCTTCTCGCTCGGCAAGACGTGCTGCATGACCTTCTTCAAGACGAGATATTTCTGAAACCTCCATTTCCTTGAAGCGCTCTTCCATTTCATGTTCAATATTGGCTTCAATCTCACGAACCCGGCGTTGTAACTCTTGGTTATATTCCATTGCTAAGCGCTCTTTTTGGATATCGAGACGTTGCCTATGCTCCTCTTGGAGTTGGGTTTCAATTTGAGCCTTAAGTTGTGCTTTATGTTCTTCAAGACGAAGGTCTTGTTCGACATCTAATTTATCTTGCAATGCCTCAAGTTGCCGATTGAGACGAAGGTCGAGTTCGCCTCGCATTCGAGATTCTTCTCGCGCTAACGAGTCGCGTTCAAGCGTACTCAAATCACGTTCCATCTCCTCTCGCATTTCTTTTTCAAGAGAATCAAGAGTAAGTTCATGCTGTACGGCCAAATCGCTGGCTAACGCATCTTGCATCGCACTTACGCGTTCGGTGATTGCTTGCTGACGTATACGACGTTCGCGCCGTAAATCGGCTCGTAATCGCTCTTCCTGACGGAAACGAGCGTTCGTCATCTTCGCCTGATCAAGGCTGGATGTTGCTGTCGAGGTGAATTGAGAACGCAGAGCCGATAGAGACACTATGTCCGCGTTTTTTCGCTTCTTCCGAACCGCATCAAGGGCTTCACTACCGTTGCTTGCGCTCAATCCCATCGTTCCCATCAAGTCATTCATGGACATCTCATCATAGATAAGGAGCGCGACAGGAATGCGAGGCTTCAAGGCTGTTTGAGGCGATTATGCGACGAACCAGAGCGACAAATTCAAGCATGTTCTTAACGAGGTTTTAGAACGTGACTTTGAAACTTGTAGAACACGCTGGACATTCAATTTCCCGCTCACCTGGTCGGCGTTTCATACGGAGTACTCGTTCACATCCCGGACAAGAAATCTCGACCCTTGCAACCTTAGGTAAAACCGAAAAATGTGAATCACATGAAGCACATTTGAGGTGAGCTGGTCGCTTTTTGACACCGACAACCAAAACCTTGGCACAATTCGGACAACCTATTTTCTCTGCAGCCCATTTTTTGCGAGTCACTTCATGTTCAACACGAACACGAGCTGAGCAAAGTGAACATTGAATCTCTCCGAGTTCGTTCGGCAATAAACCACCGCATTTTGGACATGAAAGCGCTGGAGGAGCGACCCGAGATTCAACGGTTAATTCTTCGCTCATGTTTACCCCTCCTGTTCTCACTTCTTGAGGTATTTGCTTTCAAAATCTCAGATTCACTTTTTCTTTGCAATTAGAGCGATGCTCGACGGTAAAAAATTCCAAGGGAGATTCAAATCGATTCCATGTTCGGTAGCAAGAAGTTCGAGCATTCTTTTTGCTCCAACTTGGTCACGAGAACCCTCGAGTTGGATGATGTGAACTTCGCTTCCCTCAGTAACTATTTCAGCAATTTTTGGCGGAATATTGGGCGAGTTTTGGGTAGTATGGGAGGAGGGTTGCACGAGAGGCGTAGAAAGAATTTCAGGCAGATCCACGTGGGCTTTACGTTTCCACCAACGTGCACGACCCGCATCTCGATGATTCTCTACTAAATCCAAGGATGCTAATTTTTTCAAGTGGTGATAGAGATTGTAGCGCTCGACATCAACTTCGGCTTGGAGTTGAACTGTGCTCATTTCTTCATGGTTTGACAAAGCGATATACAAGGCCCGCCTGGTCGGGTGTGCAAGTGCAGTTGTAACTGGGTCTGCTCTAACTCGTGCCATTACCTCACCATTTGGGCAGATGCCCTTCTAAGGTTTGAAGATGTCGCGGGAAGTGAGAGAATGTTCCTCAAGATAGGAAGTATCTTTCTTTCAACATCGCAAAAGATTCGATGGTGTCATACCAAAGCGTAACAAAAATTGAACGCATTAGTGCAAATCCGCCTCCACCTCCAGCAAGTCGAGCACCGTTCAAAATCACCAAGAGAACAGACGCTTCGTGAATCAAAACACCGACCCAAAGTTCATCATAGAGTTGAAGGATAACTGCGGTAACCAATGCGATAGTAATGCCAACGGAGATGTAAATATTGCCCATTAAAATCCTCTGCGCTCGACGTGAGAGATCGATGAGGTCAGTAAGCATGAGCGGATCGTCACTTGGAATTAACACATCTGCTGCTTCAAGATTAACTGTTTCACCCGTTCCAACTGCAACACCTACATCAGCTAAAGCGAGTGCTGAGGCATCATTGAATCCATCCCCGACCATCATCGTAATGTGTGTGTTTGAACGATTTTTCACCCACTGCACTTTTTGCTCGGGAGAAAATCCACCATGTGCAGATGATTCTGGCAGGCCCACACTCTTGGCGAAAGCAGTGACTGCCGCTTGATTATCACCAGAGAGGATTTCAACATTAATTGAGCGTTTTTTCAGTCCAGAAATCAATTGCTTGCTTCCTGTATGAATATCGTCATGTATGAACGTAAACAAAGCAATCCCGTCTCCATCACGCGTCAATAAACTCGCTCCGTGTCCCATTTGTTCTGCTTCTTGATATGCAGAGAGAAGTTCCTCTGGAATGTTGACTTGCAGTTGTTTGGCTTGATCAAATCGGATAAACATCACTTCTTTACCCCCAACTTTTCCTTTTACACCTGCTTCAATATCGGTGATGCTTGCCACTGGACTTGCTACAATTTGTTGTTCAGAAAGGTAGTCCATCACAGAGAGTGCGTAAGGATGTGATGAACGTGTTTCAAGGCCGCCCGCAAGTTTGAGTGCAGCATTACGTTGGCGACCTTTCGCAACAATGACCGACCCTATTCTCGGTTTTCCGGAAGTCAAGGTTCCCGTTTTGTCAAGTAAAACATAGTTCACTTTCGAAAGACGTTCAATGACATCTCCACCACGTGCTATTGCTCCAAAATGTGCTGAGCGCGAAAGGGCTGCTGCATGAGGTACTGGGGTAGCAAGAAGTAAAGCACACGGACAGGCAACAACCCAAATTAACAAAATGACTTTCCAGTCATTCGGGAATAAGAAGTACCAAATTACCAATGCTCCAAACAAAACAATTGGGACCCAAATGGCAGTGAAAAGTTCGATGCTGCTCTGCAGTCGAGGAGGTTCTTCTCTAAAGGTATGAACCGCATCAATCAAGCCAGACAAACGTGTATCGTCCCCTACCGCAGTGACTTCAATGACGACAGGACCTCGGGCCAAGACCAAACCCGCTTGCATCTCATCGCCTATTCCGACTTCGACCGGAACTGACTCTCCAGTTAAGGGTGCTTTATCCAACGAACCATGCCCGTCAAGAATTGTGCCATCTGCAGGAATCAATTCACCGCTGCGAACTTCAAGTGAATCCCCAATCCGAATCAACTCGATAGGAACCATTTCATGCTCCGCATTTGGGTCAGGGGCACCACTGCCATCTGCACTTAGCAGCGGTGCAGGTGAGGCTGTTTGCAAGGAAAAGCCAAACATAGTTTGGGCATCTATCTTGGGTTTCTGTCCAACCACTTTACGCGCTGTGCGAGGAAGCCGGTCCAGTCCACCCTGCATCGCTTTCCGAGCTTTCACGAGTGCATCACCCTCAAGATGTGCCGTGAAAGCGACCAGAATGGCGACAATTAATGCCTCTTCCCACATACCTAAAATCGCGGCTCCTATCACAGCTAAACTCGTTAAAACCTGAAAACCAAGTTGACGATTGCGAACACTTGCCATGGCCTCCTTAAACATCTGAGAGCCTCCTATAATGAGACCGGGAAGTGCGATTAATCCGAGCACAAGAGTGGATAATCCAATCACTTCACCAAGTATGACGAGCAACAGAAGGGGTAAGGCGATACCTCCACCAATCAAACGCCATTGATCGGGCCTTACTCGATTCGACTGAGCTGCAATATACTTGACTGGTGAACCAACAATCTCAGTAAGGTGGGATTCTCTTAGGTCAAACATTTCTTGAGATACATCGGTTGGGAATTGCAAGAGTATACGCTCGTCATCTGTGATTTCAGCATCCAGAACTCCAGGTTGCTGACGAAAAATCTTGGCGAGTTTCCGCTGGTCAACCCCATTGCGATGAGCAACCTGTGAACTTTTTACGCCGACTAACTCATTGAACGTCACATCGGGGGCATGACCGAGCGAACGCAGAACAGCAGATGCGGCAGACAGCGTACCGTATTCAAGTTGGACGGTGAGTTTAACGGTACCAGCTGTAGCAGACACGGTGCTGTCATTGATATGAACAAGCGTTTTGAGTGCTCGCGTTGCTTTACTGGCACAGTCAGGGCAGTCCATTCCCAAGAGAGGCCAACTTACTTCATATTCTCCAGTAGCTTGTCGAACAATTGATGTGTCGAGAATTTCAGCATCAAGAACAACCGCTGGCGATTTTTTTTCGATTTTTACAGGCTTTTTGGAAGGTTTCGGCTTACTTTTCTTGACAACTTTAGGTGCTACTGCTTCTTCATCATCATCGAGGGTGAGAAAGACTTCCTCATCGATGTCTGATGCCATGGAGGTCCTAAGGACAGGTACCATAAATACCTCCCTTGGATAAATGCAAGCGTGTGGATGCTCAAGAGGATAAATTTCATCACACATTCAAGGCTGGAATGGAACATGCAGTGGCTACCCGAAGGTTGGTGTCCAAAATTTGTCGCTGTCGACATCGACGGCACCCTTACTGATGGAGAAAAGCGACTCAATTCCGGTGCTATCGAATCATTGCACAGACTTGAGAAGGCTGGCATACCTGTCATACTCGCAACCGGTAATGTACGAGCAATTACCTATGGATTGTGGAGGTTTCTCAAACTCACTGGACCGATATGTTGTGAAAACGGCGGAGTTCTTTGGGATTCTTCCTTTGATGAACCTATATTACAAGCAAATGGCGATGATGCAAAAAGAGCTGCTCAGTGGCTTGATTCGGTGATGAATCTCCAAGGAGGATGGAAAGGAATCGAATCAAACCAATGGAGAGAAAGTGAATGGTGCCTTTATCCATCTGAAGACTTGGAGCAGATCAAAATACTGCTCGCACAGAGTGAATGGTCTCATCTGATTGCATTACGTACTGGGTTTGCGATTCACTTGATGGAGCCGCATCTTTCAAAAGGAAGTGGGCTTGGGATTTTGCTTGACAGAATGGGTTGGAAAAAGGAAGACATGTTATGCGTAGGGGATGCCCCGAATGATTTGTCAATGTTTGAACTTGCACATTGGTCTGTAGCGGTGAAAGGTGCGTTTGAATCGGTATCGAATGCTGCGAATGTTTGCTCACCTCACTTACATGGCGATACATTTGAACCGCTGGTCGATGCAATACTGAAGGCTCATTCTAATACTTCTTGAGGTGGCAAAGTGGGTGACCTTGAACCGTCTCTGAACGAGGAAAGACTACACAAAAAATCATCGGTAAGAAGAATACACATTGTACTCACGCTCTTTTTCATTGTGACTGCGATGTTGGGTGGAATTCTCGCTGACGCCGGTTTCGGTCAACATTCTCCAGAAAAGACATGTTCAGATTCGGAAAACACCCTTGAAAAAATTGGCATAGTATTGGTATTCACATCATTTTTTGGCATGGGGTTCAATCTTGTTGTTTTCTTGGTGAGGCTCATAAGTGACTGGAAAACATCTATCCATGCCCTGATATTGGTGCTGCTTCATGCCGGAAGTGTGTTCTTGGCAGTGTTCATTTTTGCTGATTCACTCCTTTCAAATGCGGGATGTGACGTCCTTCTCTAAGGAAGTGAAGTGCCGGGGGCAGGATTCGAACCTGCGAAGCTTTACGCAGAGGATCTTGAGTCCACCCCCTTTGACCGCTCGGGAACCCCGGCTTCTTGTTGTGCGTAGAACCCTCTGTTTTTGACTATTCCTCTTGTGTTAAATCGACCAAATCTTTTGGACGAGGAGGTGGTTGAATGGATTGGTCTCGAGTAAAATGGATTTTATCTTCTACAAATTGATTCTTTTTCTCACGTTTGCGAAGAATTGAAGCGATTAAAATGCCGCCTGAAAGAAGGAAAATGAGGCCAGCAAAGCCAAGTGTAGTGGTCAACTGACCTTTTTGCTCCTCAGTACTTTGGACGTCAGCGACCAAAACAGGTACGTCACCC
>MDSX01066849.1_pt1 | contig 13721 bp, 10 predicted proteins | sample 811141 | NCBI WGS metagenome assembly MDSX01 (sample SAMN05326642, study PRJNA326480) | marine metagenome | isolation source: seawater | place: Atlantic Ocean: South East | collected 2010
AAATGATTGGCCTTGATTCAATAACGCCTTCAACATCAGCCTTTTTGACTTCGCTCTACGTTGTTTTCACAGCCCTAGTCACCACCAAAATAACCGGACAGCGCGTCACTCGGACGATGATTCTCGGCGTTGCCCTTGCTACCTTTGGGGCGGGTTTCATCGAGGGTCCTCCTCACTTGTCATGGGGCATGGGAGAAATTTTGACGGTCATATGTGCTTTCTTCTTTGCATTGCACATCCTCTTCACACAGAAGATTACCCAAGAAATGGACCCGATTGGAGTGACAGGAACATCGTTCCTTGTCGTCAGTTTTGGTAGTCTCATTGTCGCAGTTCTGAGTGGTGGATCATCGACCATCGATGCCTTATCGGTTGTCGGCGACCAAGGGGTCATCCTTCCATTACTGTGCTTGGGTTTGATCGGTTCATTGTTCGCTCTGCTTCTGCTGAACCTGTTGCAACGCTATCTCCATCCAGTTCAAGCCGCAATCATCTATGCTTTGGAGCCGGTCTGGGCAACAGTCTTTGCACTTGGATTGAACATGACAACCTGGACAGGGTGGATTGCTGTGGGTGGTGGTGCTTTGCTGGTTGGCAACCTCATGGTCGAGTTGCGTGAGAACCCAGAAACCATTCCCGAAGAAACGTCAGTTCAGCAACCACCAAAATCAGTTGTCATTAGTGGGGGCTGAGGAAGAATAATCCATTCAAAAGTAGCACATCGTTCAAGTCCTGTCAGTCACGAGGAAAATCAAGGCGAGCCCATGTCAAGCAACAAAAATCATCGCGAGGCGACCAAAAACGTGCACGCAGGAACCAACCATGTTGGTGATTCTGTCAACACTCCAATATTTCTCTCATCAACCTACAAGTTGACCGAAGAACGTTATGCTGGGTGGGCTGCTGGTGCCCAACACACCCTTCTTTACTCACGGCTTTCGTCTGTAAATTCTGATGCAGTTGCTCAGAAAATTTGTGCCATGGAGGGCGGAGAAGATGCTGAAACCTTTGCAAGCGGGATGGCTGCAATTTCTACGACACTCATGATGCTTCTCAATCAAGGCGACCACATGGTTGCATCAGCCGATGTCTATGGTGGCACGTACGGCCTCATAACTGAAGAATTACCTCGTCTTGGGATTGCAACAACGATGGCAGATCTACGCGATCCTTCCTCCTATGAAGCCGCCATACAAGAAAACACGAAAATTCTCTATATCGAAACCATCACGAATCCGAATCTTAAGGTCTGTGATATTCCTGCCATGGTTGAAGTAGCAAAGCGACACAACTTGCTTGTCATTGTTGACAATACATTTGCATCTCCGTGGGCTTGCCAACCATTGAGCATGGGTGCTGACTTGGTGATTCATTCGACCACTAAATTCCTCGGCGGCCACTCTGATCTTCTTGGAGGGGCGGTCGTCGGTTCAAAGGAACTCATCGCCCAAATTTTCAGAGGACGTGTTCATTTTGGTGGCGCCCCAGACCCTCACAATTGTTACATGTTGGAACGAGGAATGCGAACCCTCCATGCCAGAATGCCAATCATCACATCGAACTCAGCTGACCTTGCACGTCGCTTGCAACAGCACCCCAAGGTTGTCCGTGTTCAACACGTTACGTTGCCTTCTCACTCAGATTATGAGGTTGCACAACGCGTTGTACCGAAAGGCTGCGGAATGCTTGGCATCGTTGTCGCAGGCGGCGACGAGGGAGCGATGGAATTCATGTCCAAACTACGATTGTTCTACGAGGCAACCTCTCTTGGTGGGGTTGAATCACTCATCGAGGTCCCTGCAACATCAAGCCACATGGCAATGCCTGTTGAAGTTCGAATTGCAGCAGGAATTGAACCAGGTTATGTGCGAATCAGTGTCGGAATTGAAGACGTGGAAGACCTGTGGGATGATCTCAATCAAGCATTAGGCTGATCTGGAAGCGACTCCAGTTGGCCCGTCGAAGTGTGAAGTGCGTGCAGCGCATCAATGAAACCTGATCGGTCTGCATCTTCGGAGTGAAGCAGTTCTTTCCCCGCCTCAAGCAACGCTTTGGTCGCCTCCATCCACGCTCCGCCTCGATCACGTGCAAGCGATTCAAAATGCCAGTCTTGACCAGACGCACGGTCCGCTGCGCGTAACCACGCCCACCCTGCAGCAGCACCTTCGATGTCATCATGACGCGCAGTAGCCTGTCGTTCAGCAATTCCAGGGCCTTCGAGTAATCCCGTCAGAATGAGGTCATGAATCGCCCCTACCGCTCCAGGGAGCGTTCCGATTCGATATGGGAATTTTGCTTTCTGCTGTGCTTTCTTACGAGAAGAATCCAAGCCTTTGAGGAAGGTTTTGAGCGGTTTTGGCTTCTTGAGTTGTTGCTCCCAAATGATTTGCGCCTCATCTCCTTCGATGCCGATGGACTCCAACCCTGCACGCCCAAAATCTTCCCATAGAGCATTGACGGCGTCGGTAAGGCTCGCTCCTTCCATAACCTCAACAATGCTTCCTTCACGCTCTTGCCGACCACCTCGTGCATCGATACGAATACCGTCACTTGTCTGATTCATGGCTTCAAGAAACACGCCTGCAGCGAGCGACTTTTCATCAACCGTCCCCGTCATGGTTTCAAGAGACTGCATGATGTGTTCGATGGAATCTCCCCGACTCCATGATGAACCGATGAGGAGACCGAAATCGAGTGAATCAAGAACTGCACGCTCGCAGGCACGCGTCAAATGCCCCTCTGGAACCGTTAATCCGTGCCATCCAGCCATAAGCTTGTCAAGCCCATCCTTTGCGCCTTGTGGGAGATCATCATCCAAATCCCAGCCGTTTGGGGCCCACATCGCATCAATATCGACAATAGAGGTGAGGAGTGGAGGCAACATCGAGAGTGCGAGGTGGTGAACGAATGCACTCTGCTTTTCTTTTGTGGCCTTGAGTGATTGCAAATCAATGCCAACGATTGGACCGTGTTTGAACATCAATCGAACCCAGCCTTGCGTCGATGGAATGCCGTTGAGAACATCCTTCGATTGAATTTCTCCAGCAACGTAGACGTCCACTCCATCGATGTGGTCATGTTGGAAATCGAAACGGGAACGCTCAAGCACATCCTCCAACCATCCTGTCGGCGGGTTCGGATTTGGTCCTGTGCAGACAAATCCTTTCTCCCATGAAAAGAAGTACATTCCCCTTCGCGCATGCTCTTCCCATGGCAGCATTCGCAATGTGAGGTTCTGGTGGTTTTGTAGGCCTGCTAGGTACCCCTGCTTTCCGTCTCCTCGACGAATGAATGACCCCGAACCAAAATTCGGCGATTTGAAATTGCCAACGAGTGAAATTTCATCGTCGTGTGCGGCGTGCAGCGAACCTGCAAGCGCCTTCCCAACCGGATCACCTCGCTTAGCGAGCATGCGCTTAGAAAGCCACTTGATGTCATCTTTCTTCGCGACAATTTTTTTCAAATCTTGAAGTGTTTTGGTGACAGGATCTCTTCGTCCCCAACTTAGGCGACCTTTCCATGTCATCGTAGGAAGATAGGCATCAGGATCATCGAGAAGTTGACGCAATTGGCGACCGAGTCGCTTAGCAGTTGCATCATTTGCATGTTTTGTACCACGCATCCGCATCCTCTGCTTCTGGCCAGGAAAGGATACTTGTGCAGGTCGTGCCATAAGTCCGTCAACTCAACCCAAACGGGCGTGTCGCTTGAGGTCTTCCCCCTGAATATGTCTAAGTTACAGAAGGATGTGCTTGGGTCATGGCGGTCGTTACGCTTCTAGGGGTTGCACAAGATGGCGGACGCCCGCAGCCCGGGTGCATACGCCAATGCTGCCAAGGATTGACCGAAAAAGACCGTAGGAGCCCGGTTTCTCTTGGAATCGAAACCAGTAAGGGTATGACACTCCTCGTTGAGGCAACACGAGACCTTGGTCGACAACTTCGGTTGATTGAGAATCCAAGCATCGATCATCTCCTCATCACACATGCACACTTGGGACACGTGGATGGGCTCGGATTGTTTGGCCGAGAGACGATGTCGGCCAGAAACATACAACTCCATTGCAGTCCCTCGATGCAGGCATTGGTTGAAGCGACGCCAGCATGGAATCAACTGTTGAAACAAAATGTGTTCGAATTCAGTGCGTTTCCGCGAGTAGAAATCGATGATGTCGTCATTGAATTCATTCAAGTCCCACATCGAGCAGAGCTTTCGGATATGCATGCAATCATCATAAGAGGAGAGACAAGTTCAATCCTCTTTCTTCCCGATCACGATACGTGGGACGAGACGCTTTCTGCATATCGATGCAATTCAGTTCGTGGATTTCTTGAAAAATTCGACATCGATGTCGCTCTTCTCGATGGAACATTTTGGTCAGGGGGGGAGCTCAAGGGGAGAGACATGAGTGTGGTTCCACACCCAACTGTGGAAGAATCATTGAGGCGATTGGGCCATCGGCGTGATAGCGATCCAGAAATTTTATTCATTCACCTCAATCATACGAATCCACTTTACAATTCAGATTCGGACGAATCAAAGCAACTTAGAGAGTCAGGTTGGTCGATTGGGTTTGAGTCACAAGAATTCATTCTTTGACTTCAGTTAGCGTGTATTCGAGTGTGATGAGTGAAACAGTCCAGTCAACGGATTCATCCTCATCACCGTTTTGACAAATCGCCGAGCCACCACTGTTGACAACAACACTGATGGTGAAATCATAGGTGCCTATTCCCATATCTCCACCATCAAGTAAGGAAGCAATGGCTGATTTGGAGTTGGTCGTTCTCTCACCGACAAGGGTTGAATTGATGAAATACGCTTCGGATACCAGGTTCTGCTGCGTTCCAGAATCAGCAACAATTGAATCCCCGATTCCGCCTTCATACCCAACCTCATCGTCTTGCGTATTGGCTAAGAAATTGCACGGCTGTTCATTGTCTGTATGGCTCGTTGTTATTTGAAATCCGACCACATTGAGGCCGGTAATATCGGTGCTATCACTTGAGGCCATAATTTGAGCAGTGTCGGTAATAATTTCTGTGCCTGAACCAATTTCGAGGAAACTGAAATTGCCATCGATTTGGTACATTGCGACGGCGTTGGAGCCTGAATCGTCATCAGAATCTGGACCATACATTGCATATGATGCTTCTGCAACACCGATGAAACAGAGAGCGACAACGCCCGCGACCGTGAATTGACGCCGCCTCTCCTGTGAAATCTCAAAACGACCGAATGGATTGGAAGCAGAAGTATCCCTCGTGAAGCACATGATCAGGTGGGCAGCAAAGGCCGATCCGACACCGGGGACGGAAGGAAAGACATCGTCTCCCAAGCCTAAAATTGTCCACAGAATAACTCCTGTAAATGCTGAAATCATCATTACAATTGAATGGAATGTATCTGGTTTGTATCCCATCCAACGAATGATGAGAAGGGGTACGAAGACGCCTCCGAGTCCGTACACTGCAAGGACGACAAGCGTAAACACTGAATCGCCTCCAGGAATGTAGAGCCCTGCAATTGAAATTATCGTAGCAACAGCCGCAACATAGAGCGTGACTTTCTTTGTCGTCTTGTGATCTTCTCTCCATTCAGGTTTGATGTCGTCTGTAATCGCAGCAGTGCATGCAAGAACTTGACTGTCCGCGGTTGACATTGTCGCAGCAAAAATCGAGGCGAGAATCATTCCAACACCAAGCGCAGGAAGTGTATCCATTGCAAGCGTAGGAAGTCCGAGTTCTGCATCGAAGTTACCGTCAGTGAACAGAACTCGGCTGGCTAAACCAACGATAAACATCAATGCAATGAAGGGTGTTTGCCAGACGAAAAACCAAATCATTGCCTGTTTTCTATCCTCGTCGGACTTGAGTGTCATCACCCTTGAAACAACTTGAGGTTGGCCTGCAACACCCAATCCTCCTAAGAAGAACGCAAGCATGTAGAGTGAAATTCCCAATGAAATATCAGTCGGTAAGAAATTGACCAGTGTCGCACTTTGAGTTTCCAGTTCTTGATGCATTCCAGAGAATCCGCCAACGTTGCCAAGCGCAACCCAACACAGAATCACAGAGCCGACAATCATGACACATGACTGTGCAGCATCGGTCCAGATTGAAGCACGAATACCCCCCGCGTAACAGTATGCCACAACGAGAACAAAACCGATGAGAATACCAATCAGTTCAGGCCAACCGAGCATAACGAAGAGGGCCTTCCCTCCAGCGGTCAACTGGGCTGCAGCATAGATCGACAGGAAAAACACTGACAGTACAGCCGCAAGTTTTGCTTCAGGCGCACCAGCTTTTTCAGCAACGAGGGAAGAAAGGGATCGCAGACCACGTGCATTTCCTTCTTTTTGGATGAATTTGTACAACCATGCCCAAGCCACCAATTGTCCAATGGTTGAGATGACGCCGATCCAAATAGCGGAGTACCCCATCAGATAGATGAATCCAATAAAACCGATGAACATGTAACCAGAATTCCACGTACTCACCGCTGAAAGTGCAGCCAAAGCAGGGTGCATACCCCGTCCCGCAACGAGATAGTCATCGGTTGTGTCTTGTTTGACAAACATGCTCGCAAGGCCAACAGCAGCAAAGAATGACAAGAAAATCAAGAAGGATACGAGGATGCCGAAATCCATAGAATCAGGTAGCACAGTGACAATCCCAACAACTGCAGATGGGCCGAGTAAAATTATGCTTCCAAGAATCACATTTCGTTTTGCTGTATATGCTTCATGCTGCTTCAGATTATCGAAGAAATTCACCTCTGCAGGTGCAGTAAAGAGTGCAAGAATTGCAACGAGTTGGATGATCATTTTCCCAGTTAGTTCCAGCTCACCGGTTGCAACGTACGACAGAATTAACGGTGCAAAAGGGTAAATTCCTGCGTAAAGAAGGACCCATGGACGATTGCGAACGAGCAAAAGACAAGCAATGGTTAGGTCGATGACGCCAACAAGCATCAGTACCGCAGAACTCCACCCTGTTGGGAAGATTACAGATACGACAGGGATGTATTTCTCCGTGACGAGGAGCGCCTTGACTCCGTGCTTGGCAAACATCCACACCAAGTACAACACAGACAAAGAGTAAACCAACTTTCTCACAGAGAAGTTCCGATACCAACTCGGAGTTAACATGTTGATGTTAAAATGATTAAGCGGGGAAAGAAACGACTCTGGTTGTTCATCTACAAGCTCGGCATCTATACTTTCGCTCACATCATCACCTCCATCGATTTACGGCTTCAAGTTCCATCTCCGACATGTTGGCTAAGAAGACAAGGCAATTCAATCTCCCGCCTGGAATATTACCAAGGTTGCCAATCGTTGTTGTTTTCATGCTTGCATCGTTTGTTCCAAGGTCACTGCAAAGGACACATGATGAGTCGGTTAGCGATTCGATTTGCTGTTCAAATACCGCATCAAGTTCTGAGTTCGCCAGTTTGTCTGCCATCTTGGTGATGCTAGCAAATGCGTCTTTCGGTTGCATGGGGAGTTGATCACCGGTCCCCGCTCCAGTTGGGTCAAGATCAAACAAGACCAGGGTGTGCAACCCCTGTGCTTGATTTCGCAACATAACTTCCAATGGAGAGGTTACAACCCACTCACCGTATGGGTAGGTGAGTGTTGTAGAGCGACCAAATTTGTAATCGGATAACCCTGTCGAACCAGGCACGAGAGTCGTTACAGAAATCCCGTGAATGACTCGACAAGGAAGGCCTGCTTTTTCAGCACGAAGTTGGAAGTCAATGTGCGTCGTGGCCTGCATAGGGTCGCCTACGACAAGAAGAGCAATCGATTGAGATTGTGCTCGCTTGAACAGTTCTTCTGGACGCTCAACAGCAGGGCGCATAATCCGTTCAATTGGGCCAACCATTGCTTCGAGCTTCAACAATTCCTCTTCCGGCCATAACGCAGTATAAGCCTCATAAAGACGAACATCGGCATTTTTGGCAACATTAACTGCTTCAAGTGTCATGGATTCAACCTTTCCAGGGCCGATTCCTATGAGTGCAAAGCCAGTCGTGCCGCCATTGTCCATCCTCAAACCTCATACTTGCGATGGTTCTCCGAGACCCATGCGTCATTTGAGGGTGCCGAGTGCTCAGACGTCGCATTGGATTCATCGCTGCAAATTGAACGGATGGTATGAATTGGGCCGCCGCGTGCAAAACGTAGGCGATGATACAGCGATTCCACTCAACGAAAGCGCCCCTGAAGCAACAGATTCAATTTGGGAATCGCATCCAATCATTGAAATCGATGCATCAGAAAAGAAAACACGGCATTATTGGGAACATATTCCACTTGAGATCCGCAACGCGTTTGATGACCAATTCCCGCAATCGTTTGAGATACAAGGAGACGTTCTGCTGGTCAAAATTCCAGAACAGATGGTTGAGGTTGAGCACGAGATTGCACAAGCCATGCTGAAACAATTTCTCTCGGTTCGTGTCGTCTGTCACGATGCTGGTGTTGAAGGTGAATTCAGAGTTCGTAACTTGCGCGTACTGTGCGCAAGAGGAAACAACGACTCCACGCAAACCTTGTATCGCGAACACGGTCACGAATTCACCATCGATCCAGCAGTTGCATATTTTTCGATGCGCTTGGGGACCCAACGAATGCGGACCTTCGATGCTGTCTCGGCGTTAGCTCAGAACAAGGCCCGACCACTCATTGTTGTCGATCCATATGCCGGAGTCGGTCCTTCGATGGCGTTGTTGTACACCAAAGCACATCTTGTCTCTGAAGCATACGTGAACGATATGAACCCAGATGCCCTCCCTCTCCTCAAACAAAACATGGACTTCTTTCATTCAAAGCGTAAGCACGCAGGAATCTACGTCGTCGATTGTATGGATGCAAGAACACTTGCACGTTCGAAGCCAGAACTGGTCGGCTGCGCTGATGTTTTACTCGTCAATTTACCCCATGAAAGCATCGACCATTTGCCAGATCTCCTCCCGCTGTTGTCCAGCGATGAATCCCTCCTTTGCGGGTGGTCAATTCAAGAAAAGGAAGCCGATATTTTGGAACGATTGCAATCCGTCATCAAGGCCGATGGCAGGACAATCGTTGATTGGAACATCGAGGAAATCAAAGGTTTCTCAACTGCAAAAGCGATGTTTCGATACGAATTTGTGTTATCAAGCGCAAACAAGCGCTGATTTGATGAACAACGAGGGAGTGGGAGTCTCATGCGCAACGTCGTCCAGTGCCAATGCGGAGCCAGCATAGACATCGCAGGAGCAACCCCACGAATCGACGGAATCAAAGTATGGTGTCGCGTGTGTGGAACCGTCTCAATTCACAAGCGAGAAGAGGGTGGCGCCCGCTCCGGGAATTGAACCCGGGTCGCAGGAATGACAATCCTGCATGATAACCTCTACACCAAGCGGGCCGTAAGCATCCTTCCGTAACGGAACCGCTATTTAAGCCGCGAGGTATGGCGTAGTCAGGGACGACCATGGCGACCAAGAAAACCTCTGCAGAAGAAGCCCGAGAACAGGCAGAGGAAGCCGCACTTGGCTCGATGCTCGATGGCGCATTTGGTGCGATGGAAGGAATCGAATCTTCCCCTCCAACGCCAACTTCGTCAGGTCCATCTGGACCTCCACCAGGCCCACCCTCTGAACCTCCGTCGGAACCACCATCTGAGCCTGAAGAGGAGGTTTCCTCAGACCCTCCTCCATCCCCTCCAACGGGTCCACCGTCAGGGCCCCCATCAGGTCCGCCCTCTGGGCCCCCAACAGGGCCTCCATCAGGTCCGCCCTCTGGACCCCCAACAGGACCCCCATCAAACCCTCCTTCAGATCCTCCGACTCCTGTTGAAGAGGAATTTCCTGAAACCGAAGAACCAACTCCTCCGGAATCCGAAGAGCAAGTCGAGGAATCAGAACCGGTTGATGAAGTTGAACCAACCACGCCAGAACCGGAACCAGAAGATACTGTCGAAGAGCCTGTTGAAGAAAAGGCTACAGAACAATCCGAAATCCAAGAATCAGAGTCTGTTGAAGCGCAGGAGCAACCCGAGCCAGACGATGAAGAGGAAGAGGAACCAACCCAGGCAGAAGAAGAGCAGGAGGATACCCCGTCTGAATCTGCCCATGAGAATGCATCCGACGAGGAACTCACAGTTGATGAGGCAGAGGTTGAGTTCGATCCGGGGATGGAAATAGCTCGCCTGAATGCAGAGATCGAACGTCTTCGAGGGAGTCTCGTCGGCGCGGTCGAAGTCATCGAAGAGATTGAAGAAACACCCATGCCCCCTGTGGTTCTCGACAACATTGTCGTCCCACCGCATATCGTTGCAGACTTCGCCCGAATGGGCCGACAGTTGAGCCGTGAATCGCTTGTCAAAGGGACAATGGGCGCCATTTCGATGCTCCATCCAGATGAGCCAGGATTGATGATTAGCACACGCCATTCGACCATGCTCGGGCGTCTCGATGAGCGAGGCATTGTGGGTGGCCGTTTGGGGGGGAACCCTCCTCGTGGCGCCATAGCAGAATGGAAGGTCCACGAAGTCCTTCTCGCATCGATTGCTTTGGTCACCGGTGGTCCCGCCGCCTGCATTCACATGCAAGGCCCACATACGACCGCTGCAAGTTGTGAGAAAGATTTGATTCTCGTTCAACCAATTGACGTTCTAGGGAAAGAACACATTGGGAAAGTTGTCATCGTTGATCCAGATGACGATGCACAGGATGAGTTCCTCCGTCAAGTAGCTGAAGCGCTACAACAAGGCGGCATGCGCTGTGTGGTTGTCCGAGGTCATGGTGCATATGCAGTTGGAGCAAACCTTGACCAAGCCATTGCAAATGCGGCGATGCTCGAACATTCGATGCAGATTCTTCTTCTTGCGCGTCAAGCCAACCTCAAGATTTAGGCAGCCCGACTTCGCCGACAAACGGCGACGAAGTTTTCGAACATTTCTTTTCCAAACTCTGAATCGTTGACTTCAGGATGGAATTGCAATCCGAAGCGATCACCTGCTTCGTTTTCCATACCTTGAACTTCACACGATGGACTGCTTGCAGTCACGAAGAAACCGTCTGGTACAACGTGAACTTCATCATTGTGCGATTCCCAAACGGTTTGTGTTTCCGAGGTCCCTGCAAAAATCGTGCCACCGCCATCATGGAGTTGAATTTCCATTGCCCCAAATTCGGGAACCGGCGACTCACGCGCATCGCCTCCATAGAAACGAGCCATGAATTGATGGCCAGCACAGATTCCAAGAATGGGGATGTTCAGTTTCAAAAATTCAGCACAGTTTCCTAATTCTCCAGAGAGACCGATCCGTGCAGCACCACCGGAAAGGATGAGACCATCCAGATCCCGAAGCTCATCGACAGGAGTATCATTTGGAATAATTCGAGTGTCGACTTTAAGATACTTCAACATCCTCCACTCACGATGTGTCCATTGTCCACCATTGTCAACAACGTCGATGACAAGAGGTGTATCTTCGCCCATAGAAGCACTTGTTCCGAGAACATCCTTGAACATGCCGAATTTGACGCGTTCATATACTCTGGAGTTTCAAAGATTGCGAGGAAGAACAATGTCGGATAAGAAATTCACAGTTCACGTAGCCCGAGAGACAGGTCATGAGCAAGAGCTCATGACCCGAGAAAACATCGTTGAGATGGTTTCAACAAACGAAAACACCTGGGTCTTTGTCGATTCACAAATGGTCAGTGCCGAAGAACTCGAGAACATCGAGTTGAACGATTCTACTGAGATTCGAATCAACCCTGGCATGGTCGGTGGAGGAGAAACCTTCACCGTTCTTGTCGCAAGCGAGAAAGGCGACCAAGCCATGCTCATGACGAAGCAAGAACTCGCAGGCGAGTTGTCAAACAACCAAGGTAATTGGCTCTTTGTTGATGGCCAAATGGTCGATGCTACCACCATCGAGAACACCGAGCTCAACCAAGACAATGTTTTGAGATTGGTCCCATCCATCGTTGGTGGATCTGAGACCTTCACAGTTCAGATTACAGACGCTTCAGGACACTCCGTTTGCGAGATGACCAAGGAAGAAATCGCAACGAGCGCAAAGGAAGCCAACAATTGGGTTTTCGTTGATGGCCAGATGGTCGCTGCAAGCGCTATCGCAGACACAGACCTTGGCCAGGCGACCGAGATTCGCATGACACGCCCGCTCGTTGGCGGCCTTTGAAGCCAGATTCTGACGGACAGGTTCAAAACCAATGGGTCGGTCGGTTTGGCTATGTCGGAACTTGTAGACTACAAGTGTGCGCTTTGTGGAACCCATGAAAGCTTTGACCGTGAGCGAAACGGTATTCACTGCAGTCATTGCGGTTCGAAGATCTTCATGAAGCTCCGCCGAAGCAGTGGAGACCGAAAGAAGAAGACACTCAAGGCAGAGTGAATTCACACAAATGGTCAAAGACCTTTGTCGCTGAATGGTTAGCATGGCGAGTTGGCTTGAATCATACCCGCCACGTCGATTTTCGGACTTGGCTCTTGACGAATCAACAATCGAAACCATCGAACGCGTTGCTCTTCAGGCAAACCCACCGCATCTCCTCATCTCAGGACCACCAGGTTCTGGAAAAACTGCAGCATGGCACTTGATTGTACGCCAAGTCCTCGGACCCGCCTGGCGATCGACAACCCACGTTTTGCAAGCGAAAGACCTCATGAAAACTGCAGGTGCAATGGCTGCCTTTGAATCGTTTTTGCGCCCAGGTGGAAAAGACTCAAGCGATACACTTGCCAGCCGGACCTCGCTTGATGCGTTCGATTCAACATTCTCTCAGGTTTCACCTGATGACGTTGCCCCGGCAGGTCACGAATCTCAACGCGGAAGCCTAAGCGAAGTCCACATATCTCGCATCATTGTGATCGAAGATGCTGATTATCTTGGCCACAAACGGCAACCGCTTTTACGACGAATGATGGAGGCAACGAGCCAAACGTCTCGATTTATTTTTACGGCCCAAACACCGTCTCGATTGATTGACGCTCTTCGCAGCAGAACGCAACACATCCGATTTACAGGCGTCCCGAGAAAACAAATCGAATCCAGATTAGGAGAGATATGTACGGCAAAAGGCATTGAACCCGTTCGTGGAATCCTGGGAGATATTGCGCATATCTCGAATGGGAATCTTCGAAAGGCTATTTTCACAACTGAAGTACTTGCGTTGCGGGATCTTCTCGGAGAACGGGCAAATCTCCATCGCCTCTTAACCATGATTTCAACCAATGAAGTGCAACGCATGATCGAGGCAGCACTCCGTGGTCAGGTTGTTGAATGGCGATGGGAAAAGGATGGGTACAAGAACACAAAGAAGTTGAAGGGTGCATTGGGCATTTACGATTCCATCATCTCGCAACAAAGTTTGGAAGCAGAAGATGTTGTTGAACAGGTTCACCAAGTGTTGACAGGGGGGCGGCTCAACCTCCCTGAAGATCAACTCACCATCGCCCTTGGAGCGCTGTCGGATTGCGATGTTCGCTTACGTCGTTCATCCCAAGGCCGAATACAAGTCGAGAAGATGCTGCACGAATTTGCAGCAATTCAGCAACAGTAACCTCCTTGATAGGGGGCGTTTTGGCATCGCTGGGCGTGTAGCACAGCTGGATAATGCGTCGGCCTCCTAAGCCGAAGATCGCGGGTTCGAATCCTGCCACGCCCGCCAAATTCAATTGAATTACCGCAGTCATA
>MDSX01065405.1_pt1 | contig 13717 bp, 10 predicted proteins | sample 811141 | NCBI WGS metagenome assembly MDSX01 (sample SAMN05326642, study PRJNA326480) | marine metagenome | isolation source: seawater | place: Atlantic Ocean: South East | collected 2010
CAACCCCTTGGCTTCGTCGCAACCGACTATGCAATAGCAATTTGGAGCCGCAAACAAGCGTCAAATATCAACGATTTATTTGACGAGGATATGTTGGGTGATGACCTGGAAAACTGGATGGCAGAGTCTACTATTTTAAAGCGAACATTTAAAGACGTTGCTGTAATTGCTGGGTTGATCGACCGACGGTTACCCGGACACAAGAAAACCGGTCGTCAAGTAACCTTCAGCTCTGATTTAATATATGATGTTCTTAGAAAACATGATCCCAACCATATTTTACTGCGTGCAACTCGAATTGATGCAGCAAGGGGGTTTACAGATATCCATCGACTTGGAAAACTTCTGCGAAGAATCACGAGTAGTATAAATATTAAGTTTTTAGAAAAAGTTTCCCCTTTAGCGGTGCCAATTCTGCTAGAGATTGGAAAAGAAAGCGTCAGGGGATCAGGTTTAGAGGCTCTGCTAGACGATGCGGAAGAATCATTAATCTCTGAGGGAATGGGAATTTAATGAATATATCTATTTTCCTTCTGCATCGGCTGTGAATGTTTGAATTTCATCTAAACAAAGAGAGTCTTATTGCTGACACATCTGGAGCTCTTATCTGGCCCGAAAAACGAACGGTAGTTTTCTCTGATCTTCACCTAGAAAAAGGCTCCTGGTTTGCTAAACAAAATATTCCCTTACCTCCATACGACACCCTCGACACGTTAAACCGAATAGAAAATGTAATTAACCGTTTCAACCCAATCCGTATTATTAGTATCGGTGATAGTTTTCATGATGATAATTGGATAGTACGTATTCCTAAAGATCAAAGAGATAGAATTCTCAATCTAACAAATAACTATGAATGGTTATGGATCGAGGGAAATCATGATCCATCAGGAGCATTACCTTTGGGCGGTATCACTATACCCTATTATTTTGATGCACCATTAACTTTTAGACACGAAGCAAAAAAAGGATCTCCAATCGGCGAAATAAGCGGACACTACCATCCAAAAGCAAGGATCCGGTTATCAAATAAAAGCTTTACTTCTAGGTGTTTTATAACGGATAAAAAAAGAATAATCTTGCCTGCTTTTGGAAGTTTTACTGGTGGACTGAATGTTATGGATGCCGCTATATCGACTTTTTTTAAGGATGACTTTAAAATTTTATTGCTAGGATCTAAAGTGCGGCAATTTCCTAAAACTGCACTCATTCCTTAGTCATAAAACCCTTCTTAATAAAAAGTTATTAAGACACACAAAAAACGTTTATATATAATTAAGGGATTATCTCATCAAATGAAAGTGTATTGCGAGGTAGGGACGGGTGACTGATAACACAATGCAAGATCGGGTACCGGTCTCAATCTTAACTGGCTTTCTTGGGAGTGGTAAAACCACATTGCTCTCAAAATTAATGCAAGCCGCGAATATGGATAAAGTGGCGGTTATCATCAATGAATTTGGTGAAGTGGGCATCGACGATGCACTAGTAGTTAAATCTAACGAAGATACAATACTCCTAAATAATGGATGTTTGTGCTGTACAGTCCGTGGTGATCTTGTAGAAACCATGCATCGATTGCATGTACAGCAACAGGACGGTCAAATTCCTCCATTCAACCGGTTAATTGTTGAAACAACTGGACTAGCTGATCCCGCTCCGATACTGCACACGATGATGTCTGATCAGTTTTTGATATCGAGGTATCGCCTTGATGGAGTAGTCACAGTGGTTGATGCGCATCATGGCATGGACCAGTTTGATCAACAATTTGAATCTGTAAAACAAGCAGCAGTTGCCGATCGCATTGTACTGTCAAAAGTTGATGTTACAGAGACAACAGAAATAGAAAAAGTCAGGGACCGCTTAGCAGTAATTAACCCAGCTGCCCCAATTATAGAAGCTGCTCATGGTGAAATAGACCCACTTAAGTTATTTGATGCAGGATTATACGACCCATTAACCAAAACAACAGATGTTGCCCGTTGGTTAAAAGAAGAGGCGTATATGGATACAGAGGGGCATATTCCTAAACATGACAGCCATGGCCATAACCATAGTCATGACGTTAATAGACATGATGACCATATAAAAAGCTTTTCGGTTTATTTTGACGAACCATTGAAATGGGGAAAAATTGCTGGCTCCCTGGATATGTTGGCACAAACTCATGGAGCTAATATTCTTAGAATAAAAGGGCTAATCAATGTAGAGGAAATCGATGATCAACCCGTAGTCGTGCACGCAGTGCAACATATGTTTCATCCACCAGCAAAAATAGACGAATGGCCAACATCTGATCAACGCTCTCGCCTCGTCTTTATAGTAAAGGATATAGATAGAGATATAGTAGAGGGCGCATTGAACTCATATCTAGCTATGGATTTTTGACGATGCTGGAACCTACGAATACATGTGCGCATGATCGCTGATAATCACTTTGACATTTATATTGATTTTTTATGCTAACCATGCGACCTCCTAGCATAAAAAACTAAGGGAATAGAAAATGTTTTATAAACCAGGAACACATCGGGAAAATGGGTTCAAACATGATCCGTTTAAAGCATTTGTGTCTCCCAGACCAATTGGGTGGATATCTACGATTAATCAGCAAGGGCAAAGTAATCTTGCCCCATACAGTTTTTTTAATGCGGTATCAGCTGATCCACCTTGCGTTATGTTTGCTTCGGGCGGCAGAATGGATGGAAAAGGAAAAAAAGACAGTCAATTAAATGCAGAGCAAACTGGTGAATTTGTATGTTCAATAGTAGGTCACGATCAACGTGAAGCAATGAATCAAACCTCTATTCATCTTCCATACGGCCAAGATGAAATGCCAAATGCGGGTTTGGAAGGTGAGGCTTCAGAATTAGTCAAACCACTAAGAGTAAAAAATGCACCTGTCCACCTAGAGTGTATATATATGCAGAGCGTTGAGATGCCTTGCTGGCACGAAGGCCGAGAAAACTGGGTTATTTTTGGTGAGGTCGTTGGGATTCACGTGGACCCGAAAATCATTACCGATGGGCTCGTTGATGTTACTATATATAAACCCGTGTCTCGTCTAGGTTACATGGACTACTCTACTGTCACAGATCTTTTCCAAATGGACCGGCCGGATTAAGTATTATGCTAGACATTTCAGAACCTAACGTCGAATACTCTTGAGATAAATTTGAATAATATGTCTATTACTCCTGGCCAGATATCCTACTGTTATCTGAGTTCTTCAGGTAACTCAGCACCTGTTTGACTAGTTAGGTTACTATAATGCTCAACCCGTCTATGCCGCGCGAAATTAAAAATAGTTTCCTTCGGCATATTACAAATATCTATATCAGCAGCAAAGGTGATTAATTCATCCTCTAATGTCGCTGCTTGTGTAACTATCTCGCCAGACGGTTGCACGATGCAAGAGCCACCGATCAGCATACAACCATCTTCGACCCCTGCTTTAGCTGTTCCAATCACCCAACAGCCATTCATATAAGCATTACTTTGCAGTGTAAGATGGTTATGGAACATTCTGAGGTGATTTTGTTCTTTACCAGATGTATTTAAATCGGGTGTATTGTAACCAAGTACAATTATTTCTGCACCTTTTAAACTCATCACTCGATATGTCTCTGGCCAACGGCGGTCATTACAAATAGCCATTCCAACAATACTTTTATTTTGCCGCCAGACACCAAACCCCAAATCTCCAGGTTCGAAATAACGCTTTTCTAAATGTTGGAATGGTCGTTTAGGATCATATTCTGAGTGCCCTGGCAGGTGTACTTTTCTATATTTCCCATTAATTTTACCATTTTCATCAACGAGAATCGCAGTGTTAAATCTTCGACCTTCAGGGGTTAGTTCGGCATATCCTAAATAAAACCCTATGCCCGCCTCGGCGGCTGCTTCGAACAGCGGCCTTGTGGCCTTATTAGGCATTTCGGTTTCATACCAGTGGTCCATTTTTCTGATATCTTTCTCATAGTAGCGAGGAAAGAATGTTGTCAAAGCTAACTCAGGAAAGACTACGAATTGGCAACCTCGGGCACTAGCCTGTTTAATCATATCCACCAGGCGTTTCACACAACTTTCGCGAGTTTCATCCAGTGCAATAGGCCCCATTTGTGCGGCCCCTAAATTCACAATACGACTCATAATATTTCCTCTTATAAATTCTTAACTCAATTCTTTATCCTAGAAGTAAAGTAAAATATAATATTACTCATACTAACAATTAAATTTCATCATCCGTTGTCAAAAATACTGGATCAAACGGAGTTGGAAGTACACCACGTGGTTTTATATAATCATATGGATCTCGAGCTAAGAATTTCCCCCAACCAGGTTCGCACGATTCCACACCATCATTCCATACAACCTTTCCTCGGCTAATTGTTGCTACCGGCCAGCCCTTTACCTGCAAACCCTCATATGGTGTATAATCTGTATCATGGTGCAGAATATCCTGCGTAATCGTAACTTCTTTTTCGCTATCCCAAATACAAATATCAGCATCAGCTCCAACAGAGATTGTACCTTTTTTGGGATAAAGCCCAAACAACCGGGCTGCATTTGTCGACGTTTGGGCAACAAATGTTTGCAAATCTATTCTACCCTTAGAAACTCCTTCCGAAAACGTGATGGGCATTCTTGTCTCTAAGCCAGGGACACCATTCGCTATCTGACTAAATGGTGCATTATCTCCAGCCCAAAACTTTCCTTCTAATTCGTCGATGTTATATGGAGCATGATCCGAAGTTACATTGCCAATGGTTCCAAGTCGAACGTGGTTCCATACTGCTTCCTGGTCTCCTTCGGTCCGAGGTGCCGGAGAACAAACAAATTTAGCCCCCTCGCGCTGATCGCGGTCTAAGTCTCTTGCTGTTAGCACAAAATATTGCGGGCAGGTTTCCGAAAACACTTTAAGTCCTCGCTCTTGGGCTCGCCTTATTTCTTCTGCTGCTTCCTCACAACTCACATGAAAAATTTGAATTGGAACATCTAACAGTTCCGACAGCATAATCATTCTATGGACGGCCTCACGTTCAACCAACGGTGGCTTGGCCCAGGCATGATGCTTTGTACTGTTTTTATCTGCTGCCAACAATTTCTCAGTCATATACATGATTGCGTCATGATTTTCAGCATGTACACATACTAGAGCTTTATTCAGTTTAGCAACTTCAAGGACTTTTAGAATTTCTGCGTCATTTAGTCTATTTCTTGGATACGTCATAAAAAGCTTTAGTGATCTATGCCCAGATTCTATTAATTTTGGAACTTCTTCGTTCATCACTTGATCGTTCGGATCACTGATTATTAAATGGAATGAATAGTCCACACAAGACCGCTTCGCTTTCTCGTGATATTCCTCTACAACTGGCGTTAATAATTCTCCTTTTTCCTGAGCGGCAAAGCAAATTATGGTCGTCGTTCCGCCACATGCGGCCGATCGAGTTCCACTTTCAAACGTTTCTGAATTTCGGCCTCCACCGCTAGACCGTTGATCGATATGACAATGGCTATCTATACCTCCAGGCATAACCAGCTTGCCGGTTGCATCTATTTCCTTTACTCCTGGACCAAGGTTTTCCCCCAGTGCAACGATACGACCACCATTTATACCTATATCACATTGAGAAATCTCCGCCGCATTAACTATCGTGCCCCCACGAATTACCATCTCAAAATCGTTCACTGCGCATCCTCCTACTAATAGCAAAAATAGATCTACGATCTTTAAATTAATATTCAGGCCACAAGGCCTCTACAATAGAAAAATAACAGCTCATTAAAAATAAAGATATTTGTTTCACATGGCTTTACTGTAAAAGGTCTCTTATCTCCGATACAACTAAAAACCTCGAGAGCATAAAGAACCTAAAAGCAAGTATTATGAAATCGTTTACTCCAAACCAATTAAAAGATCATCGAATAAGCGAAACATATTACCACTCGAATTCTAATAAAGCCCCAGTATTCTCTCAATTGATAGATAGGCAAACAGCTGATATTTGTGTCATTGGCGGCGGTTTAACCGGTGTTTCGACCGCATTAAATCTAGCAGAAAAAGGTTTTTCGGTAATTCTTTTAGAAGCACATCGCATCGGGTCAGGCGCTTCTGGAAGAAATGGAGGACAGATAGTCCATGGGTATAGCTGTGATATGGACGTGATTAGTAAGACACTTGGCAAACAAAAAGCAATTATGCTCTGGGATTTAGCTTTGGAGGCGATTGAGGCAATAGATCGCCGTATTAATATACATAACATACTTTGTGAACGAAAATCAGGATACATATTTGCGGCTACTAACACATCTCAATTTGGAGATCTTCAGCACATTAATGGAAAACTCAGGAACTTTTATAATTACAACAATACAGTAGTGCTTGATAAAAAGGCATTAAAAAAATGGGTTAAAACAGATAGATACGCCGGCGGGTTATTAGATTATGGAAGTGGTCACTTTCACAGTTTAAATTACTTATATGGACTAACCAAAGCAGCCAGTGATATTGGCGTGCAACTATTTGAAAACAGTGAAATCACCCAAATAATACGTGGAGATTCTTTAACGATTAAAACTAACTTCGGCTCGGTAAAAGCCAAAACATTGGTTCTCGCTGGAAATGCTTATCTAGAAGGATTAGAAAATACGTTACAACAGAAGATTGTGCGTATTACGAGTACAGTTGGGGTCACAACACCTCTGTCAATTGACCAAATTAACGACGTTTTACCGGGTGGAACCGCAGTAGCAGATTGCAATAATATACTAGACTACTTTAGGATTACAGGAGACCAAAGGTTATTATTTGGTGCTGGTGCAGATTACTTGGGCCGGGAAACAAAAAACAAAAAGGGGTTCATTCGGGAACGAATATTAAAATTATTTCCGCAACTGAATAATTTTGATTTAGAATTTGCTTGGGATGGTTATATAGCAGGAACAAGAAATCAACTCCCCGAAATCAGACAACTGCAATCCAATATTTATATCGCACACGGCTTTTCCGGCCACGGCCTTGCTTTGACCGGCCTTGCAGGCATCTTAATTTCAGAGAAAATAAGCGGGAATTCTAAGCGTTTTGATGTTTTTTCAAAAATTAAGCATTACAACGTGCCTCAATCTGTAATCAGAAATCCGCTTTTAGTAGCAGCTATGTTATTTGAAAAGTTAAAGGATCAGTATCGGTAATTTTTAACACAGCAAATAAATTATGGCATTTCTTGCAGGCTCTCACATAAATGGTTATGATATCGTTATGTTTTCTAATGCATAACGGTAATATATTATTATGATGGATCCATTTGGAAGAGATATTTCTTATTTAAGAGTTTCCGTGACGGACCGGTGTGATTTCCGATGTACCTACTGCATGTCGGAAGATATGAGCTTTCTGCCTAAAAAAGATGTTTTGAGCCTCGAAGAGCTTGAGCGATTATGTAGCGTTTTTATAAAGCTTGGAGTAAAAAAGCTTAGATTAACGGGAGGGGAACCGTTAGTACGAAAGAATATAATGAGTCTTATACGGGCTCTTGGGAAGCGCATAGATTCAGGTGAGCTTGAAGAACTAACGTTAACAACGAATGGCACTCAACTCCATAAATATTCAAAAGATTTATTTGATTGTGGGGTAAGACGCGTCAACGTATCAATAGACACTCTTGATCCGAATAAATTCACGGAAATCACTAGGTGGGGAAAACTCGAAAATGTATTGAGAGGTATAGAGGCAGCTGACAATGCCGGGTTAAAATTAAAATTAAATACTGTTGCCCTTCGTGGAACTAATGATGAAGAACTGCCAAAAATGGTAGAGTGGGCAGGAAATAAAGGTTATGACATTACGATTATTGAAGTAATGCCAATGGGTGATATTGGAAGCGAAAATAGAATTAACCAATATTTACCTCTTTCAATGGTTCGGTCAAACCTGTCAAAATATTTTACCTTACGCGATATTGATTATAAAACAGGTGGGCCAGCTCGGTACGTAGAAGTCATAGAAACTGGAACTAAAATCGGTTTCATAACACCACTCACTCATAATTTTTGTGAAAGTTGCAATAGAGTACGTCTAACTTGTACAGGCACCCTCTACATGTGTTTGGGGCAGGAAGACGCGGCAGACTTAAAGACTCCACTGAGAAATTCAGAAGGCGATGAAGCCTTGACTAGTGCTATCGGAGAAGCGATATCGCGGAAGCCGAAAGGTCACGATTTTATTATAGATAGGAGACAAAAAAGCTCACATGTACCAAGACATATGAGTGTAACCGGAGGCTGATATCAATCAATAATCATTGGTAACTAAGGAGACAACTGGGATCCAATGGAACTAAAGGAGCAAAATCCCTCGCAGCATAGTATTCTGGACGAACAAAACTCTCTCCACGATTGTCAATAGCGCTAACATTTACATAAAGCAGTAGTCTTCTAAGAGGCGAGATATTAACACTTGAACCATGCACAACAGTCATGTTCATTAATAATACAGACCCAGCAGGGCCCTGTATTGACTCTATCCCCCGTTTTTCTACTAGGTGTTGCATTGTAGTTTCTGTTATATCGTATCGATATTTAGCTGCGCCATCATGGTCCTTGACAGTGTTATCAATAACCGCCTCCGATACAACACCCTCTTTGTGAGATCCGGGCACTGCCAGAACAGGTGCATTACACGCGCTGACGTCATCAAGAAAAACACCAATCATTATCCCTCTAGCTTCAGGAATGCCATCTACCCGATGATAAGTTCCAAAATCTTGGTGCCATTCTACAATCGAGCCATTTTGTTGCTTAATATTGATCCTAGATTGATGAACAAACACCTGATTACGCATCAATTGCTCTACAGGGAGTAAAAGACTCGGGTGTCGAGTGAGTGCAGCAAAACGTTCGTCAAATAGATGCATCCCCCAACAAACATGTGGATCACCATTTAGTTCTCTTGCCACCTCTGGCCCCGGGCGTTGTAAGACATCCAACGCAGCTGATTCAAGAATATACACTTCTTCTTTTGAGAATAATTGAGGGAGAATAATCCATCCCTTTTCATCATACTCACAAACCTGTTCTTTATTGAGATCCATCGATTTTTTCCTAGCGTTTTAGTCCATCCAACATTGATTTTGTTCCTATCTCTAGAAGCAAAAGGTCAAATCCCATTAGAAGCACCTGATAACCATTAGAAATTTTCTCATTTCCTTCCTCGGAAGACAGGCAAAGACCACCTAGAACACGTCCGGCACTTTTAATTGATTTTTCACCCCGCGCAATAGCAGCTTGAACATCCGGGTGCTCACGATCACCTACATGCCCCATGCTCGCTGCTAGATCCATGGGAGCTATAAAAAATACATCAATACCTTCCACCTCTAAAATCGCATCGATATTTTCTATAGAGTCAATATGTTCAATTAAAGCAATTATGACGACGTCATTTGATGCTTTATAATAATCTATAGAATCACCATTACCCCAACGCATTGGCGCATAAAAAGGCCCCCATCCTCTTTCTCCTTCTGGAGGATAACGAACAGCTTTGACAGCTAGTTCTGCTACTTTCTTCGAAGTAACCATAGGAAAAATAATTCCCATGGCACCAGAATCTAGAACTGGTTTTGTATAACTAATAGAAGGTTCCATTACACGAACAACAGGAGCGCATTGAGTTCCCGCTGTTGCAGTGATCATATGATGACATGATGCAATATCAATTGGACCATGTTCCATATCTATAAATAACCAATCAAAACCAGAGTTAGCAAGAGTTTGGCTCATATTCACACTGGGCATACTCGTCAGAACACCTGCACAAACCTTACCCTCATTCAAACGTTCACGTAATGAATTATGCATAACCACTCCATTTTTAGCACGAAAATACCATTAATTAACTAAACTAGATCAATTCCAACTAAAACCGGGCGTGCGTAAATAAAAATGTAACCCTTCATCTTGAACTACGAAGCTCCGCATTCTTCGGTTACCTTGATTATGATGAGAGTGTAGCTCTGCGCCTGGTGTAATCTGTGCGGCCCCAGTGATCCAAGGAACTTTTTCATCTTCAATCATCGAGTGTATACCTTCCCCTTCAATAGCAAGCGTAATGGCAGCTCCATTATGCCGGTGAGGCCTCTGATCTCCACCGGATTCTAAAGTATTTATAGCTGTATTAATCATTGGAATTGTGTTGCGGCTAGGCGCCGTTGCTGGGGTTGAAAATTGGATGGAGACCCCTGAAGTCTCGGCAGTCTTGGGACGTTCGTATATTGTCTTTAGATGCTTTTCAATTTTACTATGCGGCCAATGTACAGTCTCTGTTTTTGACTTCCCATGCAACGGTGGCCTCAAATTTTCAAACGCAAGTAACGGCTCATTTGTTACACAGAATAAAATCGCAGATTCTTGTGCTCTGTGATTAGTCTCATTGCCACCGGGAAAACAAAATACATCGCCACTCCCCCAAGACACAGAATCCTCTGCATTTTCACTACTTCCTACCCCCTGTAAAACATAATAAACTTCGCCAGATGCGTTAAAAGAATGTGATAAAGTTTCACCAGTTCGAACTTTAATATATCGAGCAAGGATAGCTGGGATAGTAGCCGGATAAGGTGTTTCTAAAACATTAGAAATATCAAGTTCTATCAGACTTGTTTCTCCATTTGGGTCATATGCCTTATTACGTTCATCCAAAAATTGATGTCTGGGAACATTTGGCCAAGACCAATTAAAAAAATTCTCCGGGCTATTATAAATAGCCCGTTGCTTTTGTTTAATTTGAGTATCATTAATTAAACTATCAGCCATATTCATCCCCCTAATAAATATTCGTAATAGCTATGCTACAGGCAATAAAGGGGTTTGTTAATCGGATTTGCGATACATGCACGCCAATTTTAAAAAAGAAATAATTTGTTTTCTCAGTAAGTAATGCTCACTAATGGAAATCTCGACTTTTAACGCCTAAGGTTTTCTTTTTTCCTGCTTGACTAGATTCTGGTGTTTCTGATGAATTATTCAAAATTTTTAATTCGTCTGCATAAGCAATAGGTTCTTTGAAACTAGAATTGGAGAGTTCATTTAATTTATGAGTGAGATCCTCAAGAGCCTCTACTATTATATGTATCACTTCGCCTTCACGCTGTAATTTACCTGTAACTCCAAGAAGTTTCGCATTCATTATAATATGCCTAAATCGTTCAAATTGACGGGACCAAACAATAAGATTAGCAATTCCTGTCTCATCCTCTATCGTTATAAATATTATACCTTTTGCAGTACTTGGCCTCTGACGTACTAACACTAAACCAGCCACACAAACCGGACTTCCATCAGATAAACTTCCAAAAATTGCAATTGGTTTGTATAAGTTCCCCAATAAATTTTTCCTTAAAAGCGTAAGTGGATGCGATTTGAGAGATAGCCGAAGAACATTATAATCATCGACTACTTCTTCACCTATGCTTGCAATTGGTAATAAAACTTTTGGTTCAATATTTGATGTTGTATTGCGATGGTACTCTTTGGCATTACTAAATAATGGAAGCCCGCGATCCTTTGTTGCCAAAGAATCAAAAGTGGAGTTAGCAATCCCGCGTACTATCCAAAACGCTTGACGTCTTGAAAGCCCCATCGATTGAAAAGCATCTCCGCGTGCAAGCAATTCTAAAGTTGACGACCGGACGCCAGCACGGCTAATAAGTTCGCCTGGGTGAGTGTAACCATCTCTCTTGTTCTTTTCTATCTGGATAGCATCTTGTCTTCTTAACCCTTTGATCTGCCTCAAGCCTAATCGAAGAGCTGCTTTTCCGTCACTTTGCCACTCTAAATCACAATCCCAACCGATATAATTCACATCTGGATGTAAAATATTTACACCATGATCACGGGCATCTCTAACAATCTGTGCGGGAGCATAGAACCCCATAGGTTGGGAATTCAGTAATGCCGCAGCGAAAGCAGCCGGCATATGGCACTTCATCCAACTAGAAACATAAACTAATAATGCAAAACTAGCAGCATGACTTTCGGGGAACCCATAATTACCAAACCCCTCAATTTGTTTAAAGCATCGTTCTGAAAACTTGCGATCATACCCACGGTTTACCATACCTTCAATCATCTTAACTCCAAGGGCCTCAATCTTATCTGTTTTACGAAAAGTTGCCATCGCCCGCCGCAGTTGATCTGCTTCAGAAGGAGTAAACCCCGCAGCGATAATAGCAATTTTCATTGCCTGTTCTTGAAAAAGTGGTACCCCCAATGTTTTCCCTAACACTTGACGTAACTCTTCGGATGGCAACTCCACTGCTTCGTCACCGTTACGGCGTCTAATATATGGATGAACCATATCACCCTGAATTGGTCCCGGACGAACGATAGCTACTTCAATAACCAAGTCATAAAAACAACGTGGACGCAAACGCGGCAACATGGCCATTTGCGCACGGCTTTCAAGTTGGAAAACGCCTAACGAGTCTCCCTTAGACAACATATCGTAAACACATGAGTCTTCAGACGGAATACTGGCAAGGTCTAGACTCAAGCCATAGTGTCGATAAATTAAATCAAATCCTTTATGGATACAACTCAACATACCAAGCGCAAGCACGTCAACTTTAAGAATTCCAAGTGCGTCCAGATCATTTTTATCCCATTCAATTACAGTGCGTCCTTGCATTGCTGCATTTTCGATTGGCACTAACTCATCAAGACGATCACGTGTTATGACAAACCCACCAACATGTTGAGATAGATGCCTAGGGAAACCTATTAGTTGCTGGGTTAATTTTAATACAATCTGAAGTGTTCTATCTTTTGGATCTAGTCCTATTTCCTTCAATTTTTCTGCATTAACTCCTTCAAGATCACTAGCACGTATTTGTCTTGTTAAAGCTAAAATTATATTATCAGAAAGACCCATTGCCTTTCCAACTTCCCTTGTCGCACTTCGATGGCGAAACGTTACTACTGTCGCAGCTAATCCAGCACGCTCGCGACCATATGTTTTGTAGATATGTTGAATAACTTCTTCACGACGCTCATGCTCAAAATCAATATCAATATCTGGAGGCTCATCGCGCGCCTCGCTTATAAAGCGCTCAAATAATATATCAGATTGACTGGGATCGACAGCGGTGATCCCAAGGCAATAACAAACAGCTGAATTAGCTGCAGATCCACGCCCCTGGCATAAAATATCACGACTACGTGCAAAGTTGACCATGTCATAGACAGTTAGAAAATAAGGCGCATATTTTAATTTATTTATAAGATCTAATTCATATCTTAGCTGTATTTTAATATTAGGGGGCACTCCATCTGGGTAATACTTAAACGGATAACGTTTATTTGCTCCTTCCCATGTTCTAATTTCTAACTCTTGCTCTACTGTATTACCGGGGCGCGTTAATACATCTGGATATTCATAATGCAGTTCATCTAAGGTAAATTTGCACCTTTGGACGATCTCATCAGTATTTGCTATAGATTTGGGGTAATTTTGGAACAAGCGAGCCATTTTAAAGGGAGACTTTAAATAACGTTCTGAATTTGCTTCAAGATCAAAACCAGCTTGACTAATATTACATTGTTTGCGGATACATGTAAGTACATCCTGAAGAGGACGGCGGTCTGGGTGATGATAAAAGACATCATTCAGCGCGACCATCGGAACAGCTGTTACTTTTGATAAATTAAATAA
>MDSX01016974.1_pt1 | contig 13697 bp, 16 predicted proteins | sample 811141 | NCBI WGS metagenome assembly MDSX01 (sample SAMN05326642, study PRJNA326480) | marine metagenome | isolation source: seawater | place: Atlantic Ocean: South East | collected 2010
CGGTTTCATCATTATAAAAGTTTTCACGAAATACATCAAAAGATGGAAGTCCTCCAAATTTTGTACATATTTCTTGTAATGTTTCTATATTAATTGATACTGTGTTATACTTGTAATCTTTTCCCAATTTATAATCATCATATCCTGGGACACTTCCTGTATTTAAGAATACATTAAATATATACCATTGATTTGAACTTATTTGTAAATCTCTTAATATTGTAATGCATCCTTCTTCGTCCTTTCCCATAGGAAATTTACCAAATGGATTAGTATCGCTAATTCCAAATAACATTTTAAATACCTCTGCCCCTTCCAAGCGAGGATTATTTTTCAACTTATATAAATCTATTAGAATAAGAGTTCCATAAGTTCCTCTTCCTCGCACAATAATATTGTTTTGTTTTTCAACATCTGTGATGACATCATTCAAACAGCGACAGATTTCCATGGTGATTATATTAATTCATATAATTAAGTGTTTATATGAATTCAATTTTATTTTTTCTTGTGTCTTCTAGTTCTTTTTTTTCGGCGACGGCGATATTTTTTTGTTTTCTTTCTTCTTTTTCTTTTCCTTTTTCTTTTTCGGCGTTTTTTTGTTTTAGAACCACCTCTGTAAATTGTAGAAGGAAGTGGGGGAGGGGTACCACCGCCAAATTCTTGATCCCATCTTCCACCTTGAATGGGAACTAACTGTGCTTCAGTTTCCTCTGTTGCTAGAATGAAGTTGATATCCCACCATTGGAAACGCAACTGTTTAGCACCACCTTGAGTTAATAAACCAGATTGTAATTTTTCGATTAGTTTTACTTCTCCTTCAAAAGGTAATAGTAAATGTCTTTTTTTAGACGGAGCTGAAATCCAATTTTGCGGTGCGTGAATACCTCTTTTTATTTCATCGCCGTTATACCATCTACTATACTGTTTTCCAAAGTTAACTAATGATACGCTACTAGAACCTGCGAACGCGGGATTTTGAGCAGCATTAAAATAGGCTAGAAACATTAACGGTGAAAATGTGTAGGGCTGCGCTGAGCCAAGCGCTTCTGGAACACCCGCCTGAATTGCTTGAAAAGTTTTACCTAGATTTATATAAAACGCTTCTCTATCGTCGGCACCTGCTAATGTAATACCTTTATGATCTTCATATTGTGGATATATTGGTGGGGTACAACTCTGTACTAAACTAGCTATAACTGGATGACGAGAGGATCCACCCCGTCCATATGCTGCGTCAATAAAAGCACCACGCAGTTTACAATAATTTCCTTTTCTTCCAAGATACTCTATCCTGTCTCTTAGTGCTTCGTTATTGGCAAGCTCCACAAAGTTCCTGTCCACTCTTCGAGAAAGATTGTCTGTTTCGTAACCAGGAGAACAAGAACATAATATATTTATTGATGGTGCCCCCCTATCTTGTTCATAATAATAATTCATTAACTTTTCTGTATCATTTATTGTTCTGTGTACACCTACATTTTCCCATCCCAATTGTCCGCTTTTATAGGTTTGCTCCTTCGTTTGTGTATGACTATTATTGAATTTTTCGTCAACCATAGAATTGGCTTGAAAATCCCCAGTATAAAGATAAAAATCCTCACCCCAATCTCTTAATGGTGTTCTTTTATACATCTCTGTCTGAGGGACTTCTTGGACACCAAGTTCTCCTTTTAATGTTTCCGCTAATTCGTTCCATGTCTCAAGTGCTTCCTCCTTTTCTTTCCCTTCTAGCTTTCTCATATTTAATTCTGAAGCAATATTTTTATGAGGGTTACCATCTAAGTGGTGTAAATAAGCGCCCATAGGTAATTCACCACCACCACCATCTTTCCTCCAGAAACATTCCCTTTCGTCACGAACAGGTTTTCCTAATTTAAAATTATTAAAAGTGGGGTCAGTTACAACACGATTTGTTCCCTGCTTTGGTCCTTGTTCAAATAAATGTCTCTGAACATAACACCAGTCACCGTCATACCCTTTTGTTTTTCGTTCTGCGTCAGTCCGTCCATATTTTTCGGGGTCACCACCATAAAACATCTGTATATTCCAATATAACTCCTTTCCATCATTATTAATTTTTTTATTTCTTCCGCGAGCTCTGAATGGTGTATCAACAAAATCTTTCCATTCGTCTTCATCAACTCCACCTGCCTCAATTTGAGCCCTTAAATCAGTTTTATTTTTTTGTTCTTCTTCTTTTTCAGCTTTTGCTTTATTTCTTGCTTTTATTCTATCAGCAATAGTTATTACGGGGTCAGGTTCTTCCTTATTATCCATATTATACATTCTCATCAGTCCATCATCTTTACTTTGTCCAAGAAAAACAGGGTCAGCACCATAACAATTATCAGCACGTTCACCACCAACTGCACCAGTTATAGGCCAACACAAATGTTTAAATGCGCACCAATTAGCAGTATCTTGTTGAGCTCCAGCATATGTAACAGTATATTTTCTAGTTAATAAAACCCAAATTTGATTTGGTGGAACTTGTACAGCTTGTGGACGACTGGAAAAACCCTGACCACTTTCTGTCGGACCTAAATTCCAAACATGATCTCCGTGCATATTAAACATTCTACCGGTATTAACAAGATTGTTCATAGCAGCTACATATAATTGCTTTTTAGAGTTAAATCTTATTGGATTCAAAAAAATATTTTCCCTATCGCTTTTATTTAATTCTTGGTCAAATTTTTGAAGTTCTGATAGAGTAGGAGAACTTCTATTTTCAAATAATGCTGCTATATTATTAGCGGACATATATATATATATATACACATTATATGTTTTTCTATTTTGGAAATACTAAATTATCTTGTACAAGGTCTAGCCATAGATTTATTGGGAGAGGGTTTTTCAAAAAAAACTTCACATAAAACACAATGACCTTCCCAACAATCTAACTCTCTTTGAGGTAAGCATTTTTTACATTCTTTATAATTTGGACATTTAACAGGAGTACAATAGTAATAACAATTATAACTCTTATCTCTATGATATTCTCCGTTTGTTATTTTTAAACATTCTCCATCACCAATACAAATTTTTCTATTCATATAATGTTTAAAATAAAAAATTATATGAAATTTAACTTAACGAGCATTTAATAATCCTACTCTACCGCCTTGAATCATCATAACATTATAACGCTCTTCAAATATTTTTAAATCATAACTATATTCATTTAATTGTGCGACAGTTTTTCTAAAACCAATGGCATTACCATTTAAATCACAAATAAACTCTACATTACTTCCACTAAGGTCTAATGGAGCTTCTATTGTATTAAACTCAAAAAAGACTTTTTTAAATTTATTAACATTCATAGCACCACTTGGTTGATATGTTTTTTTATTACTATCCAGGCAAAAATTATATATATATAACCCATCTTTGCCTCCTCCGGTAGTTCTCATATATTTTTCCATATATTCATAAACTCCGGATGGTAATACTTTTTCACGATAAACACCGTCCATAGTAATACCTAAATCAACCATAATTTCCTTTAAATTAATAGGATAATTTGTTGTAGATCCAGGGAGTCCGATATTTCCAGTAATGTAATGATTTGCGAGATTTGGCATAGAAGCGATATTAAATTCTTGTAATGATTGAGGTATAATATTGTGATAAGGCCAATTTGTATAGTTAGACCATTCGTTTCTTAAATAAGCATCACTTCTGCGAAATCTCCACATATAATTATTCACCATATCTTTGCTTTCAATTTCTACAATTCTACTACCATTTACATCTAAAAAATCATATTCATATATTTGTTTAATTAGTATTTTATGTTCTTGAGCAGCAAAAATGCGTCTCTCAGCTTGTCCTAAAAATATATATGTGCTCATTAAATGAATATCTGCGTTCCAATCTATAATATTTTGATTGTATTTCTTAGAATCAGCCTTTTCATCTTTAGGGGGTTGTAAAAATCGCCACATTTCGTGGTCTAAAATATTTTTATTTGGTCTCATTCTATAAGATAATCCGTTATCTCCTGGTGTTTCTTGTACATTATTTATAGTATATAAATCCATAACAGGTTTTAATTCAATTCTTATACTTATTTCTTGATATTGTAAAGCAACTAATGGTAATGCCATTTTACTTGAATGACAAAAGAAAGCATCAATTGGTATAAATAATTGTCTTCCTCTTATGGATGGTTCAGGATCTAAAGCCGCATCGGAGAATTGTGTATTAGGATAGGTATTAATATTGCCGTATACATTATCTGGGCTGTGTAATTGTTTTATATTTCCAGTCATTCTATTCCATAAATTTTTTTTAGTTGTATCATAATCTCTTTCTTTTAAACAGTTCAAATATTCTCCACTATATTTTGCTAAGCTAGTTCCTCCACTATAAACATTAATTTCTTCAATCATATTTGTGCCTAATTCTTCTACCCATTTAAATTCATATGGAGCGAATTCGTGTCCATTTTTTATACCTGAACCACTGGGTTCTTCTGTTTTATAATGATAAAAAGGACTATATATATTGGGCAAAGTAATTACAAGATATGTATCATGTAACATCTCCGCATAACGTGGTATTTTAAAATCTAATACAGTATTTGTTTTTAAATTTAAACTTTTAGTTCCTTCATAATCTATTCTGAATCGTTGAAGTCCAAAGTTAGTATATTTTTGATAAGTAGCTTTAAAAAATGTTTTTTTAGGATTCCCATTAAATAATAAATTTTCACTACCATATGCTACTAAATTCATTAATCCTCCAGTCATATTGATATATAATAATATAATTATTTTAAATTAAGAATTATAATAATAATTTAGCGTTTTAAATTTATTTATTATATTAATATATACCAAATGGCAGAACCAGTAGCACAAGGAATTCCAGTAGTTCAAGCATTTAATGTGGATGCTACTATGAACAATATGAATAAAGCTAAAGAACAATTTATGAATGTTTTGAAAAACAAAAATAAATGGGGATTACTTTATTTATGTTTAGTTATTGTTTTTTTGATATGGTTATTAAGTTTATATATAAGAGGAAAATTAGGATTAAAAGCAGCAAATAATCAAAGAATGTTAGATGATTATAGTAATCTAGGTGGAACAAAAATAGGAGGAGTTGAAGAAGGAAATCCTAATCATAAACATTTGTTAAGAGATTATTATGTTGCTTCTAGTTTTAATTCTTGTTGTGGTGGTAATGTTGAAAAAGATTTTGTAGATATGATACCATTAAAAACAGTAATTAACCAGGGTGCAAGATTATTAGATTTTGAAATATATTCTGTAAATGGTTCACCAGTTGTAGCAGCTGGTCCAGGACCAAATACTAATGGTAAATATTGTTTAAAAGGTACCTATAATAGCATTCCATTTAAAAAAGCTATGAGTTATGTTAGAATGTTAGCATATAATGGTTCTCAATGTCCCAATCCAGATGACCCATTATTTTTAAGTTTTAGAATTAAGACAAATAATCGTAATATTTATCCTGTAATGGCAAATGTAATAGCTAAAACATTTTCTGGTAATTTTTTAGGACCTAAATATAGTCATAATGGAAAACATAATACATCAGGTAGAGATGTAATACCAAATATACCATTATTAAAATTAAAAAGAAAGGTTATTATATTAATTCAAGATCCAACAAATAATTATAGAGAAACAGAATTTGAAGAGTATGTTAATATGTCAGGTAAAGGAAGTGATGGAAATGGATTACCATTTGTTCAAATTTATAAAAATATTGATATTGTTCAAGCATATGATCCGGAATCAATAAAAGAAGAAAATAAAAAGTTTTTAGGAATAACTATGCCTGATTTTACAAAAATATCATCCAATCCACCTGCTCCTATTCATCATAGTTATGGTTGTCAATTTGTAATGATGAATTATTCGGTTATGGACGAAAAAATGGTTTATTACATAAATTTCTTTAATAAAAAAGGTTCAGCATTTAGATTAAAACCCGATCATTTACGATATTGGGAGAAAAAGATTGCTCCACCCAAAAAACAAGACCCAAAACTGTCATATGGTCCAAGACAAAGTTCTATGCTTGGAGGAGCATATACACCTTCATTATAATTTTTACTTAATATATTTTTATAACACTATATATTAAGTATGTCTTGTGATAAAAAAATGACTTTTGAAGAATGCGAGTTAGCAGTATTGCGTTCTGCTGTAGATAGAATGGAAAAAAAATCAGGGATGAAAAAAATTAATAACCCTGATATTAAGGATATTATTAGAACTGTAGAAGATTTTTTAAAACTAACTAAAAGGATATGTTATGGTGGGACTGCTATTAATAATATATTACCTTTACAAGACCAATTTTATGATAAAGCTACTGAATTACCAGATTATGATTTTTTTTCTCCCGAACCCTTAAAAGATGCAATAAGATTAGCAGATATATATTATAAAAAAGGTTACCACGAAGTTGAAGCAAAAGCTGGTATGCATCCAGGTACATTTAAAGTTTTTGTAAATTTTTTACCTATTGCTGATATTACATATTTAGTCCCAGAATTATATAAAAATATACATAAACAATCTATACAAGTTGCGAATATATATTATAGTCCTCCAAATTATTTAAGAATGGCAATGTATTTAGAATTAAGTCGCCCTGACGGTGATGTTAGCAGATGGGAAAAAGTATTAAAAAGGTTAACACTATTAAATAAACATTATCCTATGAAGGGGTTAAATTGTAGAGTAGAAGATATTCAAAGATTATTTCAATATGGTAATAAAAATTTAATGACTGGTGGTAAAAAAATTATGGATGATTATAGGGATGAAGATGATTTATTAATGAATATAGAAGAACGTATTTTTCATACAGTAAGAGATGTATTGATGGGACAAGGTTGTGTATTTTTTGGAGCATATGCTAATAGAATGTATTTAAAAAATCTAGCATATTTAAAAGGAAAAAAAATACCCAAAATTCCTGATTTTGATGTTTTATCAGATGATCCTGAAACAGCCTCAAGAATATTAAAAGAAAGACTTGATGATTTAGATCTTAAAAAAGTAAGTGTTAAAAAAAAACCTGGAGTTGGAGAAATTATTGCTCCTCATTATGAAGTTTCTGTTGGACCTGAAACTGTAGCATTTATATATGAACCATTAGCTTGTCATAGTTATAATGTAATAAACTTAGGTCCAAATAAATTAAGAGTCGCAACTTTAGATACTATGTTAAGTTTTTATTTAGCATTTATATATGTAAATAGACCATATTATGACGCAAATCGTATTTTATGTATGAGTAAATTTCTTTTTAAAGTTCAACAAAAAAATAGATTAAGACAAAAGGGATTATTACGCAGATTTAGTCCTGATTGTTATGGAGTTCAAGCAACAAAAGAAAAAATGCGCGAAGAAAAAGCATAAAAATATAGAGAGTTGAAAAATAAAAGAGGAACAAAGGAATATGATTGGTATTTTTTAAGATATATACCAGGTGAAAAAGATAAAAAAACTATTAAAAAGAAAAAGGTTAAAAAGAAAAAAAAGAGAAAAACAAAGAAAAAGGGTTTATTAAGTAGATTAGGACTTGGTGGAAGACGCAAACGCCGCAAAACTAAACGCAAACATAAAAAAAGAAAACATTAATAAATTGAATATTTAAATAATATTTAATTTATATATTATAGATAAATATGGAGCAAGAAAAACAACAAACAAGAAAAAATAATTGTGAAGAAATGAGAGATAAATGGTTGGAATGTAAAAAAAAATATAAAGGTACTTCAGCTTTTTCCAAAGGATATCATTTATGTAATACTAAATTTCAGGACTATTTCTATAATTGTGAGGAGAGAGAAAGAAAAAAAAGATTAATATATTCTATTTATGCTACACATTAATTATATAAAATTATTAATATTTTTTACAAAATACTTTATTTAACCATTTTCCACAACAACAAGGACTCCAAATAATTATTACCCATACTATTCCTACAAAACCTGATACCCAATACAAAGCGGAATCACTTTTCCAATCTTCTTTTTTTGTAAATATAATTAATGTAAACAAACCCATAACATATATTAATACACTATGTGATATACAAACCGCAATACTAAATAAAATATATTTACATTTATCCATATTATTTTGGTTTTCTAATATAATATCATTTATAACTTTGCTTTCTCTGGGTAACAAGTTTATCTTTGATATAGGTATTATTTGTGTTTTTTTGGGTTTTTTCCAATTTGGTTGTCTACAAACAGGACATTTCCCACATAAACCTTTTTCACATAAACTAAGACAACAATCTTTACATATTCTAGTATCAGTGCATATTTTACATTGTGTTGTAAGTTTTTTTTCTTGTAAACAAATAGGACACTTTTCTTTGGTATTCTTACATAAACACAACATATTACATTAGTTTAATAACTAATATTAAGTTATTAAATTAAATCAATTTTTTGAATAAACCTATGCTTTACCCTGGTAATAAATTATTCATTATCATTCTTGCTCGCCATATTTTTTTTTTATCACATTCGGTACATAAATACTTTCTTAATAAATAAATTTTTTTACAATTTTTAGTTTTATTTTTAAATATTTCATAAAATTCCTTGTTAATTATATAATTACAATTTTTGCGACAATCAAATAAATAATCTCCGATTTCGTAATTTAATTCATGTGGTAAATTATTCATATAATATACCAAATTTATTTATTTTCTATTTTTTACTTCTTTATCAAAATCTTTTTTTTTTAATTTATATCCCCAATGTTGTAATGTTTGTCTAATAGCTGGACTTATAGTATGATTATTCCAATCTTTTTTTGTTCCTTTTTTTAATATTTGTGTAACTAGCCATTTTCTAAACCTTCCGTTGGATCCTGCTAATTTATTAAATCTACTAATTTGTCTTTCATCATCATTAGTCCTTCTACCTAAATAAAATTCACAATACCATTGAACCCAACCATACGGATCTTGTTTATCTATCCAACCTTTATCTTGCCAAAATTGTAAAGTTGTTCCTACTTTTTTACCATATTTATTAATTTTTGTATCATATTTATTGAATGGTCGCGTTAAATGATCTTCTGGTATATTTTTCCACCAAGATTTTGGATATTTTTTATGTTTATTTTTAAGAGTTTCTTTAAAAAATTTTGACTTGATTGGTCTCCAATAAGTTCCTCCAAAACTACCTAATTTAAATATCTGTTTTGGTGATAAATTTGGACGGAACTCAGGATGATCTTTAAAAAAAATCTCTCCATTTACTCTTTTTGGTTTACTCATTTTATGTTTCTTATTATTTTTTTTTGTTTTATTATTCTTATTACTCCGCCTTCTCCTTGTTTTCATTAATATAATTATAGATTAAATTTTACAATTTATTAGTCTTTACATCCAGAATTATTTAATAATTTATTTGCTTCTTTTATTGTATCCTGAGCATAAGTAATATAACTATCTGGATACAAGGAATGAATTATTCCCTGTGTTGCTCCTTTTAAAAAAACATATGATAAATAAAAAGAAAATTTTGCGTGTTCAGTGTAGGTCATACAAACATTTTTGGGATGTTTAAATGTATCATTAAACTTTGTATCTATTTTTTCAAATATATTATACTTAATATAACTCATTCTATATAAAATTAATTATTTTTTTTCCTTAAATTTTACAATTTAAGAATGGATATTTTGTATATAGCTTAAATATAGCCTGTTCTTTCATCTTTGCTTCAATCATTATATCAATATCAATACCATATTTTTCAGGTATATCTAATAAATATTGAGGTATTACTTCAATATAATCGCTGTGATGACCTGTTCTACCTGAACCTTGTTCACTAACGTGAAATTTAGGTTTGACTCCTTTTTTTATCCAAGTATCTAATACTAACGGCATATACACACTTGGATCTGCGAAATTCTCATTTGGGTGTAATAATTTATAACATTCGAAATGATGTGTGTCAAATACTACAGGAATTCCTATTTTATTGGAAACATCTAAACAATCTCTTACGGAAAAGCTCTTTTCACAACATTCTAAAACCAATCTTTTTTTAACATTTTCAGGCAATCTTTGGTATTGAACACACCACCTTTCTTTTGTCAATTCTTTATCACCATACATTCCGCCGCCGTGAACAACCATTACAGAATCATTATCTAGACCCATAAGGTCTAATACATCCGCGTGATATTTTAAATCACGACAAGTTTGTTGAAATGCCTTTTGATTTGGAGTGCCTACTACATTATATTGACCCGGATGAAAGGTAAGTCTCTGGTTATACTTTTTTGATTTCTCTCCAATTTGGCGAAGTAAGTCAAGAGCAAAATCAAAATCATAATCCTCAACTCGTGGATTTGATTTATGTGGAAACATCTCACTGCTTAGCCTAAAGAATTTTATTCCATTTTCTTCATTCCAATCCATCATAGTTAAAACATCCTTTAAATTTTGAATTATTTTACATTTTAATGCTTCTATGCCTTTTTCTTTTACTGTTCTTATTATCATTTTTCTAGATGCGAATACTGGAAATGGTTTTTGTCCTCTTAGAATTGTATTTAAACAGCACAATCCAAGTTGAATAGACTTGTTTTCACTCATATTGTTAATTGTTAATTGTTAATTATTAATAACTTAATTTATTTATTAATAAATATATTCAATTTTTATTCTTCTACTTGAGGTATTTGTTCTAAATTAGTGAGTGTATACTGTTCGTCGGTATTTCCTGTTAAATACCCTACCTTTTTACATATATAACCAAGTGGGTGCTTGACATTATCATAAACTTGTTCAACAAAATCAATATGTGAACCCATTTTTTTACATTCATCTAACAATTCTCCATCTATCTTTTTATTTAAATTATCTATTTTTCTCTCCAACAAATCTACTTTATCCATTGTTTTTTCCACATTATTATTCAGTAATAATAATAATTGTTTTATTGATTGTAAACTATCTTCTTTATCTATTTTTTCATTTACTTGTTCCATATTTATAAATAAAATATAAAAATAAATTAGTAATTTGAACTATTAATCCAGAAATTCCATCGTGATACATACTTCTTATTACACCTAATTTATCATAATAATGAATTTGTAAATGTGGAAAAAGACCACTCCATTTCATAATAAAACCATAGAGAGCGCTAATAATAAAAGATGATACCATAAATTTAAAAATATATCCAATATTCATAATATTTTTTGGAAAAGGTGTAAGATACAATATAAAAGGTTGTGTAGTTGCTCCAACAAATCCTGCTATCAGAGCAGCCGCTAAAAGTGTGTGTTGTTTAAAATATGGTTTTAAATCCTTGATAAAAGGCATCGTAGTTTGAATTATTTTAGGTATTTTTTCAAAATGTAAAGACATAAATCTTAATACAACATCCCATAAACCGGTAACTACAAAAGTTAATATTATAAGTTTATAATTATCCATATAATATTAATTAATATTTAAAATAAAGTTGATAAAAGCATCAAAGAACCTGTTGCTGTTAAATTTTTCATAAAAGCATAATATTGATCACCCGAAGGGGGGAAATGATATATTAATGTTGCTAATATAGTAAAAATAGCCAATCCCACGCTTGAATAAAATGCTAAGTTTGTATGTAAATTAGTTTGTAATGAATATAAAATAACTAAAGGTGCTACTATTTCTAGTACAATAACTAAAAATATTGCAAGTTGATAAAATAAATTAGGGAGATTTTTTAAGAAAAACATATTTTTTAGTCCACTTACGGTTTGAGAAAAATTTCTTGCTTTATTTACGCCTGCCAAAAAGTACATAAGTAAAATCATAAAAGCATATATAATTACAACCATTTATATATAATTTAAATAAAATAATTAATTAAAAATATGGAATAACTTTCTTGAAAACTCTCCATCACTTTTATAATGAATTCCTGCTTTTACTCTACATTCATCGCATTTTAATGCTAAATTATGAAATAGTTCTTTTTTTTCAGGATATTTTTTAGTTAAATGTTTAGCTAATAACATTGCTTGATAAGCATGACCGGCTGGATATGCTGGAGTATTTGATGTTTTTGTACTTAGTGGTTTTAAATTATCATCTATTTGGTATGGTCTTATTCTATTAATAGAATATTTAAAAAAATTTATAATATAATTTTGACTAACAATAACACGTATTAAATCTTCCTGTTTTTCATCAACATAAGGCAAAAAGGCATATGTTATAGAATCATTTGTTTTGAAGAAAAAATCTATATCTTCTTGGGTCCTTTTTTCCATTTCTTGTTTCATAACTTTAATATCAGTTTCATTATTGGGATAAACAGGAATTGTTGGATAATAACTGATATATCCTTTAAAAAACTTGGTATATGCTATATATATCACCAAAATAAATATAATTTTTTTATAATTAAATATTAATTTCATATAATATTTAATAATATTTAATATTCAAGGTTAGTTATAAATAATTTATATATTTTGAAGTCCTTAAAAATATAAGTGGAGAGAATTATTGTTAATATTTTTTCTTGGATATATAAAAATCATAATAAATTTCAATTACAAGAGAAACTTCATTTTTTTTCTCTCCAAAAATGTTTTTTTGTTAGTCCTATCGCCTAAAAATTTAAAATATTTATTTGCTATATTAAAACGTTGTTTAACCTTTTTAGCATTTGGATATTTTTTGGTTTTGTGTTTCAACATAGCTTCAAGTCTTACTTTCATAATCATACCAACTTGCCATATTCTTTTATGAGGATATTTTTTGGTTTTAAAAAGTTTTTCCAACTTTTTGATAGTATTTTTTACATCTTTTACTGTAGTATATTTTATAGGAATAGTATCCTTTGGATTTTTGTCAATATAAACATCAAATGATTTTTTTGGATTATTAGGATTGTATAAGAATTGTTTATTTTTTCTTGTTTTTCTTTTTCTCTTTTTCTTAGATTTCTTTCTCGTTTTTCTTCGTTTTCTTGTTCTCTTTTTTCTTCCTCCGCCAAATGAACTCTTTTTTCCCGTGTTCTGGTTGATTACATCCGTTAAATATTTTAATCTAGCTATTGATGTAGGTTTTGTACCTTGTTTGGTACCGTCTGCCCAACTTATAAATTCACCCACGTACATATACTTATCATCCTCATCAATCGTAGGGGTCCAATCAAAATGTTGATCCTGTGGGATGGGTCTATCTATGACTGTTGTCATACCCAATGAAAGCTCCCAAAATCCACCGGTGGCATCCGATTGAATATAAAAAAGGTCATCTATTCTCAACTTTTCAGCTTTAATCATATCTATTATTTTATCTGCTAATATTTTACCCATAAATCGTGATAAACCTAGCCCGTGATATGCGTCATTTATGAGAATATGGTGCCCTAAATGCGCCGTATTAAAGATTCTTCTTTTTTTGCCCCTCCCACTATGGGTACCTGTTGAAAAATAAAAATAGATAGACCACGTACCAACAACATGACCAGCAGCATTTATTATTTGTACTGTTAGCTCTTTGTCATAAATTCCATTCTCGGCAGTCGCAATACCCTGCTTGTCCTCATCAGTAATATGATATGTTAAAGTTTTTATATCTATTGCTGCTTTTTCTGCTGCTAATTCTTCTGCTCTTTTTCTTTCTTTTTCTGCGGCTTC
>MDSX01042099.1_pt1 | contig 13694 bp, 6 predicted proteins | sample 811141 | NCBI WGS metagenome assembly MDSX01 (sample SAMN05326642, study PRJNA326480) | marine metagenome | isolation source: seawater | place: Atlantic Ocean: South East | collected 2010
CGCCGCGGCGTGTGACCCCGCCAGGTCGCCCCTTCGACCCCGCCCGCCGACCCCGGGCGTCGTCGTCGTCGTCCTCGGCACCTTACCGTCGGGGGGCGTCGCCCGAACGCCACCCCAGACCCCGATGGATGCGCGGGGCGACGACCCGGCGGGCCGCCTCGCCGCCTTGACCGCGTCCCTATACCTCCCACGGCACCGGCGCACCGGCGCCGCCGCCGCGAGGAAAGATACCCCGGCGTGCACACGCATCGCGAGAGTGATGCACCAGTGATGTCACGAGGAAAAACAAACCACAGATCAGATTATATCCACAGTTATCCAACGCGCGTCGCGCGGCGGACGACGGGCGGTATGGGTCGTATCAGGGATTACTTCGTCGAGCAGGGCCTCGGCCCGAAGGACATACCGGTGGCTTTCGTCTTCCACGAGGTCATCAGCGTCGCCTTCGCCGCGTCGACCTGGGTGGCGTGCTACGGCATCCAGCCCAGCGCCACCGTGGGTACCGCGCTCGCTAAGCTCCCCATCGCGGCCAAGGCTGCTGGCGCGTTCGAGAAGGCTCTCGCGTTCTCCGACGCCAAGGTGGGCAAGATGACCTGGCTGAGCAAGGTGCCCATCGTGAAGAACGCGGCGCCCAGGAGGCTCACCGTGTCCCTCGCCGAGTCACTCATGTTCCGAGGAGCCATCAAGCCCATCACTTTCGGAGGCAAGCTGTACCTGTCCTACCGATTCGTGCAGTGGACCAAGACGCTGGGCAAGGAGGAGAAGGCGACGGTGGACGTGAAGGGCGGGAAGAAGGCCAATAAGAGGACGGCGTGCCTCAGCTTGGCGCTCCCGATACCCGGAGAGTCGAGGATTAGCGTAGCGTGACGCGTGAGACCAGTCACACACCTCGAGCCAAAAATCTCGAGCCAAAATGCCAGATGGATAAATTTCATGTTTTGCCCGCCCTCCATTGCCCATCGCACTGGGAGTGCACCGGGTACCCCCTGTGAGCGGACAGGCGATCGCGACGGAAGTGAGCCTTGTCGCGTGCTATCCTCGCCGAAGGGAGCGCGAAACCCGTGACGTAGAGCCCGAGAGAGGCGCGGGCCGTTTCAAAAATGCGAAGGTCCGCCTCGAATGCCGAGTCGGACGGCGGGGGCGGGGGCGGGGGCTGGCAGGCTGGCGGGGGCGCCGGCCCCTCGACCAGCGCGGGCCCCGGCGCGAGCAGCGACGACCTCGTCCTCCTGCTGAGCGTCTCCGTCATCTCCGCGTGCTGCCTGTGCTGGTTCCTCGAGCACCTCGACTACCTCCTCCGCCCGCTGGTGTTCGCGCTGGGGATCGCTCTCATACTTCGCCCTTTCGTGGACTTCGCCTCGGACTGGCGCTACCAGCAGGCCAAGCTCCGGCGGTGGAACGTGCGAACCCCGTGGCACCCGCGCGTCGTCGTCGTCCCGCGAGCGCTCGCGCTGGTCCTCGCCCTGTCCTTAGTCATGCTCGTCAGCGCGACTTTCATCTGGGCCCTGTACCTGAGCGAGCAGTGGATCGCGTTCCACTGGAAGGACAAGAGCTGGAACGATCGGTTCATCGACAGGGTCAACGACCTCGCGGAATTCACCGATCGCATCGCGCTGCGTCTGCTCAAGCGCGACGATTTCGCGCTCGCGTCCTGGCACACGCTGCAGTCGCGGGCGGAGACGTTGCTGAAAGACGAGACATTCTGGACGCAGTTTGGTGAGTGTATTTTACTTATCGTATGGGCAATTAGAATGACGTCGTGTTTTGTGTACAGCGAATAACATCGTCGGGTACCTCGGCGACGCGGCGGTGACCATGTTCTACGTCCTCTTCCTGCTGGCGCCCCCGCGTGTGCCCACCAGGCTGCGGTCGCAGATCGTGCGACGGATCCACGGCGCGGTGAAGAAGTTCGTGCTGATCATGGTGGCGCTCAGCGCAGTGCGAGCCGCGATGGTGGGCGGGCTCATCTACGCTTGCGGCGTCCCCGGGAGCCTCGCCGGGTCCGTCGCAATCGTCTCCTTCTGGCTCTTCTTCATCCCCAACCTCGGAAGCTTCATCGCGACCGTGATACCCCTGCCGCTCATCGTCCTGCTCCCGGACCTCACCGACGCGCAGCGCTGGTGCGCTCTGTTCATACCCGCCCTCGGGTCATTCGTCGTGGGCGACGTGTTGGGTCCGACGGTGTACCGCCGCGGCTTGGGTTTGAACGAGGTGGTCATCTTACTGAGCCTGGTGTTCTGGTTCTCGGTGTGGGGAGGGATCGGGGCTGTGCTGGCGGTACCCATCATGTGCGCGGTTCGCATCTCGTTGGAGGAGATACCGCACCGAGGAACACACGCGCTGGCTCGGATGATGGCGCCGGTGGCCACCGCTCGGAGGTTCGACGGCTTTCGCGATCGCGCCACCCCCGGGGACGTGTCGGACACGGCGAGTGACGTCACAGGCGGGGACGGCCTGGACACGGATGGAACGAGGAGACGGAGCGATAGACGGGGAAGGTACGGCGGTCGGCGCGGGGATGACGAATCGAACGCAATGAACCAGTCTCCGCCGCGGGGTTGGCTGATGTGGGCGTACGACTCCGTGATGCGCTCAGAGCTGTTCAGTTCGAATCGCGGACATGATCGGGGACAGGTGCACGCTGCGCGCGGTGTAGACACGGACGATGAAGGGGTGGTGGAGGGACCGAGGGAGCCGCTGCTGCCGCCGAGCCGGCCCCCGCCGCGAGCGCCCGCGCCCGGACTCGGGAGCACCATGTGATACGTACTGTACCGTAGTAGTACACTAAAACGAAGCCTCGCCGCCTAACTCTTAACTCTTCATCATCAGAAGGCCCAGTGGTGCTTCTTGTATATGTACTCCACGACCCATCCCATGACCGCCGCGTTGATGAACGTGGACGCCAGAAAGTACGCGGCGACGTCGACAGAGTACTTGATGCTCGCGTGATCGATTATGATGCCGTGAGCCGCGCCGATGACCCAGAAGACCTGCGCGGCGAGCAAGGGTGTGACGGGGGGTTTACAGTCCAGGATCCAGTACGCGCACACGAACATGAATGAGGACACTAACGGCGCGAAACCCACGACGTAGGCCATCCCGAAAGAGTCGAACTTGCGGAACGTCTTGGACGTGTTGAGCTCCACCATCGCGTTGCGCCCGAAGGGGATGAACTTCAACACGTTCATGACCACCGCCCCGGCGATCATCTGCGCCAGACCCGCGGACAGGACGGCGAGGATCAATACGGGCGTCTGCGGAAAGGCACCCATCGCCGCTGAATACATCTTCGGGGGGAGCATGGCGCCGCCGACTCTGCGCGCGGCATCTGACGATTTAACAATTTTGACTTTTGGTCGAACTTTGGTCGGTCGTCACAAAACGGTCGGACACGGTCGAGGCTCGGATATGAGCTGTCCTCGGCTGCGTCTCGGGCAGTCGACGTGGCCCTCCCAAGAAAGTCGAGGTGTGCCATTCGATAACACGCGGTACAGATGCCGACGGCGACCGTTCGCGCGGTATGCCCCGGCGTCGGGGCTCGCGCCATCGCCGGACCGGCCTCCTCGAGGCCCGCGGCGGTCAGGCTTCCCACCGGCGCCGTCGTCGGGACGTCCGGCGCACTCAAGCGGGGAACTAGTGCGACAAGATTACGCGCCTGGCCGAAATGGTTCCAACCGTCGGAGGCGTCCAAGACGCCGCCCGCGAAGGCGGATTCCCCGCCCCCGATGCCGGATTCCAAGGCCACCATCGACGCGCTGTGCGACATTCTCGGAGACGAGTGCGATGACGAGGAGGCCAAGAGGCAGGCTGAGGAGGAGGAGGCCGACAGGCTGCGGGCGGAGCACGCGGCCGCGATCGAGGCTGAGAAGTCGCGCAAGGGCGAGCGCCTCAATGCTTTCCGCGCCGTCTCCACCAGCACCCTCCGACTGCAGCAGCTCCAGATGGTCTTCCTGGACCTTCCCATCCTGCCAACCCCGCTCCACGACTTCTTCCTCGGATCCGACGCCGAGGCTGCGAAGACCGAGAAGAGCGCCACCATCGCCGACCTCCCCGACGTCGACTGGTTCGACGTCACGCTCCCATCCGACGACTCTATCCTCGGCGCTAAAACGACCGAGCCGTCGGCATCGAAGTCAGCCAAGTCGGCTCCATCCGATGCAAACACGAAGGGTGCGAACGAGGACGGCTCAGTCCGCGCGTCCGTCGCGTCGCTCATCGGCGCCGACGACCTCACCCCGGCGTACCTACCCGACCAGTCACCGGGTGAAAAACTCCCGGGTGAGTTTTCCATCCCTATAGTCCCTTACCCTTTCGTCTGCCTCCCCGGCTCACGGGTCCGCCTGAACCTGTTCGAGCCGAGGTGGCTCACGCTGTTCGCCAAGCTCATGCGGGATCCGTCCGCAGCCGTCTCGGACACCGCGCCGCTGGTGCTGGAAGGTGCGAGGGATAACTCCAACAGGATCGACCTCTCGCGGAACCCGTTTGTCCGGGCGTACGAAGATGGCGACGACGCGGACTTTGACATCGTCCCCGGGGCTGGCCGGATGGACGAAGGCGCGTTCATGGGTACCGAACAGTTCGGCGCGCTGTACCGACGGGCCGACGGTAAGGTGGCCGGCGTGGGCACCGCCATGCGGCTCGTCGCGCACGACGTGGTGGTCAACGGTAAGCTCCTCAGCGTGTACGCCAAGGGCGAGACCCGCTTCAAGGTTTTGCGCGTCAGGCAGGTGAACCCCTACCTCGTCGTCGACGCCGTGCCCGTCGTGGTCGCGGACGCATCAACATCCACGTCATCATCCACGTCAGCATCTGGCTCCACGTCAGCGTTGGCGTCTGGCTCGGGCGAGTTTGGCGGCGACGCCGCGTTCGCGACCAACGTGGGCGGTTCGATGGACTCCAACGAGGCTGACGTCGTGTTGTCATCCTCGCGATCCGCGACTGCGCTGGCGTCGTGCATGGAGCGGCTCATGGTGGCTGATCCGTACTACGCCGAGGCGGTGGGCCTGGGCGAGGCGTGGACCATGGACAAGTCGCTCAAGAAGAGCGTCGGCGCCATGAACGAATTCGACGTGGCCAACGCGGTTCTCTACGCAAAGCCCGAGGCTGCGCTCAGGGTGCTCGCGACCGGCAGTGATGAGCAGCGTAAGGAGGCGGTGCTGGACGCGGTGCGGGGGATGGAGGCGGCGCTCGCGGCGGGGCTGACGCCGAGGAAGGCGAGGCTGCTTCGGTCGCTGGGGGCGATGGTGGTGATCTTCGGCATCGGGTTCGGCATCGCATCGGTGAGGCAGCTCATCGAGATGAACGTGGGGGACGGAGGCGGAATGCCTCCCGGCCTGTTCTGAGGGGGTTGGCGGTTATGATTTGATTATAATCTTCAGCGCGCGCGCGCTCGCATTGTATGCTTTGTTGAAATAAGAGTAATATCATTTATGGCTAAGTGTCTTATCTAATTTATCGTCTCCGCTGAGCCTGCGGGACGCGTCGAGCGAGCTCCCCGACCAACGACTCGAGCTCACCCAGCTGCGCCTCCACCGCGCTCATGGGCACCGGCTCCCGCGTCGCCGCGTAGGTGCTCATCGCCATCGCGTCCTCAAGCGACGCACGCTTGAGCTCACGAAGCGACTCCCTCGCCGCCGCCTCGCGCCGCGTAGACTCCGCCAGCGCCGACTTCAGCGCGTCCCTCTCCGTCGTCAACGACACGATCGTCGCCCGCATCGACTCGTTCTGCTCGGTGAGCTCGTCCATGTGCTCGAGTAACTCGCCGGACTTTCGTCGTCGCCCGGATGCGGCGGCGTCGACGGCGTTACCGAGGGACGCGCCGAGCGCGACTCGTACCTTGGCGGCGCCCTTGAGGGAAGCCGCCGCGGCGCGGACCTCGTCGACCCTCGCCGCTTCCTCCTCGCCGCTCTCCTCGCCCGGGGAGTCGGGGAAGAGCCCGGGGCCGCGCTTCACGGCGGCGGCAGCCTCTGCGCGGAGCGCGAGGTTTTCCTCCCGCGTCGTGGCGAGCGCCGCGCGAGCCTCGGCCAACGCGGCGACGAGCTCCGCCTTGTCGTGTTTGTCCATCTCGGCGTCGAATTCGCCGTAGTCCTCGTTCAATCGTTCGAGGCGATCGTTCGCGCGCTCGAGCTCCGCGCGGAGTTTGTCAACCTCCTCGGCGAGCTCCTCGGCGGCGGTCCGCGTCTGGGTTTGGGATGCCGAGTGCGGGGTTTGGGTGAAGGTACCGGCGCCGCGTTTCGGCGTCGCGTACCCGCCCCCTCGGAGACCCGCGAGCTCTCCGGAGAGTGCGGCGATGTCTCCGGAAGCCTTCTCCGCGGACGCGAGGATAGCCTCGTTCGCCTCGTTCGCCACGCGCTTCTTATCTTCGAGCCTGGACTTGAGCAGCATCTCGGAGGATGCCAGGTTCAGCGCGCGGGCCTCGGCGTCGTCCGCGCGCCTGGACTGGTTCGACGCGTCCTTCCTGGCGGTGTTGAGCGCGTCGGTTAATTCTTCGAGGACGCGGGGCGGGGAATATGAACCGCCGCTCGGCACGTCGTCGACGCCCTTTCGCACCCAGCCGTTGAGACGCGAGGACAGGTCCTGGCACCGCTTCCAGGCGATCGTCGCCGTTGAATTCGCTCGCTCCAACTTGGCGTCCAAGGTTTCCTTTTCGTCTCTCAGCGACGCCGCCGTCTTCTCCGACGCCGCGTGCAACTCACGGACGCGTCTCAGTTCCTCGTTGGCGCGCGCGATGGACGGCTCCACCGCGGCGAGCTTCGTCGTGAGGTCGTGCTCCCTCGCGGTGGACTCGTCCAGTTTACCGGAAATGTCTCGAACGTTCAAGTCGGCGGCGTCCGCCCGTTTTTCCAGATCGAGCCTCTTGGCGTCGCTCTTGGCGAGGAGCGCGGTGACCCTGGCGACGTCGCCGTTCAGGGACTTGATCTTATCGTCCTGCTCCGCGGCGTCCTCGATGTCCTTTTCGAGCCTATCCTTGAGCTTACCGAGCTGAGCCTCGAGCTCGGCGCGGAGCTTGTTGGACTCGGCGAGTTTGGACTGAGTCTCCTTTCTCGCCGCGACGGCGGCGACGAGCTTCTTGTCGACCTCATCCTTGGCTTGGCGCGCGGCGGTGAGCTCCTTGGCGAGCGCCGCGTTGCGTTCGTTGACGGCGGCGGTGTCCGCGAGGAGCGCCTCGGTCAGGGACTCGACGTCGCCGCCCGACTTGCGCAGCTTCTTCTTCTGCGACTCGATTTTTCCCTCGAGCTCCTCGATTTTTCCCTCGAGCCGCTTGATCACGTCCTTGGCCTCGGCGGTTTCGCGCTCGGCGTCGTTGAACGCGGTCTCGAGGCGTACCGCGCGACTGTTCATATCCCCGAAGCGAGCCGCGAACGCCACGCGATCCGACTCGGCGAGTTTACGCGCGTTCTCGGCGTCCTCCTCCGCCTTCCGAAGCGACTCGAGGGTTTTCTCTTTTTCCCGTTCCGTCGTCTCGAGGACCGACGCGAGTCTCGCCTCGCACGCCTCGAGCTCAGCCCTGAAATCCCTCGCGCTCGGCGGCAGCGCGGACGCCGTCTTACCCTCCGGTGCGTCGGTGCGCGGCGGTTTCCAGCCGAGGTGCGCGGCGGCCGCCGTCGCAGCCTCCGCCTCCGCCTCTGCGGCGACGACCCTCGCCTCGGCGATTTCCGCCAGCGTCTGCGCCTCGAGCAACTGCTCCATCAACCGAGTCTCCCGCGCGCGCCACGATTTGAACGCGGAGGAGACGTCCTCGTCGTCCTCCCTTACCGGCGGACCAGGGGACGGCGGGCGCTGTTGCATCTGTTGTTGTTGCATCTGCGCCATCGTGGATCCCGTTCGCGGGGATGGTTCGGGCGTGAGTGGGTCTGCGTCGGCGAAGGTTTCGCCGTACGCCAAGTCGAAGATGTTCGCGGGGCCGCCGCCGCTCGGTGACCGCAGCGGTGACCCCGGGGACCTCGGGGACGCCGGCGGCGTCGTCCCTTGGGACCGTGTCGCCTGCGCGTACGCGCGTGCCTCCTCGTGCGCAGCCTCCGCCTCGCGCCTCGCGGCGTCCAACGCGGCTTCCGTGTCGATGCGCGTTTCGTTCATCTCCCGTAAAATCTCCTCCACCGCGGCGAGGTCTTCCCTGGCGTCCGCCGCCTCCTCGCGCGCGGCGTCGAGCTCGCGGTGGAGCTGCCTGACGTTATCGGGGGTGACGTTATCGGGCGCGAGTGGGCTGAACGCGAACTCGTCGTCGCCCGGGGAGGCCTGGGGGGTGTCCGCGCGGTGCCCCGCGGGGGTCGGCGCCGGCGCGAGAGGCGAGGCGGGAGCCGACGAGGAAGGCTCCGATGACCTGGGTGATCCAGGACGCACCGGGCGATCGATGACCACGGGCGCGGACGCGTGCGCCTCCGGAATGGACGCGAGTGTCGCGAGCGCGAAGAGCGAATCGTCCGTGCCGGTTCCTATCTCGGAGCGAGAATCATCCGTGCCGGTTCCCGCGTCGGAGCGAATTAAGAGCTTCCACGACGTCGACTCCTGGGCGTATAGCCTCGCGCCGGTCCTCGCCTTGAGCCACAGCCGTCTGTGCCACGCGTAGAAGGCCCATCGCTTGAGCCTGCGCGGGTCGACGCGCTCCACGAGGGCGGCGCGCGTGCCGCGAACGAACGCGCCGTGCGCCGCCTCGGTGGCCCACGCCCTGAACCACGACACGCTCCGGCCCTTGACGTTTCGTGCCAAGAAAACGTTGGCGTGGCCCGCGGCGAGGTTGTCCCAGTCCAGCCGCCGGCGCCACATGGTCAGCACGCGGTGCTCCATGTTACGCACCCTGTTCTCATCGCGGGCGCACCGTATAGTCTCGTACCGCCACCACGTGAACGCCTTGAGACGCTTAGTGACGTCCGCGTTACGTCGCATCGACGTGCATCGACGTCGAAGGTATCCGAGTCGTTTCGCCTCTAGGGACCATACGCGAACGGCCCGCGCCGTGGTGACCCTCGCGCGTGTCCACGCCCTGCGCTCAGACCTCCAGATGTTCACGCCCTGGTGCGTCCGTGCGTCCGTCGCGGACTTTGTTAACGCGAACCACCGCGCCACCGTAGTCTTCACGAGGCGTTTCTCCAGCGCCGATTTTGCTCGGGTCAAGACGCGGTGGAAGCCCATCTTCCAGGATTGGAACGCGTGGCGTAGCCTTTTTCGTTCCAGCCGCGCGTTCATCCACGCGATCCTGTGAGGGTGCTTGCTGTGCGTGTTCCAGGCGACGGCGCGCCACGCCTGGAAGACGCGCGCGACGCCCCGATGTTTCCACGCGGCGACGCAGCCAATCTCAGCCTCCTCTCGGTAGGCGGAGACGGCGAGCGCGAGCTGCGCCCAAGCCCGCCACGCCGCGACGAGCCTCGCGTGCGCGTGCCTGCGGACCATACGCTCGGCAACCTCGCGGCCGCGGCGCTTGGAGGCAGCCTCGGCGTACCACGCGCGCGCGCACGCGATCATACCGCGGGTCACGCGCCTGCAGGCGAGTGCTTCGCCGCGGCGGCTTCGGCGCGAATCTCTCGACTTTTCCCCGAGGAAAGTGTCGAGCCGCCAGGCTCGAATCGCGCCGAGCGCCTTGCGATCCAGGACCCTACCGCGGTGGTTACGAACCCTGCGGTTGTCGACCACGACGGCGCGGTACCACGCGATGAAGCACCGCGCGCCCCATCGCGCCAGGTGTCGACACGCGCACTGCCAGGCCCTCACGTCCTCGATCCGTTCCGTGGCTTTAACCCTCGCCGTCTCGCGCCAGCGCCGCGAGAACCGACGCGCGAGCGCCGTCTCCCGCCGAGTCGTCGCGCGGACCTCCTCCGCGCGCTCCACGTCCAGCCTGTACGTCGCGCCACGCTTCATCACGCGCCAAACCTTGAGCGCCATCTTCGCGCGCCACCGCGTAACCTTCCGAACGTGATACTCCGCTCGCCGGTCCATCGCCCGGCTCCCGACGTCGACCCATCGACGCAGGCACTCCACGAGCCGGCGCTCGCGGTCCCGCGCGATGAACCCGCGCGTCGCGATCGTACGCGCGCCGCCGCGGACCTCCACGAGCACGCGCCACGCGGTAAACGCGCGCGTGACCCGCGACGAAGCCGCCGCGCCGAGGCGCCTGGTCATCGCCGTCCGGAAAATCACCCCCGCGGCGACGCGGCTACGCCATCCAAACAAGGTCACCCGCGCCAGCCGCACCGTGCGCATCTTCGCGACGCAACGCTCGTGGCGCGTCGCGACGTCCACGTACGTCACCCACGCCTTCAACGCCTTCACCGCGAGCCTTTGGTTGCGGATATCCACAAAGCTTTGGATCGCGATTTCTCGTCTCTTCTCCAGGGTAGTCGCGAGCCGGGTCTGCATCATCACCCGGAACCACCCTTCGAGCACGTACTTCGCGCGCCTGTTGCGACGCATCACGCGATGACGCGTTAGGTCTGCGTTGGTGGTGACCACCGAGGACGTCCACGCGGCGAAGGCGCGGGAACACGCCTGGCGCCTCCGCCGGGCGGCGATGACGGCGCAACCGTTGGCGACCATCCGGGCCGCGACCGCGTTGGACCGAAGCGCCGCGACGGCCCTCGCCGCGCTCTCCCTCAGCCTCCTGGCGAACGAGTCGTTCGCGGACCGTACCCCGCGGGTCTTGGCGGACGTGAGCGCCCGCCACCTGCGGAACGCGCGCGAGGTGTGGTGTCTTCCGTTGTAAGCCGCGGCTGAGGAAAATCTCTTTGCCGTCGCTCGAACCTGCCGCCGCCACGCGTAGAAACACACCTGCCCGCCCCGTCGCCGCACCCGCCTGTGGTGCATCTCGGTGACCATGCCGGGGAGTCGCAGGGCGAAGTGCGACGCGGTGCGCCACGCGATGAACCCGCGGAATAAACGCTTGCGTTCCAACCGTTTTCTGAACCGTCGGAGCGCCACGTGTCGGCGGCGGGACTTTTCCGTCTCTGACCGCCACGCTTTCATCGCCAGCGTTTTCACCCGCCCGGCGTGGTGCCTCTTAGCCTTGGCGACCATGTTCCTCCGGCGTTCTTCGTCGCGCCTGTGGTGTCTCCAGGAGTGGAAGCACCGTTGTATCGTGCGTCTACGCACCTTGACGTGGTAGGACCCGGCGACTCTGCGATCGAGCCAGAGTTCCCGCGACGCAGCGTACCAGCCTCGAAGGACGCGCCGGCCCTTGTACGACCAAAACTTTTGCGTCGCAGCCGCGGCGAGGTTATCCTCGTGCCTGTCCGCGCACACGGTGACGAACCACGTGTGAAACACGGAGCGTATCCTCGCGGCGCGGCGGCGCTCGGCGAACCTTTCGATCATCGTGTCGAGCAGCCCTTCCGTCTTGGAGAAATCGAGCCAGGCGCGGACGTACCTGCGAAGCGTCGCGATGCGGTGCTTGGCGTTGACCCTGTTGTGGGCCACGCGCACGTGATCCTCGTACCTCACCGCCATCTGCCACAGCCGCATGAAACCCAGCTTGGTCTGCCTCGCGCGTTCGCTGTCCCGTCTGGCCGTGTACTCCGCCGCTCTGTCATTGAGAAACTTGCGGAAAGCGCAGTGCCTCGCCCACGCGATCCACGCGCTCTGCGCCGCCCTGTGCTCGTACGCGCGAACCGCGCCGGGTACCCTTCGCTTCGTACACGCCGCGTGCCACCACTCGCGCACGGCGCATCGCGCGAGCGCCCGGGTTTTCGTGCCGACGAGCGCGTTGACCGCGTCTTGACGAGCCGTCGAGCCGCGATATTTTGCGTGGAACCACCAGGCTCGGAGGGTGAGAGCGGTGGAAAACGCGGCGGCTTCGCGGGAGATGGACGCGGACGCCTGCGCCAACGCCGCGGCGACGCCTTCCTCGGCGGCCGCCACCGCATTACCCGTCTTCTCCGCGTCCCTCGCGCGTTCCTCCTCGAGGTCGCGGCGGGCGGTCGCGACTCGAACTTCGTGAGCTTCGCGCATCGCCTCCAGTTCCTCGTTGATCGCGGCCCGCTCCGACGCGAGCGTGGTTTGCGCGTCGATCCGCGCGGATTCCGCGAACGCCCTGGCGAGCTCCGCCTCTTTCCTCCAGGCCTCCGCGGACGCCACAGCCTCCGCGCGGATGGATTCAGCCTCGGCGGCGACCTCGCGGGCCTCTCGCGCTCGTCGCCTGTGCGTTTCGGCTTCCTCCGTGAGCGTCGCGAGTTTCCCCTCGACGTGTTCGCGATAGGCGCTCGCGTCCTCCTTTGCGGCGTCCAGCTGTGTCTGCAGCACCACGCGCGTGGCCTCAGCCTCGGATTCGAGCGACTCTCGCTCCTGTGTCCACGCGGCAGCCTTTTGCTCGAGCCTTCGAGCCGCGTTTTCTTCGAATCGCGCGAGGGAAGCTTCTAGGTGCTCCGTCGCCTCGCGAAGCTCCACGGCGTGGTCCTCGAGCATCGTTCGGATCTGCGCGTTCGCGCGATCGACCTCGGCTTTACACCGCTCGTGCTCGCGGCCCTGCGCGTCACGAGCCGCGGCCACCTCGGCGGCGGCTTCAGCTCGTATGGACTCGGCGCGTTCCTCGAAACCTCTCCGTTCCGCGTCGAACCTCTCCGTCATCTTAGCCTCCACGCCGGCAGCCGTCGTCTCGGCGTCCCTCAGTCGCGCCTCGAGCGTCGCATTTTCCGTCGCGAACGTCTGCGCAGCCTCGGTTCGTTCGTGCTCGTGTGTCTGCGCGGATGTCTTGAGTTGGGTCTCGAGGTCGTCGGCGCGGAGGTTGAGAAACTTTCGTTCCTCGTGCCACTGCGCCGCCGCCGCGGCGACGCCCTCGCTCGCCTCAGCCTTGATCCGCTCGGCGACCGCGAGCATCTCCGCGCGCTCACCGTCCATCTCGTGCTTCATCGCTGAGAGGGCGTCCTCGTGCTCGGCGATGAGCGCGTCGATGGCGGCTTCCCTGCCGCCGTCCGCCGATGATGACTCGTCCACGCGGGGCTGTCGCAAACTTCGATGCATGGCACTGTCCCTCGGTCGTGCGTTCTCGCCGCGTATCTCCTCGCGCAAGGAGCTCTTCCACCGCGCGGTCTCGTCGGGGGTCGCGCCGGTCTTGACCTCCGGGGTGTTCGGCGCGCGCTCGTTGGCGCCTTTCGATCGCCTCGGGCCCCGCCGGGCGGTCTCCGTCCGCGCGTAGCCTCGCAGCTCACGCAGCGGCGAGTTCGCGATCGTGTCGCGCGTTCGCGTCGGGGACGTCGCCGGGGAGCGTCGGGTCTGACCGTCGTTGATGACGGACTGTCTCTGCGACTGCCACGATCGTCCGGAACCCGCATCGCGCTCGTTCACGACGCTCGCGACCGGGATGTTGGACAGGATGCCCACGCCGAGCCGGGCGGATTGGCGCCCCGGATTGCCGCTCGTCTCAATTCTCGGTGGCGAGTCCGAGCTCGGTCCGGGGCCGACGGCTCGGAACCGCCCGATTCCCGTCCCGACGCCGCCCGCGGGAGTTCCTGCGGGTGTGATATCCACCGAGGGCGCGACCCGACCGGGGTCGTCCTCCGGGGGGTCCATGGCCGCCACCTCCACCTCTCCGATGGCGCCCTCGTTGTGAGTTTCGGTTGGCAAGACGGGACGTTCAGTTTTTGGGTGTTTGATTTTGAACGGTGGCGGTTGAAACCGACACGGTTTCGACATTCGCGTATTTGATCGACTCGTCGGTTTCAAGGAAACTGAAAAGGCCTTTCAAGGCACGCGCCAACGAACTTCACCAATCCAAC
>MDSX01059299.1_pt1 | contig 13685 bp, 13 predicted proteins | sample 811141 | NCBI WGS metagenome assembly MDSX01 (sample SAMN05326642, study PRJNA326480) | marine metagenome | isolation source: seawater | place: Atlantic Ocean: South East | collected 2010
AGCCTACTCCTCATCACCTCCTCATACAAATCCACTTTGGGAGGATCTCGTAGAGTCCGGTCGATCTGATTTTGTTGCATCTAACACCATTGCTGATGTTATGAACCCACTCAACGATCCTCGCCGTGGAATTTATTTTCGTGGTCTAGATTCATTGGGAAATCTTGTTGGAGGTATTTATGGTCAGAATAATACTTATAGTGGTAACTCCCAGCCCGGAGATGCACTCGAGGATCCAACGCTATCAGCCCATTTTATGAGCTTTGGCGAAGTTAGCTTCTTAACTGCTGATGCTGCTCATCGTGGGTGGAATGTTCAGGCCGGAACTGCTGGCGAGCATTATGAGAATGGTATTCGTGCTTCTATGGCGCAATGGGGTGTTTCCACTACTGATGCGGATACATACATCGCTCAAACAACAGTTGCTTGGGATGCTACCAAAGCTAATGAGCTTCTTGGAACTCAGAAGTGGCTATCAATGTATATGCGTGGTAACGAGGCTTACAACACCGTACGTCAATATGACTATCCCGCTATGAATAAAGCTGTTGATGCAGATCGATATCCTCCAAAACGAATGAGCTATCCAATTGATGAATATTCTTTGAATGGAACAGAGATGGGATTAGCTAATGGCGGAAGCGATAAGGACACAGATCCTGTTTTCTGGGATGTTAACTAAATAATGTTAACCGTGAACAGATTTGTTCAATAAAAAAAACCGCTCTGGAGACAGGGCGGTTTTTTTTTAGTCATTTTTCAAAGGGCTAATCTGTAAACTTCTAAATCTATGTGATTGTCTTTTTTGAGCTTAGTTTCTATTTGGCTCGTTCCTTATAAGTACCGTCTGCAGTATTTACAACGATTAGCTCTCCAATGTTTATAAATAAAGGAACTCTAATCTCACTTCCTGTTTCAAGGGTAGCAAGTTTAAATGCATTAGTGGCCGTATTCCCTTTCACACCTGGCTCGGTATACTTTATTTCTAAAGTGACTGTAGATGGAAGCTCTACTCGTAATGCTTTATCCTCGTCTGCGTGAAATAAAACCATACATTCCATTCCATCTTTTAAGAAATCGGGAGCATTTATAACTTCCTTTGGCATCTCCATCTGCTCATAGGTTTTTACATTCATGAAATGATAACCATTTGGATCATTATAAAGAAATTGGTACGTGCGATACTCAATATTTATATCTTCAAGCTTGGCACCGCTGGGGAAAGTATGCTCGAGTACCCGGCCGTCATTGAGATTGCGTAATTTTGTTCTAACAAATGCAGCTCCTTTTCCGGGCTTAACGTGCAAAAACTCTACAATTTGGTAAGGACCATGATTAAACTGTATACAAAGCCCATTTTTAATATCTGAAGTTGAAGCCATAAGAGGAATCTTGTAATTAGTATATTAATATTCTACTAAGGTACAACGGACTTTCCTGTGGGTAGAAAATGTGAATCGCAGTCGTATAATTCTTCATCTACATGATTGGATGCAATTATTACCAGACGGTCTTTAAAGTAGGATGTTGAGGATCTATTTGCAGATAAGGTTTTTTGATACCAATCTATACCTTTTTCGTCCAGATGATTGCAGGGTTCATCCAATAATAACAGGGGTGACTCGCTAAAAATTGATAGGGCTAATTTTACTCTTTGCTTCATCCCACTGGAAAAAGATGAAAGCGGCACATTCAATTCTCTGGCACTTAAACCGATATTGCTGATGGAGTTTCCATCTCTAAATGGTTTTAACGAATTATGATATTTAAAATGCTCTTTAACGGTAAACTTATCGAATAATTCGAGTTGTGGACTGCAATAACTCGCTAGAAGAGGTAATTTTTCCTGCGATTCATTTGAGATTATAATTTTTCCAGAGGAAGGCGTCAATTGCCCAGCAAGTAATTTTAAAAACGTGCTTTTTCCTGAACCATTTATACCTAAAATTCCAATTTTTTTATTGGAGTCCCATTTTATATTCCATTCGGGTATAATTGTATTGGAACCAAAAACCTTGCTTAAGTTAATTAGCTCTAAACTCATTGTTAGAGGTTTTTTACGATTCCTCGATCTGAAGCACGTAAAAACTTTAAAATATCAGCCATTTCAGGACTCTCACTGACTTCAACTTCGATTTGACTAATCGCTTGTGTTGTATTTAATTGGCTTTGATATACTAGCCTATATGCATGATGTATTTCTTCAATCCTAGAATTTTTGAACCCTCGTCTTCTTAAACCAAGGACATTTACTCCTTCGTAAGATAATGGTTCACGTGCTACAGTTATAAATGGTGGAATATCTTTTCTTACAAGTGATCCCCCTCCGACCATTACATGAGGTCCGACCTTCACAAATTGATGAACCGCGGAGAGCCCTCCGATAATGGACCAATCTCCAATTTCCACATGTCCTGCAAGAGCCACATTATTAACAAGAATAACATGATCACTTAAAATGCAGTCGTGCGCAATATGGGCATTTGCCATAATGAGGCAATCTCGCCCTAAAATAGTTTTGCCAAATGCTTTTGTTCCACGATTAATTGTCGCACATTCTCGAATAGTGGTATTATCCCCAATAATTACCTGACTATATTCCCCTTCAAATTTGAGATCTTGGGGTATGCCAGCAATAACAGCACCTTGAAATACTCTACAGTTTTTTCCTAATCTGGTACCAGAGAGAATACATGAATGACTATGGATCACTGATCCTTCTCCGATTTCTACATCAGCTTCAATTACTGCAAATGGCTCTACTGTGACATTTCCTGCTATTTTAGCTTCAGGGTGAATAGATGCTAAGTCTGAAATCACAATAATTATTTTTCTTTTGTTATTAAAGCTGTAAAGAACCCTTCGGATACAAGCTGATTTCCGACAAATGCTTTTCCTTTCATTTGCACGATTCCCCTGCGTATCGGGGCTGTGAGCTCAAGGTGAAAAATCAAAGTATCTCCAGGGCTCACTTTTGCTTTAAATTTGACCTCATCCATCTTTAAAAAATATGTGAGATAATTTTCTGGGTCGTTTACTGTGCTCAGAGCAAGAATGCCCCCTACTTGAGCCATCGCTTCTAACTGAAGAACTCCTGGCATGACTGGTGACCCTGGAAAATGGCCTTGAAAAAAGGGCTCATTCATTGTAACTGCTTTAACTCCAACGATATCCATTTCTGATAATTCAATAATCTTATCCACTAATAAGAAAGGCGGGCGATGGGGAATTATCGACATGATTTTACGGACGTCCATAATAATTTCTGAATCAGGACTGTATATGGGGATTTTTTTTGTTTTAATAGCTTCTTCCATGATTTTTTTTGCTAAAAGGGTGTTTATTTTATGTCCGGGCTTAAATGTACGAATCTCGGCTAATACAGGCTGACCTATGAGTGAAATATCTCCAATTAAATCCAGAAGCTTATGAGTCGCAGGCTCGTTATTAGATCTGTAAGGTGTCAGTGGGAGTACCCCAACGTCTTCTCTTCGCTTTAATGGAAGACCTATAAATTCTTCTAGATTTTTCCAGTCTTCTTGGCTCGGAACCTCATCAAGAACAATCACACCAGCGCCAGGGTCAGCTCCTTTTAGTAGACCCTTTTTTATGAGTGGTGTAAGATGGGTGGATAGCGTAAAAGTCCTTGCATAAGCAACTTTAGATTCAAAATCATCACCAACTGAAAAGTTAGCTTTTACAGATCCAATGGCCTGTTCATCATGACTTAGTTCCACATTAAATTCAATTCTTTCCGATGGAATTGCTTCAGCCCAAGCTCCTGTTAATTCATCTTCTACACGAATTTTGTTTTTAAGCCGTAGACCAAATGCTATATGTTTTGCAGGTGCTATACCTGCAGACTTTATTGCCTCTACCCAAGGAAGGGAACTACCATCTAGAATGGGTATTTCACTATTGTCTAGCTCTATACGAGCGTCATATATGGATAATCCGTAAAGAGCAGCAAGCAAGTGCTCTGCGGTATGAACAGTAGTTTTATCGTAAGATAGAGTGGTTCTTCTTTGAGTGTCCGTAACACAATGTGGGTTGACTCTCAAAATTTCAGAATTCTTGATGTCGATTCGACGAATCGTATAACCCTGATTCGGCTCTCCTGGGTATACTTTAACTGTAGTTTCAACCCCGGTATGTATTCCTTTTCCAGATAATTCAAACGGTGTAATTAATCTGTAATTTTTCACTTATTTTTCATATTGGATTTTGCAAAATTTCTTCGCCATATTGATGCCTCAACTGCAGGGGTGCCGATGATTGTTTTTCCTTTTTCAACACTCTTGTGAACCCCACTTTGAGCACCGATTCGTACAAAATCTCCAATTTTTATGTGACCAACAATTCCCACTTGTCCTCCAATTTGCACATGGTTTCCAATTTCTGTAGACCCCGCAATTCCTACTTGCCCTGCAAGTACACAGCCGTTTCCTATTTGAACATTATGTCCAATCTGGCAGAGGTTGTCAAGTTTAGTTCCATTGCCAATTGATGTAGCTCCAACAACAGCGCGGTCAATACATGAGTTTGCACCAATTTCAACATTGTCATGTAAAATCACATGGCCTATGTGGGGGATCTTTTGAAGAGTCTCTTCCGGACTTTCAGGCAACGCGAACCCAAACCCATCGGCGCCAATTACGGCACCTGAATGAATAATGCAATTTCCTCCAATTATTGAATTGGGATAGATGGTGACATTGGGATGAATTACTACATTTTCTCCAATTACTACATTTTCTCCTATCACAACATTCTTGGCGATTTTTGCCGATTTATGGATGGTAGAACTTTTAGATATTTCTTGATTGGACCAAGTAATTTGAGATCCCAATTCTGAAAGTAATTTACCCCATGCTTGGTATGGGTTCTTGACTCTCAGACAAATAGAATTCGAATCATCTGGGCATATTTGTTTTTCATTTATTATAACGACTGTTGATTTGGTATCTTTTAATTGTTTTATGTAGGAGTCCTTTGCTAAAAACGAAATTCCTCCTGGCTCACCAGGAAATAATGTGCAAAATGAAGATAAGTCTTGATCTTTTTTTTTATCAAAAGCTATATTCAAAATTCTCGCGATCTGAGATATTTTAATAGGTTTTATTTTACTTGCCGTTAATCTATCCATTTGATTTCTTTGGGCCAACAAACAAAAGGCCGGGTTATTGTATGATTATAAACGCTCAAAGGAAGAATTTCTGATGCCTCGGATAAAGGATTTATATTTCCATCTCGATTTAGAATTTTAATTTCTTCTTTATTCGATACATATGTCGAATTACTAGCTATCCCTTGAATTAAAAAATATCTTGAATGCTCAACATCTAGAGTCATTAGGGATTGGATGTCCTTCTCCAAAGAATTTCGTTTCTTTTCAGAAATCTTCTTATTTAAAAATTTGATCTGAAATAATTTTCTATCTAATAATCGTTCACTTAAATTACTTAAAACAAAGTCTTTATGTTTTTTCCATTGTTTCATGCCCGCTAAAATATCACTATCATCTAATTGAGTAAAAAAGTTGAGAACATCGGGGTTCGTATCAAATTCTTTTTTGTCGGGTTTATTTCGAAGAAAGTATTTTAGCTCCTTTCCCGCGAATAGGTCATCATCGTTTTGGGCTATATAATGCGCTCTTGACAACAATTGTACTAACATATTTTCTGCGCTTAAAACAGCTTTATGCATATATACTTGCCAATACATAAGGCTTCGACTGATTAGAAATTTTTGAACTGAGCTAAGTCCCTTTTCATCAATTACAAGTTCACCATTTGAAATATTTAACATGGAGATAAGTCTTTCAGAATTTATTGCACCCTCGACCACACCTGTATAAAAAGCATCTCTTCTGAGATAATCTAAACGATCCATATCAAGTTGAGAACTCACCAATTGGTGTAGAAATCTTTTTTTGTGATTGTCACTAAAAATTTCAATGGCTTCATCAAGTTTACCATTAAACTCTTTATTTAGATGTTGCATGATCAGAAGAGATAGGGATTCATGCGTGATGTTTTCAATCAGTGAATGTTCTAAAGCATGCGAGAACGGACCGTGTCCAATGTCGTGTAGTAAAATTGCAATTTGTACTGCCTCAGATTCAGATTTTGATATTTTATGTCCCTTATTTATCAATACGCTGACTGCTTTTTGAGTTAAATGCATGGCTCCCAATGCGTGATGAAATCTACTATGGTATGCTCCGGGGTATACTAGGGAACTAAGTCCAAGTTGTCCAATACGTCTTAACCTTTGAAAATAGGGATGTTCAATTAAATCAAAAATTAATTCAGAGGGAATAGCAATGAAACCATATATTGGATCGTTGAATAGTTTGAACTTATTGGTCTCCTCTCTTTTAGACATTTGAGAACGGTATGTCAAGTAAATTGTAATTTAACGAACTGTAAAATTAATAAATCAATATGGACAATGGGCGAATTCTTTGGGTTGATGATGAAGTAGAGACTTTAAGACCGCATATAATCTTTTTAGAAGGCAAGGGTTTTCAGGTTTTAACTGCTTCCAATGGTGCTGATGCTCTATGTATTATTGCGGAGAACTCATTTGATGCTATTCTGCTTGATGAGCATATGCCTGGTCAATCTGGACTTGATGTTTTGCCTGAAATTAAAGCATTAAAAGCCAATGTTCCTGTTGTTATGGTTACCAAAAGTGAAGAGGAAGGTCTAATGGATCAGGCTATAGGAGAGAATATTGCCGATTACTTGATAAAACCGGTACAGCCCAGGCAGGTATTATCAACACTAAAAAGATTACTAGAAAGAAAGAGTTTGATGTCAGAAAGAAGTATTCAAAGTTATCAGATGGCCATTCGAGATATTAGTACATCTATAAATGAGGCTAGCTCCTGGATGCAATGGACATCCGTTTACAGAGAACTTGTGGTTTGGGATAAGAAGCTTAATGGTTCTGAGGCAGAATCTATGCGCCCAATGCTTGATCATCAAAAAGAAGAAGCGAATCGATTATTTTCTCGATGGTGGAAAGAATTTTATCCGAGTAGCCTGAGCTCTAATGAATCTCCATGTGAGTTTAGTCACCAAATCCTGGAGCGTAAGATTTTGCCCCATTTAAAAGCAGGCAAAAAATCTGTTCTATTAATTTTTGATAATCTTCGCTTGGATCAGTGGGATGAGTTGCAACCATTTTTTAATAATTCGTTCAGAATTGAATCTAATGAGCTGTATGCAAGTATTCTTCCGACCGCCACCCAGTATGCGAGAAATTCATTAATCTCGGGATTAATGCCAGATAAATTGTTTCAAAAATATCCGGATAAGTGGGTTCCTGACCTTGTTAATTCGGAAGGAGGAAGAAATTCAAATGAGTCATTTTTTCTGAGTGAATGGGCAAAGAATCATGGAGTACAGAATTGTAGTTACGCTAAAGTAACAAATCATACCTCCGAGCAAAAGTGGGTTCATCAATGGCAAAACAGGAAAAATGATAATTTAATTGTAGTAGTCATAAATTTTATCGACATGATTAGTCATGCAAAAACGGATCAAAGTATTGTCAGAGATATAGCAAACAGCGATAGTGGGTTTAGGGCATTAACAAATAGTTGGTGGAAAAATTCTCCACTAAGACCATGGACAGAAATGATAGCGGATGATGGATATGAATTATTTATAACAACGGATCATGGGACTATCTCTGCAAAAAAACCTGTCTCTATTAAAGGTCCGAGAAATATAACGGCCAATATGAGATATAAGATTGGTCATGGATTAGAATTCAACTCCAAGGAAGTTGGAATGAGTATCCCGCCTGCGGAAATTGGTTTGCCTTCCGTCATGCTTGGAGATACTGCTGTTTTCGCTTCAGAGAGTGGCTATTTCGTATATCCTAATAAGTACAATGAGTACGCAAGTAAATTCGAGGGTTCATATCAGCATGGAGGAATTAGTATGGAGGAAATAATAATTCCATTTGCTCAATTGACACCGAGATGATTTATGATGTGTTTTTATCTTTAGGCCTGTGGTAATTGAGAGAGTTTTAAAGTCGAATGATGATTGGCGAAAATGGTCAGATGCGAATAGAAATATAATTTCTGGAATTGTTGCTATTTATGGAGATATGGGTGCCGGAAAAACGACTGCTGTGAAGCAATGGCTAAAATCGTTAGAATCTGAAGATTTAGGTTCAAGTCCCACATTTTCGATAATAAATGAATATTCAAGCCGGATTGGAGTTATTTATCATTTTGACTTTTACCGATTGAATAGCTTGAGTGAAGCAGAGGATATGGGTCTCGATGATTATTTCTCAAGTGGCAGACCTTGCTGGATTGAATGGCCAGAAAATATTGGAAATTTATTACCGGAAAACAGTCACCGTTTACATATTGAAAAGCATGATGATGATTCTCGAAAATTGACTTATGAAATTTATAAAAAATGAAAATTAATGAACCTGAATTCATGCCGCAAGAGGAGCATTTACTCGTTCCTGTTAAACCTGAGAATTTACTTGTGGGAATACCCAAAGAGCAAAATAAATTTGAAAACCGAGTGTCTCTAACACCTGAAGGGGTTTATCTTTTGGTCGAAAGAGGGCACAGCGTCATAGTGGAAAAGGGGGCGGGTATATCCGCTGGTTATACTGACCTAGAATATTCAGAGGTTGGAGCAATAATATCTTCTGAAAGAGATGAAATTTTTAGTTGTGAGTTAGTTGTAAAAGTAGCTGAACCTAATGCGGATGAAATTAAATTATTTAAACCTGGTCAAATATTATTATCTGCCATTCACTTGAATTCTGTGGATCACGAATATATTAATTCACTGAGGAAGAAAGGTATTACTGCGTTTAATTACAGTAAAATAATTAATGATGAAGGTAGAGCCTCTTTTGTCAGATCCATGTCTGAAATTGCTGGAAATGAATCCATAACATTGGCGATGGAATATCTTAATTCTCTATCTGACGGCGCAGGTTATTCAATGGCTGGGGTGACAGGAGTTCCACCTTTAGAAATAGTTATCCTTGGAGCCGGTACCGTAGGTACAGTCGCTGCTCGATTAGCAGCGGCGATCGGGGCAAAGGTTAAAGTTTTTGATTCTTCAATAACCAGATTACAAAGACTTCGTGAACACGTTGGAGCTGATGTATACACATGTACGATTCAACCAAGAATATTGTCAAATGCAATCAAAGAGTGTAATGTCGCAATCGGAGCAATGAGACCTGTAAATGGCAGAGCGCCAATGATTATTAGCAGAGAAATGGTTTCTTCAATGCAAGAAAAATCAATAATTGTAGATGTAAGTATAGATAGTGGAGGTTGTTTTGAGACCACTGAGCTAAGAAGTCTTGAATCTCCGAGTTATGTTAAAAATGGAGTGATTCATTACTCTGTTCCAAATATTGCTTCAAGAGTCTCGAGAACAGCCTCTTTTGCATTAAATAATTTAACTTCTTCTTTTATTTTAAGAATAGGCGAAGAAGGAGGAATTGAGAGTGCTTTAAATCGCAAAGAATTCTTGAGAAAAGGAATTTATATTTATAAAGGAACTATTACTCATCGAGAAATGGCGGAACCTTATGGTATACCCTTCACTGAAATAGACCTTTTATTGTGATTTTTTTACGTCGGCTCTTATGGTACTCCTTTGGACTGATTTTAGGAGTTTTACTGGTTGTTTTTTTGTTTAAGGATCGCGATTTTCAGTGTACATATTTACCAAATAATCGAGTCTTGGTGGATTTGAATGATCAACGGTTTAAGACCATTGAATTGGATTCAAATTCACTCAAATATCTTGAAATGTTTCAGGATTCTATATTTCATAATGCATTTTTATTACAAGGAAATATTGATTTTAAGGAAAGTAAAGTGGTCACTCGTGAAGAAATTAAATATTCTCAATATCCAATTCAGATAAATTATAAAGGAACGAAATGGAAAGCTATTTGGGAACGAAGAGTGGATACATCTGCTGTCTTGAGTATAATAAAAGTGAGTAACTGATTATAGTATATTTTTTCGTCGCTTTAATTCTGTTTTAATTAATAAAAGTTCCCTTCCCGTTTGTCCTTTTACTGACGTATTTTCTTCCGCTCTGCGAAATAAATAGGGTATTACTTCTCGAATAGGTCCGAATGGCAGATACTTTGCCGTTTTATAACCAGCATTCGAAAGATTGTAGCTTATGTTATCAGACATACCAAAAAGTTGCGCAAATAAAACCGGTTCCTCTCCTTTTTTCCAACCATTTTCTTTTAGCCTTTTTAAGGCTATGTATGTACTCTCTTCATTATGAGTGCCAAGAATTAAACTTACAGTTTTCTTTGTTTCTGGTTTATCAATAATTCTTAAGATATAATTCATGCAATCGTTGAACTCCTTATCGGTATGAAATTTTGAGGGATGTATCGGAGTTTCATAGTTCATTTCTTTGGATCTTGCATTCTCTTTTTCTAGGTAAGCACCTCTCACTAATTTAACTCCAAATAAAAATCCTTCTTTTTTTGCGTACTCGATATTTTTTTTGAGACTAACCAACTGATTTTTTTTATAACATTGAATAGTATTGTAAATGATGACCTCTTTCCTATTGAATAATTTCATTCCTTCCAAAGCCATTTCGTCGATGGCCTTCTGAATCCAAGATTCTTCAGCGTCAATCATTATTGGAATATTTAAAGAATCGGCAAATGATAAAATATCATTGACTCTTTTTATTCCTTTTTTCCAGCTGGCTTTGTCTTTTTTTTCAAATTTCAGATTAGCACTTTTTTTCTCTAGTAGTTTTACACTGATAAGCCCTGTAACCTTAAAAACTGCTAGGGGCACTCCCGGATTATTTTTACTCATCTTAATGGTCTCTATTATGGCCTCTTTACTTTTATTGAACTCAAATTCATCGGTTTGTCCTTCAACACTATAATCGAGAATGCTTCCCACTTTAAATTTCCAATTTTTAGATATCACTTCATTACTATCTCTGACTGTTTGTCCACCACAAAATTGTTCAAAGACCGTTTTGAGAATTAAAAAATTTATCGGAAGTCTTAATTTAAATGCGAATAATGTTAATACTTTACCAATTTTAACCAAATAGGAATTTGATATTAGCGAAAAGAGCCACTTACTTCTTTGAAGAGATCTTGTGCTATGCGATTTAAATGCGATGCTGGTATCTCGAAAATCTGGAGACATTAACAAATATTTTTCTTAATGATTTTCAAATATAGTGTCTTACGGATAAGAATTACCGAACTTTATATTATGTCAAACTGGAACACTTTTTTTGGTCCCGTTGCTGAAGGTGAAGCATCCTTTAAATTGCTCGATGAGTGGTTTTCCAGGAATCGAATTAATTATTCGAATGTCATCATTCTCACTGATTCTAACGTGTTGCAATCATGTATGTCTATTTTTCTTGGTGAGTTAGACAATATTGGAGAAACCTCAGTAATTGAGGTTGAGCCAGGTGAAAAAAGTAAGTCAATAGAGATTCTTTCCGAGCTTGAACTTGCGATGTTGGATAATGGAGCGGATAGAAAAAGCCTTTTGATAAGCCTCGGTGGAGGTGTAGTTTCTGATATCGGTGGATTATTATCCAGCACTTTTATGAGGGGGATAGAACACATAATAATTCCAACGACATTTTTGGCTATGATTGATGCTTCCATTGGGGGAAAAAATGGAATAAATATTAATGGTTTTAAAAACTTAATAGGAACTTTTTCATCTTCAAAAGGAGTCTATATCTATCCGGATTTTTTAGATACATTGGCTGAAGAAGATTTAATTTCTGGATTTGCGGAAATGATAAAGCATGGGATGCTTAACGGCGGTTTATTATGGAATAAATGTCTAGAGCTTGTGTCAATGAGTGATATCAAGAAACTAATACACAATGCAATTGAGGTCAAAATAGATATTGTACAAAAAGACTATTTTGAAAAAAACGGGAAGCGGTTTTTTTTAAATTTAGGACATACCATAGCCCATGCAATCGAATATATTGAAGACCTTAATATTTCTCATGGCAATGCAGTTGCAGCTGGTTTATGGATTGAATCTGAAATTGCCTTTCAGAAGGGATTGATTGATAAAAGAGATCTAAAGAATTCTCAATCATTAATTGATAAATGGTGGTCGAGGCTCAATCTTGATATTCAGGATTTGCTGAAAGGTATGCATTCGGATAAGAAAAAATCATCTAATTCTAAAGATTATAATTTTTCTTTATGGCTTGGACCTGGGAGAGGAGCTAGCCTAGAAAAGGTCACTCAAAAAGAGATAAAAAAAGCCCTGGATTGTTATGATAACGGTTAATCTTCCAATTTCAAAAAGTTTAGCTAATCGATATTTAACCCGGTGCGCTGTTTTGAATAATACCTTACCAGATTTTAATGATAAGTGGTCTGATGATATAAAATCTATGTATCATCTATTAACCTCAAAGAATAAATTAATCAATGTAGGTGCTGCAGGTACAGCTTTTCGATTCGGAATTGCTTTTTGGTCGGCAAAAAAGGGCGTTACCAAAATCATTACTGGTGATAATATTTTATTGAATAGACCAATTGACCCACTAATAAATTCTTTAAGAAAAATTGGAGGGGATATAAAAAAAATGAGTAATGGAAGTTTCAAAATATCAGGAAAAACACTTTCCGGAGGAGAGGTTCGCATAGATTCTTCATATAGTTCTCAATTTGAAAGTGCTTTGATTCTAATCGAGCCTTTATTGTCCTCAAAATTAGATATTATTAGAAATGCGTTATCTGTCAGTCACCCCTACATAAAAATGACTAAGTCAATTTGTAATAATCCTTTGAAATGGCCTCCCGAATTAGATTGGAGTAATGCCTGGATTTGGATTTCCCGTTCTGTAATAACTAAACAAGATTTTTTTCTCGAAGGGTTGAGTAAAAACACACTACAAGGAGATTCTGTTTGTATGAAATGGTCAAATTTTTTTGGTTTCGAATTAAAAGAAAATATTATGGGAATTCATGTGATTCATAAGCCTTTAAAAAATAAGGAAGTTAAAATTGACTTTCTTTCGTGTCCAGATTTGGTTCAGGTATCTGTAGCTCTGGCAATTTTGTTAAAAATAAAATTTTCTTGTTCAGGGCTTCAAACTTTAGTCCATAAGGAAACTAACCGTTTTGAGGCACTGATAAAGGCGCTAAAATTCCTTGGAATAGAAGTATTTGATCTTAAAGAGAATCATTCATTTTCATTTGATTCGAGTAAATGGGTTCCAAATAAAAAATCACAAAAAGTATCGAGTTTAGGAGATCACAGAATGGCTTTTTTTTGGGCGATCATAGGGTTAAAACAATCAATAATAATTGATTGTCCGGAAACTGTGAATAAAAGTTATCCTTTTTTTTGGGATCAGTGGGATGGAATTGTGAATCGTTTTATTTGAAAGTAAAAAAATTATTCTGAATTTTTATGAAACACTTCTGGAATCAATTCAATTTTATAAAGCTTCATGAAAGGACCTCTTTATTCATCTTTTTATTTCTTTTTTTTCATGGTATTGGTTTTGGTCAGATAATTAAAAATGCTGTCGTAGTTAGTGAATTAGAAGTCCGAGGCTATAGGGGTTTAATCATCACGGATATGATTTTGGATACATCTGGTGTCCATATATTTACAACAAGTAATA
>MDSX01073515.1_pt1 | contig 13681 bp, 11 predicted proteins | sample 811141 | NCBI WGS metagenome assembly MDSX01 (sample SAMN05326642, study PRJNA326480) | marine metagenome | isolation source: seawater | place: Atlantic Ocean: South East | collected 2010
GAGCCATTAGTCCATTTAAAGAAATGAAATATTCTGATATTATTTATGATTATAATTTAAATTTGATTTCTCCGGTAATATTAACAAGAAATTTTTTAAAAGCGTATGTTGATAAAGAGTTAGTAGTAATTAACATTAGTTCAGGCGCCGCCAGTAAATCAATTGCTTCATGGTCTACTTACTGCTCTTCAAAGTCAGCTTTAGAGTCCTTCGCTGAAGTTATAGCCATAGAGAACTATAAAAATCTAAAGATTTTTAATTTCCGACCAGGAATTGTTGATACAAAAATGCAAGAAAAGATTAGAGGTACAGCCCCTTCAAAATTTCCAAGCGTAAATAAATTTAAGGATTACTATGTGAAAAAAAAATTACTAGACACTTACTACGTTGCTAAAAAAATCGCTTATTTAATTCAAAATTCTAATGATTTTGACTCTAAAACTCTCCATGTTTCAGAAATTTAAATTTTTTGTGAAAAAAACAGCAAAAAAAGATTGTTTTATATTCTAATTATCTGAAAAGCAAGCGTTTATACCGATCTTTGATTTTTAACACTTACTTGTTTATAAAGACCAATAATATCATATAATATTATAATCAAAAATAATTATAAAATACTGATTACCAATATTTTATGTGTTTTGCAATAAAATTTATACCATCATTATTGTGATATGTTGTCAAAATTCATAAATATTAAATTTCTTTCTTTATAAGAGATTATGTTTTTAAGTTTGACGCATTATTAACCAAATTTATATTTTATTATGGACAATGTATTTAAGTACTTTAATGGATTTTTTAAAGGATTAACTGGTCTATTGATGACAATCTTGGGTTTAGCGGTTGCGGCTCAGATTCTATTTAATGCTCCAATTTATGACGGAATGGACGTAATTAGTAATGTGAAGAATATTATTAATGGTTTAAATGGATTTACAGGACTTGTAACATTATTAATCCTTTATTCTTTCTTAACTAAGTAAGAAATATGAAAAAAATAATAAAATAGCTCTACAATTGTAGGGCTATTTTATTTTTTAATGAAAAAATTATTAATGGAAAAGTTATTAAAAAATATTAGAAACGTAGTTGTAGAGCTGACTTATACCGCTTTAACAATTTTAGCTTTAGGTGTTGTAGTGCAGTTATTAATAGATGAGCCTCTTTTAGGCTGGGATCCGGTTGGCAATATTAATGAAGCTGGAAATGCTTTTATAGGAATTATTGCGATAGGGGCATTATATTTACTTTTTATTAGAAAGCGCAATTCTTAATGAGCTTCTAGCCAGTTTTTGCCAGTTCCAATTTCAACAGTTAAAGGAACATTTAATTCTGCAGCTCCTTCCATTTTATTTTTAACAATCTTTCTCACTACCTCCATCTCTTCTTGAAGAACATCAAAAATCAGTTCATCATGAACCTGTAAAATCATTTTAGATTTTAATTGCAACTTTTCAAAATCTGAGTGAATTTCAATCATTGCTTTTTTAATTATATCAGCTGCAAGGCCTTGTATAGGTGCGTTAATTGCGTTTCTCTCATCATAATTACGCAATAAAGCATTTCTTGAATTAATGTTTTTCAGGAGTCTTTTTCTTCCAAACTTTGTAGTTACGTATTCGTTTTCTTTTGCTTTAATTATTGATTTATCTATAAATCGTTTGATTTCAGGAAATTTTTCAAAATATTGTTCTATAATTTGAGAGGCTTCCTTTTTTTTAATCTGTAATTTTTGAGATAATCCAAATGAGGAAATTCCATAGATGATTCCAAAATTTACCATTTTAGCATTGGATCTCATTTCTGGACTTACTTCAGATAATATAACATTATAAACTTTTGCAGCAGTAGCGCTGTGTATGTCTTCATTGTTTTTAAAGGCTCTGATCATAGTAGCGTCATTGCTCAAATCCGCCATTATACGCAGCTCTATTTGAGAATAATCTGCCGCTAAGAGTTGATACTCTTTATTGCGAGGAATAAAAGATAGTCTAATTTTTTTTCCATTTTCTGTTTTTATAGGGATGTTTTGTAAATTGGGATTCATTGAGCTAAGTCTCCCAGTGCTAGCGATATTTTGATTAAATGTTGTGTGAACTCTATTTGTTATGGGGTTGATTAATAATGGAAGTGCATTTATATAAGTAGACATTAATTTTTGCAATCTTCTAAATTTTAATATTTTAGGAATCACTACATGTGCATCAATTAGCTTTGACAAGTTTTCTTCTGAGGTTGAATACTGTCCAGATTTTGTTTTTTTTGCTTTCTTTGAAATCTCCATTTTTTCAAACAGGACTTTCCCCAACTGCTTAGGAGAAGAAAGATTAAATTTTTCACCAGAAAGTTGAAAAATTTCGTTTTCAAGTAATTTGATTTGATGCTCAAGTTCATGAGATAATTCATGTAGAATTTTTTTATCTAAGCGGATTCCTTCTATCTCCATTTTTTTTAAAACATGGATTAGAGGCATTTCAATTTTTTCAAATAGTTCATAGCATTTACTGTCTACTAACTTTTGCCTTAAAATTTGATGTAATTGAAAATTTGCGTCTACAAATTCGCAGGTTGACTCCATTTCTTCATCTTCGCTTAAATCTTCAAAAATAAAAGTAGACCTATTAAGTTTTGAAAAATTATTGGCAGATAATGAACGCGGTAGATGCTGTTCTACAATAGACATAATATCGACCCTTCTGTCAGGCTCTAATAAATACTGAGCTATTCCAATATCAAATACATTGTTTAGTTCATGAGGAGCGTAAGATGTTAGAATTTTACTTTGGTATTTAATATTATACCCAATTTTTAAAATAGAATTATCGTTAAAAAGATTTTTAATAAAACTATTAAATTTTTTATTTTCTAGGCTAATAAAATAAGCTTGACCACCAGCAATGCAAATTCCCAAACTCACAATTACAGCTTGATTATCAGAATTATTTTTAAACCCGAATTGGAAGGAGACAGTTTTTATACTATTAATTCTATCATAAATAAAATCAAGATCGTCAATTTTTTCGTACGCTTTAAATTCATCAATTTTATCTGGAGCATCATCTTCATTTGAGAAAAACATGTCTAGTTGTTGATTGTTGTTAAGTGGAATAAAATTTTCTTTTGGATAATTAGAAGCATTAAGATCTAATCTTTTTATTAGGGTTTTGAATTCAAGTTCATTAAAAATATCATAAAGGAGCTGTTTGTTAAAATCCCGCAATTGACAGATTGATTTATTGAATTTAATAGGCACTTCTGTATCAATAGTTGCAAGTTTTTTAGATAGCAATCCTTGTTCTTTATTTAGAATGATTTTTTCTTTTAGCTTTCCTTTAATTTTATCAGTATTTTTAAGCAGTCCCTCTAAGGAATTATACTCTTTAATAAATTTAATGGCTGTTTTTTTTCCAACACCTGGTAGTCCAGGAATATTGTCAACAGCGTCTCCCATCATACCAAGAAAATCAACTACTTGAGAAACATTACTTATTTCAAACTTTTCTAAAACCTCTGGGACTCCCCAAACTTCAGATTTCGACCATTTGGTAGCTGGTCTATACATAAAGATATTATCAGTAACTAGTTGGGCAAAATCTTTATCAGGAGTCATCATGTATACAGAAAAATGTTCTTTTTCAGCTTGCTTTGCTATAGTTCCAATTACATCATCTGCTTCATAGCCTTTTAGAGAAAGTTGTTGAATGTTAAAAGCTTCAAGTATTTGAGTAATGTAAGGCACAGCTGTTATAATACCTTCAGGAGTAGGATCTCTATTTGCTTTATATTCCGCAAACTGCTTATGCCTAAATGTATCTCCTCCAACATCAAAGACTACGGCTAAGTGGCTAGGATTCTCTTTTTTAATTATCTCTAATATTGTATTAGTAAAACCGTAAATTGCTGAAGTATTTAATCCCTTTGCATTAATTCTTGGATTTTTAATAAACGCAAAGTAGGCTCGATATATTAACGCGTATGCGTCAAGAAGAAATAGTTTTTTTTGATGCATCATAGGTTTGGTAAAGTTATAATTTTATCATTAATTTACGTAATGAAAGACGACATAAATTCATATATAAATACATTTTTTTGGCCTATTTTATTTGTTATAATTATATGGGCAGTTAAAGGAATAGAAATATTTTTTAACATAAATGATCTTTATTTTTTGGGAATTCAATCTGGTAAAAATGTCTATAGAATTTTTACCTTTCCATTTATTCATAGCGATTTTAATCATCTAATTAACAACACTTACCCAATGATGTTATTGGGAGGGATAATTAGTTCTGTATATAGAACAATTTCTTTAAAAGTATATATTAGTTCATTTATATTGAGTGGATTTATTTTTTGGATTATCGGGGAGAGAAATGAGATTTATGTAATAGGAGCTAGTTCTTTTATATATTCCTTGGCTGGGTTTGTTTTTTTTAGCGGATTTATTAGGAAGCAACCAAGATTAGCAATTTTATCATTTTTAGTAATTTTTTTAAATTTTGTTAATATATGGGGCTTAATAGAGATACCAGATGATAATATTTCACAAATGTCTCATTTAGCGGGTTTTATATCGGGATTAATAATAGCAATAACACTTAAAAATCAAGGCCCAAAACCAAAAAAATATCAATGGGAGATAGATGAAGAGAAAGAGGAAAATGAAATAGGGATTAAATATATATATAGAAAATAGAATGATTAGGACTGAGGTTTTTTAATCACACCAAAGTTTGACATAAACCAAATTCTTTCATGCAAATAGTATAAAATAATTTTTGTTATGACTTCAATAGAAAACATACCCATAGCAATTTGAGAAGCTTCTATATAATTAAATGAACCATCTTGATTAGGGAACCAAAAATAAAAAACTAAGAAAACTAGAAGTACAGTGTCGATTGCTCCAACAAGCCTCCAACTAAGAGTTTTAATTATGTGTCTTGCTTTATTGCTGATATTCACCCAGTTTAATTTAAACCAAATTCTTTCATGAATGTAATACAAAGCGGTTTTAGTGATAAGTTCCAGTATAGCGATGAATCCAGCAGCTTCTGTAGAATATTCGACATGATCGGTATATTCTAAAAGTATTTTACCAATTATAAAAGTATCTAAAGTACCAATAATCCTCCAAGTAATAGTTTTAGCTATATGTCTTTTTTTACTAATAGTAACCTTTTCATTCATCTCGCAATTATATAACTTTTTTTAAAAAAAATAAAATCCAATTTCAATTGAAATCTGTATTTTCGCAATTAAGATGAACAATATTAGAAATTTTTGCATAATCGCGCATATCGACCACGGAAAAAGCACACTAGCTGATAGATTGCTAGAATTCACAGGAACCGTTACAGATAGACAAGCTCAGGATCAGCTTTTAGATGATATGGATTTGGAAAGAGAAAGAGGGATTACTATAAAAAGTCACGCTATACAGATGGAATATTTGTATAATGAAGAACTTTATACCCTAAATTTAATAGATACTCCAGGTCATGTGGATTTTTCATATGAAGTGTCTAGATCCATAGCGGCTTGTGAAGGAGCGCTATTGATTGTGGATGCCGCACAGGGAATACAAGCGCAAACAATTTCTAATTTATATTTGGCATTAGATAATGATTTAGAAATAATTCCCATTCTAAATAAAATGGACTTGCCTTCAGCAGAGCCAGAAGTAGTTTCTGATCAGATTGTAGATTTGATAGGATGCTCTTTAGATGAAATAATCCCCGCATCTGCAAAAACAGGATTAGGTATAGATAAAATTATTACTTCGATTATACAAAGAGTTCCAAGCCCTGAAGGGGATACAAAAATGCCTTTGCAGGCAATGATATTTGATTCAGTTTATAATTCATTTAGGGGAATTGAAGCGTATTTTAAAATAGTCAATGGCAAGATCGAAAAAGGACAGAAGGTAAAATTCATGTCTACTGAAAAAGAATATTATGCTGATGAAATCGGGTCGCTAAAGTTGAATAAGGCGCCAAAAAACCATTTGCATGCGGGTGAGGTTGGGTATATAATTTCTGGCATTAAAGATGCTCGAGAAGTCAAGGTTGGGGACACTATCACTTCAGTTGAAAACCCTTCGCATGCGCCTGTAAAGGGCTTTGAAGATGTTAAACCAATGGTTTTTGCTGGAATTTACCCAGTAGATACAGAAGACTATGAGGAGCTAAGAAAGTCTATGGAAAAATTACAATTGAATGATGCTTCCTTAACTTTTCAGCCTGAATCATCTGCTGCTCTTGGTTTTGGTTTTCGATGTGGTTTTTTAGGGATGTTGCATATGGAGATTATTCAAGAGAGATTAGAACGAGAGTTTAATATGATTGTAATTACTACAGTACCCAATGTTTCTTATAAGGCTCATGCAACAAGTGGCGAGGTTATGCAGGTGCACAATCCGACAGAGTTTCCCGACCCAAGTATTCTAAATTTTGTCGAAGAACCATATATTAACGCTCAAATAATCACAAAATCAGAATTTATTGGATCAATAATGAATTTGTGTATTGAAAAAAGAGGAGAACTTACAAATCAAATTTATTTAACTACTGACAGAGTTGAGCTTTCATTTAGTATGCCTTTAGGAGAAATTGTATTTGATTTTTATGACAAATTAAAATCTATTTCTAAAGGATACGCATCATTTGACTATCAGCCTAGCGGATATAGAGAATCGGAATTGATTAAATTAGACATACTTTTAAATGGTGAGCACGTAGATGCCTTGTCTGCTCTTATTCACAGGCAGAACGCTCAGTTTTTAGGCAGAAAAATATGTATAAAGCTAAAAGAATTGATACCAAGACAACAATTTGATATAGCTATACAGTCTGCAATAGGATCAAAAATAATATCTAGAGAAACAATTAAAGCGTTACGAAAAGATGTTACCGCTAAGTGCTATGGGGGTGATATAACTAGAAAAAGAAAATTATTAGAAAAACAAAAGAAAGGAAAAAAAAGAATGAAACAAGTAGGAAATGTAGAGATACCACAAAAAGCGTTTCTAGCTGTTCTAAAATTAGATGAATAATAAATTTTTCAATACATAATTATGGGCAGAGCCTTTGAATTTAGAAAGGAAAGAAAAATGAAGCGTTGGTCAGCTATGTCCAAAACTTTTTCAAGAATTGGGAAAGAAATTTCAATTTCAGTGAAAAAAGGAGGTGATGATCCAGAAACCAATATTAGGTTGAGACAAGCGATACAAAATGCAAAGGAGGCTAATATGCCAAAAGAAAATATCCTTCGGGCAATAAAAAAAGCTTCAGGAAGCTCTGCGGAAAACTATATGGAGATTAGCTTAGAAGGATACGCTTCATCAGGTGTTGCCATCTTTGTAGATTGCGCTACAGACAACAATAACAGAACTGTGGCCAATGTGCGCTCATATTTTACAAAATATGGAGGAAGTCTGGGTACAAATGGTTCTTTAGAGTTTATTTTTGAAAGAATGGCGGTATTTAAAGTATTATATTCTAATATTAAATATGATATTGAAGAATTTGAAATGAGGTTAATTGATGGAGGATTAGAATACATGCAAAAAGAAGAAGATTGTTTAAGTATTTTTTGTAAATTTAAAGAATATAGCAATATGCAGAATTGTTTAGATAGCAATCAGGTTATGGTTGAAAAGTCAGAGATAATTAGGGTGCCCAACAACACGAAAAATATTACTGTAGAAGAATCCAAGCTAGTATTAAAGCTTTTAGATCATCTAAATTTGGATGATGATGTTCAAGGTGTATTTCATAATATGGAGTATACAAAAGAAATATTAGAAATAATAGAAGAAAATTAAAATGAATGTATTAATAATTGGTAGTGGGGGAAGAGAACACGCTTTTGCTTGGAAAATATCGCAAAGTAGTCTTTGTAAGAAGTTGGTAATCGCTCCAGGTAATGGGGGAACTCAAGATTTGGGATTGAACATTTATGTAGATCCTAATGATTTTCCTTCAATAAAAGAAATCTGTATAGAACATAATATAGATATTATTATAGTGGGTCCAGAAGATCCTTTGGTTAATGGAATTCATGATTTTTTCAAATCAGATGATAAATTAAAAGAAATCATTGTTATAGGCCCTTGTATTAGAGGAGCGAAGCTTGAGGGGAGTAAAGAATTTGCTAAGGAATTTATGCAAAAATATAATATACCAACAGCTAGATATAAAAGTTTCACAATTGATAATATAGAGCAGGGCATGACTTATCTTGAAGAAATCAGCTCCCCATACGTACTAAAAGTTGATGGTTTAGCAGCAGGTAAGGGAGTTTTAATTCTTGATCGCTTAGATGAAGCTAAAAACGAATTGAGAGAAATAATCGTTAATAAAAAGTTTGGAGATGCTGGTAGCACGGTGGTAGTTGAAGAATATTTAACAGGCATCGAATTATCAGTATTTGTGCTAACTGATGGAAAGTCATATAAAATCTTGCCATCTGCAAAAGACTATAAAAGAGTTGGAGAAAATGATACAGGACTTAATACTGGTGGAATGGGAGCTATATCTCCTGTGCCATTTGTAGACAGGTTTTTTATGGATAAATTAGATCGTGAAATAATTATTCCAACCATAAAAGGTTTAAATAGCGAAAATATACTTTACCAAGGGTTTATATTTATTGGATTAATGGTTAGTAACGGTAACGCAAAAGTTATAGAGTACAATGTTAGAATGGGAGATCCAGAAACAGAAGTTGTTATTCCAAGAATAAAATCAGATTTGTTAAATCTTCTTCTAGGGATTGGTAATGGGTCTTTTAGTGAGATAGATTTTGACATTTCTGAAAAAACAGCTGCAACTGTAATTTTAACTTCTGGAGGATATCCTGAAAAATATCAAACAGGATATGGTATTTCAGGAATAGAAGATGCTGACAATTCATTAGTTTTTCACTCGGGAACAAAATTGAATAATAAAGAATTAATTACAAATGGTGGTCGGGTACTTGCAGTTACGTCTATCGCTAATAGTATAGAAGCAGCGGTTAAAAAATCCATGGAGAGTTGTAATAAAATAAAGTTTAATCAAAAATATTATAGAAAAGATATTGGAAAGGATTTACTCTGAAGCGTGCTCCTGTCCCTTTTGTTTGTGGACAAACATTTTATATGTCCATATTACTAAGAAAAGGAAAATCACTATCATGAAAGCGTAATTAACGTAATTTCCAAATGGAGGTATTAATTCAAAAATTGATTCGAAAAAATCCCCTATACTATAAATAATATCATTCATTATCTGATCGTTTATGCAAAACTATGAAAAATAATCAAACATGATTTTAAAATTTTTAAAAAATACTAATTCTTATTTGATTCTTTTTTTAATGATTAGTTTGATTTTGTTTTTTTTACCTAATTTAATAATGATTAATTATCATCTTCCAATAAAAACTATTGTATTAAATTTATTTGAAATATTTTTGATAATGGTTATGGTGTTTTTTAATAGCATGGGGCTAAATAATCTGATTTATGAGCAGGATGTAATTAAAAAACCGAGCATAATTTTAAGCTTCATCTTTGTAATATTAAACACAGTATTTTTTGATTATTGTAAATTAGATTTTGCTGTTATTGCCGTATCTATTTCATTCTTTTTTCTGTATATTCTCAGATATTTACTTACATTATTTAAGACAAAAAAACCTTATAGAAATGTATTTAATTCTGTGTTGTTGATATCAACACTTTCAATAATATCAACCGAATTTCTAATTTTCATTTTGCTAGTGTTTTTTGCGGCAATAATATTTCGCAATTTTGAGTGGAGATTACTATTTATTAGTTTAATTTCATCAATAATTCCATATTTGTTTATTTGGTCGTATCAGTATATTTCAAATCAAAACTTGTCTTTGCCAAATTTTGAGATGGAGACTTCCTTGAGTTATTTAAATTTGGATACTTTTCATGCTCAATTTTGGTTAATCGTCGTTTGTTTAGTTACAGTATTTTCTGTAATAGAAATTTTCAACTGGATTTATAAAAAGAGCATAAAAAGTAGAGAGTCTTTTTTTATTATTATTATGTATTTAGTTATAACGATTTTTCTTGCAACAATTTTTAATAATATAATCTTCTTATATTTATCAATCGCTCCACTCAGTATAGTAATATCAAACTTTTTCTCTTATTATAGATTAACCATTATTTCAGAAATACTATTTATTCTATTATTTTTTAGTACGGTATTTTATCGTATTTCAATCATTAATATGTAAATTTGTTTTTAAATTAATAATAAATACACATAAGATGAAATTTGGAGTTGTTGTTTTCCCAGGATCTAATTGCGATAACGATATTATATATGTTTTAAAGAATATTATGAATCAAGATGTAGTTAAGTTATGGCATAAGGAAAGTGATTTGAAGGGCTGTAATTTTATTATATTGCCTGGAGGATTTTCTTTTGGAGATTATTTAAGGTCAGGGTCTATTGCTAATTATTCTCCAATTATGAAAGAAATAGTTGATTATGCAAATTCTGGCGGCTATGTATTAGGTATTTGCAACGGCTTTCAAATATTATGTGAGTCTCAATTGTTGCCTGGGGCATTACTTCATAATTTAAGCCACAAGTTTATTTGTAAGAATACATTTCTAAAAATAATTACCAAAAAATCAATTATTACAAATATAAATTCAGATAGAGCTCTGAAAATACCCATTGCTCATGGAGAAGGGCGGTATTATGTCAACAATGATGTATTAGATGAAATGAATAAGAATGATCAAATTTTATTCAAATATTGCGATGAAAACTCTAATGTTAATCTAGAATCCAATCCGAATGGATCATTGCATAATATCGCAGGAATATGTAATCAAAATAGAAATGTTTTTGGGATGATGCCTCACCCTGAAAGAGCGTCAGATCGATCATTAAATAACGAGGATGGTATGCTTTTATTTAAAAGTATTTTAAATAGTGTCAATCTTAATTGTTAAAAACTAACTAATTTTTTGATTAAACAACTATCAATAAATACCTTCATTTTATTGAATTTCAACGCATTAAAATTTTAAAAATAATACTGCAATCTAGAGTGTTTTTTCAGCACAAATTTTGTTAAAAAAAATGTTAGTAATTGACTTCCAATTAGCGTAAAATGAGTCATAATATTTTTAAAATTGTAGTCACTAAAGTTAGAGAAAAATTCTTTAACTGTTAGCCAGTTGTTTAACAAGCAAATAAAAAATACAAGCGTAATAATAAAGTTTGTTGCATTGTATTTGTTTATACTAAAAAGATTTATACTATGAACATTGAAGAAATTTTTAAAAGAAACCACTCCAAAAAACCATTTAAAATTGAAAAAATTACTGAGGCGGTATTAAAGGCAATGAAATCTGCGAATGAAGGAGGTGAAGAAGATGCTGAAAAAATTTCAGAACAAGTCAATGTTGAATTATTAAAAAGAAAGAAGGAAATACCCTACTATGTTCCAAATGTAGAAGAAATACAAGATTTAGTAGAGCAGACTCTTATGAAAAGTGAGTTTTTAAATGTTGCTAAATCTTATATTCTTTATAGAAATACACAAACAAAAAAGAGAGAAAGAAATATATTTGAAAAAAGAGTAGCTTTAAAGCCCTTCGAATATCCAGAATTATTTGATTATGTGCCAGCAATTAGACACTCATACTGGATCCACTCGGAGTTTAATTTCACAAGCGATATACAGGATTTTAAAACACACCTCTCAGATATAGAAAAAAGTGCGATTAAAAATGCTATGTTGGCAATTTCTCAAATTGAGGTAGCGGTTAAAAGTTTTTGGGGAGATATTTATCATAAAATACCAAAACCGGAAGTGGGAGCGGTGGGAGCTACATTTGCAGAAAGCGAGGTGAGACATACTGACGCGTACTCTCATTTATTAGAGATTTTGGGACTTAATAATGAATTTAAAGAATTGAAGAAAAATCCAGTTATAATGAAAAGGGTTAGGTACTTGGACGCCTCGCTAGGTAGCGCTAAAAGTGAAAGTAATAGGGATTATTCAGAATCAGTTTTGTTATTCTCATTATTTATAGAACATGTCTCATTATTTTCGCAATTTTTGATCATTATGGCATTTAATAAGCATAAGAATATGTTAAAAGGCATCTCCAATGTAGTAGAGGCAACTTCAAAAGAAGAGCAAATTCACGGAGATTTTGGCATAGACTTGATAAAAATTATTAAAAAAGAAAACCCAGAGTGGTTTGATGCCGCATATGATAACAGAATACAAACTATGTGTATTGACGCTTATGGGGCGGAAAGCGCGCTTATAGATTGGATATTCGAAAAAGGAGAATTAGATTTTTTACCTAAAAAACAAGTTAAAGAATTCATAAAAGATCGTTTCAACCGATCCTTAGAAAGTATAGGCGTTAGTGAGGTGTTTAAAACTGATGATTCTTTACTTAGTGAAACAGAATGGTTTAACGATGAAATAATTGGAACAAAGCACGGAGACTTTTTTGTAAAAAGGTCTATTAATTATAGTAAAAGAACGCAAAGTATAACCGCACAAGATTTATTTTAATGATATGGAAAAAACAGATAAATATATAAATAAGGAAACATTATTAAAAAAAGATAATTTTAAAGAGAATAGTAAATCAAATCCTGGTGAATTTAGTTGGTTAACTGAGCACAGTAGAAATTTTTTAGCCGCGGGTTACATTCCTGAGGGAGGGACACCGGAAAAAAGAATAAGAGAAATTGCAAATAGGGCAGAAGAAATCTTGGGAATCAAAGGATATAGTAACAAATTTTTTAAATATATGAGTCTTGGATTTTTCTCTTTGTCCTCGCCTGTATGGTCAAATTTTGGAAAAAAAAGAGGGCTCCCTATTAGTTGTTTTGGCTCTAATATTTCTGATGACATGGGCAATATTTTATATACCCAATCAGAGGTTGGAATGATGTCTAAACTAGGTGGAGGAACGTCAGGATATTTTGGGCACATTAGACACAGAGGAGCTAGTGTCAAAAATAATGGAGAAGCTTCTGGCGCTGTACATATAATGAAATTATTTGAAACAATGGTAGATGTTGTAAGTCAAGGGTCTGTACGTAGAGGAAGATTTTCTCCATACCTACCAATAGAACATAAAGATATTTCGGAATTTCTAGACATCGGAACAGAAGGAAATCCAATTCAAGAATTAACTCATGGAGTTTCAGTAACAAATAACTGGATGAAGGAAATGATTGCGGGAGATATGGACAAACGTAATATTTGGGCAAAAGTGCTACAAAGAAGAGGTGAGATAGGATATCCATATATCTTTTTTAAAGACAATGCTGATAATGGATCCCCAGATGTATATAAAAAAAATAAATATGGAATTAACGCAAGCAATCTTTGTACTGAGATTATGCTTCCAACAAACGATAAGTGGTCTTTTGTATGCTGTCTGTCTTCAATAAATGTACTCCATTATGAAAAATGGAAAAATACAGATGCTGTAGAAACAATGATTTATTTTTTAGACGCTGTAATTACAGAATTTGTAGAAAAACTAGAATTGTATAAGAAGTCACAAGACCTTGATGACAAGCAAACATTTTTATTTATGGAGAGGGCTTATAATTTTGCTAAAGAACATCGAGCTCTTGGTCTTGGAGTTTTGGGTTGGCATTCA
>MDSX01020369.1_pt1 | contig 13676 bp, 11 predicted proteins | sample 811141 | NCBI WGS metagenome assembly MDSX01 (sample SAMN05326642, study PRJNA326480) | marine metagenome | isolation source: seawater | place: Atlantic Ocean: South East | collected 2010
GCTTGTCTTAGGAGAATTCTATCTAAAATAAATCTTTCTTCTTCTGGACTGAAATCATTAATTATATCTTCTTCTAAGGGAATTGGTTCAATTCGATTATTATCTCTGAAGAAATAGTCTCTGAAAATATTCTCCATAATTTGGTCTTGTTCAGGAATAGAATCCCATGGAGACTCTACAGTAGGTTCTTCTCCAAATAAACTTTCCAAATCAAAATTTGAACCTTCTCTCAATCTTTCCTTTCGAAATTTTTTTCGTTCTTTTCTTGTTTCATTCATGTGCAAAACTCTAACAAGTTTATGTTTGTCATGGCGCCAGTTACAATCCTTCTTACGCAAACATTTAATATCTTTCAATACTTCCATACACATTCCTTTGTCACCGTGAGCCAAATTTTGGCTTGCATAATCGATTCTTTCCCGCTCCTTTCTATTTATTAATGCTCGTGCTTCAACTCTTTGTTTAAAATGTTGAAAGGTATTATAAGTTCCTCCAAGTGACCGAGAAATTTGATTTCTGGTTGCACGAAGTTCTCGAATACTTCTTGCAATAGCATCTCCCTGTTGTTTTTTTGTATTTAAAGTTTTATTAAGATGAATAATACCACGTTTTAGACCCTGTTTTTTTCTGTGCAATTCATCATTTTCCTGATAAGCCTCTTCAACCTGACGAACAATTCTTGTTCTATGTTCCAAAAGCCCCCTCATATGTTGAATATCTTTTAACTCATCGTTATCACATAGCAGAGATTTTCTACAAAATGGACAGCTATTTTTTTGTTTTGTCCATTTCCAAAAACAATCTTTACATGTGGAATGACCACATTCAGGATTAACAATATTTTTCATAGTCAATTCTTCGGAACAAATTAGACAAACTTCTGCCATTATTCTCTTTTACAAAGTTGTAGGGTGATTTTGATTTATTTTATATTTATTGTGACGATTTGCGTTCAATTTTCTAACATTATTTTTTTTTACTTTGAAAATATATAATGAAGGTAGATGTAGATAACAAAGAGCGTATTAAGGTATTTATATTATTTTTGTTACAAAGTTACAAAGTGATTATGGGTTCAATGCTTTTAATATTTGTACCGCGTAAGTGCGGAGATGGAGTATGTACTGTTCAACAAAATTTAATAGCATCTGATGATTTTAATAGAGCTGCGTTAGGGTTTAATTATGCATCAATAGGTTTTTTCTTATTAACCTATTTAATAGAATTACGTCGTGAAAATTTCTGCGTTCATAATTTTGATATAGATCACGACGTTGGAGATAATAATTTAGCCATAATTTTAAAAGAAAAACCAAAATTATTAGACTCCCTACATTATCATAACAGATTATACAGTAATATAACGAAGGCTACTTTCTTTGTGTATTTAATTAATTTTATTTTGTCAAATATAGTACTTTATAATGACGAAACATTCTGGAAAATAGGATTAGCACCTTATTCAAGTTATATATTATTGATATTAATGAAATTATATAATTGTTATTATATTTCTGCACATTCAATAGAAAATGATAAAGCCTTAAGTGCATATATGACAGAATTTTCAAGTTTTAATGTAATAGATTATGATATGTTATCGGATGAGGAAAAAGCAAAAAGAAAGAAACCAGAAGATGTAGAAGCCGGACCAGCTCATATTGGATTACACAATACCGTAATTAGTAATGCGCTTTGAAATTAAAAAATATTTAAATATTAAATGAATAATTATATGAAAATGGGCGAAGATGAACTACAACAAAATGAATGTGTTATATGTTTTAATACAGTAGATGAAGATAATACACATATTAAATGCTGTAATTGTGGAAAATTATATCATAAATCATGTATGGACAAATGGAGATTTACAAAAAGAGATATTTGTAACTGTCCAAATTGTACTAAAAATGATTTATTACTCCATAAATATTCTTTTACTTATGATTTTTGTTGTATAAAAATTAAAAGAAAAACAGCAATAAAGAAAATATATGAATATAATTAATATAAAATTGATTTAATATATTAATTATAAAAATATTTAAACATGTCTTTAAAACGTAGTTTAAGAAAGAAATGCCCGACATTACATTATCAAACTGGAGCAAAAGAAGTAGAAGATTGTAATTTAGAGTTTACAGAAGAATTTTATGAAAAATTTCAAAATTTTATGATGGAAAATCCTGGTAAAACAACAAAAGAATTATGTTATTTAATTAAATTTTATAAGTTTGATACAAAAACATTACCAGTGGCTTTTAAATTATTCAATACTTTCCCAACTACCTATTATAATAAATGTGGTCCTTTTATATATAAAAATAATTCATGGTTTCCTGTTTATGGAGAAAAATATTCAGATACAGTAATAATTTCACAAAAAAATAAAGATTTATGTGATAAAATTAAAAAATTAAAATTACAAATAGAACTATTAAATAAAAGTCAATAAGTGCCTCTATATCTTAATGAATGTTTCCAATATATCATACTATTATCTATATTTACTGTTTTTTTTCCAGCAGGAGGTCGAGGTTTTTCTTTAATTTTAACTTGTAAAGGATTTATTTTTACATTTTCAAATAAAAAATTTGTTTCTTCTATGCTTTTAATATTATTATCTAATTCATTTGTTAAATTTTTTATTTGTTCGCATAATTTGTGCGCATGTTCTTTTAATTCTCTATTCATTATTAATAATATAATTTTATTTTTATTTTATTTACGAAACAAAATATCTATAATTTCTTTACTTGTTCCTTTTATTATAAATAATTTTACAAATTTTTTGTAATCATTCTTTTTTTTAATATTTTTGGGTAATATATCATAAATTTCTTTTATTGTTAAAGATAATGAAGTTTGTTCAAATATAAAATTAGCATAATATACTCCTAAACAGAAAGCTAATGCTATTTCAGGTATCAAATTTAATTTTTTTATTGCATATTTTCCTATATTAATAATTGTTGTTATCTCTTTTAAAGTTAATCTTTTTATTTCATAAATTTCTTTTTTTATCACTCTTTCTACACTTAAACAATTTTTTATATCTTCTTTAATATTTTCATCCCAATTATTTAATATTCTAATTAAATCTTTTTTTTTCTTAAATTGAAATATTTTTTGAAATATATCTATAAATTCTTCATTTTTATAAAATGTTTCTATATTTTTTGTTTTTTTTTTGGAATTTTTTGTAGCTTTTACTACATCCTTATATTGAATATAAGCTATTTGAGACATTTTATGATGATTGTTATTATAAATATATAATAAAAAATATATATTTATTCAATTTTCAATTATTTATGTTAAAATCCGTTCTTTTCATTGTATTCTGCAATTTCTTTTTCATATCTATCTTTATCTTTTTTAGCTAAGATATCATATTTTGATTTCTCCTTTTCTTTAATCTTTTTCCAACCCTCGCCTAAAATTTTTGCAATTTTACCTATTTGGACTTTACCACCATTCTCTCTGGCTTTCTCAATTAATTTTGGTCTATGTTTATCACAATAAAACATAAATCCACTCTTACCTCTTTTAGGTTTGTTAGGATCTTTTGGAGCTTTTACTTTTAATTTCTCTCCGAGATATTTTTCACTAAGTTCCTCTATCTTATCTGTTGCATCTAATTCCATACATACCAGTTTTAAAATGCTTGCATGTGATTCATACCAAAGTTCATTAAGAGCTGCTGTGTTATTATTAAATAGAAAGACCGACATATTTATATTATATTATAATGGATTGTTTTTAATCAATTTTAATAATAAATTATTTAATTATGGCGATGATAATAATCTTGGTTTATTATTAGGCGATGATATTTCTATTGTTGGATTTTTTGGTAAAAATAAATGGTCTAATTTACCTGTTGTTTTCCAATTTATATTTTCAATATCTTCCGTTTTATCTTTCATATATTCAAAAAATAATTTAAATTCCAATTTATTATCATTATCACAAAATTTTTGTTTAAATATTTCATATTTTTGACTTTTTGTTAGATGATTTAAACTTAAAATTGTATTATCTATTTCTTTTTTCTTTTCTTTTTCTGTATTTTCATATTTTTCTTTTTTCTTAAGATATTCTTTTTCTAAATTTTTTTTTAGTGATTCATATTCTAAACTTATTGCTAATAATTTTTGATTTTTTGTATTTTCAACTATAATTTTATCTTTTTCTAAAATTTTTTGTTTATTTTTTATATGGTGTTCTGTTAAAATAAATAATTCTTCTTTTTCTATTACCATATCACCATTTGTATCTAATTTATCATATAAATATAATATTTGTTTAAATTTTTCTTTATCATATCCTTCAGGACATACAAGTTGACCTGTGTTTTTCTTTGATATTCCACTTCCCATATTTAATTTATTTTATTATTTATAAATTATAAAATAAACGAATTATTAATTAACAAAACTTACCATTATATATCTTGTTCCACTTGTTATAGGTAATCCTTCGTGATAATGTGTTAATCTACCAGGATGTAATATCGCATAACCCTTTTTTCCTCGAACTGTTGTTTCTTGTTTTACATATCTTGTTCCACCTCCTTCAAAATCAACATCTGGTGTATTTAAAGTTATACTTAAACTATATGCCGATGCATCATGATGTCTATTTAATTTTATTTGTCCCTCCATATCATATTTAACAACAAATGCTATATTTAAACCATTCGTTTTAAATGGGGAATATAATTCACTTACTACATGCGATATATATGTAAAAATTATTTGTTCCCATTGTTTTCTAAATCCTATTTGGGACATATGTATATCTACTGTTGGAACATTTTCTACATTATTTATTCTTTTGTCTTTTACTTCACTATTACCACCCGGTGACCAAGCATTTATATTATTTATTTCATCTATTAAATGATCACAAAATAACTCATTTACAAATGGAAATTCAAATACCCACCCACAAGGTTCAGTATAAGATAACTCTTTCCAATTATCAATTATTTTGTAAAAATCTGGATGTAAATATTTTTTTGCCCAAGCATTTTTATCTGTTTCAAATAAATAAAACTCTTTATGAATTACATTTTTTGGTATTTCATCTTTTAAACCATCCGTAAGATAACCATAATCTTCCATATTTTCCAAATACAAAAATATATTATTTTTTCTACAATTATCATTGAATTTCATATCATCATCAAAATATGAATTTGTATTATTTGTATAAAAATTTTGTACTTCTTTTATTACATCCTTTCTTATTAAAATATTTCCTGCTATATGTGGCACATTCCAACATCCTCTCATTTTTTTTGATGCTATATCTACATAATCATCACTATTTTTATACCAACCATTATCATCCAGCCCACCCCAAAAATTACTAAATAAATCTTTTTTCGATATCAACGGCGCTATTACATCTTTATTTTGTAATATTAAATTTATTAATGTATTTTTATTTGTTAATACTAATTTTGTATTAATTATCCATATATAATCTATATTGCCTAATTCCAATCCTCTTTTCAATACTTCATTTCGTGTTAACTTATTTGTATCTCGAATATATCTCATATTTGGTGCTATCTTTTTCAATTCATTTAAATTTTCATATACCATTTTTTCTACTATTTCACTATTTGGTGTTACTTCTTCAATATAAAAATAAATACTAATATTATCTTTTATATCACTCTTATTCATTATATTTTTTTTATTATATCCCCAAGTTTCTGTCCAATTTTTCATTAAATAATTTTCTAATTTATTTAAAAATAATTTACGACTTGGTGGTCCATTACCGTGTATTTGACAAGGTTCTGTTCCTGTTATTCTATTAAATATTCTTGATTTTGATTTATTGATACTTATTTCATTCTCTCCATCATTTAAACATTGAAATATTTCACAATTATAATCTAATTTTATATGATTTTTTCCAAAATCACTAAAAAAAACATTTGTATAATATCTTTGATCATCTTCATAATCTTCAATATCTCTTAGTATATACTTTATTGCTTTAACTGGACCTATAAAACCTCCTGAATTTAAATATATATTTTTTCTATTTTTTTGTTTAGGATATAAACTGGCTCTTTCTTTATCTGGCCAACAAGATGACTCTGCTGCAAATACTAATGTTGAATCCATCTTTTTATATTTCCTTAATATTTCTTCACTATTTGCTGTCATAATTACATCATAACTGTCTGTTACCAATACTATTTGTTCCCCATTCATATCCTTTATTTTATTCTTTAATAAATTTACTTTTTGACCACCACCTGGTCCCTTTGCCATATTACCACCATTCCACTTTTTACCCAAACCCATTATTTCATGTTTTAAACCATAAACCTTACAAGACTTTATAAATCTTTTCAAACCATCATTCATATCTGTTCCTGTCGTCAATACTAATAAATCTTCAGAATATGTTTCTACCTCTTTTGTATTTTCTGTGTCACTTACTTTAAATGCTGCTTCTTCCGGTTGAACTATCAAATCCTTCAACGATAATATGTTTAACTTTTCATCTATTGAAAAAAAATTATAATAATCTTTATGAGGTGATGTATTCCCTATTATTGGTATTATTTCATCTATTGGAATTATATTTTTCATTATATTTGAATCCAATATTTTTTTCATACCTCTTTTGTTTATAACATAACCACAAGTCCAATAACTATAACCTGCCTCTACTATATTTTCATCTACATTTACATCTTTGTCATCCATTGATTTTCTACCCAAATAACATAAATCCCATTTCTCATATTTATTTAATCTCTCAAATAATATTTCTAATCTTTTTTGAAAATTGTCTTTTAATAATACATCATCTTCCAAAATTATTGCGTTATCTATATTTTCCGTAAGACATTTTTGATATATATTACAATGTGATAAAGTGCAACCCACTTCACCCCATGTTATATTTCTTCCTGACCACGGATCTCTCCATTCTTTTAATATATTACAATCCATCTTTTTTAATTTCTCCATATTTAAATCTCTACCATCCACTGCTTCTATTGTTGTAAAATCTAATCCATTTAAACGTAAATGCATTTTCTCTTTTTTGTTTGAACATCTCTTCAAATTTATTACAAAAATATGATTACTCATTAATTATAATACTACTTATTTCTTTATTTTAATATTTATTTGTTTTAATAATGATTTTTTTATTACAGCCTTTAATTTTTTTTTTTTTAAACTTAATAATATTTTTGCTACCTCTATATCATTCAGTTTCTCTTTATAAATTATACGACCTGACCTTAACTTCATTTAATTAATTATATTTTACTTTTTTTAAGTCTTTTAATTAGTGCCTTTTTTTTAGTTCCTTTTTATAATCACATTTTCTGATGGAATTGCCGCAATTGTAGGAATTCCACTCATCTGTATTGAATTTATACGCTTTATTCTTCTATTTAATTCTTCCACCTTTTCATAATATATTCTATTAAGATATATACTACAACTTAAAATACAAAATAAGGATAATAAAATACACAGAAATATTATTTCCCTTGTTGTTAGATTATTTAAATTTAATCCATTATCTTCTATATTTACTTCATCACTACTTTTATCATTATTTTTATCACTACTTTTATCTATACTTTTATCATTATTTATATCGTTATTTTTACTGTTATTTTCTAATTTATTTGATACTATATTATTTCTACAGGGAATCGATTCTAAAATCTTTGATGTTTTATTAATCCATCTTGTTTTATTAACCCAGTTTGTTTTATTAACCCAATTTGTTTTATTAACCCAATTTGTTTTATTAATCCATCTTGTTTCATTAATCCATCTTGTTTTATTTATCCACTTTGTTTCATTAAACCATTTTGTTTGGTTTCTCCATAATGTTTCATTAACCCAATTTGTTTTATTTTTCCACTTTGTTTCATTAACCCAATTTGTTTTATTTATTATATTATCGCAATGTTGCAATGTATTATGTCTTATTGGTAACATATATGTTTGACAAGAACTTGCTTCATTTCCCCATTGTTCTTGAATTATCCAATTAAAGTTAAATGGTTCTGGACAAGCATAAAATCTACAATGATATTGTTCTGTTAATTCTTTTATTCCTTCTCCATATCTTGATAACATATTACATTTTCCTGTTGGTTCCATTATACAACTCTTTTTACATTGTTCCAAAGTTCCCCATTTATAATTTTGATTCGTTGGATGCCCTGGAATTCCCACTTTTGGGCAATCTGGTCTTTTACCTTGATTTTGAGTGTTTTTTAACCAAACATATTCTTTCCCGGGAATTTTATCATAATCTGTTATACAATCTGTTCCACAGGTTGCTGTATAACTTGGCCTACCACCATTATCATTATTTTTTCCGTTACATCTTACTGAATATTCACCTGTTGTATAACAAGTTATCTCATATTTCAAATCATTTTGAGAATACCATTTATAAGTTATATCTGTTTTTAACTTTCCTATAACGTCATAAGCACAAGTTTGACACATTAAAGTAAAAGGGTCGTCCCACGGTGCCGTATGCTTGCAACAATCATCTGGACCATTATCTAACTCGGGAATATAACCATCTAATATTTCATCTGCTTCAACATAATCTATATTTGCATTTGATACCGAATCACAGCTTACGCCTTCCACACATTTCATTGTTACTGAATTTGGACAACTTACACATTCACAAGTTGAGCCCGGTGACTGCGGACACCATATTGTTATTGACTGACAATCTCTTAATCCCGTTGCCTGACAAGTTAATTTAAATGAATTTGATTCTTTCGCATTTACTACGCTATTTTGATAAGCATCATGACCACTTCCCTGAGTTTTTATAGTGCAATCTTTGTTTGAACCACAATTTAATGTTGTTGATTTACACGTTCTTTCACTATTCGCCGCACCACAAGTTATATCATATTCACCATTCCATATTTGATCTTTACACGCGTCATGACCTGTACAACTTATTGACTCTCCATTACATAAAAAAGCATTTGAAAATAATAACATAAATAATAATATTTTTATCATTTTAATTAATTAAACTTATTTATTTAAATATCTATTTTTTTATAAAATTAGATATTTGATTAACAAATTTGACCCCACCTTTTTGTAAAATTCTCATGCCGACACATTTCCTTTACAATTCTTAATGAATTTTCAGCATCTGGCAATAGTTTGTTTAAATCCGATATTACCTCATTTATTTCTGTTGCTGTATGTGCTGTATATCCTGTAATTATAAATAAAACTACCATACTTACTATCGATGCTGCCGATGCTACATAGAAATAACGATAATTTTGTGAAGAAGTCCCTACTAACGGAGTGTCCATATATTATTTTCTAATACTTTCTATTTATATTCTTTTGTATTACTTATTTTATTGGGATTCTAATGCTGTTATTCTTGATATTAAATCTGCTACTGTTGTTTCCAATGATGTGACTTTATTTTTTAATGTTGATATTTCCGCTTCTGCTGCGGATAATTTTGTTTTTTCTTCTTGTTGTATTCTATCTATTTCTTGTGTCGCTGAAAATCCTACAGCGAATATCTTTTCTTTATCAATAGTGTGAAAATCATCAACTTCTTTACCATACAAAAATATTTCATTCCATTTTTTTTCAAATATAAAAGATTTAGAATCACTATCCAATGATTTAATTTCCTTAATTGTAAATTCTACACTGCTATTATCTCTTACTCCAAATTTGTATTTTATATTTCCTTCATTATTACTCAAATCTGTTATTGTTAATTTATAATTTCCCGATACATCATCTAACCATACCGGTATAATTTCTCTCATTTCATTCGGTATTTGACGAGTTATTAAATTTACAGCTTCTGGTAAATGTTCTTTTACTTGTTGAGCAATAAACCCAATTGTTTTATAATTTTGAGAATTTAAAATATAATCATAGGAAACTATATTAATATTTCTTAATTTTTGTAAAGATAAATCATCAGGGACGTCTGTAATATTTTTCTTAATACGTCTGTCACTATATCCGTGTGCAGATGCGCGGTACCAAGCCCCAGATGTAGTCAAATAGGCTTCCCACGCGCCGTTCCAGAAACCAAAATTGTTACTCATGCGACCAACGAACCAGCTTTCCGAATTTTTCGAGGGATTATACCAAATTCCGGCGTTGGAGTTGTAAAGTTGTATTCTTGACTCTACTATTAAATTAACGTTTACCACACCCTTCACCTCCAATTTCACTCCGGGCGAAGTTGTGCCGATGCCCACGTTGCCGTTCGAATCTATTCGCATAACTTCTCGGGAGTTGGCTATACTGCTCCCCCAAGTATGAAACATTATAGCTGTTTGGTTATCATAACTACCAGTACCAATAATTGACGCTGTATCAACTTTTAATTCCATACCCAAAAAAGCTTTGTTGCTGCCCATCGCGATAGGACCGTCCCATCGACCCATGTAATAACTATCTCTTACACTTTCGCCGTGTTTGTAGTAAGTACCGCCAACGTTAGTATGATTAGAACCTAACCATCTACCAATATAATTACCATGGACGTCTAAGGGCAATGCTGGCGAACTTGTGCCGATGCCCACTTTGCCTGTATGTGTTATTCTCATTCTCTCTGACGGTTCAGTTGTGGCGATGGCGTCGGGTCTAGTTCCAAAAATTAAATCCCCCTCCTCCACTGTTTCTTTTTCTTGATATCCAATATATGCTGGATAATAGTTACTACCAGTTGTAATATAACCAAAACCTATTAATTTTTTATGTTCCGTAAGATATTCCCCACCACCTATTCCAAGATAACATTTGTTTGCTGTATGAGCTGAAGTATGTAAATCAGTTGTATTATTAGTTGAAGTGGACCGAAAAGCAATATTAAATTTGCATATTGGCGAATCTGTGCCGATGCCCACTTTTATACTATTATTCCCTATTCTACACATATTATCCCCTGTTACTGTAGCGCCAGATCCTATACAAATTGTATTATCTGAACCGCCATTGTTGCTCCTCCCAGCTTGATATCCTATTGCTATATTGTTGCTACCGCCTCGATTAAACTGTAGTGCCTCGAAACCAATTGCTGTATTTTTGTCCCCCGTGTTCAAGAGTCCATCGTTCGAGCTCGAACCCATGAGAGCTTCCTTTCCAATTGCTACATTATAAGAACTTTTATTGTGCGCCATAGCTCTATATCCAATAGAAGTATTACCCCCCCCTGTCTGATTATATTGAAGAGAGTTCTGTCCTATTGCTACAGTGCTGTCCCCCGTGGTCAATCTTTCGCCAGCGTCCTGCCCCATTATTATATTGCCATTGGCTGTGGAAAGGGGCGCTGCGTTATTACCTATTATTATATTCCAACACCCTGTAGTTACTGATTTTAAAGCATCTTTACCAATTACTATATTATTGTATCCTGTAGTTATGGAACTTGGAGAAGTATTTCCAATAAATGTATTATTCAGAGTATCATAAAATTTAATAACACCATTACAACTTATATCACCATTTACTTCTAATTTCGCTCCGGGCGAAGCTTCGCCGATGCCCACGTTGGCACTAGGAAAATATATTTTATCATTAGCTCTCTGAATAACAAGTGCTTCGTGCACTGTGCCGATGCCATCATATGTTCGTAAAATTAATTTATTGGCATCGCTGTCATATATTAGCCCCCCCCCAAATTGCGTCTCAGTAGTGTTGCTTTCTACTAAATCTATTCCTGCAAGACCGGAATTCGTGCTTTTAAGCCCAACACGTATCCTTGGTTCGGTGGCGCCCTCGATATGTAATATTGTTTGGGGCGAACTTGTGCCGATGCCCACTTTTATACTAGCATTCCCTATTCTACACATATTATCCCCTGTTACATTCGCACCATTTCCTATACATATTGTATTTTGCGCGCCTACTGGATTAGTTTTACCAGCTTCATAACCTATTGCTGTATTATTACTTCCAGTAGTTAATGATTCTAAACTCTTAAATCCAACTGCTGTATTATAACCACCATTTACCCCATTTTTAATAGATTGAAATCCTATAGCAGTATTGCTTTCTCCTGTGCTTCCCGAGGCTCCTTCCAATGCCTTATAACCAACTGCTGTATTATAACTCGAATTATACAACTCTAAAGCAGAATATCCTACTGCTACATTGTAGTTTGTGTCTGTTAATTTTGATGAAGAATAATTACCAATTGATACATTTTCTACACCACTTGTACAGTCGTCTAAAGCAGAATATCCCATACCTATGTTATTATGTCCTGTTGCATTTCTTAATGCGTTTACACCAATACCAATACTATTATAACCTGTTATATTTTTATCTAATACTCCATTACCTATACCTATATTTCGGTCTCCAGTTGTTGTATTCGCCAAAACAACCCCGCCTATAGCAATATTTGAACTACCTGTGGTTAAGTCAGTTAAATTATATCTTCCAATACCTATATTACCATAAGCAGTAGTTACAGTATCTAACACATTATAGCCAATTCCTATATTAGATAAAGCATCATTATTATTTCCAGTAGCTCTACCAACATATATATTACCATTTGCGGAGGCATCTAAGGTTGTTGGTAAAGTTGTTCCATCATAAAAATTTGTCGCTCTAAAATGACCATTTACATGTAGTTTATAAGTGGGCGAACTTGTGCCGATGCCCACGTTGCCATTTGACAAAATTGTCATTTTACTATCAGCCGTAGTGGCAATATAAGAGGAGCCGTAGCTGTTCACATCATTAATACAAAAATCCAATTTAACTTTTGAATCTTCAGCATCCGTGTCATGAGTAGCAAATATACCAACGGCTTTTCGACGATTACTTGAATTATAACCCGCACCAAAATAAAGTACTGCTGACCTATTAGATGCGGTTGTTGAATCACTTCTTATACTAATAGACGCTTCACCATCTATTTTAGCAACTTCTAATTGATCTCCGGGCGAACTTGTACCGATGCCCACGTTGCCGTTTGGTAAAATAGTCATTCTACTATCACTTAAATTAGCATCTCGTGAATTAGCAGTCGCTGAATTTTCTAAACAAAAATCCAATCTAACTCTATTGGATCCCGTCGTGGCGGGCGTAACTATTATTGCTGCTTTTGCCGTATCATTACTCGTGTTATAAGCAGCTCCTAACCATATACCTGTTTCTGTTTCATAGTTATTATTTCCATATGAAATAAAACGTGCTTTAATATCACCAGACACATCATTTTTCCCACTAATTTCCAATTTCGCTCCGGGCGAAATTGTGCCGATGCCCACGTTGCCGTTTGCCAAAATTCTCATTCTTTCAGAGCTTGTCGTTTTAAATATCAACCCATTTGCGTCATTTGCTGTGATTTCTGTTACTCCATCTGTTGTTTTTACACCACCCAAACTTCCCCAACCTTCTCCATATCCTTCAAATTCCTTAGTCGTTGAATTATAACGTATTAAACCTTCATTTGTTGTTGATGGTTTTTGTCCTTCTGTACCAACAGGAATTCTCATTGCATCTGTTCCTATTACATCTAAAGTATAAACTGGGTCTGATGATCCAATTCCTACTTTACTTTCCACTATTAATTCTCCATTACTTGGTGTTGCACTACTATATCCAGAACCTATACTACCACTCGCA
>MDSX01006126.1_pt1 | contig 13670 bp, 11 predicted proteins | sample 811141 | NCBI WGS metagenome assembly MDSX01 (sample SAMN05326642, study PRJNA326480) | marine metagenome | isolation source: seawater | place: Atlantic Ocean: South East | collected 2010
AACTACGACAAGACCGAGAAGAAGATTGTCGGTGGTAAGAACGGGTTTGGGTTCAAGCTCGTGCTCATCTGGTCGGAGTGGGGCGAAGTCGAAACCATTGACCACGTGCGCGGACTGAAGTATGTGCAGCGATTTTCCGACAATCTCAATACCATCAACAAGCCGACCATTACGAAATGTAAGAAGAAGCCGTTTACGCGGGTCACGTTCAAACCCGACTACAAGCGTCTCGGCATCACTGGACTCTCGCCCGATATGATGAGTCTCTTCAAGCGCCGTATCTATGACGTGGCGGCAGTGACGGACAAGAAGGTGAAGGTGAAGTATAACGGAACCAACATCTCAGTCAGTCACTTTCAACAGTATGTCGACCTCTACATCGGTTCGAAGAGCGATACAAAGCGCATATACGAGGAGGGCAACGAGCGATGGGAGTATGCGGTGTGTATGGCTCCGAAGGAGGAGTTCACCCAGGTTTCGTTCGTGAACGGCATCTTCACCGGCAAGGGGGGCAAGCACGTGGATTATCTTCTCAATCAGCTTGTTCGGAAACTAACCGCATACATCAAGAAGAAGAGGAAGGTGGATGTGAAATCCAGCACCATCAAGGAGCAGCTGATGCTGTTTGTGCGGTGCGACATCGAGAACCCAACCTTTGACAGCCAGACGAAGGATTATATGAACACTCCGAGCAGCAGTTTCGGCACCACGTGCGAGATGAGCGAGAAGTTTGTCGAAAACGTCGCGAAGATGGGTGTCATGGACAATGCGTGTGCTCTTACAGAGGTCAAGGAAAACAAGGAGGCCAAAAAGACGGACGGCGCAAAGACGAAGAGCGTGCGCGGAATCCCCAAACTCATCGACGCGAATTATGCCGGGACGGATAAGAGCGGCGAGTGCACGGTGATATTTTGCGAGGGTGATTCGGCCAAGGCGGGCATCGTTTCGGGACTTTCGAAAGATGACCACAACATCATCGGCGTCTATCCAATGCGAGGCAAACTCTTCAATGTGCGCGGCGAAACTCAAAAGAGAATTCTGGAGAACAAGGAGATTGCCGAGATCAAGCAGATTCTAGGCATCGAGAGTGGCAAGAAGTATACGGCCGAGATGGTCGCCACGAAGTTGCGCTACGGGAAGGTCCTCTTCATGACGGATCAGGATTTGGACGGCAGCCACATCAAGGGACTCGGTATCAATATGTTCGACGCGGAGTGGCAGTCGCTGCTAGACATCCCTGGATTTATGGGGTTTATGAATACCCCCATTCTCAAGGCGCGCAAGGGAGCGAAAGAGTTGGCGTTTTACAACGATGGCGAATGGGACGCGTGGTGTGGCGCCAACGACGCGAAGGGGTGGAAGGTGAAATATTACAAGGGACTCGGCACTTCGACAAGCAAGGAGTTCAAGGAGTATTTCGCCCAGAAGAAGATTGTGAGTTTCACAAGCAGCGGCCAAGAGAGTCGCGATGCCATTGATATGGTGTTCAACAAGAAGCGGTCGAACGATAGGAAGACCTGGTTGGAGGCATATAATCGCGAACTCTATCTTGACACAAACCAGTCGGAGGTCACGTATCAGGAGTTCATCGGTCGCGAGATGATTCATTTCTCCAAGTATGACTGCGACAGGTCCATTCCGAATCTGGTGGATGGACTGAAGACCAGCCTTCGTAAGATTCTGTTTACGGCGTTCAAGCGACGTCTGACGAATGAAATCAAGGTCGCGCAGTTCAGCGGGTCGGTATCCGAGATCAGCTGTTACCATCACGGCGAGAGCAGTCTAAACGGTGCTATTGTGGGCATGGCGCAGAACTTTGTGGGCTCGAACAACATCAATCTCCTGGAGCCAAAGGGGCAGTTTGGCACGCGTCTTCAGGGTGGCGAAGACTCGGCTTCCGAGAGGTATATCCACACGAATCTCAACAAACTGACGCGAAGTCTCTATCCCGAGGCAGACGATGGTGTCCTCAAGTATTTGGACGACGATGGCACGCCGGTGGAACCGATCCACTACACGCCTATTATTCCGATGATTCTGGTGAACGGGAGCAAGGGAATCGGAACTGGTTTCAGTACGGATATTATGTGCTACAATCCCATAACCATCATGGATTATGTCGAGAGGAGCATCCATAACGAAGCCGATAAACCGAAACTGATCCCGTATTACGAGGGGTTCAAAGGCACCATCTCGCCTGTCACTGATACGGGGACGAAATGGTTGTTCAAAGGATGCTATGAAATCATCTCGTCGAAGGAGGTGCGTGTGACGGAGTTGCCGGTGGGCACATGGACTGACGATTACAAGAAGTATATCGAGGACCTTATTGAAGGGGACACGAAGACTACCGCTGCCGCCAAGGACAAGGACAAAGCAAAGAAGAAGAAGAAGTCCGCACCTAGTGTTGTGCGTGACTATACGGATATGAGCACTGATGTGACGGTGGACATCACGATAAAATTTGCCGGCAATGAGATTGAGAAGTTGCGGGCAAAGGAGACTGAATATGGTTGTAATGCGCTCGAGAAACTGCTGAAGTTATATACCACGCGGACGACGACCAATATGCACGTGTTTGACGAGACGGAGAAGCTGCGAAAATTCGAGACGCCCGAGGACCTTATCGACCACTACATCGGGGTGCGAATGAAAACATACGTGGTGCGCAAGCAACATCAGGTGGGTGTTCTGGAGCGAGAGGCGATGGTGTTGTCAAACAAAGCCCGCTTCATCACCGAGGTCTTGGACGACACGCTAGACTTGCGGCGTAAAAAGAAGGGCGTGGTGTGTGCGATCCTTGCCAAGTCTGGTTACGATGTGATTGATGAGGACGAGGACTTCAAATACTTGGTTCGGTTGCCGATGGACAGTGTGACGGAAGAGAATGTGGAGCGTATCATGAAGGAGAAGGAGTCTAAACTTGCCGAACTGAATAAGTTGAAGGCTACCACCGAGCAACAGATGTGGCTTCAAGAAATAGGCACGCTTCGCGAGGCATATGAAGGATACAAGAAAACGCGGGCTGTTCTTCAGGTTACTAAAATCAAGGTGGCAAAAAAAGCGGCAAAAAAGGTCAAGAAGAAGGTAGTGGATAAAGGCAGCACCAAAGAGTAGGTGAATGCACAAGCGTGATAGCGTGATAGCGTGATTAATTATTAGACCAAATGTATAATAATTAAATTAAGAACTTTAGAATGTTGTTAGAACTTTAGTATGTTGTTAGCACTTTAGAATGTTGTTAGCACTTTAGTATGTTGTTAGCACTTTAGAATGTTATATTTTTTTACATCTTCATTTTCTCTCCTATGACAATACTGAGAACAACAACCAGCGCAACAATAGCGCTGCTCATCACGGGCATATGTTTGTGGTGAAGCAACATCACCATGAACTTCTCTTTCAATGTGAGATTCTCATCCTTAATGCAAGCATTCTTCTCGGTATCTGTGGCAAACGGAGCAAGCAACAATGGTAAAATCACATTCAGGATCATAGCAACAATCGCGGCTTTTACAAGTAACATCATTATAATATACTAAAGAGAAAATATTTAATAAAGAATTTGTCGTCTGTGAAATCAAAATAGTTGTTTTTTGTAAAGAAGTTGTTTGTCATTGCACGTGGTCATGACGGGCGGTTCCATAGGCATTACTAGAGTGCTGGCATCACGCTTGTACTTCATGTAGCCCTCGGCTTCGCCATACACTTGATGAACCGCGTATTCTAAAACCAAGTTGTTTAGGGTGTCAATCTGAAGAGGAATGTTGTCAGGATTGTTTTGCGCGTTTTGAAGAAAGATCGACCGCATGATAATTTTCAGTTCGTCACCGTTCTGGTTTCCAATTAGATATTGCTGGTTCGAACGATTGTAGACGCCAATGCGAATACCGTTTTGAATCGCCTGAATATTCGCGCGTGAGAAAAAAGCATTCGACAAAGGCGTGTTGTTCCAGTTGCCGGTCATCGCTTCTCTGTAGGAGGACATCTGGTTTACGGGGATTCTATCACTCAATGAGAACACCGCTGCCGTATTCGGTCCCATTATATCCACGCGACCATTTTTTGGTTGAGTATTCATTATATAAATATCATTCATAAAAATATGTGATATTATTTATATAATGGGTTTCGGATTCCAAAGAACTGTGATGAGTGTTTCGGTATTGCTTCTTATTCTCTCTTTAATCCTCATCGGTATAGCGTTGTATAGACAAAAATATTCCGATATAACGTTTCCGCCTGTGGTTGCGGACTGTCCTGATTACTGGAAGAATACTTCGACCGATGAACAAATCAAATGCAAAAATGTGAAGAATTTGGGAACTTGTCCGGGAGAGAAAGATTTTTCTACGTTTGATTTTACTGGAAGTTCAGGACTGTGTGCGAAAAAGAAGTGGGCTAAAGATTGTGGTATAGTATGGGATGGTATAACAAACAACACAGATGATTGTGTATAGTGTATAGTGTATAACAATCGCCAAGTTATAAATAATACGGTATTATTATTACCGTATTATTTGTAAACAAATTTACCGTGTAATGAACATTGATAATATGATTGTTAATATAATGATGTTTGATGAATCAATGCGTTTATTACCGCCAGAGATTACGAAATGTATATACGATTATATACCGTCATTGACACGAACAGTTCTGAATAAATCGCTTTACACGGCCAATCGAAAGTGTATTCGACAAAATATACCCGTCCTCAAATACGAGGGATATATACGCCACATTGTGCGAAAAGATAACAATTTTGTCTTCAACAATTTATTGAATGACAACTTTACAAGATGGCAACATATGAAAAATTTTAAGTATAAAAACTTCACATTTGATGACTACATAGCATACATTATATATTTATCACAAGAGCACGATGCGTCTAAAGTCCATGCTCTTATTCTAGATAAACAAAACTTAGACGGGAAAAAAAGACATAAAAACGCTCGAATAAGGAGTAACACATGGAGCAACTGATATTCAATAAGATTTTAGAACGAGAAGAGATTGCGATGGATATTAGGAATGCGTTGGCAGATTTCGAGAAAACAAAGAAGGACTTGTTGAATAAGCGGGGATTTTACATCTATGGTGCCCCTGGTAGCGGGAAGACGAGTTTTGTGATGAGATTACTAAAGGAAGCAGGTTATGATATCGTTAGATATGACGCGGGTGATATAAGGAATAAAACAATTATTGAAACTATCGCTAAAAACAATATGGCCGAGAAGAACATTGTGAGTTTATTTCAGAAAAAAGCGCAGCCAATTGCCATTGTTATGGATGAGATTGACGGGATGAACAATGGTGATAAAGGTGGTATCAACGCACTCATTCGGCTCATTCGCCCCAAAAAAACCAAGAAGCAACGGACAGAGGAGACCACAAATAGTCCCATCATTTGTATCAGCAATTATCACGTAGACAAGAAAATAAAGGAACTAATGAAAGTGTGTTATTCATTCGAATTGAAGACGCCAACATTGTCACAAGTGTCACAAATATTGACGCATACAATGCCTGAACTGGATGCGTCGTTGAAGATAAGTATCCGCGATTTTGTTCAAGGAGACTTGAAAAAGTTGCAAGGGATACACAGAATTCACAAGAACCAACGAAGCATTTTAAAGAATGAAATTATCCAAAATATTCTGAAACCAAAGTCTTACAGCGAGGATACGAAGGAAATAACCCGAAAACTTTTGAAGAACGACTATCCTATCTCTGAGCATTTGACATTGATGAACGATACAGACCGAACCATCGTCGGACTACTGTGGCACGAAAATGTTGTGGACATTTTAGAAGATGTACCGTGTGATACTTCATTTCCGTTGTATCAGAAGGTAATAGATAATGTGTGTTTCGCCGACTACATAGACCGGGTCACGTTTCAAAAGCAAATATGGCAGTTCAACGAGATGAGTTCGTTGATGAAAACGTTTCATACAAATCGCATGCTCCATCAAGAGATAGAAGAGACGGTATTTAACCCCTGCGAGGTTCGTTTTACAAAGGTGTTAACTAAATATAGCACCGAATACAACAACACAGTTTTCATCAATGAGTTGTGTCAACATTTAGGATTGGATAAGAAGGATATGCTATCGTTTTTTATGAAAGCGCGGGAAACAATGACCGACGATGAAATCTACGCGATTTTGGAACCGAATGATATCAGCAAATTGGATATGAACCGAATTTACAGATATTTAGACAAATACACTCGCGAACCTGAACCCGAGCCCGAACCTGAGCCCGAACCTGAACCTGAACCCGCGCACGCGTCTAACTAGTCAGGCGCGTCCATATCCATTAGTTTCTCGTTCAGTTTAAGAAGCACCCGATGTAGTCTCCTTATTTCCTTATCTTTTTCTACCTCCGAAACACCTGTAACATAATCTGTTGCATCTGTTTTATGTGTTGCATCTGTTTTATGTGTTGCATCTGTTTTATTTGTTGCATCTGTTTTATTTGTTTCCGCGAGAGGCGCTTTCTTGCCTTCGCTTATGTCAAGAACTTGCAAAGATTGTTCCTGGACATTTTTCACCTCTTCTTGCAAACGCTCTATCTCTTTGCCTCTAGCGTTTAATTCTGTAATCATATTCTTTAGTTGGTTTTGTTGGTCTTGGAGGAGTTTGACCACATCATCTCTAGTGAGGTCTTTATTTGCGCCATCACTATTAGTAATTGAAATACCGATATTTTGCGAATTTTGCGATAACTTCATTGCCATCTCCTCCGCATTTTTTCTTCTAGAGCGTTCAATAGTAATTATTTGCGCCAAGACATCCGGTTTCATATTTGGTTTACCGGGCGCATAGTTAACAAGAAGTTTGTCTATTTCGCCCGTGTAAAAACTCAATAATTCTTTGTTCAGTATGAATTTATCTACATCGGTGTCAAGTGGTTTGCAAAACTGATTACCCATGTTTTCTTCCAAGAGAATACGTTTGTCAAATGTGTTGTGCTCGTGAGAGAAAACAATGATTGTTTTCATCGGGTCCAACTGGACAAAAGGAACCGTGTAGTCTTTCAAGAAGTTTTTTTCTTCCGCCAACGCAGCACCTTCATCATACGAAGAGTGTTTCAGCAACTCCCTCTTAAACACAAACGTGCCAGCAGTAGCGTGGTTTGGTCCATACGGTCCGAACTGATACATTTTTTTAACGTGTTTGAAGTAGATGTAAATCGCACTGCTGCCAGCACACAAAGCATTTGGGTTCGCCAGAAGTGTTTCGACAGAGTGCGCAACTCTCTCGGGCGGGTAATAATCATCATCGTCCATGTAGACAAATATTTCGCCCTTTGCTTTTGAATGCATAAGGTTTCGTTTCTTTCCCAGAACCATCTTATCATCATATTTGAAATAGCGCACTTGCGGAATGTGCTTGACAAGTTCTTCGATTTTGTCGGTTCCGTCATCGATAATAATCCATTCCATGCGATCCTTTGGGTACGTCTGATGTTCGAAACATTTAATCATCGCCGAAATAAAAGGCCGTCGATTGAATGTTGGTGTGCAAATACTTACAAATGGTTTGCTTTTGTCATTAGTACTACTACTATCTGTATTGGTGCCACTACATTCGTTGCCTTCATTACCATTTTTGTTATCATTTTTGTTATCATTTTTGTTATCATTTTTGTTTTTCCCCCTGTTTTTTTTACCCATAATGCAATATTATTATCGTATGTGTTTATACATTTTATTATACGAAGTATTTATTTCTTCAATGTACGATAAAGTGCTAACGCAATACTCGCAGCAAGTCCGCCGATTAATCCCGGTGGCAGATGATTGTTTGATGCGGTAAATGTGGAAAGTAGCAAGAACGTCGTTGTGAATAAGAAACCATTACATATCATAATGTCGAATACCGCTTTCCCGTCGATGTATAATGGCAATACTAATAACGTTAGAATTGCTTGTAATACCATGACACCCGTCAAACCACAAGACAACCAAAACGCAGGACCTATGAACGTGACAAAGAGAAAGAATAATAAATCGGCATTCCACGCACGCATACAAAATGATATAAACACCGCAACAAGCAATGCTAATAATACAAAAGGTAATAGTGGAGCGACAAATATAAGTAACGCATTGATTAATACTATTTGAACTAAATCGGATGAGAACATATTGTCGTTTTCCTTCTTGAGAAATGATTTGATAATCGCGCGCGCAGGATAAAAAACATCCGATGTCGACAGGGCAAACCAATTTTTGAACCCCTGCGCGGTGAAATCAATTGTATCATCGGTCTTCATGCTATAGGGCCACCCTGAAGAAGGAGGAATCCCTAGTTTTCCAAGCTTGAATTTTGTTCTATCCCCTAAAACTCCGTTTTTTGCTCTTTCATAAAACGTACATTGACCACCAGTTTGCTTTGCAAAATATTCACTGGCTAGAGATGGGAAAAGATAGTCCTGTGATTTGGACCCTAAACTGGTCAAGTAGAGAAAGTTTGCTCCAATTAACGCAACAAGCATTGTAAGTCTTAGATTTGACAAACATCCACTAAAAAATCCCTTCCAATCTGGATTTTTTGGTATTGTGACATTTTTTTTGGTTTTACGTTTTTTCTCAACAGGGTTACTTTCATCGGCATCATCTCGATACTCACTCATATGTATATGTATATGTATATGTAGATATAATATATGTATGTAAATTGTATCTGACATTTCCCAATAAAATAAAATCAGCGCGCATACATAAGCGACGCATTCCCGGAAGTGAATGACAAGACATTATATCTCTCTTCTAATACGGTAAGTTCATAAGTATATTCATACAAGTCCCATACCGATTTATTGATGCCCACAGGATCACCATCGCTATTGCATACGACCAGCGTTTTCGCTTCTTCAGTTAGTTTAGGTGGTAAAACGTTTATTTCGAATTCAATATCTTTGAACTTGCTCAAGTTTACTGCGCCCGTCGGTTGGAAATCGGTCGGGTCTGTACGAAGTCCAAAATTGTAGCAGTATTGCCCGTCAGGTCCGTTTCCGGATGTTCGCGCATATTTCTCTACATAATTGAGGACACCCGCGTCAAGGATGTTTTCACGATATTTACCGTCAAATAGCAGCCCCCAAGATGTCATGATGTTCTTCTCATTTTCGACCTGATACGCTCCGGTAATCAATAATGAGGACGGGTCGCCATCACCGTGCGTTCCTGGGTCAAACGTATTGCTACCCAGTATTAATTTTTCATTAACATGAACATTTACTGAATTATCTGGATCAACCACACCATAAGGCAAAGCGTCATATGGCCAATTCGTGTAGTTTGACCACTCGTTGCGCAATGTGGCATCGCTGCGCTGGAAGAACCACGTCCAGTTCGCGACCATCCCCATGGTCTCCAGTTTCACCTTTTGTGGACCGGTAATGTTATGAAACGTTTGACTGTATGCCTGCTTTATCAGGTATGTCTGTGAATTTGCCGCAAAAACACGCACTTCATCTTCGGTGAGGAATGCGTAAGTGCTAATCAGATGGACGTCGGCATTCCAGTTTGTTCGCTTGTCTGTATAGTCAACATTATCCTGCAAATTCTGACTAGGAGGCGGATGAATGAAGCGGTAGAATTGCTCAAGTGGTTCGGTGGAACTAGCCTTCTTGTAGTAAGAGAATTGGTTATCTTCTCCATCCGGTATATTACGAATGACAAAAAGTTCACGAACCGGTCGCAAATCAACCTCGATTTGTAACTCGTTATATTGTAAACTAGCCAACGGAAACGCCATTTTTGCTGCCAGTGTGAACCATATGTTTAGCGGAATGTAGAGTTTGCGCGTCCTTATGGAAGGTTCGGGACCCTGTGTGGATGTCTCTTTTGTATAATAAGCATTAGGGTATGTGTTGATATTTCCATACGCATTTGCCGGGTCATTTAGTTCGGGTGTGTGTCCGGTCATTTTGTAGTAAAGTTCCTTTTTCGAGGCGTCAAAGTCCCGCTCTACCAGATTGTGCAAGTATTGTCCGGTGTATTCTTGTATGGTCTGCCCACCAATTGTGAAACGCACGCGCTCAATCATCTGTGTTCCAATATGCTTTATCCACTTGAACTCGTAGGGTCGCCATCTACTCTCTTCAACGGTTGGTGGAACAATCGGACTCCAAATGGTTGGAAGTGTCACGACTAAATACGTGTCCATCAACAAATCGGCGTATCGAGGCACCTTGAATGAGAAGTGTGACCCCGAGTCAATATGTAATGTTCGTAGCCCATCATAATCAATGCGAAATTTCTGTAGTCCAAAATTCGTATACTTCGCATAAGCACATTTAAATAAAGTTTTGGTGGGATTTCCGGTAAGAATAACATTTTGATTCCCATATGCCACAATATTTAAAAGACCGCCTCCCATATTTATATACTACGCATATTATTATTTAACTTTGTTTGTGTGGAGAAAATATACCGGTTATATAATAAGATGAATGTCGCAAAAAATTTGGATCCCAAAAAGATGAAGATTATGGCTTCAAATATTAAAAATAGTGGCGCCACACTAGGGAAACGTCTTGTTACTGGTGTGATGAAAGCAAAACCAGAAATAATGGCGTTGGTTATTGGTATCATGATATTGGCGCTATTTGTTATTTACGGCATTAAGAAAATGAATAAATCGAAACAAAATAATCTGAGACTAGAACGCATTTATTCTGATTTTCCAAAGTTGTCGACTATTAACACAAAAAATTCTAACAATAGGTTCAGTTACAATTTGCGCGATTACTATATCAAAACCGCATACAATTGCTGTCAATCCGGCGCTGGTGTCAAGAACGACTACGTTTCAACCAAGGCATTGAATACTTGTATACGTCAAGGAGCAAGATGTCTTGACTTTCAGATATTCTCTGTCGACAATCGTCCGGTGATTGCCGTATCAGCGAACGATGATTACAGTGTGAAAGGTAGTTACAACGATGTCCCTTTTGCAACCGCGATGAATAGTATCGCGAAGCACGCATTTGCGCCTTCCTCATGTCCGGTTTCAGGTGACCCACTGATTTTACATTTTAGGATTATGACAAACAATACGCCCATTATGGAGAAAATGGCGCAGGATATTCAGGCAGTATTAGGTAATCGAGTATTGGGGAAAGATTACAGTTTTGAAAACCATGGAGAAAATATCGGAATTGTGGAGCTTAAGGAACTCAAAGGAAAGGTTTTGATTATTGTGGATAAGTCCCACGCAAATCCTACGAAAACTAAATTGGACGAGTATGTCAATATTACCAGCAATTCGGCATTTATGCGGACGCTCCGTTACCGTGATGTGAAATTCACGCCTGATATGAAAGAACTTGTCGAATACAACAAGAAAAATATGTCGATGTGTATACCCGATATTGGCGATCACCCAGAGAATTCGTCAGCAGCACTCGCACATAAATATGGCTGTCAGTTTGTTGCCATGTGTTTTCCAAATAACGATGACAAAATGCGCTACTATACCAATTTTTTCAATGAAGAGGGGTCGGCATTTGTCTTGAAACCTGCGGCGTTGCGTCATATTCCGGTAAAAATAAAGCTTCCTCCACCGGCTCGCCCCGAGCATTCATACGAAAAGAGAGAGATTGAATCAGACTTCTATTCATTCAATATATAAAATCTATCCATTATTTAAATGGCAACAAACGAGTGTCACCAGACGTTGGAAGAAAAAGAATTACATATTCTAAAATCATCTATCAAAGTGGCACAAAAGAAAAGGGGGAAAAAAACAATTAGAAATTCAAACGTGAAACATATCGTAGAGATACTAGAAGAGTTTCTGCGCGACAAGAAACAAGTGTGTTATGGTGGTATTGCCATAAATAACATATTGCCTGCGAATGAAAGATTTTACGATTTTGAATCGGAAATACCGGACTATGATTTCTTTTCTTCGAATGCGTTGAGGGATGTCAAAAGATTGGCCGATATTTTTTACATGGCAGGGTATGAAAGTGCGGAAGCCAAGGCAGGGTTCCACGAAGGCACGTTCAAATTATTTGTTGACAACTTTCAGATTGCGGATATAACCCATATGGATCAGAAATTCTTCGATAAAGTCATTGAGAGTGCAATACTTAAAAAGGGTATTCTATATGCCCCTCCAAACTTATTACGAATGATGTCTTACAACGAATTGTCAAATCCCGACGGCCAAGTGGACCGATGGAGTAAGGTGGTAGAGCGACTAACGAAACTGAATAAATACCATCCCATCAATGCGTCGGGATGTGGTGCCGTCGAATTTCAACGCGACTTTCAAGGCGACAAGAAAGACAAGAAAGACAATGAAACCGCAAAACGGGAAGTTTATTACAATGTGCGCGATGCGCTTATTGATGAAGAAGTTGTATTTTTCGGCGGTTGGGCATGTTCACTTTATGGACGCTATATGCCATCTAATGACCGCAAAAAACTTGAAGTGGAGTTGCCCGATTTTGATACGCTTTCGCTAGACCCTTACACGACGGCATTCGCAGTTAAAAATAGACTTATGAAAGACGGTATAAAACAAGTGCGCATCAAAAAACATTCGGGTGTCGAAGAATTTGTTCCGGACCACTATGAGATCACTGTTGGTGGTAATTCGGTTTGTTTTATTTTCAATAATCGTCATTGCTACAGTTATAATATTATACAGCGTCATAACCGACCTGTTAAAATCGCCACAATCGACACCATGTTGAAGTTTTATTTGGCATTCATCTATTACGACAAAAAATATTTCGACGTAAATCGATTGTTGTGCATGTCCCAATATTTGTTGAATGTCCAAAAAGAAAACAAACTCGCACAGAAGGGTCTTTTGAAACGATTCACCACCGATTGCTATGGGAATGAGATGACTATGGGAGAGCGACGTGGAGAGAAAAACGAACTGTATATGAAATTGCGACACAATCGTAATAGTGCCGAATATGAAAAGTTATTTTTAAGGTATATACCGAGGAACAACTATTCTAAAGACACCAAAAATGCGTGCACAAGAAAGAAGAATCGTAATCGCAATTCGAAGAAGAAAAAACAGAAGAAAAATACCCGCAAGAAATCAATGTGGAATTTCCTGTAAATGTATCTATTTTGGTTTAAATATTAAATATTACCAGTAAATATTTAAACCTAATGTCCTCACAATATGAAATGGACGAACCACGACCTTCATGGGAAGAGTATTTCCGCGATCTAACAGAGCTTACCTCGAAGAGGTCACCTTGTAAGCGACTAAAGGTTGGATGCATTCTTGTCAACGACAACCGAATTATCGCACAGGGATATAATGGATACTTACCCGGGGCAGCCCATGAACAAATTATGAAGGATGAACACGAGATTGGAACCGTTCACGCGGAACAAAATGCGATTGCTGACTGTGCGAAACGTGGTGTCAGTTGTAACGGAACGACGGCTTATATTACACACTACCCGTGTGCGAATTGTATGAAAATAATGTGCGCATCGGGAATAAAGAATGTGAAGTATATCAAAGATTATAACAATGACGAGGTGGTCAATATATTCGCAAGGGTTTCTAATGTCAAGATTGAGAAGGTGTGCAATCAAACTAAATGCTGAAATATTTCAGTGTCATCATTACCGCGGTATAGACAGTAGCAAAAGAAATGGAATGTGT
>MDSX01026185.1_pt1 | contig 13664 bp, 14 predicted proteins | sample 811141 | NCBI WGS metagenome assembly MDSX01 (sample SAMN05326642, study PRJNA326480) | marine metagenome | isolation source: seawater | place: Atlantic Ocean: South East | collected 2010
AAACGATTAAGAATACTACTTAATGATATCATTTATCATCAACATTAGATAATCTATTTTTCATTTTAATCGCACTTTTTATTAATTCTTCTGGAAACATTTCACGACCTAATAACTCCAATGCTATACATTGTTTTGACTCTTTACTTTTAATCCTATATGGAAAATTAAAATCAAATTCACTTTTTTGTATCGCTTCCATTGATAAATTTATAAAACTATCTTTATATTTATAACCCAAATCTATTAAAGAATGATAATGGGTTGTAACTATTAATTTTGCATTCTTAAAATTATTATTAATATATTCACAAACTGCATAGGCAGTTGATTGACCTTCAATTGGAGGTGTAGAATGCATAGGTTCATCCATAACAAATAATATATTACTATTCTTATTTTTATTTGCTTTATCTAATAAATCATAACAATATTTTACCTCTGTTTCAAAATATGATCTTGTTCCTACTTCATCAGATACTCTCATAAATGTTTGAATTATATGATATGTATTTGTTGTCATTTTATTTGCCATAGCAATCCCAATTGTTTGTGCTAAAATTATATTTAAAACTATATTTTTAACATAAGTTGTTTTACCACCGGCATTTGGTCCTGTAACTATCAAATGACGTTTTAAATATGCCGGATTACATATTTGATTTTCATTTAATAATGGTGATTTCATACCAACTATTGTTGTATTCGTATTATTATCATAATTAACCCTACACCAATTATTATTATTATATAATTTTGAAATTACATTCGCTATATCCATATAATTTATACATTCTATTAATTGTTTCATTCTTATTCTATAATTTGATGTATTTGTCCAAAAACAATAAACATCAGTAAGATCACCATTAATTATAAAAGTTTTATCATAATATATTTTTTCATCTAATTTCCAATATTCATCTGGAATATTTTCAAATAATTTAGAACAAATATTAATAAAAGATCTTACATTTGATATTTTTGTTGAAAGATCATTGCGTAATTTATGTAAATAATATGAATAATCTACCATTTGCCACAATCCATATATATATAATGAAAAATAAATTAATACTGTTATCCATTTTACTAAAGCATATTTAATATCTGAATATGTTGCTGATACTATTGCTTTTAAAGATGTCCATAATATACTTACATATTTTAATAAAGAAAAATCAATTTTTAAAACTGTTTTAATATAATAATATGGACCCAATATTATACTTACTGGAGATATAAATTGTACCAACGGTACAGAATAAACTTTATATAAATGAAATAACTCTATTGTTGGATATGTTAAATTAATTGGAAAATTATACCAATTATTTGGAAATAAAGCACTTAAAAATTCATTATCAGAATTATTTTTTTTATAATCTAAATTAATAATATAATTTACATCTTCTTCCAAATTTTTTAAATGATTTAGTTGTAATGTTATATCTGGCATATTTAATAATTTTTGTCTTTTACGTAATTTTTCTATATCATATATAGGTTTTCTTATTATATCTATCATTAATTCTTTTGAATTATTTAAAACCGTATATTCTTTCATAAAATCATCAATTAATGTATCATTATATACATCTTCACTAACAGTAGTAGTCATATATATAAGCAATATATATATTAATATTATATATATATACACACAGTATGGAATTTATAGTAATTTTTATTAAAAATAAAATTTTTAAATTGCGCAAACAACCTTTTGAAACAGAAAGTGATGCATATGAAAGACTTTGGTGGATTATTAATAATAATAAAAATCCAAATGATCTAAAACATATAAGTGATTCCATAAAGGTAATTAATATCAAAAAAGGAATGTCTTATTATAATAAATGATTATAGAAACAAATCCTTTAAAATTAGAATATGTTATTATTATATTTTTATTAATATTAGCTATCGTTTTATTATTTTATAAAAGTATTGAACCTGAACTTCCTATTTCTCAAAATAATCCTAAACTTAATCCTAAACCTATTTTAAAAAAACAATCTGTTCAAATAACACCTAAACCAAATGTTAAATTTTATGATGTACGTATGTCAAAATTATCAAATGATATTAAAATAGAAAAAAATCAAGAACCAACTTCAGAATTATTATCACAATATAAACCTGCAAAAGAAATTGTACCAACTGACAATATATATAACTGTAGAGAACAAAATAAACCAATTCGATTTAATATATAAAGCTATCCTATTATAATACCATTATAATATGCATTTAGGAATTATATCTTTCTGTGATAGAGTTGCCTATAATATAAAATCAAATGATGTTAAAAATGATATTTTAGAAGAAATTGATAAAAAATATAATGTTAAAGTTATACAAAAACATTTCTTTAAATTAACAGATGAAAGCATTAGTCATATTATTGCAACACCACATGTTGTTACTATAAGATCAAATGGAAATCCTTATTTTTTATATTTCACTAAATATGATGATAAAGAAATTATCTATTTTATTGATAAAAAAATACATCCTACTTATCAATTACCTAGAATTATCATTATTAAAGGCTTATTTGATGAAAATTTATTCAATGGAACACTCATTGATGGTGAAATGGTATGTTGTTATAACTCCAAATGGATTTTTCTTATCTCAGATATTATAGCATATAAAGGCGAACATTTAATTAAATTTCAATTACCAGAACGTATCACAATTTTAAATAATATGTTAGATAATGAATATACATCAAGTAATCCAATGGATATATGTAAATTTAGGATAAAACCATATTATAATTTGTGTGTTGATACACTTGATAAAATTAAAAATTTTGAATTTTCATTTTCAGTACGAGGTATATATTTCTGGGCTTACAATTTTAAATATAAACCCAAATTAATGAATATTGATGATAATGTTATTCAACCTGTTTCCATCAAAACAAAGGATAATATAGAATTCACACTCAAAAATGAAAATATTAAAACTATTATTAAAACTGAATTACCAGATGTTTATAAAGTTAAAGAAGATAATAAATATTTATCTATTCAAAATATTAATCAAAGTCATCTATTACGAAATGCTTTTAAAGATACTTGTTTAAATTTTACTAAATCTATAAAATGTTCCTATTCAACTGAATTTGATAAATGGATACCTATCGCTATTATTTAAATTTTTAACATACAATTTTCTATATTTTTTATATTATTCTCCAAATCACAATTTGAAGAATATTTAAAATGAAAATATACTGATTTATCTTTTATACATAATGATAAACGATTGTTTATCTTATATTCTTCCAATATATATGATTCATTATATGATAACTTATTTACACATGGAAAAATATACACCGGTTGTTTTGAATCATTATACATCAATATTGTATATTTTTCTGTTTCATCCATATCTATCAATTCATGTTTAAATAAACACTGATTATCATTCTCTAATTCATATATATATTCTAAATTATTATTCCAATAACTTGTAAAATTTCTTTTTAAAAACTTAAATGTACTTCTAATATTTTCTATATCTTTTGTATTCTTCAAAATTATATAGATATTATTTATATTATCATTCAATTTATCTTTAAACATTATATTTCATATATCAATATAGTGTTTATATAAAAAATATATATATTTTTTTTTAAACAGTATTAGCTTGTTTAAATGGCTTAATGTGTGGATTCAAAAGCCTCTGCATATGAAAAAATGTAACCTCATCACCATCCTTCACACGAAGCAACTTCTTCAATACCGCATCTGGACGAATAATACGACCATTTACCGGATCCTTCAAATTATTATTACTTACATATGTATTTATCTTCTTTGTTACTTCAGTACGACTCATCTGAGTACCATGCTGTATCTGCAAAAAATCACACATTTCTGTTGAAATATCAGTTGGCTTTGCAAAACCACTTGGACTCAAACGAGCTTTCTCTTTACGATCACGCTCCTTCTTCAAAATCTTTTCTTTCTTATCATTTTCTTTTTGTACAAGCTTAATCAAACTCTTAATTCTTTTAAACTCTTTATCCAAATTTGTAATTGCTTCGATAAATTCAGCCAATTTAGACTGCTCATACTCCACAACCTCTATTTTCTTACTCTTCGATTTAACATCTTTTACAGTAGCATCTTTAGATGTAGCATCTTTAGATACAGTATCTTTAGGTGTTTTTGGTTCTTTTATAGTATCCTTTGGTTTTTCAGCTTTAGACGCCTTTTCAGTTTTCTTACCTGCCATTTTTTTAAATTAAAATAATCAATTTGTCTTTATATACTTTTACTTATCATTACACAGTGCGTTAAGAATATTTAAAAACTTTTCATAATCTTCAGAAGTTATATTTTTTAGATTATTATTATTTGGATTATACAATGTCATTTTAATTAATAAATCTCCACCATTTAATCCACGATCTTTTATTTTTAATACTTTTTTTGACATTCGTTTTGCTTTAAAATTTACATTATTACCATCTATATGCACAAAATTATGATTAAAACCATTATAATAATCAAAATGAGATATTTTCATTTCATATATTAAATCTACTTTACCATCTTTATGAATTACATTATTATAAATATTATTATCCTCAAACTTAAAATCTATTTCAGCTGTTGAACTTAATCCATTAAAACTTCTTGTTATTAATTGTTTTGGAAATTTAGAACAATCAATAATAGTTTTACTTGGTATTCCACATAGATTTATTTGTTTCTCTAATTTTCTTTTATAAATTAAATCATAATATGATATCTTTACTGTAGTTTTAAATATACTTTGAAATGATTGTGATTGAAATATCTTATTTGCCATACCACTAAACATTTTTAAACCTTCACCACCACCAAACATATTTGCCATTCCACTACCACCAAATATATCATCATAACCATCAAATATATCATCATAAAAATTATTATCTATTAATCTCTTATACGCTTCTGATACTTGCTTAAATTGCATTTCTTTAGTTTCTTTATCTTCATCACTTAAATCAACTAATTTATCAGGATGTGTTTTTAATGCTATCGCTTTATAAGCCTTCTTTATATCTACTTCTGTTGCTGTTTCATCTAATCCTAAAAGATCCAAACAAGAATGCTTATCCATTTAAACAATTAAATTTATAAAATGTTTATATGAATATTTTATATTATGGATCCAATAATACTATTAATGATATTATAATTGATAATTCTCTTCATAATCAATCAAGAACTTATAAAAATATTAAATATTTTGAAAATAGCAAATATTTAACTTTTCCTTCTATTAATACAAATATTTTACAATTTATTAAATCATTAATACAAACTACAACCATCAATAATATTACACGTAAAATTATTTTATTCAATATTGAACAATGCGATCGAGAATGTATGACTATTTTACGAATTATACTTGAAAAATATAACAATACAACACAATTTATTGCTACTACTATTCAAAGATCTAAAATTGATAAACCTATATTAAGTAGATTTATATTAGTACGCATACCTGTTCAAAATATCAAAATTAATGTACTTCCCATATCATCCATCACCAATAAACCTTCCATCATTGATATCAAAAAAATTATCAAAAAATGTCGCAAATACTCTATACCAGATATTATTATCGAATTATTAAATATTACTCCTTATAAAATACAATTCATTCAACATGCTTGCGATATTGAATATCAATACAGCTTTCATAACAATAAAGATCTTGCAATTGAAGCATTACTTTTAGTTTGTTTTTATCCTCCAAAATATGATATAAAAAAAACAAAATAAAAAAATTACAAATGTGTAATGATTCTAAAATAGTAATTACAAATATAAATAGACTAATTAAATATATTAATAAATATGGTAATAATGATGAAAAATATAAATTAAAATCAAATTTAAATATTGTTAATAATAATTTAGAAAATATTTATAATGGTATATTAATTTCAAAACTTTATAAAAATATTTTACTTTATGTTGTTTGTATCTTTTTTATAAAATCCATTATACTATAACTACCCTCCAATATTGCTAAATCTTTCTTTATTGTTATATCATTCAAATTAATATGTATCCATTTATAATAATATTTTTTTGGAATAAAATTTAACAAAAATAATGACACTAACATTTTTTCAGAACAACCAAAAAATGCATTCTTTATATCACCCCTTGTAGATTTTGTATATTTTATATATTCCTTGTCTATCGCCAATTCTAATATATTTTCACCATATTTTTTTGCTACTTTATTTAACTCTAATTTTAATTTATTTGATAATGTATAATATGCATAAGACATCTTACATTGATCTATACCAACTAATGTACCCATATCAATTATTATTTTTGGTTTATATTTATCCAAACAATATGATATACTATCTGCCAATATTAATCTTCCTTCTGCATCTGTATTTGTAATTTCAACTTTAATACCTGAATATGATGTTATTATATCACCCGGCTTTGTTGCATTATGTGAAACACTATTTTGAACTAGTGGAACACACACTACTATATTCTTTTTATATTTATTTTTCGCTAGTTCATGTAATATATATAATGCCATAACACCACCCGTTTTATCCAAATGCATCCCATACATTGATTTACGGTTTTTTAATGAATAACCACCTGAATCAAATGTCACACCTTTACCAACTATTACCAAATCATGTATTTTACTACTTTTATTTCCTACATATTCAACTATTAACATACGACTTGTTAAATTATCTACTGACAATATTAAATTTAAACCTTCTTTTCTCAATTGCTTTGGTGTTTTTATTATTATTTTTATATTTTTAATTAATAAAAATAATTTCTCAATTTCATTACAAAATAATTCAGGATTTATATCATTTGCCGATTTATTTAATAATGTTCTAAACTTATTTAATGTTGTTTTTTCTTCACCAAATATATATTTTTGTTGTTCTAAACGCATTTTAACTGCATTGTGAAACTGTTTTGGATACTTTTTTATATTATCACCCACTTTAATATCCCATAAATCCAAATTATCAAACATTTACTTTTTAATTATAAAAATTAAATTTGATTACGATTCCTTTTAAATATATATTTTATATGACAATACGGAATTTCCATCAAATATTTTACACATATATCTTTTAATTTTTTTTCAGAATTTATTGCATTTTCTACTACTTGTAAAAGATTATTTAATATACTATTTGGTATCAATCCTGAATTATAATTTACATATTGTTTTTTTTTACTATTTTTTAAACTATAATACACTATTAATATATCATATAATATTGAATATTTATTTGTCATATCAATATTCTTTACAATATTTATAAATTTTTTTATCTTATATCTATATTTAATTTGATTCAACAAATCTTCTGATACATTATATACCACCTTTTTATATATATAATCTACTATATCATCCGGAATATATTCTTCAAAATTATTTATAGTTATTTTATCCATTATTGATCTTAGTTTTGTTAAAAATCTATTATACCTTTCAAATTTATTATATCTCTCAAATCTATTATATCTCTCAAATCTATTATACCTTTCAAATCTATTATATCTCTCAAATCTATTATACCTTTCAAATTTATTATATCTCTCAAATCTATTATATCTCTCAAATCTATTATATCTCTCAAATCTATTATACCTTTCAAATCTATTATATCTTTCAAATCTATTATACCTTTCAAATCTATTATATCTTTCAAATCTATTATATCTCTCAAATCTATTATATCTCTCAAATCTATTATACCTTTCAAATCTATTAAACATAAATTAATTATGTTATCATTTTTATAAATGGAACTTATTGAACTTTTTTTCACCAAATTTTATAAAGATTTTCAAGAATATACTTACAAAAATAAAGTACTTGTTGCAGCCTCCGGATTTGCTATTGGTATTGCTACCACTGATTTACTCAAATCAATTATAAATGATATTATAAATCCCAATATTATTAAATTATTTTCATCATTAACTCTTATATCACCTCTTGCTACTAAATATCCGGCTTTATTTGATTTGACCAAAAATTTTTTCAATTTTATTTGGTTATTCATTATTTGGATTATTACCATATTCGTATCATTTTTCGTTATCGAATATATACTTAATCGTAAAATTATTGGATTATCTAGTAATATACAAGATGAAGAAAAAAAACAATTTATTAAAGAAAAAATAATATCAAAAGATAATAGTAATATTTTGCCAACTGAAAAAGATAAAATAAATATTGAAAATGATAAATTATTAGAATCAGTTAATGAATAAAATCATTTACATAATTAATTAATAAATTTGTATTTGTTGTTTCAATATTATTATGTCCTGCTTTAACTATTAAAGGTTTATAATAATTCTCAGGACAATATATTTTTATTATTTTTAATAATTCATATGTATGCCTTACATTTATTAACTTATCAACTGTTCCATGTATTATACCTATTTTATTCTTTGCATCTCTTATTCTTATATTATTCGGAAAACATACATAATCCAAAAAAGGTATTTCATAATATATTCTTATTCCAGATATCATTGGAGATATCAATATTAAACCATTATTTACATAATTTGATAAATAAATAGCAGGAACTGTTCCCAATGATTTACCCACTATAAACAAATTATTTGGATTTATATTTAACTTCTCAACTGTAAAATTATATACAATATCCGCAGATCTTAACAAATTATATTCATTTAATGTTCCTTTATAAGATAAACCATACCCTATATAATCATATAAAATTACTGAACACCCACTCATCGTTGATAACCAATTACAATAATTTGTACATATTCCTATATCATCTGCATTATTATGATTAAATAATATTACTTTATTACTATTTTTATTAAACAACTTAATAGCAATATTATCATATAAATAATCTATATCAACAACAGTATATGTTGCACTCAATGGTGGATTAAATGCTAGTGTTGTTACTAGATAATTTACTATTATATATAAAATTATTAATATTATTAAATAATACAATATCATTTAATTTTATAAATATTTTTTTTAACCACAATGATATGTACAAGCTACATAACATATTTTATACACTTTTTTATTATTTAATATTTCATTATCATATATTCTTTTATCAATTATATCTCCATTTAATCTTATATATTTTATATCACCTTCAAAATTACAATCTATTCTTATCTTTGCTACTGTATAACTATGTATTATATCATCATCTTGTTTCATACCTATTCCAGGTATATAACATGTTGTTATTAAATCACCTACCTTCAAATTACCATTATAATTTGAAACCCATATATTACCAATACCTATTACATTTATTATCAATTCATTATTATTTACCATCTTTATTAATGATAAATTTTTATCACCAATTACACCAAATACACTTTGATCTTTTTCCATATCTGATAATTTTATTTTTTTTTCATTTATTGAAGATACAATATACCCACCAACAAATATATTTATAAAATCATTTTCTATTACATGCTGACCTATAAAATTACTACCAATATCACTATCAATATACGCAAACAATTTATCATCCTTATACAATCTCAAATTCGAAATTATTAAATTCTTTCCAATTATTATATCTTCCTCAGTTTCTATTATTACATTATTAATATTTAACAATTCATTACCATTAAAATCTATATTATTACCTATTATTATTGGATTCTTTGAACATAATTTATCAAATAATACATTATCATTTATATTATTATAATTATTATTACCTATCGATATAATATTCCTTGCTATTACATTATTAAAACTATTATTACCCACTATTATACTATTATTTATAAAATCATTACCTATTTTATTACCAATTACAACAGAATTATTACCATATAAATTATATAAAGATCCTAAACCTATATTATCATATCCAAAACATTTAATATTTTGACCATATAATATATTTTTACCATTATCAATATTATATTCAACTAATAAATTTTGAAAATTTATTTTTAAAAAATAATTTATTATATTTTCATTTTCACTTAATATATTCTCACTTAATCTATAAATTATTTTAAATTTATACAATATATCCACATTTTCTATTATTATTTTATTAACACTATTATACTTTAAACCACTTGTTTCATCATACACATAATTAATAATATCATTTATTATTATGTGAAATTTAAATTTTTTAAATTTATCTATATTAAACTGTTCATATAATAATATTAACACATCCAATGTAATTTTATAATTATTTATTCCATCCAAAAATATATACTCTATCTTATTTTCTTTATTTATATCCATTATACTAAAATCTTGCCTAAACCAATACTCATTATAAAACACCTCAAAATCACTCACTGTTGGATAAAAATTCAAATTTATATTCTCTATTTTATTTCCAAATAATACCTTAAAATCTTTATCACTTACATTCTTTTTATCCAAACTATCAAGCTCACCATCATATATTAATATATTACTATCTAAATGATCTTTTACCTTAAATGTTTTAAATAATTCTTCATCATTATAAACATATTGTGAAGTATATTCAAAAATATAATTATTTATTATATTAAATTTTATTATATAAACATTTTCTTCATCATAATTATATCTATTTAATGCTATTAATATATTCACAGTATCATCTACATTTTTTGAATTTATATAGTCAATTCCATCTATATAACCATTTTTAATATCATATTTTAATACAAAAATATTTGATTTTTTTATATTTAAAAATCCATATTTAATCAATTCATCATATATATTTATCCTATTAAATGGATATATATCAATATTAATTATATTTTCATTTATATTTGTATTTATTTGTTCCTCATAATTAATTTTATTATCAATATAATTTATATTACAATTATTTAAATAATATAATAAATTTGTCTCATTTGGATTTTTTATTTCATTATTTTCCACATAATATAAATCATCCACTAATGATCCACTTAATTCATTTATCTTATTCACCGTATAATTTTTCAATATTATTTTAAATTTATCACTTTTTTTTGTTTTATCCTTATTTATTACACGAATTGTCATTTCATCATCTAAATCTTCCAATATTATTATTTTTAATAATAAATCTGTAATTTTTATTAAATTATTATAAATTACACCATTTTTAGGCGGTATTTCAATATAAATATAATCATCAAATATATTATAACCTACATAATATAAACTATGCGAAAATCTATACCATTCCGTATTTATTCTTGTATTATACAATTCCGTAATATTATTTATTTTTATATCAATATCATTAATTCTAATATTATTTCCATTTACAATTAAATTATTTGGATTATAATCCAAATTATATATTTCATTATCCCAATATATCTTATTTTCTTCTAATCTAAATTTTTTAACATATATATTCTTATTATTAATTAAAACTACCGAATCATATTTATCTATTACTAAACTATTTACATCTTTAAACCAACTTAAAGATATATAATTTCCATATATCTCTTTTAATACATAATTATCCTTAATTGTTTCTCTTATAACTTTTATATTATAAGATTTTTTTGCCAAATAATATACATCATTTATATTTATCACTATCTGTACTACAAAATTATCTTGTTTAATATTTAAATATTCAACATAAGGTTCCAATATTATTGATTCATTATAATTATATAATCTTTTATTCACATGACTATATTTTGGTAATTCTTTAATATATATTTTATAGTTCTTTTTCATATTATTATATTGCAAATTAATTTTATTTGTATTTAAAAAAGTTGTATAAATTACTATTGGTTCCAAAAAATTATACACATTATACTCATCCAATTCATATACTACATCATACATAAAACTATTATCCTTTTTTATATTCTCAAAAATATCTAATTTTACTTCTACCTTTTTTAAATTTAAATCATTGTTTAATGATAATTCTAATGGATTATAAGGTGATATATAAATATAATTATTTTCTATTGGACTAACTATTAAATTTGATAAATTTAAACTTACTTTTAAATTATTATTCAATATTATATCATAATTATTCAAATGATTTACACCTCTCAATATATCTTTTGATTCTAAATTATTACCCATTATAATACTATTAATTGTATTAATTTCATTACTATTTCCAATAACTAATGGATCATTCTTTATTTTATTATTATTACCTATTATACACAGATTGTTCTGATCTATATCCATATTCAAATTACACATACCTATATAAATATTATTATTTGCATTTTTTGCTTGTTCTAAATTATTATTACCTATTATTGTATTATTAAATGCTGAAATTAATTTATTACCAATAAATGATCCATTTATAATATTATTACTAATATTAGATTCTATATTATTAATACAATTAAATCCTATAATATTATTATTATTGTTATAAACTAATTTAGAACCTACTAAAGAACCTATTAGTATTGAATTATTATCACTTAATAATCTTTCATCACCACCAATTCCATTATTTATTATATAAATAAGATTTGAAGAACTATTCAATAAATTAAAACCATAACGATACCCTATAATAACACTATCATTAAGATCAATACAATTAAATGCTGTATCTTTACCTAATATAATGTTTCTTTCACCCGTAATATTAGTTCCTGCATCTTGGCCTATTTTTGTATTTTCAAGTTCTTTAGTTACAAGATCAATTGATTGATTATATGTAAAACTAATTTTTTCAGAAGAAGTCATATTATTATTATCATTAATAAAATTTAATCAATTGAATTAACTTTAATATTAAATGGATTATCTTTTAATGCTGTTAAAGTATCTTTATCCAATCTTTTTTCATAAGAATTCAAATGTAAAGGTTCTTTAGTTATTTCTGCTGTATTTGAAGAATTCGGAATATTTTGATAAATTTTTTCAATATTATGTGATTTTCTAGGTGCCAAACTTTCAACAACACTTTTATTTGATTTCATATTAATTGAACCTGTATTAATTTTACTCAAACTACTTTGACCACCATTTGGTATATGACCAGCATCCATTAATATCTTTTCACGTGTTCCATCTATTTCAGCATTATCTGTTGCTAAATGTGAAATTTGCTCTTTAACAGATACATTACCTGTACCCATATATTCACCATGTGTTGATTGTTTATTTGTATCTTTAGCAAATGGATTACTTGATAAATAACCACCAAACAAACCTTCCAATATACCACCTAAAAATCCTTCTGATTTATGTATTGTAGTTTCTTTTGTTGTTGTTTTTGCAACCAAATCAGTACTATATGCTACTGTTTTATACACTACACCACCTATATTACGATATACATCTCTAATTGCTAATGTCTCATTTGTTGTTGTTCTAGCTTTATCTTGTATTTCTGTATATGTTCCTTCACCAGCTTTAATATTTAATTTATCTGAATCATGAATTAAAGTTTCTTTTGTAGTTGTTTTTGCATCATCATGTAATGCTGAATATGTTCCATCTTCACCTTTCAAATTTAATTTATCTGCATCATGAATTAAAGTTTCTTTTGTAGTTGTTTTTGCATCATCATGTAATGCTGAATATGTTCCATCTTCACCTTTCAAATT
>MDSX01078056.1_pt1 | contig 13661 bp, 10 predicted proteins | sample 811141 | NCBI WGS metagenome assembly MDSX01 (sample SAMN05326642, study PRJNA326480) | marine metagenome | isolation source: seawater | place: Atlantic Ocean: South East | collected 2010
TCAAAGGGGGACATCTCCCCCCCTGGCTTTACCTTCTCCCTCGCTCGCGCAAGGCGGCTTTCCAGAGCCGAAAGCATCACACGCGAGCGGGGGGCCATCCGTTTCCCTCGCAGGCGCGAAAAAAGCTTTCGGAGCTCGGGGAGAGCATGCACACGGTGCACGAATTGAGAGTTGGGACTGTGAGACAAAGATGGGCTCTGATAGGGGGACATTGATGGTGAGAAAAACAGGGTTAAATAGATTTGTTTTTTTGAAATTTATTTTCAACCAAACCTCTATTTCCTATACCGCAGTGTGACCTACTAAGGCATTCCTGCAAAAGCGTCTGCAAATGTGTCTGCTTTTTTTTCTTGCTCAGTTTGCTCAGCTTGATCCTTCAGAATCTGAGCTTGCTCTGCTGGTTTTTGTTCTTCTTGCTCAGGTTCCTCAGCGTACTTCCGCAGAATATGAGCTTGCTTTCCTGCTTCTTGGCTGCTAGTGGTCGGGTTATTCCCAGGAACTGTTGTTGGAAAAAACCCTTCAGTTCTTCCTCGTTGAGTGCATTTTTTAAGTTCCATTTTCTCTCTCTCTCTTTGGGCAAAAACCCCTTTGATGTGTGCTAACATTTGTACAGTGTTATTGATTTGTGTTAAATTTTTCAACACACCAAGATCATTTTCGCACTGCACATTATCTTCCTCACAGCTTTCAAGCTTCTCTGACTCAAACGGAAGCTGGATTGCACAAGTTGCATTATTTTCAATCAACAATTTAACTTGGTTTGCAAGTGTCATAGTTGGTGTTCCTTCTAAACCGGACAAAACCTTCTCGATATCGCTCACAATCTTTTGAGCATTTTCTTTCTCGTGGGTTATGTTTTGGATTTTTGAATTTTTCTGTGCGATCTTTTCTGGAAAGGTCTTAATTTCTTTTACAAGGCCGCAGTATTTTTCTGCCAGGTTGTCAACATTGACTAGATTCGAGTCATGTTGCATGTTGTCGTTGATACGCTGCACCATTTTAGTGACGTTTTCTTCAAGCGGTTGCAACCTTTCTATCTCACTGTTACAAGTAGTAAGATTTGTTTCACAAGGCTTCAATCCTTCCAACGTTTCCTCATGCCGTTTGTTTTCTAGCTTCAAAGTCTCAATTTCTTTCTTCAAATTCTTAACTTCTTCTGCTCGGTTGAGGTTGAAGAATAGGATGAGACTGGTCGGTTGCCCAAGAACATTCAACCAAGAAAAAGACCATTCTTCGCCTGTCTTTAAGACTGGCAGACGTGGAATCCAAGAGAAATTTACTCTCCATTCTACTTGGAGGCCACAGCCTCTATCCATCTCAGTACGAAGAAGTTTATAGGCTAGAATGACACGTTTGTCCGTGTTAAACTGTTGATTGAATAATTCAACGTTGCCTGTGCCATGTGCAACCATTGTTACATCTCTGAAAGTAGGTCCGACAGTTACTTTTAAATGAACATCTCGGGTTTGTTCTTTATCTTGATTAAATAACACATCAAAGTTGTAGTCATCAAACTCATATGTTTTGTCGTAGAGGCTTTTGTCGCATGTGACATTTGGGTTAATAAAACACCAGACCAAAACGAAAAAGATCAAAGAAATTGTTATGTTAAACTTCCAATCAACCCCTTTCCGGAATCCCTTGCTAAAATCCCAGCTCCATACAGGCAAAGACACCACAATTGGCATTATGAAATAATTCAAAATGAACTGTGCGTTGTACTCTCCGCATTTGCTTGTGGTAATGAGTGCAATTAAACAATTAATGCAAATCGAGGGCGTGGTCATAAACGGTCCGTGTTCCAATACGTAATCGTTTTTTGAGTTCCTGTAATTCCAGAACAACATGTTTTCCACGGATCGATTGCACCAAAGAATGTTTGAAATTATGATGCCGTGGTACACCATGTGTTTGGCACATGGCCATACGTTTGTTTCCAGATAAATGGAATTATTTGTAGCCAAGGCCGTAGTGAGAAAAAAGAACACTACGAACATGAACCAGCTGAAGGTGAACTCATACCAAACACAACTTCCTAGGATTACGCCGAAGCTTACGTTGGTCCCAATATGCCACCGTGTGATGCGAAACCAATGTTTATCTTCTATCGTTATTTCCTGGAGAGGGTATACATTTTTGCGCCAAATCACATGGGTTGCGATCCACGTGATTATAAAGACCAAAGTCCGAAGCTCGGGCAATAAGGACATGTAAATGAACGTGACACCGAGCAGAAAGACGAAAGCTACTGGCCCGGTAAGTGGGCTCTTCATAAACGTGTCCGTATACGTTGGGTATCTCATCTGCATCGCGAGAAATATGATTATCACGGCTTGCAAAGGCATTCCCACGCAAACCAACCATGGTGTGGATGAGTCTTTGCTCTCTTCAAGTGACATACTTGACTGAACAAATAATTTATTAAAACGCTTATATATTACAATACAGGGAAAAATGATGCAAATTCACGCACTCTGCTTTGTCTCACTGCCATCCATTTCCAACTCCATGCCAAGTTAATGGCTCTCGCTATAATAACGCTATCATCGAAAAAATTCGTTTCAATTTCGGTTTTTTTGTCATCCTTTACTCTTTTGTCAAACCAATTTCGATTTTTTTTTCCTGGTTCGGCCACATCGATTTGCAATATTTTGTGGTTTGCGTAATTGGATGTTGCTGCGTCTGTCCGGGTGAGCAAGAACTCTTTCTCTTCTTTAACTTCTTCCAAATAATCACTATCATTGGAGAATGACAAGACTTCTTCGTTTTGATTTTTTTCGTAATTACGAATATTAATTAAGAGGTCTTTGAAATAATCGTCGCATAGTGGGCTTTCTTTATTTTTTTTTAAGGTAGATTTTAACTGATAAGGCAAGTATCGATCCCGCAAGCAAGAAAACTTTCGATATAAAAATAAACGCATTTTTGCTGGTTTGGCGTTTGGAGTGTGAATAAGAAAAAAAGTGTTCAATATTTGATGCAAGAGCAAGGTAGTTGATCTGTCTGATACGCTTTTCATTTTGAAACTATCAAAATTTTTCATTTTTTGTTTTTCCAATGTTTCCGCATTTGTATTAGGGCTGTAAGTTTTTCCTGCGTGAAGTCTTATAATCTTTTGTGTTTGTTCATTTTGTTGAACATCTTCGTATGTGTCAATTTCTCGAATCGTGCGAATATTGTTTGGGTTGCCACCTTCGGTACAATCGACCTTATCTTCTATTGATTCTATGTGTGGCCCAACCTTGTCGTATTTAACTGTTGTGTGTAATATATTTTTAAAAATTTTTAGTTTCTTTGAACAACTCCACACGTACAGTTCTCGTTGCAACATTTTGAAATCTGTCAATTGAATATCCATTGCATCTATTGAAAAATGGGTTTTGACACGTTGCATAGTAGGATCATAAACAATTATTTTTGAATTTGGTAAATGATATTGATTTTCTTCAGTGCCCGCGTCATTATAACGTTCAAAATAAGCTGTAACATCATCCCATGCCTTTTCAAAATTTACGTTGTCAACTGATTTTTGTCTATCTGGGGGAAGTAACGTTTCCAAATAAGAATTCAACTCGGCTATTGAAATATATTCCCGAGATACAAACAGACCATGACGTCTTATGTTGAGATATATTTGTTTTAACTGATTGGTTGCAGCGCTTAAATTGTGAACCAAAAAATTGCTTAAATTGGAAGTTGGTGCTTGGTGGTCATTCCACTCTGTGTCATTTTTATCGTATTGTTTTAAAGAATCAACTAAAAATTTATTACAGATGCCATCAAATTGTGTTCTTGCACCACCTTCTATGAGAGGCATACGATTCCAGATTTGTCTAGAAAAATTATCACGAAAACATTGATGCCTTTGATTTAAACTCCAAGATAACTGTGTCATTACATTTTGATCTGAAGCAGCTTCATGAACATATCTCAAATACCAGTATGTGTACAGCTTGGCAACATACATTGCTTTGTAAAGCTCGTAAAATGGCAAAACATACTGCAAATCCCCAAGTCCAGTATCATTACAATACCTTTCTGGTGCCGCGTCATCAAACAAGTCAAATTTTCTGTAAATCTGCTCTTCTCTCAAAGCTCCATCCCTTGAGCGCTCAGCTTGCACATATCTATTCAACACCTCCCAACAATGTTCAAACGCAAAATCGTTGAAAGCACAGCGAAAAAACAACTGCATGTATAAAATTATGTAGTTGCTGTCGGACGCACAAGGAAAATAGAAAAACGGAGGGAAGCTTTCTATTAAACTTTTTCTTATTTTTTCAAATTTGACTTTTACAGTTTCAAATCTGTTGTTGAGTTGAAATGGTTGCAAACATTCAGCTTTGATCTCAGGAAATTCGGTACGTAATTTTTCGTTGTGTATTTTTATGTTTTCTTTCAAGTTGTCTTGACTTGTTGAAGAGATTGCAATATCAAATGGTACGTTCCATATAGAAGAAATGAAAAAAAATGCACCTGTGTATTTTTGTTGACAAAAATTGTTCTGTAAAATTTGTGCCTGTATGAACGAATTTTCTGCTGAAATAGCTAGAGAACGGGTCAATGCGTTTAACCAATTACTATTTGTGTGGTTTACATCTTCTAACCAAAAATCACGAAATTCTGGTTTCAAAACATTAAATTGATCAATTGAGCCAGTTATATAGACAAAAATTTTCCAATTACCTGTTTCGTAAATGATATCACCATCGATTAGTATGGAAGTGCGATCCAAATTGAAAGTTGCTGTGCATGGCAAATGGAAAAACCCTTTTACTATAATTTTCAATAAACCCGTAGATAAATCATTGTCAACATAATGTTTTGGTGGTTTGCTGATTTGAGGTACTCGAGATTGCATTCCAAAGGTACTGTCGTTGTAAACAAACTTCATCATGTACTTGATATCAATTTGTACTCCTATCGGAAATGCTGTAATACGAGCTTCAAGTTTTTTTTGCATGTTTTCTTCTTTCATGTATGCATGCACCAATTCGAGCAGAAGGTGTAGATTGTAGCATTTCACATACTGACAAAATGCTTCTAAATGGTCATTTTTGAATTTTTCTTTCAAGTATTCTTTTAATTCTGGATCCAGTGGGATTCGACCTGCATCGTGACCTCCTTTCACTGTCAAATTTCTCTTTTCATTGTAAGCCTTCAGTAAAACACTCCCCAAATTTAGTGATTCTTTGTCAATTTTGACATGTGTTTTCATATCAGGTTGTTGATACTTATTCAAGTTTATCGATTCCTTGTAATCATTAATTTGATTTTTGTACGAGATATGAGTATCTGCAGAGTGATTGGTGAACATATCGTGGCCTAAGTAAAACAAAACGTTTTCCATTGCATTTACAAAAGGCTCAATAAACAGATGATAGCCCGAATACTTGAAAAAGTGTCTCAAAAACTGTTCTTTTTGCTGTCTAGAGATTGTCTCATACGAAGAACTTTCTGGAACGCGTACTTTGGCACCTTTGATATCAAAACTTACATTTAACGCCGCTTTTAATATATCTTCATCGCTGTTACAGTACGTAATGTAACGATCCAATACACCAACAATTTCATGTAAATAATACATGTTTTGTGGTAATGCTAGTGGTTCTGTTGCTCCAGTCTTGATAAGTTCAACATGCTTTTGCAGGGCCAAATCAAATTCACGGAGATCCACGCGTTTCACACTAATTCTTTGCAGATATGTTTCACTGTAAAGATTATTTTGCTTTGGCATTGGTTTTCTGTTTTTTTTAGAAGCATGTTCAATCGTACAGGTCCATGTATTCTGCTTGTCCCAAAACCCATCCAAATTTCTGGGTTGCGATTCATATCCAGGCCAAGAGGGATCTGTGTAAGTTTTGAAAACTCTTGTTCCATTATTGTCTTTGAAATATTGTTTCATATCAGGTTTTGTTTTACCAAACAAAGAGAGGTATTCTGCATCTGATTTTTTCGTCGAGAACTCCGAAACTTCATTTTTATACGTTACGTTTGGAACAACCGGTGAAGGATGAGGGGGCATATTGCGCATAGACCCAAAGTTAAACACATCAAATTCAAATTGGCCAATAAAAAAATGATAATCAAATAGATGTGATTCATTGCTTTTTGTCGCCTTGTCACCATATTCATACAACGGTCTGAAAAAATTTTGATCCATGACATCTGCGCCCCAAACAATGTTTGCATTATTTTTTTTGTATACTGGAATAATTAAGCCATGAACAATCTCAGCTACACCACATGCAAGATCGTAATTATGACGCATAATTGCATCTTCTGTTGTAAAACTTGAACTCTTATCTTTGACTGCTTTGTGCAGTTGCTTATCAATTCGTTGTGTTTGAAATCTGAGGGTGGCAACATATTTGACTTTTTGAGAAGTATCGATATGACCAGCGGCTGTTGATTGCCACATTTTCATTGCACCCCTTCTACCTTGATTTGTTTTGTGACTTTCGTCGCCTGTATCCACTTCCACAAATAGAGGTATAGTTTGAACGAGTCTGTCTTTTGCATCTTTGATTTGAATAAAAAATACACCGTCTGGTTCTTGCAAATTGGAATAACCCCATTGATCTCTCATCAATGCCGTGGTGGAGGGTAGATAGCCTTTTATTTTTTCCAAACCAGGCAAGTTACTTAATGGCTGGCCACCATTTCGAGTCAGTTGTTTCCACGAAACTTGAAGCTGTGTAGTACTAAAGAAACTCTTGGCCTCTTGCAACACATAATTGCATAAAGATCTGCCAAAGTTGTCGGATGTTTCATCCACAAACATTTCATAAATCTTCGAGTGTGATATTCCTGGAATAAAATGATCGATCCCTTTGTTTTCTAAAGTCATTGGCATTCAAGTAGACACGCATATATAATGCGCACAAAAAGAACATTTTAGTTTTGTATTTAAGAAAGAGAAACTTGATGAGTGCTTGACATCAACGATATGGTGACTTGGCAGGAATGCCGCAAAGCCGCGGTATGGTTGATCATGCTAGGTATTGTTGTCAGCTTTTTTGCTGTCAGCGTGTTGGCTTTTGCAGATTACACACCGCGTGAGGTGTGCTACAAACAGAATGCAAATGACAACTACCAATATTGCACCTCAACCTGGAAGCACAATCTCTTGGATCAAAAGACTGCAACGAACATCTTGTGTGAGTCGGTACGTAAGGATCCTATGATCTCTGTGCTCAGGTATACAATCCATGCACACGACCTGTTTAAGCATGTGAAAACTACTAGGCAGTCAATCTTTGGATCGCAGAAATCAGCAACAACGGATGTCTTAAGAACGAGTGATGTGTCAACAACGACTGTCACGGAATCCGTCTCGCACACGGACAACAATGACATTTACCACATCTTGTGGATTGTCATCATTGGTATCAGTCTGTTAATGACCTGTATCTACCACGGTCCATTTGTGTATGTCACGCCACTTCTAATGATATTGTACGCAACCATTTTGAGCATGATCACGGCAAATGTCAGTGATCAGTGTGAGCTGCAAGTGGTTGAAGTGCAGTTAGGCTTACCAACCAACAAACTTCTGGTGACCATATACCTTTTATCAATGGCTGCGACAATGATCTTTTGTGAAGTCACAGCTATTGGCACCATTTTGACTGTCTTGTGCATTGTCGTATGCTACAATTTCAACGTGTACTACGGTACTACAGCATACTCTCTAATGTTGATGTGTGATATTTTCTGCAAGTATCGTTTTTACTGTGCATCATTTTGGTACGTGAAGGAACTTATTGGTACTTGTCGTGCTTCCAAAAACATGCATATTTTTTTGCATTCGATCACAATTGTGGTCATTATTGGAGCCGCCTGTCTTGAGAATCTTCACAGCAAGAATTATAGGCACCAAAAAGAAGAGCAGTCATGGGGAAAAGCCTTAATGAATTTTATGCCTCAACAAAACATGTCACAAATTCAACGTTCTGTCAATGAATTTGTGTATGGAATTCCTTGCGTGGGCAAAGTGTTGACGACTACCGAATTAACGGTTGAAGCAGTGGGATCTGTAGTCCAATCAGGAGCCAAAGTTGCAGATCATGTTGGTGATACGGTTGGTTTGATTCCAAACGCTGGAACGCTGGTAATTTTTAGTGGGTGGGTTGTCGTAATTGTGGTGGTAGTTATCTCTAGTTCATGTTTGGCGTGTTGTTGTGCATATCACAGGCATGTTGCTAAAAAGGGTTCATTTGTTGTTGACACTTTGATTGGAACTTGGGTCAAGAAATCTGACATAGAGAATGAGAGACAAAAAGCTGCAGTTGGGTTTTTGAGCAATTTGGCAAGCATGCAGACAGATATCATGCAAACTTTGCAAGATCCAGATTTAACTGCCAAAGAAAAGATAGAGTTTGTTCAATTGACAGCTCAATTAATGGATGCCAGTGGCAATTTACTTGAACATATGGAGCCTACAGGTGGAGCATTCACTGAAATGTTGAACTTTATTGGCACTATGTCAGAACACTCTGCGAATGTGGTAATTGCACTGGCAACTCAAAATGCAAATGCGATACCAACGCGCGGCCGCAATGCAAATTCAAATTCACGTGCAGGCAATAACGGAGGAAATGCCCCACCTTCAAGACAAGCACGTACTCGTTCTCCATGTGGACAGAGTCGTTCTGCAAATGGACGTGGTCCTGCTCCAAATCAAATGCCACGGCAGGTGCCATTACAATTTTCACTTTTACCGTTACGGGTTGAAAAAACAAATTTCAACCAGCCTCTTCAACCACCAACACACGTAGAGCCTTTCAGTGCATTTGGCAGTCAGGTACCATCTCAGTGGACTAATGTCAATGATGTCAAGTTCCGTGATGCAAGATATAAATCCACTCCTGGAGTAGATGAGACACGTGTGGTGATGCAAGTGCTGCAAATGAACGGTAATGCATTGACGCCTCAACAGAACTGGGATCCTCAGAATACACTCAACTGTCATGGCGCAAACCAGTATCATCATTTGCAAGTCGGTCAAAACATTTGGCAGATCCATTACGATTCCAATACAAAAACAATAGAGGTCATTTTGCCACATGGCACACAAACTTTCAAGGCCTTACATACATCCCTGCAAAAAATGAAATTTTGATTGATATCAAAGATCACGTTGTTGATAGTATGCGTAGATGACATATTTCTACGAATAAATCAAAAATCAAACACATATATTATTGTTTGCCTTACAAGAAACAAATCTACACCCACCTCTCCCCTCCCTGCACAACGATTTGTATATTTTCGAGATCTTCGATATGTTGCGAGTCATTTTGTGTACTATGCAATGATCTCTGTTGTATGCCTTGTCTTATGCTTTCCTGTATACTCTGTTGTATGCGATGCTGGAGGTTTGCGAGGCAGAGAGCGATGAGTCCGTCGCGATGCACTAGGAGCGTTGAGTGTGATATGAATGGGGGTGCAGGGTTGGAAAGTTGTTCTGGTTGTGAATTTGAGGGTATGAATGGGGGTGTGTTTGAGGGTGGGTTTGAGGGTGGGTTTGAGGGTGGGTTTGGGGGTGAATTTGATTGTACTTGTGAGGTTGCAGTAGTTGTGTTAGCTGTAGCGTGAATTGGTGGTGTGAATACCAAAGTCGCCATGATTTGTGATTCCGGCCGGGCCTCTCTATTTGTAAGGTTTGTGTCTTGCATGGAGAAGGAGGCGACAAACTCGTTGTGTCGTATGGTTTCATAGAGCTGTTGTAAGTTGAAAAGTTCGGTTCGTAGTGGGGCTTGTAAGACTGGATGTTGAATTTGGAACAAGACGTTGACGTGTGGGTTGTACAAGTGAGTTCTCAGCATGCTATTGAATGCTCTTTGGAATGAGAACTGTGTGACGTAATGCACGAAGTTTCCCCTTGCATGCTGGAGGATGGGGCGAATGGGTGTTTGCAGGAGCCTGCTTGTAAACATGTTTTGGGAGGGGATGTACATCTCCATAACGAATGTGAAGTCGTCCTCCAACGATGCGATGTTTACGTCCGTGTAGGCCAGGATGTCGTGCATGGCTTCTTCGCTTTCCTCTTGCTCTGTGCGTTTCTGTACGGCCTCCACCTTGGCTTTGAAGTTTTTTTGAAACGCCAAGGGCAGGCAGGTGACATCCATGCGAGTCTCGGGCCCCTTTCTGCACGCAGGGCAGCGCATATCCGTCAGGAGAAAATGCAAGAAGAGGGCGCTGGGATTGAAAGTATGCTTGCAGGACAGTGTGGCTGTATCATAGGCATGTGTTTGGCGTGGATGTAGACACAGGCTTGTGGGTAGGTCCGGCACCTCGACTTCTGATGTGGGCATCTGAAAAATGTGACAAATCTCCTCGCCATTGGATACGGACAACTGGCATTGGATTCGCTGGCTTCTTGGCTGCCTCCTCGAACTAGAGACATTTTGCCCGGGTGTTTCTCGCTCCTGTCGAAGTAACAGCTGGTGCTTTCCGGGACTTTGTCCCCTAGTCATTAAATTGTAATAATGCAACTTAAATCCTCTCCTTGTTTGCGAAAGTAGATTTTATACAACTTGGATCTCAATTCAAATACTCTAGAGGTTGATAGGGATGTGTTTGAATATAGTGGTTATCCCCAAAAGGCCGGTTGTAAAGCTCTTGCATGCGTTGGTCCGCCATCACATTCAGTTTTCGCCGAAACATGGGAAGCAGAAGGGTGGGGAGAAAGATCACAGCAAGAACAAGACAGGCTGTCAACACAAGCCCCCTCCCCAGCATGTAATCCCCGACCTTCATAAGCAAAACCCCACAGGACTCGTACCCACACAAGTACGTCTCGTCAATCACGCGCTGCATCGCTTGCAAAAGCAGAATCTCCGCTTGCTTCTTTTGAACGCTGTCACACAGCGAAGAGTGGTGCTTCATGTTGTGGTAAAACTCATGAAGCTTGCACTGCTCAACAAGCCATTGATCATTCTCACGCTCGTTTTCTAACTGGCTGTAGGAAGCATGAAGCATGTGTAACCGCGACACCATAAACATCGCAATCCATAATACCACCCCGAGAATACTCACAATGTGGAAAATATGCCCAACCCCGGCACCGGAATCTCGACCCCGCAACATTAAGGCTCGGGGTTTTATTGTAATATAATTCACAGTCGCCACGACCACGTTTTTGTGTGATTTGTTTGCAGGGCCAAAAGGTAGGAAGGCAGTTGCAGGAGTTTCTAAAGGGGCATGGAATTCAACACAGCGGGGAGTATTTACAGGGAAAGAATTGTATGGAAATGGACCCAGTAAACGTTGGAACTCTATTTCATGGGATTTTGGATAAACAAGTAATTCAATCGTTTGTTCAAAAACTTACTGAACTCAGTTCTGAATTGATCGATGTTCAAAAAGATTATATTCTATTCACGAGCGTAACTCGGGAATGGATTGAAAAGAGGCGCCTGTTTTTGGAGGAAAAATTTTGGTATTATACGGTGCGAACAAAACGTCTTTCTGACCACGAACATAAAAGCTTAGACAGACAGCAGATTCGATCTAATATTATCAAGGAATATAACGAGCGTTTATACTTTAGTATTGAAAAAAAAGTAGACGACACTTTGAAAATACTATGCAAACAGAGACTAGGACCGAACATGAGTAGTGCAAATTTCGAGGAAGTTCAGCGCATCACAATGAACATTGAAGAAGAGTATGAAAAAGAAATTGGTCGTTTTGCTATTTTTAATTATGATTTATTAGTTGAATCTTTCTTTTGCGAACTTCCACAGGAAGTTCAAAACCAGTTTTGGAAGAAGCATAAGGTTTCTGAAGAAGAAATAGAAAAAATGAAGGAAAGGTTTTCGAAGCAGCATAGTTTTTCTGAAAGCGCAATAGAAGAAATGGAAAAAAAGAAATCGTCCACAGAGTTAAAGTTGAACAATTTGAAATTTAATCTTGTTTTTGATTAAACTCATTCTTCATCGTATCTACCACCCCACGCTCTTCATCACTGTCTTTACATCCTGCTGTAGTTCCTCTAGGGTGGCGTCGATGACTTGCAACTTAGTCTTTAGTGCCGCGTTATTTTGCACGAGAGCATGGCTGATGAGGTTCATTTCATTTTGGAGGGTTTGAATGGAGAGGTATATGTCTGTACTGGAGTCTTGAGCGACTTCTTGTTGATTTTCCGAGTTTGTTTTTGGTAACGCAGTAATGGTAGGTGGGTGGGGGCAGTCCCGACTTTGACTCATTAAATTGAGTTCTTGGATATCGATAGTTTTGGCTTTCTCTTTGCTCTTCTTCTTCTCCTTCTCTTGCTTGATTTTCTGCTCTTGCTTGATCCTCTCGTCCTGTTTCATTCTCTCTTCTTCCTTTCTTTTCTTTTCTTTCTCCTCCTTCTCCTTCCTTTCGCGCAGCAACCTCTGCTTGAGCTCTTCCTCTTCCCTCTTCTTGACGATATGAAATTCTTTTGCAAACTTCTTATCCAGCCGCGCAGCAAGACGCTGGAGCGCGACATTCCTATTATTGGTATCCTGAAGCACTATAAAGTCTTCAAGGGAGATGTTATTTTCCACCGGGCTGTCCTTGAGCCCCCGAGACATGGTAATACGACACGTAATCGTGGGGGCACTGACAGGGGTCGTACGCATGGAAGCAGAATCAGAATTAGACTCAGGAACAGAAGTAGGAACACAATTAATATCCGAAACAACTTGAGCAACGGGGACACAAGACATGCTTGTAACTCGGGGTGAAAATTGTTTAATATAAACATATTGGCTCAAGGAGAATTTGTATGAGGTGAGTCAAAATAGAGAAAGTACTGATTGGCTTGTAAATTTAATGCAGGAAAACCATTAAACAACATTTTCAGGCTTCAACATTGCGTCTCTCTCCCCCCCTCCCTTTCCCGCCACACTTTGTGCTGGTTGGATGGGTCTGAAAGTACTCAATTCGTGTGAGTTTTTCTCTGCCTCTTGTTTTGAATTCTGAAGGTTTCTTTGGTACATTAGGTGTGATGGGTGCATGCCCATTTGGCCCATTACCCCAAATGCGTTGATGCCTAGGAGCATTCCCAAGGATGGTGGGGCGCATGGTCTTTGTGTCTGTTGCATACCCGCATGATGTTGAGAGTTGTTATTCTGTGTTCCGCTCTCGATGTTTTCTTCAATGACATAGGTACGTGAAGCATGGGCCTCAAACGCACTGGGTGCAACAGCCATTTCCATGTATTCACAGTGGTTGTGTGGGGAGTATTGCCTATTCGATGATGTGGTAAGATAGGATGCCGATACAAGGTTAGACAACATTAGAAATGAGCTTTATTCACCTTTATAGGGTGTGATTGGGTTGAACGCATTATTAGCTTTGATGTGTGGGTGTCAAGTTCATTACATATCTGTATTCATATCTTTCCTTTGGATGTTGTGGTATCCGTCTTGCCATTCACAGTGCCATTCTTATCCTCCTCCTCCACAGCCTGAAAATTCTGTAAAATGAGCCTTATTTCATCCAACGAGGTGTTGAAGACCCGCAAGGATTGCTGGTCGGTCCATTCCGAGTCCAAGTGGAAGCTTCTGAACTTGAGCAAGTGCCACCCTCCCACTGAAAAGTTCAAGTGTTCCATAAACTTTGGGTTGAGGCCTCTTCGTTGCATTTGCTCATATGTGACGCCCATGTCTGCCTGCATATCTGCA